>Ga0187812_1000139_pt1 | contig 25799 bp, 22 predicted proteins | sample NC_S_2_FD_130582 | JGI IMG/M metagenome (GOLD analysis project Ga0187812, IMG submission 130582) | Wetland sediment microbial communities from Neuse River Estuary, North Carolina, USA - ASW-S_2 | ecosystem: Environmental > Aquatic > Freshwater > Wetlands > Sediment | place: USA: North Carolina...
GCGGATCCCCATGGTGCTGCTGGCCGCCGCGGCGACGGTCATCGCCTCCCAGGCAGTGATCTCCGGCGCGTTCTCCGTGACGCAGCAGGCCGCCCAGATCGGGTACCTGCCGCGGCTGCGCATCCTGCATACGTCGGAGGAACGGGTCGGCCAGATCTACGTCCCGTGGATCAACTGGGCGCTCTGCGTCGCCGTGCTCGCGCTCGTGTTCACGTTCCGTACCTCCACCGCGCTGGCCTACGCCTACGGCGTGGCGGTCACCGGCACGATCACGATCACCACGCTGCTGTTCTTCTACATCACCCGCAGTCAGTGGGGGTGGCCGGCCTGGCTCGTGGTCCCCGGCGCCGGCCTGCTGCTGATCACCGACCTGTTGTTCTTCGCTGCCAACATGGTCAAGCTGCCGCACGGGGCGTGGCTGCCGCTGCTCATCGGCATCGCGGTGTTCACCGTGCTCACCACGTGGCAGAAGGGCCGCCAGCTCGTCAGCCACCGGCGCGCGTTCGACGAGGGATCGCTGCGTGAGTTCATCGACGAACTGCACGGCAGGCAGCCGCCGCTCTACCGGGTGCCCGGCACCGCGATCTTCCTCAACCGCGGCAAGGCCACTGCCCCGCTGGCCATGCGCGCAAACGTCGAGCACAACCAGGTCCTGCACGACCACGTGATCATCCTGGCCATCGAGACGATGCCCGTCCCCCATGTGGCGGACGCGGACCGGCTGATGGTCGACGACCTCGGCTACAAGGACGACCGCATCTACCACGTCACCGCCCGCTTCGGTTACATGGACAACCCGGCCGTCCCCTCGCTGCTACCGCTCCTGGCCGAGGCCGGGACGGAGGGGCACCCGCTCGGCGGCGGCAAGGTCTCCTACTTCCTGTCCACGATCGAAGTGCGCAAGGGGAACACCCCCGGCATGAGCGCGTGGCGCAAGCGCCTCTTCATCGCCACCGCCCGGCTGACCGCCGACGCGGCCGAGTACTTCCGGCTCCCCCGCGAGCGCACCGTCATCATGGGCTCCCGGATCGAGCTGTAGCCGGGTCAGGCCTCCCCGCCCGGCTCGTCCCGGCCATCCAGCCAGTCGAGCACGACCGCGGCGGTCCAGGACTGCTGCGGGGAGCCGAGCGGCTCACCGGTGAACGGCTCGTAATACTCGTTGAACTGACCGGCGCCGAGCTGGGCGAGCGAGTCGCGGCGCATTTGTTCCGCCCGAACGGAAGAGCCGAGCTCGGTCAGCGACTGCCACAGCAGCCAGTTGATGACCGGCCAGACCGGGCCGCGCCAGTAATCCTGCGGCTGGAACGCCGGCTCGGCGGGGCTCGTGCTCGGCAGCAGCCGCCAGCGCAGCCGGGGGTTGCCGCAGAAGTCCGCCGAGTCGAGCAGCCGCAGCTGGGCGGCGAGCTCGCCGCCGTCCGCGGTCCGCGCGAACAATGGCGCGAACCCCGCGAAGGTGCGCACCCGGATCTGTTCGCCGGTGCGGACGTCGTAGTCGATGCAGCGGCCGGACTTCGCGTCGAAGCGCCGGGCCAGCCCGGCGCGGCCGCGGTCCAGCCAGCCGGCCAGGTCCGCGCGGTCGGCGTCGCTGGCGCCTGCCACGTCCGCGAGCTCGAAGAGCGCGGCGTTCGCGGCGACGAAGACGGCGCTGAAGAACACGTCCTTGACCAGGAACCGGTGGTGCCGGTAGATCTGCACGTCGTCGTACCGGTACTTGCGCAGCTGTTCGACCAGCCAGAGGAACCGGTCATAATCCCAGTTGCTCGGGCGCTCCGATGGGTCCGGAACCTCGCTGGTGTCCAGCCGGGTATACGGGCCGGGCTTGGCTACCTTGATGCGCTCGAGCGTGCGGTCCCAGCGCGGCGAGTTGTCCGTGCCCTCCCACGGGTGGTAGGTGGTGACCAGTCCCGATGCCTCGGGGTCGCGCCCCGTGGCGAGGTAGCGATGCCAGCTGACCACGCGCGGGTACAGCGCCTGAACGCGCGCGCGGATCTCCGGTTGCCTGGCCGGCGGTGTCAGCTGCCAGATCCGCCGCAGCGCGAGGGCATGGACCGGTGGCTGGCAGATCCCGGTCGTCTTCAGCGGGGGCGGCGGCGCCGCCGGGGAAACAGCGGTGTCCCACCACTCGGGTCCGGGGAAATACGGATGGTCGGGACCCGCCCGGAACACGAGGTGCGGCACCATGCCCGTCGACCACTGCGCCGCGAACAGCTGCTCGAGCTCGGTCATGGCCCGCCGGACATCCAGGTGCGCCCAGCCGATCGCGATGAACGCGCTGTCCCAGCTCCACTGGTGCGGGTACAGGTGCGGTGATGCTTTCGTCCAGGTTCCGGCGTCGTTGCCGTGCAGCACCGCGGCCGCCCGGTCACGCATACTGTCCATCGTCTGAGCACCCCGATAGGAAATAGCAAGGCAGTTCCGGCAGGGCGGCATGGCCCGGGGGGCACGGTAAGGTAATGAGTACCCCGCCGCGCGCAAGATTAGAGTACTTTCCCCGCTGCCGCGCTGACCTTGCCGGCACGCGGCCGGAGATGTGCGCTTCATTCACACACGAAAGACTGGGCAATGGGAAAGTACCTGAAGCGGCCCAACCGGCCAGCCGCTATCGCGCTCACCCTGATCGCGGTGATACTGGGGGCGACCGCCTACATCTTCGTGTCCCTGAACAACGACGTGACGCCCTCCGACGCCGGGCCGCCGCCGCCCTCGCTGCCGGCCCCGTCCTCCCAGCCGAAGGTCAATACGAACGGTTTCGCCGCCGCGTCGCCCGCCGCCACCTGCTCGCATCCGGTCTCGCTCCAGCAGGCCACCGGCGCCTGGATAGCCGGATACAACGACGACAAGCAGAACACCAGTCCCATCCCGAGCGGCGCCGGTAAATTCGGCCTGCTCGACTTCGACTGGTTCACCTTCACCACCCCAGGCGCGCTGACCCTGGGCGACCCGTTCGACCAGTCGCTGTCGACCGTGCTGAGCGAAGCCGCACAGGCCAACCCCTGCGCGCAGCGGTTCGTGACGATCAACGACCAGAACACGTCCAAGAAGGTCATGGCCGAGATCCTCACGCAGCCGTCGGTGATGAAAGAGCACGTGGCGGCCATCGCCCAGGAGATGGTGAACCTGCCGGACGCGACCGGCCTCACCCTGGACTACGAGTTCTCCCTGCCGTACACCACGACCGACCTCGCGACGTACGCGCAGGTGGCCGGCTGGCACAACCTGTCGTTCGACCAGGAGGTCAACCAGCTCACGCTCGACTACAACCGGCTGGTGCAGATGGTCGCCGCGGCCATGCACAAGCAGCACCGGCTGTTGCGGGTGGCGACCCTCGTCCGGAACAACGACATGGTGGATTCCGAGACCGACAACGTCGCGCCCTACCTGTTCGACTACGGCCAGCTTGCCCGGTACGCCGACCAGATCGTGCTCGAGGCCATCGACTTCCACTACTCGACGGGCAGTCCGGGACCGATCGCCCCGCTGAGCAACGTCACCCAGGTAGCGGACTACGTGCGCAGCTACGGCATGCCGCTGAGCAAGCTCGCCATCGAGGTGCCGAACTACGTCTACGACTGGCCGGTCAACGCCCATGGCGGGAATGCGACCAACGCGTCCGGCCAGGTGATCGCGGCCGCTCAGCTGAACCCCACCCAGCTCGCGGCCGAGATGAAGAACGGCACCTGGCGCCAGGTCGGCACGCAGGACGGCGAGACCGAGTACAGCTACACAAGCACCTCGAACGGCAAGACCGTCCAGCACATCGTGTGGGACTCCGCCACGGCATTGGCGTACGAAAAGGCGCAACTCGCCAGGCAACTGCCCGGAGTTCCGATCAACGTGTGGCAAATTGGCAACAATGACCCGGTGGGGTCGGCACTAGCCGCGCAACTAAAGTAACATCTGTTAACCGAGGAGCAACTGATTCACGCAGCGTGACATGGACCGGCTACGGCCGCCTCTGCGTCACCATGCGTAACTTCTGGACCGCTGGACTGGGACACGAACCTGGACACGCTGTACGGCTTCGGATAAAGTTGTTTATGCCGTAGAGCCTTTGCAGAACGGTGCCGTGCTATCGTGTCCCCGCAGCGATGGCCCAGAAGAGCGTAGTTATTGTTCTCGCAGGTGAGACACGAAACGCTGCTAACAGTTATGGGGCATCTATGATACGCGGGGGGCAGTCGTTGGAGCGGCAGGAGCCCAAAGAAGACGACCTGCATCGTGCGCGTCCTGTGCGGAATCTCGTGATCGGGACTGGCGTCCTCGGCGTCATCGTGATCATTTGCTGGTACGGCACGGGCGGGGCGTCGCAGTCGACCGGGGCCGGGGCCGGATTCATCGCGTGCAGCCAGGTCAACTGCCCGGCGCCCACGGCCCTGCCGATGGAATCTCCCGCCGCCGCCCAGGCGAATGCCAACGCCAACCCGCGGGCGATCACCCAGCCGGGCAAGAAGGCGGCCTCCACCGGACTCCCACCGCTGATCAGCGCGCTGCTCGACCCGACGGCCGGGAGCACGACAGTCCCGGGAGTGAGCACGTCCACCGGGACCAAGGCTCCGGCACAGCCCTCGACGGGCAAGGCGGGTAGCTCGACTTCCGCGAAGGCCACGACGCCGGCCACCACCAAGCCGGCCACCACGCCTGCCACGACCCCCGCCACCACGCCCGCGACGACCCCTGCCACCACGCCGGCTACGACCCCCGCTACGACGCCGGCGACGACGCCTGCCACCACTCCCGCGACCACGCCTGCCACGACCCCCGCGACCACGCCTGCCACGACCCCCGCGACCACGCCGTCGGACACGACGGTGCCCACGCCGACCGTGTCGGTCTCCGTCTCGGCGCTGGTGTCGTCGCTCCTGCAGGATCCCTCGGGGATCACGCTCTGACCCCCGGCGCCGGGAGCTACGCACAAGTGATCGGGCAGCGGGTGACAGGACAAGGGAGGGCGTCATGACCCAGCGCTCGCCGGCCGCCAAGAGCTTTCATGCCAGCGAGATCCAGCGGGTCAAGCCCCATCAGGTCTTCTACAGCCCGGGTGGACGGCGCGGCTGGGTGCTGCTCACGATCCTCGTGTTCGTGGGCTGCGCCGTGGCCGTCGCTATCGACTGGGCGCACGTGGTGACCAGCGCGCTGCCGCCCAGCGCCGCCCGCTACAACACCTCCGTGAACTACCCGCGCCAGATCGCCGACGCCGTGTTCGCCTGCGCCAAGACCGAGGGCCAGTACGGCGACAACGGCGACCTGGAGGTCCCGGTCATCGGCACCGGCGTGTTCCAGCGGGTCGTCAAGATAGTGCCCGACGGCGCCGTCGACTACGCCGTCGACCCGTTCACCGGCCAGGTCTACCGGCCGCTCACGCAGCTGGAGGCCCACGCCGCCGGCCGCTGCGGGTACGCGGTGGAGGAGTACGGGACGGTGCCGAACCACACCCTCATCCTCACCTACGACGACGGGCCGTCCACCCCGTGGACGGCGCAGCTGCTCGGCATCCTCGACGCCTACCATGTGCACGCCACGTTCTTCAACATCGGCGTGAACATCCTCGCCAACGAGAACGCCTTCCGGTCGGTGCTGGCGCACGGCAACTTCATCGGCAACCACACGCTCGACCATCCCGAGCTGATAACGCTGTCCAACGCGGCGGCCAGGTACCAGATCGTCGAGAACGCGCGAATCATGGCCCAGCTGGCGGGCTACCAGAGCCGGATCTGGCGCACCCCCTACCAGGGCGGTGACCTGGTGTCTGTCGGCAACGGCATGTTCGACACCCTGGTGGGCCAGCAGCTCGGCTTCACCGAGGTCGCGTTCAACACCGACACCTCCGACTGGGCGGCGTCCGGCCAGGAGATCCCGCCGCCCCCGCTGTCCGCCAGCCCGGACGCCCCGGGCCAGGTCGTCATCATGCATGACGGCGGTGGCAACCGGTCCTCGACCATGGTCCTGTCGGCGAAGATCATCAGGGAGGGCCAGAGCGACGGATACAAGTTCATGACCATCCCGCAGCTGCTCGCCGAACAGCCGGGCTGGACAGGGCCGGTCACCTGGTACAGCCCGCCGACCCGGGTCGACACGGCCGGCTACTGGCTGCGCGCCTACGCCCCGGTCTTCCAGCAGTGGTACCGGGACTTCATAAAGTACATGACGGTCATCATCATCGTGATCAGCTGCCTCGTCCTGCTCGGCGCGGCGCTGGACCGGTGGCTGAGCTACCGGCGGCCGCCGCGCTGGCACCCGGACGAGCTCGGGGTGCTCATCCCCTGCTGGAAAGAATCCAAGGTCATCAGGAACACCGTCGAGCAGGTCCTCGCCGCGGGCGAGGGGTGTCCGTTCCCGCTCCGGATCGTGCTCGTCGATGACGGCTCGGCCGACACCGATCCCACGGACAAGACGTGGGAGATCATGTGCCAGCTCGCCGCCGATCACCCCGAGGTCCACGTCGTGCACCAGAACAACGGCGGCAAGGCCCGGGCGCTGAACTTCGGCCTGCAGTACGTCACGTCCGACCTCGTGGTCGTCATGGACGCCGACACGATCCCCAAGGACGCTGACTCCTTCACGCACCTGGTCCGCTGGTTCGCCGACCCCAGGGTGGGCGCCGTGGCCGGCTATACGAAGGCCGGCGACCGCGGAAAGGGATGGCGGCAGCACGTGATCGCCGAGTTCCAGGCCGCCGAATACGACCTGGGCATCGCGCTCATCCGGTCGGTGCAGAACCTGAGCAACAGCATCGTCATCGTGCCCGGCGCGTTCTCCGCGTTCCGCACCGAGTGGCTGCGCGAGGTCGGGTTCCTGCCCGACCGGGTCGTGGCCGAGGACGCCGAGGCGCCGCAGCGGATGCGCCGCGTCCGGCCCCGGATGCGCATCCTGCAGGACCTCACCGCGGTCGCCTACACCGAGGTGCCGCTCAGCTTCAAGGTGCTGCGCAGGCAGTGGCGGCGGTGGACGATCGGCGTGCTCCAGACGCTGTTCGAGCACCGCGAGATCTTCTACCGGATGGACAAGTACCAGCTGCTCACCTTGCAGTGGTGGTTCGCCCTGTACGGCAACGTGGTCCCGTCGCTGTTCCTGCCGCTCTCGTACGCCATGGTCATCTACGGCGCCGTCAGCGGAACGCTTGGCCCCATCTATCTGTACCCGGCGATATTCATCGGCTTCCGCGCCGTGCAGACCATCGCCTCGATGATCATCCTGCGCACGAAGATGAACCCGTTCGTGGCGATCTGGTACCGGTTCGTCAACGACCCGCTGCAGATCTACCTCACGATCGTGTGCTACTGGATGATCCTGAGCGGGCGGATGCCCACCACGCGGAAGATCTGGCTGCAGGTGCCGCGCACCGGAGTGGTCGTCGGCGGCGCGGTCACCAGGAAGGTCGGCGTCGACGCCGTCCAGGTGCCCGAGGCCGACGCGGTATCGCCCGTCCTGCCGCCACTTGTCCCGGTAACCGTGGCGGACCAGGTGCCAGAAGATGCGCCCGGGCTGCCCGCGAGGGTGACCGACGCGACCCGGCAGACCGAACCGATCCGGATATCGGACGCGGTTCAGATACCCGATGCGGTCAAGGTGACCAGGGCGGACTGGCGACCCGGAGCGGACGGCGAACGCGAGGCGGACCGGCTGTCTGGCGGAGTCGGGTTGCTCGAGTCACCGGATCTCCCCGACCCGGAAGAGCTCACCAACCCGGCCGAGGTGCCCGGCGAAGCGCGGCTGTCCGAAGAGGAGCGGCTGCCGGAGGATGGCCCGGCCGAGGACGGGCGGCCCGCGGACGGCCCGTCCGATGCAGGCCTCCCGGAGGAAACTCAGTCCTTGTAGTCCGGGGCGACGCGCTCAACCAGCCGCAGCATGGCCTCCCAGCCAAGGTTCGGCGCGGTGTCGTTGCCGTAGTCGTCGTCTCTGCGGTCGCCCTGGAACTGCCGCGCCGTGCGCTCGCAGACCTCGGGCGGCGGGGTGACGATCGGCGTTCCCCCGGCCAGCGCGTCGACCTGGATCTGGCAGGCGCGCTCCAGGTAGAACATCCGCAGGAACGCCTGGCCCGGGGTCTTGCCCACGGTGAGCAGGCCGTGGTTGCGCAAGATCATGACCGGCTTGTCGCCGAGGTCGGCGACAAGCCGCTTCTTCTCCGCGTTGGACAGCGCGATGCCCTCGTAGTCGTGGTAGGCGACCCGGTTGTAGAACTCCAGGGACACCTGGTTGAGCGGCAGCAGGCCGCGGGACTGCGCGGCGACCGCGCAGCCGGCCTTGGTGTGCGTGTGCAGCACGCACAGCGCGTCCTCGCGGGCGGCGTGGATCGCGCTGTGGATCACGAAGCCCGCCGGGTTGACCCGCCATGGGCCGTCGGTGACCAGCTGGCCGTCCAGGCCGACGATCACCAGGTTCGAGGCGGTGATCTCCTCATACAGCAGGCCGAACGGGTTGAGCAGGAACCGGTGCTCCGGGCCTGGCAGCCGGACCGAGATGTGGTTGTAGATCAGGTCGGTCATCTTGAAGTGCGCGATGAGCCGGTAGACGGCGGCCAGTTCGCGCCGCAGCCGCGCCTCCTCATCCGCGTAGTGCCCGGCCCCCGGCTTGTCGAGTTCGGTCACTGTCATGCTCTGAGACTGTCACGGACGTGCGGGCGCGTCCAGCGGGCGCAGGCCGGCGGCCGTGAGCAGGTAGGCGCGCTGGTCCTGGCCGGGGTCGGTGACGAGCCCGGTGATCGCCGTGCCCGCCTGCTCGGGGGTCAGCGCCGGGCCGCGGTCCTTGAGGAACGCGTCGACGTCCATGCCCGCCCGGGCGGCGTAGCCAGCGACCGCGGCGGCGCCGAGCGCGGTGGCGGGGGTCAGCTGCGGCAGCACCGCGATGAACCGGATGCCGAGGCCGGCCCGCTGCGACTCGTCGGCGGCGTAGGCGGCGAGGAACCTGATGGTGGCCTTGGCGCCGGCGTAGCCGCCGCTGAGCGGCGACCCGGCCACCGCGGCGCCGCTGGACAGGGCGACGACCACGCTGCCGGGAGGAAGCGGTCGCAGCAGCGCCTCGCGGGTCCAGTGGAACGCGTGCTGGACGTCAACGTCCCAGCTGCGGCTGAACGTCTGCCACGTGTGCTCGTGCAGCGGGCGGGGCAGCGGGCTGGCCCCGGCGTTCAGCACCAGCACGCGCGGCTGGTAGGTGTCGATCAGGTGGCCCGCGGCCACCGGGTCGGCGGCGTCGGCGGGGGCGGGCGTGAAGCCGTCGCCGAGCTGGGCGCGTAGTTCCCCGAGCCTGGCGCCGTCCCTCGCGACGCCGACGACGTGCGCGCCGGCCGCGCTGAGCGCGACGGCGATCGCGCGGCCGAAGCCCCGGCTCGCGCCGGTGACGACCGCGGTGCTCCCGGTAAGGTCCTGAGCTGGCATGACTCGCTCCTTCTCTGGTGGAGTGCTGTTGCCGGTACTGATCCGGACGGCGGCCGGAACTCACCGGTGAGTTTTCTCGGTGCCCGGGGTCAATACGGGTGACGGCGAAGGCGTCTCGGGCCCGGGGAGGGGCGATGTCAGCAACGACGGCCGGCAGCCTGCCAAGGGGCGGCGAGGATTTCGCCCGCCTGACCGACCCGTTCCGGCCCGAACTGCTCGCGCACTGCTACCGGATGCTCGGCTCGGTCCACGACGCGGAGGACGTGGTGCAGGAGACCCTGCTGCGCGCCTGGCGGTCACGGGACGGATTCGAAGGCCGGGCCTCGGTGCGGACGTGGCTCTACCGCATCGCCACCAACGCGTGCCTGCGGGCGATCGAGAACCGGGGCCGCAGGCCGCTGCCTTCCGGCTTGGGCGCGCCCGGCACCGACCCCGGCCGGCCGCTGGCGGCCGCGCCGCCCGAGGTCACCTGGCTCCAGCCGATTCCCGACGCGATGCTGCGGCCGCCGGGGGAAGCAGCCCTGGCGGTCCCGGGCGCCCTGGGTGCCGCTGGCGCCCCGGCCGACCCCGCCTCGGCCGTCGTGTCCCGGCAGAGCCTGCGGCTCGCGCTGGTGGCGGCGATGCAACTGCTGCCGCCGCGACAGCGCGCCGTGCTTGTGCTCCGCGACGTGCTCGACTGGCCGGCGGCCGAGGTCGCCGGCCTGCTCAGGACCTCGACCGTGGCGGTGAACAGCGCTTTGCGGCGGGCTCGGGCCACGCTGCGGCAGGCCGGGCTCGCCGAGGATGACGTCCGCGAGCCCGCCGACCGCGACAGGCGGGCGGTCATCGACAAGTACGCCGCGGCGTTCGAGAACGCCGATATCGCCGCGATCACGCGGCTGCTCGCCGAGGATGCCGTGCTCGAGATGCCGCCGTCGCCGACGTGGTTCGCCGGGCGGGCCGCGATCGGCCGCTTCTTCGGCGCCCGCGTGCTGCGCGCGCCCGGCAACTTCCTGCTCACGGAGACGGCGGCGAACGGGCAGCCCGCGTTCGGCGCCTACGCGCGCGGGGCTGATGGCGGCTACCACGCGCACGCGATCGCGGTGCTCGACATCGAGGGCGGTGCGATCTCGCGGATCGTCTCGTTCCTCGATCCGGGGCTGTTCCGCCTGTTCGGGCTGCCCCTGGTGGTGCCGGGAGAGTCACGACGGGCCCGTTCGGGATGATCGTCTCTCGCTTAGCCCAGCGCCTTGCGGTAGCGGGCGAGGATAGCGGCACCAGACTGCTCGGCCGACAGGCAGTCCAGGTAGACGGGCGGGCCGCCAGCCGGGAACAGCCGCTCGCCGGCGCCAAGCACGGTGGGGAATATCAGCAGCCGGTACTCGTCGAAGGAGCCCGTCATCCGGTAGCAGTTCGGCGCGGTAGGGCTCGAGATCCACCAGGCCATCATGGCCGGCCACGACGTTCTCGCCGAAACAGGAATGACGATGTCCTTAAATCACCACTTACGCTGTTTTGTTTATCTTTAGAATCCCGCCATGGTTTCCGGGCGCCACCGTCACGGGCGTGCGCGCTTGCCGTGGTTCCGGATCGGGCTCGGCGGCGCGGCCGCGACGGCCGCCGTCGTCGCCGTGGTGCTCGCCATGGGGCAGGTGGCGGGCGGCCGGGCATGCGCGTCGGTCGTGTCAGCGGCCGGGGCAGCCGGGGAGGTCGCGGGGACGGCCACGTATTACACGCCTGCCAGCGGCACCGAGGGCAACTGTTCCTACCCGTCCCCGCCGGCCGACGGGCTGTACGTGGCGCTCTCCCCCGCCGAATACGGCGCCGCCGCCGCTTGCGGCGGCTACCTGGAGGTCAGCGGCCCGGACGGGACGGTGCGCGTCGAGGTGACCGACCAGTGCCCGGGGTGCGCCACCGGGCACATCGACTTGAGCCAGGCGGCGTTCGCCCAGATCGCGCCGGTGTCGGCGGGGCAGGTCTCCGTCACCTACAAGTCGGTCGCCGACCCGCCGCTCCCCGTGCCGGTCGCGCTGCGGGTCAAGGAGGGCTCGTCGCAGTACTGGCTCGCGCTGCTCGCGATGAACACCGGGAACCCGCTGACGTCGGTGCAGGTCGAGACCGCGTCCGGCGGCTGGCTTTACCTCGTGCGCGCTGACTACAACTACTGGATCGCGCAATCAGGCGCGGGTTCCGGCCCGTTCACGGTCAGGCTGACCGACACGGCCGGCCATCAGGCGACGGTGCGCGGCATCGCGCTCGAGCCGGGAGTCGTCCAGGACACCGGGACCTGGATGTACGGCGCGGGCGCGGGCCCGGCACCACTCCCGGCGTCGCAGACGGCGACAGCCACGCAGACACCGGCGGCGGGCAGCCGTGCCACCCGGCGGCCGGCCCTGGTAACCACAGACAGCCCGGCCACCGTTCGGGCCGTTGAGCCAGCCCCGGCCACGACGGCGCTGGCCTCGCTGGCCTCGCCGGGCTGCTAGCGCTCGCCGGGACCGCCGGCCGCGACCCCGTGCGAGCGAGGCCGCGGCCGGCGGGCATTCCTGGAGAGTCGCGTCAGGCGACCACGACCGCCTTGAAGTCGTAGTACTTGACCAGGTAGTTCAGCGTGGAGGCGTGCAGCAGGTAGTCGCCGTTCAGGCCGAACTGCGTGCTCCACGAGTTCCTGACCTTGATGACCGTGTTGGCCAGGTCGACGCTGCCGTTGCTGGACTGGGCCAGCTGCGTGATGCCGCGCTGCAGCGTCTCATGACCGCCGGCCACGCCGGACTTCATGGCCGCGCGGACGGCCTCGTAGCTGCCGTCGCCGTCCACGAACCCGTTGCTGTCGGGGTTCATCCACGAGTTGAACCAGGGGCCGCCCTGCATGACGGTGCCCGTCTGCAGCAGGGAAAGCGCGCCGGTGACGTTCGGCGCCGACTTGTAGCTGGCCGCGAAGCCCAGGGTGATGAGCTGCTGGGCGACGTACAGGCCGCTGGAGCCGCAGTCGGTGGGCGGCCATTCCTGCGAGGTGTTCCCGGTCTGGTCGGTGACCACGTGGTAGAGCAGGATCGCGAACTCCTCGTCGGCCGTGGCGTCGGTCCCGGAGACGGCGATCGCCCCGGTGCCGCCGGTGAGCTTGAGGCCGCTGAGGTCCTTGCCGGCGGCCGCCCACCGCTCGGCGATGTGCTCGGTGCCGGTGTTGCACGTGCAGGAGCCGAGCGCGTCGGCATCCTGGGCGCCAGGCACGAGCTTGGTCACGTCGATGCCCTGCTTGTGCAGGTCTTCCTGGTCCAGGACCGGGATCGGGATGTCGTGTTCGACTTCCTTGAGCGGTGAGCCATCGTGGAATTCGAGCAGGTCGAACCGAAGCGGTTCCGCGACAGAAACCTGGCCGAATTTGGTGCTTGTTGTCCCCTGGTACATTCTGCCTCCCCGAAACGGGACAGCGCCCGTGCTGTCCGGCACATAAAAGAGGGCGCCGGGGACCGCCAGATACATTCTGGGAACGCGTCCCTATAAAGTCCAGACCTTAATCGGAAAAGCACGGTTAGTCGCATTTATGGCTTATGACGGCAGCGGGCGCGCGGGCAGTCCGGTCACCAGCACGTCGAGCACGGTGCCGCCGGTTTCCGGACCGCGCGTTCGCGCGATCCGCCGCCACCCCCACGCCCGGAACGCGGCCTGCGCGGCGGCCGCCCCCGGCGGGACGGTCAGGGTCGCTCGTTCCTCCTGACGGCCGTCGAGGATCAGGTCGTGCAGCGCCCGGCCGATCCCCTGCCGGCGCCAGGACGCGCGCACGAGCAATTCGGCCAGGGCGAACGTGCGGCCGGGGTATTCGGCGGTGACGTCGGCAGGCAGCGGGGTCGTCAGCTCCCGCCACCACGAGGTGGACGGGCGCAGCGGCAGGCCCGAGGCGTACGCCACCAGGTAGCCGCCGTGCCGGGCTTCCGCACGGACGTAGCCCGGCTGGCGGCGCCGCACCCGCAACCGCCTCGCCGTCGCGGGGGTCGCGGCGTCACCGGCGCCGCACACCTCCGCGCGCAGCGCCAGCAACTCCTCGTCATCGTCCTTGTTCCGTCCGGCCGCCGCGCCATCGTCGAGCAACTGAAAGGTTATGCCGACGGGACGGTCCACGACCTCAATTGTTCCTCGTCGCGGCCTGGCTCGCGCCGGTCCTTTAGGCGATGCGCGCGGCCGGCGGGGGCGGCCCGGCGGCGAGGGCGGACTGCTTGTCTATCTCGGCGAACAGGATGTCGCTCGCCGGGCACGCCAGCCCCGCCCGGCGCATGATCGCGCGCAGCTCGTCGGCGAGTTCCTTCATCTCGTCCGGCGCCGCCTTGGCGTGGCCCTGGGCGCCGATGACAGCCGTGTTCGTGTCCAGGAACAGGCGCCAGCCCAGCACGAGGACCGCCTCGGGAATCCAGGCGAGCGGCCGTGCCGCCGCCGGGACGACGGGCACTCCGGCCCGGCGCAGCGCCCGCAGCCCCTCGCGGTAGGACCGCACATACAGGCGGAGAGCGGCCGGGGTGTGTGCCAGCCGGCGCACATCTCCGCCGCACAAGTAGATCGCACCGGCGATCGGCACCACCCCCGCGGCGTGAGTCTTCAGCCACGCGTCCATGTCCGCCTCCAGCTTGACCCGCAGGCCCGCCCGGCGCAGCAGGCCGGCGATGGCTAGCGCTCGCGGCGTGCGCGCGCCGTCAAGCTCGCCCATCTTCATCGCGACCCAGCGCGAGTAGATGTAGCGCACGACGTATCCCTGCCGTTCGCCGCCGGCGATGACGAACCCGGTAAGGACGCGCGGCTCGCCGAGCGCGGCGACCAGGTCGGCTGTGCCGCCGGCGTTGTTACCGAGGAACAGCACGCTCGGGATGCGGCGGTTCGCGGCGAGCATTGCCAGCACCGGCGGGATCTGGCTACGCCGGACAATCACGATCGCCAGGTCATACTCGTCATCGGGGCCCAGCCGGTCAGTCAGCGGCACCCGCGTCACGGTGCGGCGCCCGCCGAGCGCGCTCTCCAGCACCACGCCATGCTCGCGCAGGTCCGCCAGGCGGCGGCCACGGGCGAGCAGGGTCACGTCTACCCCGCCTTCCCTGAGCCGGGCGGCGTAGAAGCTGCCGAGCACCCCCGCGCCGACGATCAATACCTTCATGTCGCCCAGGACCGTCATCGTTATCACCCCGGCTTTATCGCCTCTGCGCACGATCATGCCCGGACCAGGCCGGCGGCCTAGAGCCGCAAGTCCCGCCGTTCGCCGCCCACCAGCCGGTGTCCTACTCCGCGTCGGCCGTGCGGGCGCTCGTGCTCGGCGGGCCGGCCGCCACCTACGTCTGGGACTCGCTCGCCTGGTACGCCGTGATCATCATCGTGTTCGCGCCGCTCGGCGCGTGGCTGTACCGCCGCGCCGCCTGACGTCATGCAGACAGGGACGCAACCGCGAGTGCACGGCGCGCGCAGCGGGCAAGATCGGGAGCGTGGTGCTGCCGGTCCACGACCTGAACCCCCTGCGCCGTACGCCATGGGCTACCTACTTCCTGGTGGCCGCGAACGTCGTCGTGCTGCTGCTGACCCCCGGGTCACAGACCTCCATCACCGGCACGACGACCAGCCTGGCGCAGCTCTGCAGCCAGCAGGCGTTCTACGACCGGTACGCGGCGATCCCGCGCGAGCTGGTCACCGACCATCAGCTGCCGCAGGTCGCGACCGGCCAGCCGGGTCCGTCGCCGGACACCTGCTACGTGGCCCGGCCGTCGTACCAGAAGGCGCCGCCTCTGTCGGTGCTGTTCTCGATGTTCATCCACGCGGGCTGGCTGCACCTGCTGGGGAACATGCTGTTCCTGGTCGTGTTCGGCAACAACGTCGAAGACAGGTTCCGCAAGCTGCCCTACCTGGTCTTCTACTTGTTCTGCGGCTACGTGGCCGCCTACGGGTTCGCGTTCGCGTTCCGGACCTCGGTGGAGCCGCTCGTCGGGGCGTCCGGCGCGATCGCCGGCGTGCTCGGCGCCTACCTGGTCCTCTGGCCGCGGGCGAAGGTCTGGTCGCTGCTCCCATTCCTGTTCTTCATCCCGGTGCGCATTCCCGCGTGGCTGGTGCTCGGCTCGTGGTTCATCCTCCAGTGGCTGTACTCGGCGGGCTACGGCGTCTCCGGCGCGGGGAACGTGGCGTACGTCGCGCACATCTTCGGCTTCGTCGCCGGGGCGCTCGTCGGCCTGGTGGTGCGCGCGACCTCGCCGCCGCCCGTCTACCCGGTGCACCCCCGCTACGGCAACGCTAACCCTGGTGTCCCGCCGGGCAGGCAGGCAAGCTAATTCCATGATCGCGAAAGTTCCGCATCGTATAAGTGCACAAACTCTTCGTGATCATGGAACGCGAGCCACGCCGACATGCCCGCAGCCAGATAGCCGGGGCCAGATGTGCCCCTGATGCGAACGTGGCGCGGCGGCCGGTACTCTCCCTAGCTAGGCGGCCAGGCGAGCGGGGCCTTTGGAGTCCGCTAAGAGCGGGTCGATTGCGCACTTGACATGCTCAGGGGACGGCGCTCGCGCGCTTCGGGACCGGGATGCGGTCCAGGTCGGCGGCCAGCACGATCTCGCCGCTGAACGCGGCGGCGGCTTCGTCTCGCAGGCGCTGCGGCGGCCCGGTCTCGTAACGCTGGGAGAAGTGGGTCAGCACCAGCAGCCGGGCGCCCGCCGCCGCGGCGATCTGGCCCGCCTGCCCGGCCGTCAGGTGCCCGTAGTCGCGCGCCAGCCCGGCGTCGGCGTCGGCGAAGGTCGACTCGCACACCAGCATGTCCGCGCCGTCGGCCAGCTCGAACGCGGCGTCGCACAGCCGGGTGTCCATGACGAACGCGAAGCGCTGGCCGCGCCGCGGCGCGCTGACCTCCGCAAGCGTCACGACCCGGCCGCCGGCCTCAAGCCGGCCAGACCGCTGGAGCCGGCCGACATCGGGACCGGCGATGCCGCGGGCGGCGAGCTCGTCCGGCAGCATCCGGAGCCCGTCCGGCTCGACCAGCCGGTAGCCGACCGCGGGCACCAGGTGCGACAGCGCCCGCGCCTCCAGCACGAAACCCGGGCCGCCGGCCGAGCCCGAGCCGTTCGCCACCACGCCATCGCCGTCCACCGGGTGCTCGAGCAGCGTGAGCCTGTCGTGGAACAGCGACGCGTGCCGCAGCCGCCCGAACACCTCCGCGTTCGCCGCCGGGTAATACGCCTGCACCGGGTGCGCCACCCGGTCCAGGGACATCCGCTGGAGCACGCCCGGCAGCCCGAGGCAGTGGTCGCCGTGGAAATGGGTCAGGCACACGCGGGTCACCTGGTTCGCGGTCACGCCCGCGAACAGCATCTGGCGCTGCGTCCCCTCCCCCGGGTCGAACAGCAGGCCCTCGCCGTCCCAGCGCAGGAAGTACCCGTTGTGGTTGCGGAACCGGGTGGGCGCCTGACTCGCCGTGCCGAGGACGACAAGCTCGCGATTGGCCACGGGACCCGACCTTAATCGCTTTCGGCGGAGAACTCCCGGTCGGCGATCATCTTGGCCACCCGGGACAGCGTGTCCTCCAGGTCCCGGGTGGTCACCACGTCGGCCAGCGCGAGCCGGACGGCGGCGAGCTCCCGCGCCAGGTACTCGGTGTCGGCCTGGGTTCGCGCCGCCACCTCGCGGTCGCGCTCGATGTTGGCCCGGTCCCTGTCGTCCTGCCGGTTCTGCGCGAGCAGGATCAGCGGCGCCGCGTACGCGGCCTGGGTGGAGAAGGCCAGGTTGAGCAGGATGAACGGATACGGGTCCCAGTGGCGGACGGCGGCGACCGAATTGAGGATGATCCAGCCGATAACCACCACTGTCTGGCCGGCCAGGAAGCGGCCGGTGCCGAGGAACCGCGCGATCGCCTCCGACATCCGCCCGAACGCGTCCGCGTCGTACCTGGCGCCCATCCGCACCGCGCCGCGCGGCACCGACAAGTCGTTGCGCTCGCCGAGGCGGCGTGAGCTGAACCGTGTCATCGTGTCGCGATCCCCCCTGACCGCCAGTCCGCCGGCAGCAGCCGGTCGAGCACGTCGTCCACGGTGACCGCGCCGAGCAGCCTGCCGTCGGAGTCGCACACCGCCACGCCGATCATGTTGTAGGCCGCCAGCCGGGCGGCCAGTTCGCGCTCCGGCAGGTCGGGCCGGACGAAGATCCGGTTCTGCACGCACTCGCCGACCAGGATGGACGGCGGGCGGCGCAGCAGCCGCTGGAAGCCCACGCTACCCAGGTACCGGCCGGTCGGCGTCATCGCGGGCGGCTCGCAGACGTAGACCTGCGCGGCCAGGGTGGCGGGCTGCGCTTTGTCCCTGACCCGGGCCAGCACCTCGGCCACCGGTGTGTCCGGCGTGAAGATCAGCGGCTGGGAGGTCATCAGGCCGCCCGCGCTCGCCGCGTCGTACCGCAGCAGCCGCCGCAGCTCGTCGGCCTGGACAGCACGCATCGCGAGCAGCAAGCGTTCCCGTTGCTCGGCCGGCATCTCGGCCAGCAGGTCCGCGGCGTCGTCCGGCTGCATCTCCTCCACCACGTCCGCGCTGCGGTCCAGCTCCAGGCTGTCGAGCAGCCGGACCTGATCCTGCTCGGGCAGCTCTTCGAGCAGGTCGGCCAGCTCCTCGTCGTCGAGCGCCGCGGCGAGCTGGCCGCGCCTGGCCGCGGGCATCCGCCCGACGGCGGCGGCCAGGTCGGCAGGCTCCATCTCGCGCAGGCTGTTCAGCTGTTCGGCGAGCGGGCCGGCGTCGAACAGCTCCCGGCTGTCCTGCCAGGGCACAATCTCCGGGTTGCGGCCGCGCAGCCCCCGGCCGCGCCGGACGGCGAGCGTGCTGACCTCCCAGCCGGGCCGCAGCTCGCTGTGGACGATGCCGACGTCGGCGACGGTCCCGCCAGCGGCGGGCCGCCCGTAGAGCTCCGACGCCAGGATCTCCCCGGTCCGCTGGGTGAAGGGCTCCAGGTCGACCGTGCCGCCGAGCAGGTGCGCTCCGTCGATGGAGAGCTCACCGATCCGGCTGAAGGCGACGAAGATGGACCGCCTCCGCAGCGCCACGACGAGCCCGAGCGCGCGCGGCGGCTCGGTCCCGACGGCGGACAGCAGCACGGCATCGCTGATCCGCCCGATGAGCAGCCCGGCGCTGTCGACCAGCGGCCGCCCCTTCAGCCGGGACGTGAAGACCTGGCGGAGGCCGCCATCACCCGTCGCTTGCGCAGCAGAGACCACGCGTCCATTATTTCCCGGTCGCCTGTCCATCACAGTCACCCCGTGCCGCTCCCCGTTCATGGCGTAACTATGTATCCGGAACGTACGCGTGGGTTCCCTCCAGGCCCTACGTTTGCCAGCGTGAGCTTCGACGTCAGCGCGGACGCGTACCACGAGTTCATGGGCTCGTACGCCGAGCCGCTCGCCGCGTTGTTCGCCGGCCTGGCCGGGGTGGGCCCCGGTCAGCGAGTGCTCGACGTGGGGTGCGGCCCCGGGGCGCTGACGGCCGAGCTGGTGCGCCGGGCCGGCGCGGAGGCGGTGAGCGCGGTGGAACCGTCGGCGTCGTTCGCCGCCGCGGCGCGCGACCGCTTCCCCGGAGTGGACATCCGGCTGGCGCCGGCCGAGGACCTGCCCTTCCCGGACGGGGCCTTCGACGCGGCGCTGGCGCAGCTTGTCGTCCACTTCATGGCGGACCCGGTGCGCGGGCTGCGCGAGATGAGCCGCGTCACCCGGCCTGGCGGGGTGGTCGCCGCCTGCGTCTGGGATCACGCGACGGGCCGCGGGCCGCTCAGCGCGTTCTGGCGCGCCGTGCGCGAGCTGGATCCCGCGGCCGACGACGAGTCCGGCCGGCCCGGCGTCCGCGAAGGCGAGCTGGCCAGCCTTTTCGTCCTGGCCGGGCTGGAGCGCGTGCAGGACGGCACGCTGACCGTCCGGGTCAGCCACGCCAGCTTCGAGGACTGGTGGCACCGGTTCACCCTCGGCGTCGGCCCCGCGGGCACCTACGTCGCGGCGCTGGACCCGGACCGGCGCACGCTGCTGCGGGAACGGTGCCGCCGGCTGCTGCCCGCGGGCCCGGTCGAGGTCACCGCCATCGCCTGGACGGCCGTCGGCCGGGCCACCGGCATCTTAAACGTGGTCGATGCGCCATCGTCCGCGCACGAGTGCCGGGCCACGGACACCTTAGACGTGGTCAATGGGCCATCGCCTACGCAAGAAGGTGGTCGATGGGCCGTCGACCACATTGCGGACGCCGGCCACCCGCAGCCGGTGCAGGCGCAGGCGGCCGGCCGGCTGGCCGACGGCGACGGTGAGCAGGTAGCGGCGCGCGGCCCGGCCGACGGGGACGGGGAAGCGCACGGTCGCCGAGGCGGGCACGACCCCGACGGTGTCATAGGCGGCGGGACGGAACCTGGCCCGCGCCGTCCGGCGCGGGACGGTCACGGTCAGCGGATGGCCGAGACCGGTCAGCCAGGACGGCGGCCACGCCGGGCGGGCCGAGCGGACCGAGAGGCCGACCAGCGCGGGCGACGGCGACGGGTTGACGACGGTCGCGACGATGACCGGGCGGGACTCGTCCGGCTGACCGGAGTCGCGGAGCACGGCACTGGCCGTGGCGTCGGCCGGGCGGTCGCCGTCCCTGAAGCCCCTCGCCGCGCACCAGCACAGCAGCCCCAGCACCACGATCCCGGCCGTGAGGCCGATTGCGAAACTCACCATGGCGGCAACCGTGGCATGATTGGCCTTACTGTGACAGTGCCAATCAATGCCGGAATGGCCAGGATCGACGGCCCGGCCCTCTGCGATCTCCTCGGCCGGTGGTCCGCCGCGGACGGGGCGCTCTACCGGCTGCTCGCCGCGCGGATCGGGCGGCTTGCGGACACCGGCGCGCTGCCGCCCGGCACGCGGCTGCCGCCGGAACGAGAGCTGGCGGCCGTGCTCGCGGTCAGCCGCAACACCGTCGCGATGGCCTACCAGCTGCTGCGCGACGACGGGATGGCGGAAAGCCGCCAGGGTTCAGGCACCCGGATCGTGCCGCACCGCGTCACGCCGGCGGCGGTGCACCGGGCCAACGGGTTCTTCACCGGGATGCTCGAGGCGTCCGCGGTGTCGTTCGACATGTCGCTGGCCGCGGTGGAGTGCGCGCCGCAGGTCGCCGCCGCGCTCGACGATCCCGCGTCGGCGCTGTCCGGCGCCGAGCGGCGGGCGCTGACGGCGGGCACCGGGTACCTCCCGCACGGGCTGCCGGCGCTGCGCGCGGCGATCGCGGACATGCTCGCCACGCGGCACGGCCTGCCCACCGATCCGGCTCAGGTGATCATCACGACCGGCGGGCAGCAGGCGATCGACCTGCTCGTCCGGTGCGAGGTGGTGAGCGGGCAGCCGGTCGTGACCGAAGACCCCACGTTCCCCGGGGCGCTCGACGCGATGCACCGGGCGGGCGCGCGGATCGTGGGGGTGCCGCCCGGGGACGTCGCGCGCCTGGTCGCGGCGGTCGCCGCGCACGCACCCTCGCTGGTGTACCTGATCCCGACCCATCAGAACCCGGTCGGTTCGGTGCTGCCGGCCGATGCCAGGGACGCCGTCGTGGCGCTCGCGCGGCGGCATCCCGACGTGACGTTCGTCGACGACCTGACGCTCGCCGAGCTGCCCTTGTCCGACGGCGCGGTGCCGCCGCCGCTGGCCGCGCTCGCCCCCGCCGCGCCGAACATCGTGACGATCGGGTCGCTGTCCAAGCTCTACTGGGGCGGGCTGCGGGTCGGCTGGGCGCGCGCCCCGGCGGGGATCGCGGACCGGCTCGCCGCCGCCAAGGCGGCGGCCGACCTGGGCAGCACCGCGTACCAGCAGGGCCTTGTCGCCGCCCTGCTGGCCGGGCGGCACGACGAGATCGTCAAGTGGCGGGCCGAGTGGCTCAGGCCGCGGTACGACGCGGTCGCCACGGCGCTGCGCGCCGCGCTGCCCGGCTGGACGTGGGCCCCGCCGTGCGGCGGGCTGACGATCTGGGCGCGGCTGCCGGCCAGGCTCGACTCGGGTGCGTTCACGCAGGCCGCCTTGCGGCGCGGCGTCGCGCTCGTGCCGGGCCGGCTGCTCGGCGTCGCGGACGGGGCCGCGTCGCACGTGCGGCTGGCGTTCACCCTTCCGCCGGAGCGCCTGACCGCCGCGGTCGGCGCGCTCGCCGGGATCGCGGTGATAGGGCCCTGAGACCGGGCCGCGCCCTAAGATCTGACAGAGGAGGTGACACGTGAACCGGACGGGGCTCGCGCGCCGGCTCGGCGTGGCCGTCGTCGCGCTCGCCTGCGTGCTGCCGCTCGCCGGGTGCGGGCTGAGTGCCAACCTCACGATCACCGCGCCGAGCGTCATGTCGGTGAGCAGCGGCGCGTTCCAGCAGGACATCATGCCGCCGCGGTACACGTGCGCCGCCGCCAAGCCGCTCAGTCCCCCGATCGGCTGGGCGGGCGTTCCGCAGGGCACCAAGAGCATCGCCGTCGTGTTCGACGACTCGGACGCGCCGATCACGCCGTACGTGTACTGGGTCGTGTTCAACATCGGCCCGGCGACGTCCGCGCTGCTCGAGGGGCAGTTGCCGCCGGGAGCGCGGCAGGCGCTCAACAGCGCGGGACACGCCGGCTACGACCCGCCATGTCCCGGATCCAGCCACGGCTACCGGTTTACGGTGTACGCTCTCAACACGGTGCTGAACCTGCCGAACGGGGCCTCCCTGCTGTCCACGTGGCAGGCAATCGCCGCGGCGACAATCGGGCGCGGCAGGCTGCCGGTCAGCGCGACATCGTAGGCGGTTTGGAACAAGCCATCCACTTTTGCCCCGTTGAGTGACGAACTTGGCCGTTTGCCAGACATAACAAGTCGGCTTCGGTAAAAATCTGTAGAACCAGTGCCGGTTACAGGGTGCTTAGCGATAGGGGGCAGGCTCGCGTCGATGGCCGCGCGCAGCCTCGCAAGCGCCACCACTAGGCCGTGCTCTGCCCGGGTGGTGTGGAATGTCGTTTCTTAGCCGTAAGAACTCTCAGTCTGACAGGCGCGGCGGCTCCGCCGCCGGCCGGAGAGGGGACTCCGGTTACGACGACGACGGTTACGCACCCGACGGCTACCAAGACGACGACTCCTGGTCCCCCGACGAGTACTTCTCTCCCGAGGGCATCAAGGGCCGGTGGGCCGCGGGCGCGCGGAGCGGCGAGCGCCCCGGCGGCCGCGGGCGCAGGGACGGCGGCCGCGGCTACGACGAGGACTATGACGAGCCTGGCTCGCGCTACGACGACTCCCGTTACGACGCCAGCGACCCCCGGGGGGCGCGCGGCCGCGCCGCAGGCGGCGCGGCCGGCGGGTATCGCGACGGCTACCCGGCCGGCGCCTCCCAGCATGATGGCTACGGCCAGGACGGGCCCTACGCGTCCGACGACTACGGCACGGGCGCGTACGACCTGACTGACGACGACGCCGACGACCGCGGCGCCGAGCGCGGCGGCGGCCGCCGGCGCCGTGACCGGAGCGAGCGCGGCGACCGGGGCGAGCGCCGGCTGCGGCTGGGACGGCGGGACCGCGATCCCGGCATCTGGCCAGACGACAGCGTCTCCGACGAGGACTACTGGGCGTCGGTCGCGGCCGACCGGCCGTTCAGGTCGGCGAACGGCGCGCCGGACGACGATCCGCCGCAGGCGGCGGACAACCGCCCGGCCGGCGCCAGCCGCCTGGTGGGCGACCGCCCGCCGGGCGCCGACCGGTCGATGGCCGGTGACCCGCGCATCGCGGGCGAGCCTCGCGTGACGAGCGACCAGCGGACCGGATCCGGGCGCCTCGGCCCGCCTCCCGGGCTGAGCCCCGCCGCGGCGTCAGCGGCCGGGCAGGGCGGCTACCTTCCTGGCGCCGGGACACCGGGCGGGCAGGGCCGCCACAGCGCGGGCGGGCCGGCCGGGGCCGGCGGCCTGGGTGACGCCACGTCCGGCCCGAGCACCCGATCCGGCACCGGCCCGAACGCCTCCCGGCCGGCGGCCGGGCCCACCGGGTCACGTCCGGCCGCTGGCCTGACGCAGCCGGGGTACACCCCGCCGGGTCTCTCGCAGCCGAGCTTCCAGCCGAACGGCACGCGGGCCGCGGCTCGCCAGCCCGACCCGGCGGCTCCGGGCGCCCGGGCCGACTGGGCCGAGCGGACCGAGCGCATCGACCGGGTGACGGCCTCCGGTTACCCGGACCCCAGGCCAGGCAGCCGCGGCCAGGACAGCCGCGCCCAGGACGGCGGCCGCGGCCTGTGGAACCAGGACGCCGTGAACCACGACTCCCGGGGCTATGAATCGCAGGGCTACGACTCGCACAGTTACGACCCCCAGGGCTACGACACCAGGGACTACGGCTCCTCCCCGGGCTACGGTTCCCGCGGGTACGACTCCCAGGGCTATGGCTCCGATGGCTACGGGTCGCAGGGGTACGACTCCCCCAGCTATGGCTCCAACGGTTACGGCGCCAATGGCTACGAGTCTCGCAGCCACGGTGGCGGCCGCCGGAACGGCGCCGACGACGACCCGCTGACCAGCAAGGCGTACTCCCGGTCGGCGCTCACCGACACCGACGGCCGCTCCTACCGGGTGGCGCGCCGGGCGCTCCCCGCCGACCGTCACGAGGCCGCGCTGAACGAGGAGACCCAGACGTTCAGCATGACCACCGGGTCCTACCCGGCCGACTCGCAGGCAGCCACCGCCCGCTACCCGAGCCACGGCGGCCAGCAGTCCGGCCAGAACCCCTACGACCGGGGCAGCAACGGGTCCTACCCGTACCCCACCCAGCCCGCCGCATCGCGGCCCGCGCAGGATCGGGACGAGGATCGCTACCGCTCGCCGCGCCCGGCCGGCTACGGCAATTCCGGCTACGGCTCCGGCGGCTACGGCGGGCGAAGGTAAGCCGCAGGGGCACGCCGGCCGTGCGCCGCACTCGCCCGCAGCGGGCATCCTGGTGGGGTGCCCGAAGGTGATGTCGTCTGGAACACCGCCCGGCGCCTGCACGAGGCGCTCGCGGGGCGGGTGCTGACCCGCAGCGACTTCCGCGTGCCCAGGTACGCCACGGTCAACCTCGCCGGCCAGCCCGTGACGGAGGCCGTCTCCCAGGGCAAGCACCTGCTTATCCGCACCGGCAGCGGAATGACCGTGCACACGCACCTGAAGATGGAGGGCTCCTGGCGGATCCGCCCGGCGGACGCGGGCCCGCCCGGCAAGAACGCCCACCAGGTACGGCTGGTGCTGGCCAACGCGCAATGGCAGGCCGTCGGGTACCTGCTCGGCATCACCGAGGTCCTGCCGACCGCGCGGGAAGGTCACGTCATCGGGCACCTCGGCCCCGACCTGCTCGGCCCCGGCTGGGACGACGCGGCCGCGGCGGAGGCGGTCCGCCGGCTGCGCGAGAAGGAGGACCGGCCGATCGGCGACGCGCTGCTCGACCAGCGCAACGTGGCCGGCATCGGCACCTTCTACCTCGCGGAGATGCTGTTCCTGCGCGGACTCAGCCCCTGGCGCGCCGCCGGGGAGGTCGACGACCCCACCGCCTTGGTCGAACTCGGACACCGGCTGCTCGACGCCAACAAGGACCGGATCGGGCAGGCGACGACCGGCGACCGCGCCCCGGGCCGGAACAGCTGGGTCTACGGCCGAGCAGGCCAGCCGTGCCGGCGGTGCGGGACCCGGATCAAGCGGGGCGAGCAGGGCGCCCCGGGGATGGAGCGGATCCGCTTCTGGTGCCCGAACTGCCAGAAATAGCCGCGGTACCGGCTGCGGGCCCTACTCGGGTCGAGGCTGAGAGTACGGACGCCGCATGAGGGCCATCGCGTCCAGGCTGGCGGCGGCACGTTCCGCGGCATGCTCGTCGAACAGAAACGGAACCGCGTTGGGGAACGGCATGTGCGGCAGGGACGCCCCGGCCGCGGCCGTCACGATAGAGCGAAGCCCGAACTCATGGATGACGGCGAGCGTGACCATTTCTGACCTGGCCAGCAGGCGCCGCAGCGCGCTGGCGTACCGGCGGAGCGCTTCCGCGGGGCTCTCGCCATGGGGCATGCGGTCGCCGAGGTCATGCTCGTTCTTCCATGACCAGTAGGCCTCGACCGGCGCACCGTCGAGATCACCGCCCCGGATCTCGTCGAAGTCCGGTTCGATCACGACGGGTACCCGCCGGCCCTCCAAGGCGATGGCGATGGTCTGCTGCGTACGCACCAGGCGGGTTCCGACCGCGAGGCCGACGGGCACATTGGCGAGCTGCGTCCCGAGGGTCCCCGCTTCCGCTCGCCCGCGCGCGGTCAGCGCGACCGGGCGGCTGGGGTCGAAGCTGAGCACGCGCTCCGCGTTCGCCGTCGACTCGGCGTGCCGGGCGAAGACAAACAACCGAAGTCCGTCAGCAGACACGGAATCACGTTACTCAGCCAGGCAAGGCGCATTACCTGGTCAGGCATCGCGGCTCCTCCACTCGTGACAGCTGACAGC
>Ga0187812_1000140_pt1 | contig 25725 bp, 17 predicted proteins | sample NC_S_2_FD_130582 | JGI IMG/M metagenome (GOLD analysis project Ga0187812, IMG submission 130582) | Wetland sediment microbial communities from Neuse River Estuary, North Carolina, USA - ASW-S_2 | ecosystem: Environmental > Aquatic > Freshwater > Wetlands > Sediment | place: USA: North Carolina...
CGGCCCGGCGCCATCCGGAGGTCTCCGGCTCGGGATCGTCCGGCCTGCGGTCGGGGAACGGTTCGGGGGGCATGAACCACCGCCGTTCGGGATAGAGCTGTGAGATTTGTTCTACACAACGTCTATCATGTCACAACTGATGCTACATGAATTTAAGCGAACATATTTTCAAGATCTTTTACGTAGCGGGGAGGGGTCGCGACCCAGAGGCCGGAGGCGAGCGGTTTCGCTATGGTTCGACCATGAAGGCGATCCGGTATCGCAGGTATGGCTCGCCCGAGGTCCTGGAGGTCACCGACGTCGAGCCGCCCGCGATGGGCGACCACGACGTGCTGGTCCGCGTGCGGGCCGCTTCGCTGAACCCCCTGGACCGCTACTTCATGCGGGGCCGGCCGTACATCATGCGCGCACAGGCCGGCCTTTCCCGCCCCAAGACCCACGTCCTCGGCGCCGACATGGCCGGGGCGGTCGAGGCGGTCGGCCCGGCGGTGACCATGTTCCGGCCCGGCGAGGAGGTCTTCGGCGGCCTGGACCAGCGCGGGACGCTCGCCGAGTACATCAGCCTGCCCGAAGACGGGGCCCTGCTAGCCAAGCCGGCCAACTTGACGTTCGAGCAGGCGGCGGGCGTGCCCGTGGTCGGGTACACCGCCCTGCAGGCGCTGCGGAAGGGACACGTCGAACGCGGGCAGAAGGTCCTGGTCAACGGGGCTTCGGGCGGGGTCGGGACGTTCACGGTTCAGCTCGCCAAGGCGTTCGGCGCCGAGGTGACCGCCGTCTGCCGCACGCGCCACGTGGAACTGGTCGCCTCCCTCGGCGCCGACCGGGTGATCGACTACACCAAGGAGGACTTCACCAGACCTGGGCCGAGGTACGACGTCCTGCTCGACGTCGCCGGGAACCGGGCGCTGTCGGAGTGCAGGCGGGTGCTCGCCCCGAAGGGGATACTGGTGGGGGTCGGGGTGCCGAGCCAGGGCCGCTGGATCGGGCCGCTGGTCCGCCCCGTGAGAATGGCCCTGACCGGGCCGTTCGTGAGCCAGACGATGACCTTCTTCCTGGCCAGGCAGAACGCGGAGGACCTGTCCGTGCTGAGCGGTTTCCTCGAGAACGGGACCGTCGTCCCGGTCATCGACCGGACCTACCCGCTGGCTGAGGTGGCCGAGGCGATGCGCTACCTCGAGCAGGGTCACGCCCAGGGGAAGATCGTCATCGCTGTCTAGGAGGCCGCCGGGATGCCGAACACGCCGGACGAGATGCTCAGCGCCGTCAGCCAGTCGCTGGCCGCGCGGACGGGCCGCTCTCTGCAGGAGTGGGTAGACCTGGTCCGGTCGTCGGGACTCGACCCGCTCGACCAGGCCGCGGTGCGGGGCTGGCTGCGGCGCGAGCACGGCGTATTGCAGAACAGCCAGTGGGCCATCGCCGACGCCGCGGCCCGGGCCGCCGGATGGGTCCCCCCGACGGTCGCGGAATACGTGGACCGGCAGTACGCGGGGGCCAAGGCCGCGCTGCGGCCGGTGTACCAGGCGCTGGCCGCGGCCATCACCGAGCTTGGCGAGGACGTGACCGTTGAGGGCCGCGGCACTTATATCCCGTTCGTCCGGGGTCGGCAGTTCGCGGCGGTCGCGGCCGCGGCCCGGGACCGGGTCGACCTGGGCCTGCGCTTCACCGATCCGCCGGCCTCGGCGCGGCTGCGCCCGGGCGGCGGGCCGGGGCAGGCCACGCACACCGTGTCCCTGCGGGCGGTCCAGGAGGTCGACGACGAGGTCCGCCACCTGCTGAGGGCGGCCTACGAGCAGAACGCGTAGGCGTTGCAAACCGTGATCTAGCTGGCCGCCCGGCTCATTGACCGGGAGATAGTCTCGGTGCCACACTCAGCAGTAAGTTGCGCCCGGGCCTAGGCGGGCCGCTGTGCCCGGGACTTACGCCCCTAAGGTGGACCAATGTCGCAAGGGCCATCGGAGCCTGGTCCCACGGTGTCGGGTGGCCCGGGGGACGACGAGGATAAACCTCGCCTCCCGGCTCGTGAGCAGGTCACCAGGCCGATGGAGAGGCCTGTACTGCCGGTTCACCCGCCGACGGAAGTAGCGGCGCCCACGTACCAGCCGACCGAAGTAGCGCCCACGTACCAGCCGACCGAAGTAGCGCCCACGTACCAGCCGACCGAAATAGCGCCCACGTACCAGCCGACCGAAGTGGCGCCGTCCTACCAGCCGACGACGTTGCCGCCAAAGGCCGCGCCGCCGCACGAGCCGACCACGGTCAACCCGCGCCGCCAGGACGTCCGCTCGAACCCGACCGTCACCGCGCCGCAGCCGCAGGTTCGGCCGAACGTCGACCCGCGGGACCAGGCGACGGCCATGCCCGCCGGTCCCTTCGCCCCGCCCGTGCCGCCGACGAATTTCGACCCGGGCCCGCCCGCGCCTGCGTCTGCGCCGTCCCCGGAGGTCATGAGGTACGGTCCCGGGGTGCCGCCCAGCCAAGCCTCGGTATCGGCGGAGCAGGTGTGGCGGACCGGGCAAATGCCCACGCCGCCCAAGCGCCCCGTCCGGCTCCGCGCGCTGGCCAGCCTCGCTCTGACCGTGATCCTGCTCGCGGCGGCCGGGGTGCTGCTGTTCCTGCGGTTCCACCACTCGCCGTTCAAGGTGAGCGGCGTGCCGACGTTTTCGACGGCCCAGAACGGCTGCACGGTGAACGTGACCGGGCAGATCCCCACCAACGGCTCGTCCGGGACGATCTCCTACCAGTGGGTGTTCACCCCGCAGCAGGGGGCACCGCAGCCACTCAGCCAGTCCGTGGTGTCCGGGCAGCACGACGTCTTCGTGACCGTGGCCGTCCAGGGCCAGGGGCACGGCACCGCTTCGGAAAAGGTCACCCTCCAGATTCTCGGCCCCAACCAAGAGAGTGCCTCGACCGTCCTTAAGGTCAGCTGCTGACCATATTTCCGCCGCGCTGACGCCGGGCAAGGAGGCCGATCGATATGGCCGAGAAGACTGCTCCGCCGATCGACATGGCCGAGTGGACGGTTCCGGGGTACACCACCCTGCGCGAACTCGGCACGGGCGGATTCGGGAACGTCGTGCTGGCCAGGCACGACGCCACGGGCACGCTGGTGGCGATCAAGTACCTGAAGTCCGAACTCCTGGATGACCCCGGGTTCTCGGTGATGTTCCGCGGCGAGGCGGAAGTCCTGGCCATGATGGATGACCCGAACGTGGTCCGGCTGTACGAGTACGTGGAATCGCCGTCGGGTGCCGCCATCGTCATGGAACTGGTCGACGGGGCCTCGCTGCGGCAGATCCTGGCGCACCAGGGCCAGACCACTCCGGAGGCCGCGCTCGTGGTCCTGCAGGGGTCGCTGCTCGGCCTGGCCGCCGCGCACCAGCGCGGTATCGTGCACCGGGACTATAAGCCAGAGAACGTGCTGGTCAACGGCGGCGGCGTGAGCAAGCTGACCGACTTCGGGATCGCCGTGCGGACCGGAGACCAGCCGCACGCGGCGGGCACCATCGCGTACGCGGCGCCCGAGCAGATGGGCGGCGGTCCGGCCACCCCGGCCGCGGACGTGTACGCCGCCACGGCCACCTTCTACGAGTGCCTGACCGGCCGGCCCCCGTTCACCGGCGAGACCGCCGAGCGGGTGATGTACCAGCACCTGTTCGAGCCCGTCCCGCTCGAGCCGGTACCCGAGCCACTGCGGCCGCTGGTCGAGACCGGGATGGCCAAGGAACCCGAGCGCCGGCCCACCGACGGGACCACCTTCATCGCCGCGCTCCGCGCGGCGGCCGTCGGCGCGTACGGAGCGGACTGGGAGGAGCGCGGCCGGTCGAACCTGGGCGAGGCGGCGCTGCTGCTGGCGGCGCTGTGGCCGCTCGGCTCGCCTCCCGCCGCGCAGGGCTTCGCCGCTCAGCACCTCCAGCTCGCCGAGCACGGCGCCCGGGAGTCCCGCCACCTCCGGCACCTCTGGCACCTCGAGCATCTCCGGCATCTAGCTCACCTCCGGCGGCTCGGCCTGACCGTCGCGGCCGGCGTCGTCCTCGTCGTGGCCGCCGGGCTGTACGCCTCTAACCTCTCGTTCAAGCAGCACGCGTCCAACCACCCGATCGCCGGGCCCACGCAACCGGTACCGCTCAGCCCGCCGCCGGGCTCGAACCCTCCGCCGTCCACGGCGCCCGCGCCCACCGGGCTCTCCCCCGCCAGCGGCTCGACCGGCGGCGGCACCCTGGTCACGATCACCGGGACCCGCCTGGACGGCCCGGTCTTCGTCAAGTTCGGCGCCAAGGACGGGATGATCACCGTCGACCTGAACACGAAGATCTTGGTCAAGAGCCCGCCCGGCCAGGGCACGGTGGAGATCACCGTGATCACGCCCGGCGGCACCGCTAAGGCGGGCGAGTTCAGCTACCACAACCCCAAGGCCCACATGGCGGCGCCGGCGGTCAGCGGGGTCTTCCCGGCCACCGGGCCGGCCGGGGGCGGCACCGCGGTCACGATCAGCGGGACCGGCCTGGCCGAGGCCACCATGGTCAGCTTCGGCGGGCGGGCCGGGATGATCACCTTCGACTCCGGCACGCACATCACGGTCGTCAGCCCACCGGGCAGCGGCACGGTGGACGTCGCCGTGACCACCCCCGGTGGCACCTCGACCGCGGGCATGTTCACCTACCAGGCCCCCCAATCCCCCACTACACCGCCCCCGGCGCACCCGGCGGTCACCGGGCTCTCCCCCGCCAGCGGGCCGACCGGAGGCGGCACCTCGGTCACGATCAGCGGGAGCAACCTGTCCGGCGCCAGCCGGGTCAGCTTCGGCGGCGCGGCCGGGACGATCACCTCGGATTCCGGCAACCGGATCACGGTCAAGAGCCCGCCGGGCAAGGGCGCGGTGACGGTCACCGTGACCACCTCCGGCGGGACCGCGACCGCGGGCAAGTTCACCTACAACGCTCCTCCCCCGCCGCCCCCGGCTCGTCCGGTGGTCTCCGGGGTCAGGCCGAACAGCGGGCCGACGGGCGGCGGCACCTCGGTCACGATCAGCGGGAGCAACCTGTCCGGCGCCACCGGGGTCAGCTTCGGCGGCAAGGCCGGCTCGATCACCGCCGACTCCAGCACGGCGATCACCGCCACCAGCCCGTCCGGCTCCGGCACGGTGGACATCACGGTGACCACCAAGGGCGGCACCTCGGGTACCTCAAGCGCCGACAGGTTCACCTACACGACTCCGGCGCCGACGGTCTCCGTGGTCTCCCCGAGGAGCGGGCCGGCGGCCGGCGGCACCTCGGTCACGATCACCGGGGAGAACCTGTCGGGCGCCACCGGGGTCAGCTTCGGCAGCACGAACGGCTCGATCACCGCCGATTCCAGCACGGTGATCACCGTCACCACCCCGGCCGGCTCCGGCACGGTGAACATCACGGTGACCACCCCCGGCGGGAGCGTGGGCGCGGGCCAGTTCACCTACGTCGTCCCGGCGCCCACGGTGAGCCGGTACACCCCGACCACCAGCGCCGGGTGCGGCTCAACGACCGTGGACATCTTCGGGTCGAACCTGTCCGGGGCCAGCGTCAGCTTCGGCGGCACGGACGGGTCGGTCACCTCGGATAACGGCAGCGAGATCGTCGTGACCGCCCCGGCCCCCCCGGCCAGTTTGGGCACGGTGACCATCACCGTGACCACCCCGGGCGGCACGGCGACCGTCGGCTCGTTCACCTGGGAGTCTTGCATCCAGTAGGCCCTCAGTAGCCGAGGTCCGGGTCGACCTGGCCGATTAGCTCCTGGCCCGCCGTCAGGCGCCGGACGTTCTCGGCGATCCGGCCGGCCAGGAGCGGGCGGGTCATCTCCTCGGTGTCCGCGGTGTGCGGGGTGATCAGGCAGTTGGGCAGGTCCCAGAGGGGATGGCCGTCCGGGAGCGGTTCCGGGTCGGTCACGTCCAGGGCGGCGCCGCCGATCTGGCCATCGCGCAGGGCGCGGACCAGGGCCCCGGTGTCGACCAGGCCGCCGCGGCCCACGTTGACCAGCCAGCCGTAGGGCTCCATCGCGGCCAGCTCCGCCGGGCCGATCATCCCCCGCGTCTGCGGGGTAAGGGCCGGGGTGAGCACGACGGCGCGCGCGCCCGCCAGCGCCTCGGCCAGCCGGTCGGGGCGCAGGGTGCGGGCGGCCCCAGGCAGGGGCAGGACTTGCCTCCGAACGACCGTCACCGGGGTCCCGAACGGCTCGAGCAGGCGCAGCAGGACGGTGGCGATGCCTCCCCCGCCCACGACGGTGACGGGCTGGCCGAACAGGCTCACCCCGCCCTGCTCGCCCCAGGATGACGCCCGGGCCCGGACCTTGAGCAGGCGCAGTCCGGCCAGGACGAGCGCGAGGGCGTGCTCGGCCACCGGATCGGCGTAGGCGCCCTTCGCCGAGGTCCACCGCCGCGCGTGGTCGATGACCCCGGCCTGGAAGACCCGCTCGACGCCCGCCTGCGGGAGCTGGACCCAGGAGATCCCGGGCGTCAGCGCGGCGCGCAGGGCGTCCATGGCCGCGCCGTCCGTCCAGACCAGGCCGACCGGATCCTGGTCCAGCGTGACGGGCTCCCCGCCGCCGCGGCGGATCGCGTCGGCGGCCCAGTCGGCGGGCCGGGGGCCCACGGCGACGCGGAGCGGTCCGGCGCTCACCGGACGGCGACGATCACGAGGTCGTTGGCGTTGGTCTGCGTGGCGCCGGTCAGCACGGCGTCTCCGCACGCGTGAAGGATCGCCGTCGTCTCATGGTCCACCAGTCCCTTCCGCAAGCTCAGTCCCTGCCGGCGGGCCTGTTCGGCCGTGGCGGAGTCCACCAGCCCGCCCGCGACCGCGGTCCCGCCGTCCGAGCCGTCGGTGTCGGCGAACAGGGCCGCGATCCCCTCGACGCCGTCGAGGGCGAGGGCCGCCCCGACCGCGGCCTCCTGGCTCGGGCCGCCCCGGCCCAGCAGTCCGCCGGCGTCCGGGCCGAGGCTCACCGTGTACTCGCCGCCGCACGCGACAATCACGGTACCGCGCGCCCACGGGGAACTCGCGCGCCGGGATTCGGCCGCCAGCGTGGCCAGGACGCGGCCGACCGTCGCGGCCTCGCCCTCCAGCGAGCCGCCCAGGCGCACCCCGGCGAAGCCCCTGGCGTGCGCGGCCCGCAGGACCGCCTCGGTGCCGTCCTCGCCGCGGGCCAGCAGGACGCTTCCGATGTCCAGGCCGGACAGGTCCGGTGATTCCGCCTCGGCGCAGCCGGCCAGGTAGTCCCGCACCGAGCGCGGCACCCGGTCGAGCAGTTCCCATTCCGTGAGCACCGACAGGGCACCGGCCACGCTGGAGGTGTCCTGGACGGTGGGATCGGTGATGTAGTCGAGTGGGTCGCCGACCACATCGGAGACCGTCAGGTTGAGGATCCGCGCGGGCGCGATCGCCCGCGCGAGCCGGCCGCCCTTGACCTGTGACACGTGCTTGCGCACCGTGTTGATCTCCACGACGGACATGCCCGAGGTGAGCAGCAGCCGGTGCAGGGCCGCCTTGTCGGCGGGTGAGATCCCGGGCGGCGGCAGGCTGGCCAGCGCCGAGCTGCCGCCGGTGAACACGCAGATGGCCAGGTCCTGCTCGCCCAGCTCGGCGGCTTGCGCGAGCAGCGCCCGCGCGCCGGTCACGCTGGCCGGCCCGGGGACGGGGTGCTCGGCCGGCAGCATCCTCAACTGGCGCGCGGGCCGCAGGGCGGAGTGGTCGTGCGGGACCACGACGATTCCGGCGTCCAGGCGCGGCCCGAGCATCTCCTCCAGGGCCACGGCGACCTCTGCGCTGGCCTTGCCCGCGCCCAGCACGACCAGCCGCCGGACGGCAGACAGGTCGTAGCTACGGCCGCCCGCGACCAGGTCTAGTCCGTGCACGGCGACGGACCGGCGCAGGCCGGCCGACGGGCTCAGGGCGGCGAGGGCGACCTCGGCCAGGTCGAGCACGATGGCGCGCAGTTCCCGCTCGCCGTGGTCGGTCAGGCGGGCGCGGTTCTCGATGCGAGCCACGGTGCGCCGCTTGACGCGGTCAATGCGGATGCCGGTACGATCGCCCGGCGTAGCTGGCCGCGGGCCCGAGCTCCTCCTCGATCTGGAGCAGCCGGTTGTACTTGGCGGTGCGCTCGCCGCGGACCGGCGCACCGGTCTTGATCTGCCCGGCGTTCAGCCCGACGGCGAGGTCGGCGATGAACGGGTCTTCCGTCTCGCCGGACCGCTCGGAGACCACGATGCCCCACCCCCCGGCCGTGGCCTGCCGGGCCGCGGCCAGCGCCTCGGACAGCGTTCCGGCCTGGTTGACCTTGAGGAGCAGGGCGTTCGCGGCGCCGAGTCGCTGGGCCTGCTCGACCCGCTCCCGGTTCGTCACCAGCAGGTCATCCCCGACCACCTGGACGGCGATCCGGCCGGTCAGCTCCGCGAAGGCGGCGAAGTCGTCCTCGTGGAACGGGTCCTCGAAGGTAACGACGCCCCAGTCGGAGGCGTAGCTCTCGTAGAGCGCCATCATCTCCTCGCGCGTCCGCGGTTTGGAGGCTAGCACGTACGCGTCCAAGGATGCGTCGTAGAAGTGGCTCGCCGCGCAGTCGAGGCCGTACACGACCAAGTTTCCATAGCCCGCCCGGTCGACGGCGAGGTGGAGTTGCTCGAGCGCCTCCGCCGGCTCGCTGATGGGCGGCGCGAAGCCGCCCTCGTCGCCGACGTTGATCGCGGCCTTCCCGTAGCGCGCGGCCAGGATCTCGGCCAGGACCAGGTTGACCTCGGTGGCCATCGCCATGGCGTCCGCGAACGTGGCGGCTCCCACCGGCATGAACATGATCTCCTGGATGTCCAGGTCGTTGGACGCGTGCCTGCCGCCGTTGATGAGGTTGATCTGCGGGACGGGCAGCACGTGCGCGTCGGCGTTCAGGTGCCGGTACAGCGGCTGGCCCGCCGCCGCGGCCGCGGCGCGGGCGGCCGCCAGCGAGACGCCGAGCAGGGCGTTGGCCCCCAGCCGGCTCCGGTCCGGGGTGCCGTCCAGTTCGACGAGCCTTCGGTCGAGTTGCCGCTGCGGCACGGCCGGAAAGCCGATCAGCGCCGGGGCCAGCACGTCGCGCACGTGGCCGACCGCCTGGCGGACGCCGAACCCGCCGAAGCGGCGGCCGCCGTCGCGCAACTCCACGGGCTCATGGCGCCCCCGCGACCGGCCCGCGGGGACATCAGCCCGCCCCAGGATCGTGCCGTCGACGACGACGTCGACCTGTACCGTGGGCAGGCCACGGCAGTCGAGTATCTCGCGGGCCCGTATCTCGCTGATCTCTGGCATTCCGTGCACCTTGACACACTATTCCGGCAATCGTAAGGTTGTCAACAATCAGACGATTGGATTGCTAGGGTGGTAGGGACCGTGGGGAGCATGGGGGACGTGCTTGAGCCGCTGCGGCGGGATTCGACGCCGGAGCGGATCGCCGCGCAGCTGCGCTCGGGGATCGTCAGCGGCAGGCTGGCGGCGGGCCAGGCGCTGCGCGAGGTCGAGATCGCCCGCCAGCTCGGCGTCAGTCGGGGCCCGGTCCGGGAGGCCTTCCAGCGCCTGATCCAGGAGGGCCTGCTCGAGGCCCACCCGGCCCGGGGCGTCTTCGTCCCGCAGCTGCTCGCGGAGGACATCGCTGACCTGTACCTGGCCCGGGGCGCGGTAGAAACGGCGGCGGCGAGGCTGCTGACCAGCTCGGGATGTGACCTCGCTGATCTGGAGGAAGCGCTCGCCGAGCTGCAGGCGGCCCCGGCGGACGACTGGAACGTGCTGGTCAGCCTGGACCTGAACCTGCACGAAGTCCTGGTCCGCAGCACGGGTAGCAAGCGGCTGGCCCGGATGTTCGGCACGCTGGCCGCGGAGACCCGGCTGTGCATGGTCGCGCTGGAGTCCTTCTACCCCGAGCGGGCCGACCTGGTCACCGAGCACGCGGAGATCGTGCAGGCGATCCGCCGACGAGACGCGGACGTCGCGGCCGCCCTCCTCGAGCGCCACATGACGGACTCGGTGCGGCGGCTGGCGAACGGGCCGTCCTGAGCCGGCCGCGATCTAGGCCTTCTCCTGCGCGAGGTCGGCCTGGGGGTCTTGACCGGCCATCCGGTCGGCCTGTTTCCGCTCCTGGATCTCGGTGAAGAACGGCGAGTCCGGCGCCGCCCGCCACACGACGAGCGCGCCGATCAGGAAGGCCAGCGCGACGCCGGCGACCGAGACCCAGGCCACGGTCGCGGTCTGCGTCGTCAGCCCGTAGAAGAAGATCACGCCCATGTACAGGCCACCGATCAGCGGGAGGACGCCCACGACGATGAACGTGACGACGCTCCTGCGCAGGTACGCGCGGTAGAACCAGACGCTGGCCAGGGCGATCACGAAGTACATGAACAGCCCGAACATGCCGTCGGCGCTGATGATGTAGCCGATCGCCTTGTTCGCGGAGCTGCTGGCCAGGTAGGGGATGAGCAGGATCGGCGGTATCGCGGCGAGGATCAGCAGCCCCGCCCACGGCGTCTGGTGCGCCCGGTTGATGAGGCCGAACAGGCGCGGGATGACCCGGTCCCTGGCCAGCGCGTACAGGATCCTGCTCGGCTCGATCATCTGGATCTGGCAGGTCCCGATCACGGCGATGAGCACGGCGAGCGGGAGCGCCCGCCCGAGGAAGCCGGGAACCAGCAGCTGGCCGGCATAGGCCAGCACGTCAGTGCCGTGCGCCAGCACCTGGGCCTGGCTGGACACGCCTTCGAAGACCACGATGAGGAACGTGTACCAGACCGTCAGGAACCCCGTCCCGAGGAGCATCGCCCGGCCCGGGTTGATGTTGCGGTTCGTCGACTCCTCCCCGAGCACCGCGGTCGCTTCCCAGCCGAGGTAGAGGAAGCCGCACGGCACCGCCGCCTCGGCCAGGCCCTTGAAGCCGCCGACGCCCGCGACCGCGTGGGAGACCGTGAAGTCCGACAGCGAGGGGAGCGTGGCGCCGCCGGCCCCGGACGATTCGTGGATCAGCGCGAGTACGACGAACGAGATCATCGCGGTGTACTCGATGACGATCAGGCCCGTCTGCAGCCACACCGACGGCCGGATGCCCCGGATCGAGAGCCAGACCAGGACGCCCATGATGGCCGCGGCCACCACCCAGGTGACCGGGCGAGAGAACGTGCTGGTCGGGAACAGCACGAACAGCAGGTAGGCGCCGGCCAGGGTGATGTTCCCGACGTTGGCGAACGTCGAGACGAACACGTTGAGGAACCCCGCGCCGACGCCGACCCTCGGCGAGATCGCCTCGCTCACCCAGACGTACGGCGCGCCGGCGTGGGCCCGCCACCGGTTCAGGCTCGCGTAGCCCGTCGCGCAGAGGAACATCCCGACCCCGGTCACGAGGACGGCGAGCGGTGCGACGTGGCCCGCGAACGCGACGAGCAGGGCCAGCGTGTAGGCGACGCTGCTGGACGGCGCGACGTTCGCGATCGAGACCACGAAGTCGCCCCACAAGCTGACCGCGTTCTCCTTCAGCCCGACGTGGTGGGCGGTCTCAGCGCTCGCGGCCATCCGAATCCTCCTCGCACTCATTTGTCAGATCGTCAGATTGGATGCTTGTCAACAATGGTCAGGTTGGTGATCAAGGGTGTCAAGGTAACCGGGAGAGGCACCACGGTTCGTTCGGCCATGATTCTTTAATTAATATTTTTTAGTGATAGAGTTCCGGTATGCCTGATCCAGACCTGGCCTCGGTGAGCAGCCTGGACGATCCGGTGCGCCGGCGCCTGTACGAGGTGGTGGCGCGGCGGACCGAACCGGTATGCCGGGACGAGGCGGCCGCCGCGGCGGGGATCGGGCGCGCACTGGCCGTCTATCACCTCGACAAGCTCGTCGAGTCCGGGCTGCTCACCGCGACCTACGCCCGTCCCGCCGGGCGGACCGGGCCGGGCGCCGGGCGGCCCGCCAAGCTGTACGCGCGATCGGACCGCGAGTTCGCGGTCACCGTGCCACCGCGCGAGTACGAGCTGGCGGCGCGGCTGCTGGTCCAGGTGGTCGAGTCGGACGCCAGCGGCAGGAGCCGGGCCGCGCTGCTCGACGCGGCGCGCCGGCTCGGCGCGGAGCTCGGGAGCCGGTCCCAGACGGCCGATCTCGAGGGCGCGCTCGCGCGGCACGGGTACGAGCCGCGGCGCGACGACGCCGGGACCATCCGGCTGCGGAACTGCCCGTTCCACCGGCTGGCCGAACAGCACAGGGACATCGTCTGCGGGATGAACCTGGGGCTGATCGAGGGGCTGGTCGCCGGGCTCGAGGTGCCCGAAGCGCGCCCGGCGCTTGACCCCTCCCCCGGGCACTGCTGCGTCACGATCGGGGTGACCGGCCATGACGCGCGCCCACCCGGCGCTGCACATCGCGCGTGAGGCGCCCGGCGTCGACCTGGACGCGGCGGAGCGGGCCGCGGGCGACTTCCTCAAGGCCCTGGGAGTCGACGTGAGGACACCGGCCGGCTCGCCGACCCCGGCGTGCCGCTCGAGGCGTTCCTGAACGACGGTCCCTAAGCTTTACTCCATGCCCACCCGCGTCCTCATCCTCGGCGCCGGATTCGGTGGCCTGGAGCTAGCGACCCGGCTGTCCAGCGAGCTCGCCGGCACGGTCGAGGTCACCCTGATCGACCGGAGCGACTCGTTCATCTTCGGATTCTCGAAGCTGGACGTGATGTTCGGCCGGCGCACGATGGATGCGGTACGGCTGCCGTACCGCAGCATCGCCAAGCCGAGCGTCGAGTTCCGGAAGGAGACGATCCTGTCGATCGACCCCGAGCGGAAGCGAGTCGTCACGGAGGCGGGCACCCACGAGGCCGACATCCTGGTCGTCGCGCTCGGAGCCGACCTGGCGCCGGGCGCGACCCCGGGCCTGCTCGAGGCCGGCCACGAGTACTACTCCCACGAGGGGGCCGTCGCGGCCCGGGACGTCATCGCCGCTTTCCAGGGCGGGGCCATCGTGATCGGGGTCATGGGCGGATTCTTCAAGTGCCCGCCGGCGCCCTACGAGACCGCGTTGATGCTGCACGACGACCTGACCCGGCGCGGGCTCCGGGGCGCCACGTCCATCACGCTCGTCACCCCGATGCCGAAACCCATCCCCATCTCCGACGAGGTGTCCGACGCCATCGTGGCGACGCTGGATGAGCGCGGGATCCACAGCTCGCACGCCACGTGGACGGAGCGGCTCGATCCCGCCGCCAAGGTCGCGCACCTGCGGGACGGGCGCGCGCTGCCCTTCGATCTCTTCCTGGCGGTCCCCGTGCACGTCGCCCCGCCGGTGGTGGTCGAGTCGGGGCTGACCGAGGACGACGGCTGGATCGCGGTGGACAAGGCGACGCTGGCCACCAAGTGGCCGGACGTCTACGCCGTGGGCGACGTCGCCAGCGCCCCGGTGCCCCGCGCGGGCGTCGTCGCCGAGGGTGAGGCCTCCACCGTGGCCGATGTCCTCCTCCACCGGCTGGGAGGCGGACCTGCCCCGGCCCCCTTCCCCGGCCAGATCCTCTGCTACATGGAGATGGGCGACGACACGATCGGCCGGGTGAACGCGAACTTCCTGTCGGGGCCGGCTCCCGTCGCCTTGTACAGCCCGCCGTCGCTAGCGGGTGCCGAAGAGAAACGACAGTTCGCGGCCACGCGCCGCGCCCGCTGGTTCGGCCTGGAGACCGGCTAACCGGGGAGGTCGACGATCAGGCCGTCGAAGGCCGCGAAGACGGGCAGGGGCGCCGACGCCTGCTTGGCGGCCAGTTCGTCGATCTCGTCGTCGGTCCGCCACGGGTCGTGGTGGTACAGCGCGACCGCCTTAACCTGGGCGTACTGCGCGAGCCCCACCACGTACTCGATGGCGGAGTGACCGAGGAAGGCGAGCCGCGGGAGTTCGGCCGCGGTGTGCTGGGAGTCGTGGACGAGCAGGTCGGCGCCGCGGGTCAGTTCGACGGCCGCCTCGTGGTACTCGCCGAGGCCGTCGGGGCCCGGACCGAGGGAGATGGGGCTGTGATCGGACAAGTAGGCCACGGTGGCCGTCCCGTCGCTGACCCGGTAACCGAACGTGCGGCCGCCCTTGTGCGGGATCTCCCGCGCGTCGACGGAAAAGCCCTCGAATTCGTAATGCCCGGGTGAGAGGGAATTGAAGCTCCACCCTTCGCCCAGCTGGCGCGGGCGGATCGGGAAGTGCGGGGGCGAGATGACCCGGGCCAGCAGCTCCTCCGCGTCTTCCCCCTGCTCGGGCAGGTAGACGTCGACCCGGTGGCCGGGCAGCAGGCCGCTGCGGAAGAAGGGCATGCCGTGGGTGTGGTCCCAGTGCAGGTGGCCGAGCAGGATCGTGCCGCGGAACGGCTCGCCGCCCAGCGCGCGCGGCAGCTGCTGCAGCCCCGTCCCGGCGTCCAGGGCGATCGTGGGCGGCTGGCCGTCGTGGGCCAGCCCGACGCACGAGGTGTTCCCGCCGTAGCGGACTTGCCCGGCGCCGCTGACCGGCGTCGAGCCTCGGGTCCCGCAGAAATGAACTCGCATCGCCTATAGCATGCCCTACCGCGGGCTCCGCGGCGACGGCCCGCGTCGCGCGCCGTTTAACTCCGCTTCGTCCGCTGCTGCTTTCGTGCGTTCCCAACGTTTACGGTAGGTATACGCATACCAGCGGGAGCGGGTTTACGTGGAACCAGATTCCGGGCGCGGAACCGGGCGGCCACGGCTGCTCGGGGTGTTCGCCCACCCCGACGACGAGACGTTCTGCGCAGGCGGGACCCTCGCCCGCTACGCCAAGGACGGCGCCGAGATCATGGTGGTGTCGGCGACCCGCGGACAGGCCGGCCAGATCCGGGACGCCCGGGTGGGCACCAGGCGCACGATCGGGGCGGTCCGCGAGGGCGAACTGCACCTGGCGTGCGAGCGGCTGGGCGTGGCCTACGTCCGGTGCTGGGACTACGCCGATGGCGGCCTGGCGGACGCCGATTTCGCTGGCCTAGTTTCCAAAGTGGTGCAGCTCATCAGGGAGTTCAAGCCCGAGGTGGTGGTGAGCTTCGGGCCGGACGGCGGGTACGGGCACCCCGACCACATCACGATCAGCGCGGCCGCCACGGCGGCCTGCCAGCAGGCGGGGGATCCCGCCAGCTACCCTGGCCAGCTGGCCGGCGGGCTGGCCGCGCACCAGCCGGGACGGCTCTACCACGCCTGCTTCCCGCCCCACGACGTGCTCCTGATGAACCGGCTGGCTACCTGGCTGACCACCCGGCCCGACCGGTTCGCCGGGACCATGGAATTCGTCCATGCGCTGCTGCTGATGGCCGAGGAGGCCGGGACGATGGGCTTCATCAGGGACCACGCGCGGGTGCGCTGGTACCCGGCCGGATCGTACGTCGTCGAGCAGGGCGAGGCGGCCACCGAGCTGTTCGTGATCCTGTCCGGGCACGCCGATGTATGGCAGGAGCAGGCGGACGGCAGCCTGGAGAAGCTGCGGTACATCGGGCCGGGAGAGTTCTTCGGTGAGCTCGGCGTGGCCGGCCGCCGGGCGCGCAGCGCACACGTGGTGGCCACGGAGGGACTGACCTGCCTGGTGCTCGCTCCCGCGGCACCGACCCTGTTCGCCGGGCGGGGCGAAGGAGCACGGCTGCCCGGGGGAGGCGCCGACGAGACCCGCGGGGCTCTGGAGGTCCCGGGGGTCGGGGCTGCGGTGGCGACGGCCAGGCTTGACGTCACCGACCAGATCGACGCGAAGGTCGGCGCGCTGTGCGCCTACCGCAGCCAGTTCCCGCTCGAGCCGGGCATGTTCCCCGACTTCCTGCTCAAAGAACTCTTCGGCCGGGAGTACTTCATCCAGGTGCTGCCGCCGCGTCAGGTCGAGACCGAACTGCTCTAACCGGAGGGGAACCCACGATGGCCACCACGCACGAGGAAGCGCCCGGATCCGCCGGTACCGCGCGGGCGACCGGCCCGCAGATGGCGGCGGCGCTGGCCGGGTTCCGCGAGGCCTACCCGGCCTTCGACACCACCGCGCGCCTGGACGACCTGCGCGCCACCGAGTACGCCCGGCTGGACGCGCTCGGCCAGACCTACCTGGACTACACGGGCGGCGGCCTGTACGCCGTCAGTCAGCTCCGCGACCATCAGGCGATGCTGGCCGACGTGGTGCTCGGTAACCCGCACTCGGAGAACCTGCCCTCGAAGGAGATGACCGAGCGCATCGGGGCCACCCGGGCCCGCATCCTGGAGTTCTTCCACGCCTCGCCGGATGAGTACGAGGTGATCTTCACCCCTAATGCCACCGGGGCGCTGCGGCTCGTCGGGGAGGCCTATCCGTTCGGACCCGGCGACCAGTACCTGCTGACGTTCGACAACCACAACTCGGTCAACGGGATCCGCGAGTTCGCCCGGGCCAAGGGCGCCCGCATCAGCTACATCGCGGTAGCCCCGCCGGACATGCGCGTGCCGCACGACCCGCTGGCCCGGGTCCTCACGCACTCCGCGCCGAGCGGGCACCGGCTGGTCGGCTGGCTGTCGGAGGGGCTGCGCGGCGGGCGCCGCGGCGGGCACAACCTATTCGCCTACCCGGCTCAGTCCAACTTCTCCGGGGTGCAGCACCCGCTGGAGTGGATCGCCCAGGCGCAGGCCGCCGGCTGGGACGTGCTACTCGACGCCGCGGCCTTCGTCCCCACCAACCGGCTCGATCTGTCGGTCTGGCACCCGGATTACGTGTCCCTGTCGTTCTACAAGATCTTCGGCTACCCGACCGGGATCGGCGCCCTGCTCGTGCGGCACCCGGCGCTGGCCAAGTTGCGCCGGCCCTGGTACGCCGGGGGAAATATCACCTTCTCCTCGGTGCAGGCGTCCGAGGCTCCGGGCGCCGGCTTCTACCGCACCCCCGGCGCCGCCGGGTTCGAGGACGGGACGGTGGACTACCTGGGCATCCCGGCGATCGGCATCGGCCTGGATCACATCTCGGCGATCGGCATCGACACGATCCACACCAGGGTGATGTGCCTGGCCGGCTGGCTGCTGACGGCCCTGAGCGAGCTCCGGCACAGCAACGGCACGCCGATGGTGCGCCTGTACGGCCCGGCCGAAACGGAGATGCGGGGCGCCACGGTCACGGTGAACTTCGCCGATCCGACCGGGACCCTGATCGACTCCCAGCTGGTCGAACGGCACGCCAACGCGGTGGGGATCTCGCTGCGCAGCGGCTGCCATTGCAACCCGGGGGCGCGCGAGGTCGCGCTCGGCTTCACGGAAGCCGACATGAAGGCGTCGTTCCGGCACAAGGAGCAGCTGAGCTACGAGGAATTCCTCCACGTCATCGACGGCAAGACCACCGGGGCGGCCCGCGCCTCCATGGGACTGGCCAGCACCTTCGCCGACGTGTACCGGTTCTGGGAGTTCGCGGCGAGTTTCCGCGACGTCGCCCGGGCCGACCTGGGAAGGTTACGGCGCCGGTCGACGCGCCCTGAGCATATGATCCGAGTTGCGCCCAAAGATGACGCGGGGGGGATTCATGTCGTTTTTCGACTACCCGACTTCCGGCCCGGAAACCGCTCCCCCGACCCAGGTGCTGCTGGCGGACGCCTCCGAGGCGGACTGGACGGCGCTTCTGGATTACACGCAGGCCAGGCGGTTCGGCGCCGGGCAGGAGGTCCTGCACGCGGGCGGGGGCGGCCGCTCGCTCTACCTGCTCCTGGAGGGCACCCTCGAGGTCGTCCCCCCGCCGGGCCGGTTCGGCCGCAAGCGCGCCCGGGTGCGGCTCGAAGCAGGCAGCGTGGTCGGCGAGATGTCCTTCTTTGACGGCGAGCCGCGATCGGCGGGCGTCCGGGCCCTGACTCCCGTGGTGCTCGCCGAGCTGACCCAAGACGGCTTTGACGGCCTGGTCGCCGGGCATCCCGAGCTCGCGCGGCGACTGCTGCTTGACCTCGGCCGGATCCTCGCGGGCCGGCTGCGAAGAGCGGAGGCGACCGCCGGAGCGGCGAGCTCGGACGCCCTGTGATGCCCACGGTAATCCAGATCAGGGAGCCCGGCCGCGAGGCCCGCTCGGTCGTCGTGGACCGGGCGATGGAGCTCGGCCGTGCATGCGAGGGGGAGCTGATCGCGGATCCCGCGGTGTCCCCGCGCCACCTCAAACTGGTGGCGAGCCCGGTGGCGCTGTCGCTGGTGGACCTGGGCACCAACAGCGGGACGTTCGTCAACGGGCAGCAGATCGAGGGCCGGGCGGTCCTCGACGTCGGCGACGTCGTCCGGTTCGGCGGTACCGAGTTCGAGGTGATCAGCCGGCCCGGCGCGGCCGTCGCGCACCCGGAACGGGCGGCCGCGCAGCCGAGCCGGGCCGTCATCCCCGCGCCGCGTGAGCCGGACGCGCAGGGGCCGGACGGACCGGGTCGGCCCGGCGGCGCCGGAAGGCTCGGTGGCCTGGCCCGCGCCGGCGAGGTGGTGTTCCTCGGCCCGATCCCCAGGCCCGGCCAGCCGGTGTTCCGCAACTACACCGAGCTGCCCAGGCGGGTGCCGATCTCCGCGTGGCACATCATCCGGGTCATCAGCGTGCTGGCGTACCTCGCGCTCGTGGTCGGCCTGTTCGTCCGGCCGGCCGGCGCGCTGTTCGCCTTCTTCAAGGTCGTAGTCCCGCTGCTGCCCATCTTGTTCTTCGTGGCTCCGGGGCTGTGGCGCAACCTGTGCCCGCTGGCCGCGGCGAACCAGGCTCCGCGCGTCCTGCACTTCACCCGGGCGTTCACCCCGCCGGCCTGGCTGCGCCGCTACGGCTTCGTGGTGGCCATCGTGCTGTTCTTTGGCATCACCAGCGCCCGGATCGCGTTGTTCAACGCGAGCGGGCAGGCGACGGGGATCCTGCTGGCCGTCACCATCGTCAACGCCTTCGTGGCGGGCCTGTTCTTCAAGGGCAAGAGCGGCTGGTGCAGCAGCATGTGCCCGCTGCTGCCGCTGCAGCGGGTCTACGGCCAGACGCCCTTCCTGACCGTGCCCAACAGCCACTGCCAGCCGTGCGTCGGGTGCACGAAGAACTGTTACGACTTCAAGCCCCAGGTCGCCTACCAGGCTGACCTGCACGATGCCGACCACGGCTGGGTCTCGCCGCGCAAGCTGTTCGCCGCCGCGCTGCCGGGTTTCGTGCTCGGCTTCTTCACGCTGGTCTCGCACCCCCACCTGACCAACCTGCAGGCCTACGAGCGGCTCGCACTGTACTTCCTGGGCAGCGTCGCCGCGTTCTACATCCTCGACGCGCTGCTGCCATTTGCGTCCGGGATGCTCACCGCAGTGTTCCCGGCAGTCGCCATCAACCTCTTCTACTGGTACGCAAGCGTGATCCTGGCCGACTCGTTCCACACCGTGACCGGGGTCGCCATCCCGTGGGTCCGCTGGCCGATCCGGGCTATCGTGCTGGGCCTCACCGTCGTCTGGATCACCCGCACCTACGCCGCGGGGCGCCGGTTCGACGAGGAGTCGTCCGGCCGACCCGCCATCTTGGTCCAGGTGGGCCGCGCAGCGGCCAGGGCCCTGGCCAGCAAGGCGCAGCAGAGCCAGGCCGAGGTGCGCTTCGAACCCGACGACACGCCGGTCGGCGCCGGGATCGGGACGAGCCTGCTCGAGGTCGCGGAGAAGGCACACCGGCCGATCGAGGCGGGCTGCCGGATGGGCGTCTGCGGCGCCGACCCGGTGGCGGTCCTCGAGGGGATGGACTGCCTGACCCCGCCGGACGAGGAGGAGCTGAGCACGCTGCGGCGCCTCGGGTACGCCGCGAACACCAGGATGGCCTGCTGCGCGCGGGTCCAGTCGGGGCCGGTGAAGGTCGCGCTCACCCCGGAACCCGGCGGGCCGCCCGACGGCCAGCGGCCGGCCTCGTTCGACCGCTCGATCCTGTCCGTCGTCGTCGTCGGCAACGGGATCGCCGGGGTCACCGCCGCGGACTTCGTCCGGCGGGGCCATCCGGACTGCGAGATCCACCTGGTCGGCCGCGAGACCCACGTGCTGTACAACCGGATGGGCATTTCCCGCCTGGTCTACGGGCGGTCCGCCATGCAGGGGCTCTACCTGCTGCCCGAACCCTGGTATGACGAGCACGGCATCACCGCCTGGCTCAACACGTTCGCGACCGAGATCGACCTGGCCGAGCGGCGAGTGCGCCTGGGCACCGGCGACCTGCTCTGCTACGACCGGCTCATCCTCGCCATGGGCAGTTCGAGCACCGTGCCCGCAATCGAGCGCATCGAGATGCCCGGGTCGTTCGTCATGCGGGAAGCCGCGGACGCGATGGCAATCCGCGGCTACGTCCAGCAGCACGGCGCCCGGTCCGCGGTGGTGGCCGGCGCCGGGCTGCTCGGGCTGGAGGCCGCCTACGCGCTGTACGAACTCGGCCTGCAGGTGACGGTGCTCGAGCGGGGCGGGCGGCTGCTGGCCAAGCAGGTCGATGCGCGGTGCAGCGAGCTCGTGCAAGGGCACTTCGACGAGCTCGGCATCGCGATCCGCTACCGGGCCGAGGCTGCCTCGCTACATGGCGAGGGCCGGGTCAGCTCGCTGCAGCTCAAGGACGGCACCTCGCTTCCGTGCGACGTGTTCCTGGGGGCCGTCGGCATCCGGCCCAACGTTGACCTGGCCGCGGCCGGCGGCCTCGCGGTCAACCGGGGCGTCCTCGTCGACGACCGGATGCAGACCAGCGTCCCCGGGGTGTTCGCGGCGGGTGACGTCGCCGAGCACCACGGCATGGTGCTCGGGCTGTGGCCGATCGCCGCCAAGCAGGCCGAGGTGGCGGCCGTCAACGCCCTAGGCGGTGACGAAAGCCTGATCGCCGATGTCCCCGCGACCATCCTCAAGGGTGTCGGGCTTGAGCTGTCGGCCGTCGGCCGGGCCGAGCCCGAGCCCGGGGAGGAGGTCATCGTCGTCGAGGACGCCGGCCAGCGTTCGTACCGCAGGCTGGTTCTCGCCGACGGGCGCGTGATGGGCGCGGTCATCCTCGGGCACCACCCGGAGAACCTCGCGGCGGCCACCTCCGCGGTCAAGCGGCAGCGCGTCCTGGATGAGGACGCCCGCGCGGCCGTGCAAGCCGGTGACTGGTCCGCGCTGGCCGCACCACGGCAGCCGGCCGACATGGCAACGTGACGGCGCCGGACGCTTACGTCCCGATAGAATCCAGCGTCGGCGTTTACGCCACGATTTGTACACGGCGCCATGCCGTGGGGGCGGACAGCACTGGAGCGGGCGGTATGTGCCGCATGCAGAGAGGCTGGGCGAATATGGGAACACAGTTGATTCACGGTTCCGGGCGAGTCTGGCGGGCGGCGAGTCTCGCCGCGAGCGGCGCCGCCGTGGTGCTCACCATCGGGGCCTTCGGGGCCGTGCCTGCGTTGGCGGGCGGCGGGGGCGGCGGGGGTGACCAGGGCCAGCTGGTCGCGGTCTTCGTCGTCCAGCCGACAACCACGCAGGTGGACGAGGCCGTCACGCCCGCCGTGGTGGTGAAGGTCGAGAACCTTGATGGTCAGGTTGACTGGGACTACAACAGCCCGGTGGTGCTGGAGTACGCGGTCAACCGGCTCGGGGCGCCCCTGCCGACCGGGAACGAGGTGAACGCGATCCACGGCACCGCCACATTCCCCGAGTTGACGTTCAGCGCGGTCGGCTTCGGCTTCGAACTCGCGGCGGAGATACCTGGCCAATCCGGGGAGCCCGGGCCCTCGCCCTGGCAGTGGCAGCCGGATTGGGGCTGGATGCTTGGCCAGGGAAGCGGGATGAGCCGGCCGTCTTCCCCGTTCGACATCGTCGACCAGATCCTGCAGTGCGGCGGCGGGTCGCAGGACGATCCCTGCACATCCGAGACGGTGAGTTCCGACGGCACGTCCGGCTCGGCGACCGCCCCCGATGAAACGGGAACGCTCGAAGCGACCGGCGGCGGCTTCCCGGATCTGTCGTGCACCGCCTTCGGCGGCGTGGTGTCCTTCTCCTCCAACCTGTCCAAGACCATCACGGTCAGCTTCAGGGGCTCCGGCGGGGAGCACTCCTGGGACAACTGGCACAAGAAGTCGGTCAGCATCTGCTGGGGATCACCGACGCCGTTCATCACGAAGTCCGGCTTCCCGGCGCAGTTCAATCCGGTTAACGACGAGTTCGAGGGCCTGCTGCCGCACTGCAGCGCGTACCGGCCCGCGCCGTGCGTGTCGTCGGTTTGGTCCGGTTCCTGGGGAAGTTCCGTCAAGGCCACGATCCAGGCGCCGGCCGGAGATCCGCACATTATTTTCGGGTGAGGCTCCGGCTCGGGCGCCGAGATTGACGGTTCGGCGGCCGGGCCGGTGCTGACGGGTTCATCCTCGCCATCAGGAGCTGGGTTGCGGGGCGGACAGCGGGAACTTGGCCGTGGCGACCACGCCCAGCCGCTCGAATAGCGCATCACGCGCGGCGGTCTGGGCCTGGTCGGCCGGGCGGCCGACGTGGCCCGCTAGCCGGATAAGGGCGTCCAGGCTCAGCGCCTGGTCGTACAGCGCGCTGCGCTCCCGCGCGGAGGCCAGGCTCGCCTGGAAGGCGTCCGCGGCCGGTCCTGGCTGTCCCCGCTGCGCGAGCAGATAGCCGCGCAGCCGGTCCAGGGCGGCGGTCTCGGCGGCCATTCCCCGGCCCGCGACCTGGGCGGCCAGGTAATCCGCCAGCGTCTCGGCAGCCGCGTTCTCCCCGGCCAGCACCAGGCACTCGGCGATCCGGACGTCGGTCGACAGCTCCTCGCCGCGCTCGCCAGCCCGGACGTAGCCGGCCTTGGCCACGTCGAGCAGGTCGCGCGCCTCCACGAGGCGGCCATCCCGGGCGGCCGTTCGGCCGAGGACGCTCAGCGCGAAGGCTGTCTCCGACAGCGCGCCCGAGGCTTGCAGCACGCGCAGCGCGGGCCGCACCATGGCGTCGGACTCGGCGTAGTGTCCCTGGTCCGACAGGATCTCCCCGACGTTGCACGCGGCGATGGCCGCGCTCCACTGGTCGCCGACGCGATCGAAGGTCTGCGCCGCCCGCCGGTAGTACGCGAGCGCGTCTGCCCAGCGGCCTTCGAAGTACGCCCTGATGCCGAGTTGGTTCAGGACCATGGCCTGCCGGCGCAGTTCGCCGAGCTCCTCCCAGATGGCCAGCGAGCGCTCCGCCCAGGGCTCGCTGTCGAATCGGCCCCGGGCGACATCCGCGGCGTCGAGTAGCTGCAGGGCCTGGGCGAGCGCGTCGCGCGCGCCCACGCTCTCGGCCGCCGCGATCGCCGCCTCACAGGCGTGCTGGACGTCGCCGTAGCGGCCCTGCATGAGCCGGATCAGCGCGATGTGCACCAGCAGCCGGGAGTCCAGGCGCCGCGCCTGCAGGTCGGACAGGCCCGCCAGGATCCGGCGGCCGCTGGTAATCCAATGCAGCGCCTGGGACAGGCCGCCGGTCCGCACGACTACCAGGGCGGTCTTCAGCCGGAGCCCGGCCAGCGCTACGGGATCGTCGCGGAGCAGCTTGCGGGCGGAGGCGTACGCGCGGCCGGCCGCGGCGAACTCGCCGAGCAGGAACCTGATATCGGCGTAAGCCTCGGCGGTGCGCGCGATCTCTTCGGGCACGGGCTGGCGCTTGCGCCTGGCCGCGTCCAGGGAACGGGCGAAAAAGCTCGCGGCCTCCGCGTTGGCGTAGACCGCGGCGGCCTGCTCGCCGGCGATCCGCGCGTAGTGCGCGGCGGGCCCGAAGTTCTGCGCGTGGTAGAAGTGCACGGAGAGCAACCCGGCCTCCGCGTGCTGGGACCGCCGCTCAAGGGCCCGGCCGAGACCGTCGTGCAGGTGCCGCCTGCGGCGGAAGGACAGGCCCTCGTAGGCGGTGTCCCTGACCAGCGCGTGCCGGAAGCGCAGGCTGCCGTCCTCATCGGGCTGGACGAACGCGCCGAGGCGTTCCCACTGGCCCGCTGACGGCGGCTGCCCGAGGACCTCGGCGAGCAGGTCTTGCTCGACGTGCATCCCGGCGACGGCCACGGCCCTGAGCGCGTCGCGGTCAGCGGGCTCCAGGCGGTCGATCTGCGCGCCGACAACGTCCTCGATGGATTCGGGCAGTACCGCCGCGCCGTCGGCCTGGGCCGCGACGCGGGCCAGTTCCCTGGCGAACAGCGGGTTGCCGGTCGAGCGCTCGGCGATGGCCGCCAGCTGGTGGGGCAGCAGCGGGGCGGCCCGGGTCTCCCAGCTGAGCAGCGTCGTGGCGTCCTGCTGGCCGAGCGGCTCGAGCACCAGGCGCACGTCGGCGGCGCCGGTTAGCTGCGGCTGGCGGGATTCCGTGGAGGTGAACGCGATCAGCCAGGGCCGGCCTGCGACGTCGGCGAGCAGCCTGGCGAGCAGGCTGGCGGAGGCGTCGTCGATGAACTGGATGTCCTCGATGACCATGACGGCTGGTCCGGGCATCAGCTCGCCGATCAGCTCGACGACGGTCAGCTCCAGCCGCGGGCGCAGGAATTCGGCGGCCAGCGCGGCCACTTCGGGTGTCGGCGGCAGGTCGGCGCCCACGACGGCCGCCAGCAGCGGCAGCCACGGCCGAAGCGCGGCGGCCTGCCGTTCCACCGCGTCGGCGATGGCCGCGAGCGCGTTCTGGGGACCTGCCGACCCGGGCACGCCGAGCAGTTCCCTGAGCATGGCGTCGATCAGCGCGTAGGGCGTCCCCGCGCCGTACCGGTCGCAGGTGACCAGCAGCGGGCGCCCGTCGGCCATGGTGAGCAGTTCGCCGGCCAGCCGGGACTTGCCGATGCCGGACGGCCCCTCGATCTCCACGATCTGGCCGTGGCCCGTGCGCGCGGTGCCCAGCGCCGCGCGCAGCCTGCCGATCTCGGCCTGCCGTCCCACCAGGGGCGGCACGTCCGGGTCACTACGGCGCGCCGACCGCTGCGCCGCGCCGACCACGACCGCGGTCACGGGCTTGGACTTGCCTTTCACCGAGAACGGTGGCAGCGGGGTGAGGTGGAACCCGCTGTCCCGACCGTCGAACAGCGACGTCGTCGCGAGCAGCTGGCCCGGCCCGGCTCGGCCCATCACCCGCGCGGCCAGGTTGACCGCGTCTCCCTTCACCGAGTACGTGCGGCGGTCCGGGTGCCCGAAGGTTCCGGCGAACACGCGCCCGGAGTTGGCGCCCGCCCGGACCGGCAGCGGTCCGCCGTACTCGATCACCGCGCGGGCCGCACGCAGGAGCCGCTGCTCGTTGTGACCCTCGCTGCGCGGGGCGCCGGCGACCATCATGATCTTCCCGCCGTCCGGGCTGACGTCGGTCTCGAAGAACGTGACGTCGGACCGGCTGCAGGCTTCCTGGGCGACGCTGACCAGCTCGTGCAGGGCGGCCGCGGTCGCTTCAGGACCGCCGTCGGCCAGCAGCTTGTCCGTCCCGGAGAACTCCACGAAGGCCACCGTCACCCGGCGGTGCTCACCTTCACGGGCGCCGCCGAGCACGTAGTCCGCGATCGGGCGGGGCAAGCATGTGACCAGGTCGAGACCGGTCACGTCGCTGCGCCCCCAGTCGCGCTGCTCCACCGCGGGCGCGGCGCGCAGCAGCCGCCCGGGCCCCTTGGCCGCGCCCAGGACCCGGGGGTCAACCAGCGCCGCGGTCGCCGGGCTCAGGAGGATCTCCCCTGCTTCGGCGGCGTCTTCCATGAGCGCGACCTCGGTCGCGGCCGGGCCGGTGATGACCAGCTCGCGATGCTGGGTACCGCCCAGGAAGAAGGCCACGGGACCGGAATGCACGCCGACCGCCAGCCTCAGGCTGGCCGAGCC
>Ga0187812_1000141_pt1 | contig 25685 bp, 24 predicted proteins | sample NC_S_2_FD_130582 | JGI IMG/M metagenome (GOLD analysis project Ga0187812, IMG submission 130582) | Wetland sediment microbial communities from Neuse River Estuary, North Carolina, USA - ASW-S_2 | ecosystem: Environmental > Aquatic > Freshwater > Wetlands > Sediment | place: USA: North Carolina...
CCCGGGCACCGCGAACAGCTACGCGAACGCCAGCACCGTGCCGCAGATCATCTCCCAGGCGTCGCAAGGGAACGCCTCGGGGACCCCCGTGACGGGCAAGATCGCGGGCGTGGTCCCCGCGCGGGGGACGAGCCCCAAGCGCAATGCGGCGATAGCCGGGACTCCCGCGCCGGCCAAGAACGCGGCGCCGACCACCTGCAGCGAACCGGACTGCAACCTCGTCTACCAGGGCGGCACGGTGCAGCACACGCCGCACGTATACGTCATCTTCTGGGGGCCGAACTGGAGCAGCGACACGTCCACCCGGAACTACCTGCTCAACTTCTTCACGGGTCTCGGGAACACGTCCGGGGGAGACACCTGGTCGGCGATCGTGGATCAGTACGCCGACGGGACCGGCCACCCGACGTTCGGCACGTCGCTGCTCACGGCGTCGGGGATAGACACGAGCACACCGCCCGCGTCGGTCACCATGGCCGACCTCGGCACCGAGGCGCTGAAGGCCATCAGCGCTTTCGGCATCACCGACGTGAGCGACGCCAACATCGTGATCGCATCTCAGTCGGGTACCTGCTTCGCCCCGCCCGACTCCAGCGACCCCACGTACACGTTCGCGGGGAACTGCGGCACGCCGCAGACCACGGGCTACTGCGGTTTCCATTCGGATGTCCTCGACAGTTCGAACGCCGAGCTGCCGTTCACCAACCTGCCTTACCAGACCGACGCTCAAGCCGAGTGCGGCGAGAACTTCGTGAACAGCGGTTCGGCTGGCACCGACGACGGGTTCAGCGTCGTCGCCGGGCACGAGGCGATGGAGACCATCACCGACCCCATCATCACTGGCACCACGACCCAGCTAGGGTGGATCGACCTGAACGACACCTATGGCGGCGAGGTCGGCGACAAGTGCGCCTGGGGCGGCGAGATCTGGGGTGACAGCGACCCGTACGGAGACGTCACACTGGCCACCGGGAAGTTCGCCGTGCAGAGCCTGTGGAGCAACGCGATCAGCGGTTGCGCGATGTCGCCGCTGACCGTCACCACGCCCGCCACCCAGTCGAGCACCATCGGCAAGGCCGTCAGCCTCCAGATCACTGTCTCGACAGGCGGCGCCAAGATCCCGCTGACATACACTTCGACCGGCCTGCCCGCCGGCCTGTCCCTCAACAAGACCACGGGCCTGATCAGCGGCACGCCCGGCGTCACGGCGGGCACGCACTCGACGACGGTCAAGGTGTCCTACTCTGGCGGCTCGCAATCCGTCAGCTTCACCTGGAAGGTAAGCGCTCCCACCGCCCAGATAAAGCTGACAGGAACGACCACCAAGTGCATCGACGACGCGAGCGGCCTGACCACCGCGGGCAACAAGATCGACATCCTGACCTGCGCCGCGGGCGCCGAACAGCAGATTCACTTCGCCTCTGACAACGAGCTTCAGGTGGCGGGCGGATGCGTCACTGGCACGACCGTCACGACCTTGCAGCCCTGCACGGCGGCCAGTAACCAGCGGTGGACGCGCCAGGCCAACGGCGAGTATGTCCTGAAGTCGAGCGGGCTGTGCCTGACCGACCCGTCCCGCGCCAACGGGACCCAGCTGACGCTGGCGGCCTGCACGGGCGCCGCCACGCAGGAGTGGACGCTGCCGTAACCGGGCGCCGCCGGGAACGAGGGCGGACGGCGCCGGCCCCCGCAAAGGCGGCGCCGCTCTCCCGGCTGCTGTCATTCTTCGTTCTGAACGGGCGCGGCTGACTCCGCGGGCGCCCCGTTGCCGCCTCTCCGGACGGCGCGGACGAGCGCGGTCACGGGGGACGCGATCGTCTGCAGCACGCTGCGCACCATCGAGTTGTGCCATACGCTGCCGGCGTGCCGCCACTGGCGTTTGGGGTCCACGCAGGTGGTGCCGACGGTGATCGGCGCCTCGGGGACGCCGAGCCGCTGGCTGAGCGCGCGCAGCGTCGCGACCCAGAACTTGTCTTCCTTCCGGTGCCCGCCGAGCATCATGCCGACCTCGTAGAGCGGGTCGCTGGCGCGCATCAGCACCTGCGCCTGCACGACGGTGCCGTCACCGGCGCGCTCGGCGGAGAACGTGATCCAGCCGGCGAACATGTGCCCCTGCGGGGTCATCAGCGTGAAGGACTCGGTGTCGGCGTAGAGGACGAAGACCCCGGTGGACAGCTTCACCCCGCCGCCGACAGCCAGGTCCAGCAGGGCGACGTCGCCCGGGTTGATGCCGGTCAGGGCGCCGGCGAACCGGTTGCCCCTGGGCCAGAAGTCGGGGAAGTTCGCCCGCCACAGGGCGATCGCGGCGGCCGGCTCGATCCCGGGTCCGGCCTCCATCCGGTAGGTCTTCTGCCACATCTTGCCGAAGCCCTGCACCGGGCCGGTGAGCCGCCGCCCCGCGACGTTCGTCCCGCGCACGCCGTCCCGCTGGGCGACCTCGAGCCGCTCGACCTTCGCGGCCCAGCTGGAGGCGTCGCGCGGCGCCTGGCCGGCTGGCGCGGTGGCTTGCGGCGGGGGCGCCGCGGCTTCCCGGTGGCTCAGCCCTATCTGCTCTGCCGACGCGGCGCCTTCCGGGCCCGCCAGATCCGTCATGACAGCACCTCGTTCCTTACCTCGTGGCGCCGTCGAGCGCCGATTCCTCGCTGTCGTAGATGGTGATGGCCTCGTCGAGCCGGGTCAGCTCGAAGATCTCCCGGTAGTGGTCGCTCAGGCCGTACGCGGCGAGCTCCTGGCGCTGCCGGTTCGCGCGGACGAGCAGGGTGACGAGCATGCCGATGCCGCCGCTGTTCATGTACTCGAGTCCGGCGAAGTTCAGCACCAGCCTGCTCGTCGACGCGCCCGCGGCCTCGTAGGCCGACATCAGCACCGGCTCGCAGGCTGCGGTCACCTCGCCCTTGATGTCGACGACGGCCACGCCGTCGCCCACTCGTCGAACGTCCATGGTTATCCCCGGAGCGCTCATCTGTCCCTCCCCTTACAGTCCCCTCGCGGTGGATTCCGTGCCGTCAGGCGGCAGGTCCTGTTAGCTGGCTGACGGCGTGGTCGAGATCGGGAAAGAGCTCGATGAAATCCGACAGCCGGGTGATATCGAAGATCTCGCGGTAGTGCGCGGACAGCCCGCTGGCCACGACCTTCCTGCGCTCGGCCCTCGCGCGCGCGAGGATGCTCACGATCAGCGCGATGCCGGTGGAGTTGATGTAGACGACCGAGGCGAAGTCGAGCACGACGACACCCAGATCGGTGCCGCTGACGGCGTCCTGATAGGCCGCCGTCAGCACGTCGGCGGCGGTCCCGTCGACCTCGCCCGACAGTTCGATGACCGCCGCGCCCGGCATCGTGCGAGTCGTGGCTTCACACCTGCTCGTCATGTTCAGCTCCTTCAGGTGCGGTGGTCCGCATGGTCAGCCACACGGTGTGGCGCTGGCCATCGGTTGTGACCTCCATCGCGTCGACCATGTTGCGGATGAGGAACAGGCCCCAGCCGCGCGGGCTCTGCAGGCCGTCCAGCTTCTTGGCGAGGTCCGGCTGCTCCGCGTCGGCCTCCGGCTCCGCCTCCGGGCCGCCGCCCTGGTCGCTGATCGCCACGGTGATCTCGTCGCCGCGGGCGATCACTTCCACGTCGACGGGAATCTCGGCGTGGTTTCCGTTGCCGTGCTCGATGGCGTTCATGGTGGCCTCGGCGACGGCGGTCTTGAGCCGCTCGAGCCGCCCGGCCGACAGGCCGGCCGACGACAGGATCGCCGCGACCCGGGTGATCGCGAGGCGCTCGTTGCCTGGTTCGCTGGCGACCGCGAAGGCGTCCAGCCGCCGGGGGCGCCCGGGCGCGGGCTGGGCGATTGATGTCATGAACCGCCTCCTTCGCCGGCGGCGCGGGGCCACGCCGACGGAGAGCGCTGGAGTGATACCAGGGTGATGTCGTCCTCTTGCTCGTAGTCGGCGCCGGTGAAGCCGCGCAGCTCGGTCAGGCACAGGTCGATGAGCGCCTCGCCGGAAGGCCCCTTGCCGACCAGTGCGGAGACGCGCGGGAAGCCGAACATCTCGCGGTCGGGCCCGTGCGCTTCCGCCAGGCCGTCGCTGTGCAGCAGCGCGCAGTCGCCGGGCTGGAACTGGAAGGACTTCTCCTCGTACGGCATGCCGGGCATCAGCCCGAGCGGCATGCCGCGCGCCCGCAGTTCCGCCACCCCGTCACGGGTCCGCACGTACGGGACGTCGTGTCCCGCGTTGGCGAACACCGCCGCGCCGCTGACCGGGTCGATCACCAGGGCCAGGCAGGTGACGAACATGTGCGCGGGGATGTCGGCGCACAGCAGGTCGTTGACGTGGCCGAGCACCGCGCCGGGAGAGATCAGCCGGGGGGCCGCGTCCCTGAGCAGCGCGTGCGTGCTCGCCATCACCAGCGCGGCCGGCACGCCCTTGTCGGTCACGTCGCCGACGACGAACATGACCCGGCCGTCCGGCAGCTGCATGAAGTCGTAGAAGTCCCCGCCGACCGTCCTGGCCGGGCGGTAGAACGCGGCCACGTGCCAGGACGGCAGCTCGGGCAGGCTCTTCGGCAGGAACTGCTGCTGGATGAGCTGCGCGACCTTCAGTTCCTGCTCGATGCGCTCCCGGTTCCTCGCCTCGGCCTCCTGCTGGCGCACCAGCTGGCCGACCCGCATCGCGGGGGCGGCGTACCCGGCCAGCGAGTTGAGCAGCCGCAGGTCGTCGGAGGAATAACCGCGCTCCGACATGCGCGGGCCCAGGCTGAGCAGCCCCACCAGGCTGCCGGACGAGATGAGCGGCACGACCAGCACCACCCCGGCGGCCTGCAGCGCCTTCAGCGCCGGCGAACCGAGCCGCAGGCCGCTGATGTCGACCGCGCCCGCCGCGCCGAGCAAGTACGCCACCAGCGGGTCGTTGGCGCTGAGCTCGAGATCGATGCCCGTCGGCACCACGCGCGGGGCCGGCGCCTCGACCGCCGTCCCCACCTGCGGCTTGCGGCGCAGCCAGCCGCGCACCCGGAGGGCGCGGCGTCCGCCGCGGTCCGCGGCCTCCTGGTCCGTGGCTTGGCGGTCCGCGGCCTCGTGGTCCCAGCCGGCTCCGTCCGCGGGCTCAAGCTCACTTGCGGGCCAGGCAGCATCCGGCACAGTAGCTTCCCGGGACGGGACCTCCTGCGACTGCCCCGCCACCCCGCTGCCCCGCTGACTCCCCGTGTCCGTGCGCTGCGGCATGTGCTTCTCCGGATCGTGTTGATTTCCGACTTGATGCCAGCGTAGAAACAAGGCGGTACGGGATCGTTACGGAAACCGTGCCTGCGCGAATGACTTTCACGAATTAGCGTTACGGTGTCGGCTGGGGCTCTGGAGGGGGGACCCGACGAACGAGTTGAGCCTTGCGCTGCTCGGCGCGCCCGCGGTCAAGCGCGACGGCGTGCCAGTGACCTTTGACACCAGGAAGGCCGTGGCGCTGCTCGCGCTGCTGGCGGTCACCGGCCGCGAGCACACCCGTGAACAGGTGGCCGGCCTGCTGTGGCCGGACGCCGACGAGGCCAAGGCGCGCGGATCGCTGCGGCGCACCCTGTCGGTGGCGGCCGCGGCCGTCGGCCCGGCGCTCACCATCACCAGGACGACCGTCGGCCTCGAGCCGGACGCGGTCGACGTGGACGTGCGCGAATTCGAGAGCCTGCTGGCGGCGTCCCGCCCGGACGCCGCCGCGCTCGAGCGGGCCGTCGGCCTGTACCGGGACGACTTCCTGGCCGGCTTCACCCTGCGCGACTGCCCGGACTTCGAGGACTGGCAGGCGTCGGTGCGGGAGGAACTCAGGCAGCTGCTCGCCCGCGGGCTGCAGCGGCTGGTCGCCGCCTGCGTGGCGGCGGGCGAGCTGGAGCACGCGATCGGGCACGCCCGCCGGTGGCTGCAGCTCGACCCGCTACACGAGCCCGCCCACCAGGCGATGATCAGGCTGTACGAGTGGACCGGGCAGCGGTCGGCCGCGATGCGGCAGTACCGGTCGCTGGTGCGCGTGCTCGACCGCGATCTCGCGGTCCGCCCGCTACCCGAGACCACCCAGCTCTACGAGGACGTGCGCGCGGGCAGGCTTGCCTCGCCGCCGCTGCCGGCGCCCGAGCCTGCGGCCGCCGCCGACCAGGTGCCGGCGCTTGACTGGCCGCTGGCCGGCCGGACCGCCGAGCTGGCGGTGCTGCGCGATGCGTGGCGGTCCGCCGGGGATCACGGCCGGGCGGTCGCGATCGTCGGGCAGGCCGGCAGCGGCAAGAGCCGGCTCGTCGAGGAGCTGCGCGCCGAGGCGCTTGCGGGCGGCGGGATCGTGCTGCTGGCCCGCTGCCATGACGGCGAATCCGCGCTGCCGTTCGTGCTCGCGGCCGACCTGCTGCGCAGTGCGCTCGACGTGTGTCCCGACCTGCCCGACCTGCTGCCCGCGCAGACGATCGCGATGGCCGGGCGGCTGGTTCCCGGGCTGGCGGACCCGCAGCAGGACCCGAAGGCCCCGGCGCTCGACAGCCCGGCGGCCGTGGCCCGGATGTACGCGGCGATCGCGGACACCCTGCTCGCCGCCACCGGGGCTGCGGTGTCGGCAGGCCGCCCCGGCCGCGCGCTGGGCCGGCCGGGCGACGGCGGCGGCCGGCGCGGCGCGGGCATCGTCGCCGTGGAGGACGTGCACTGGGCCGACAATTCCTCGCTCGGCTTGCTCGCTTACCTGGTTCGCCGGCTCGCGGGGTGGCCGTTGCTGCTCACGCTCACCTGGCAGCCGGAGCAGGCGGGCCGGCTGCGGGGATTGCGCGCGGCGTTCGGCGAGGCGGGAGCGTCGGGCGAGACGATCGAGCCGGGCCCGCTCGGGCCCGACGCCATCAGGGGCCTGCTGAGCCTGCCGGGAACGCCGCAGGTGGACGTGGACCTGCTGCTCGCCGAGACACACGGTCTGCCCATGCTGGTGCGCGAGTACGTCGAGGCGCTGCGCGCGGCCGAGGAGTCTGGGGCGGCTTCTGGTGCGGCTGAAGCGTCCGGGGCGGCTGAGCCCGCGGTTCCGGCGGACGGCCCGCAGCGCGCCGGCTGGTGGCCGCCGGCCAGCGTCCGTGAGCTGTTCCTGACCAGGCTGCGGGCGGCGAGCGAGCCCACCCTCCAGGTGCTCACCGCCGCCGCGGTGCTCGGCAGCGACGCGGACGCGGACCTGCTCCAGGCGGTCAGCGGGCGGGGCGAGGACGAGATCGTCGACGCGGTCGAGGAGGCCCTCGCCCGGTCGCTGCTGACCGAGAACCCGCCGCCGGTCAGCGGCGGGGCACCGTCCTACCGGTTCCGGTACGAGGCGATGCGCCAGACGGCCTACGACTCGGCGTCGCTGGCCAGGCGGCGCCTGCTGCACGGGCGCGCGGCGGACGTACTGGCCCGCCGGCATCAGCGCGACCCGGTCGGGACCCCCGCCGGGACGGTCGCCGAGCACCTGCAACTGGCCGGCCGGGACGCGGCGGCGGCCGAATGGTGGTGGCTGGCCGCCGCCCGGGCCCGCGAACTGTACGCGCACGCCGAGGCGCGCGGGTACCTGGCCCGCGCCCTCGCGCTCGGCTTCCCGCAGCTGCCCGGGCGGATCGCCCTGGGCGAGGAACTTGTCGTGCTCGGCCGGTACCGGGAGGCGCTCGCGGAGTTCGAGACCGCCGCAGCCATCGCCAGCGGCCAGGACGGCGCCGACAGGGACACGCTGGCGGGCATCGAGCACAAGCTCGCGGACGTGCACCACCGGCTGGGCGACTGGGACCTGGCCGACGCGCACCTGGCCACGGTCGCCGAACTCGCCGACGACCCCGGTCACCTGGCCCGGGCGGCGGCCGACCGCGCGGTCGTCGCGTTCCGGCGCGGTGACGCCGGCCAGGCCGCCGCCCTCGGCGAGGCGGCGCTCGACTCCGCGCGCCGGGCCGCGGATCCCGGCGCGATGGCCCAGACGCTCAACGTGCTCGGCATGCTGGCCGCCCGCGGCGGCGACGCGGGCGCGGCGGAGAAGTACCTGCGCGACAGCCTGGCCGAGGCCCGCCGGCTTCCCGAGCTCGGCGCCGCCGTGGCGGCGCTGAACAACCTCGCCCGGCTGCTGGCGGAAACCGACCGCGGCACCGAAGCGCTCGCGATGGCGACGGAAGCGCTCGAGCTGGGCAGCGAGCTCGGCGACCAGCACCGGGTGGCGGCGCTGCACACGAACCTGGCCGACCTGCTGCACGCGGCCGGCCAGCGCGAGGCGGCGGTGGCCCACCTCAAGGAGGCCGCCCGCCGCTTCGCCGCCGTCGACGCCGACGACCACCCCCGCCCGCAGATCTGGATGCTCGTGGAGTGGTAAAGGCCACCCCCAGCACAGGGTTACTCGGTGAAGGGGTTGAGAACGAGGACTCCGGCAAGCTCGAAGTCCGTGACATTGCGGGTGACCACGGTCATGCCATGCACCCGCGCCGTTGCCGCGAGAAGCGCGTCGATCACAGGGAGAGGCTGTGCGCACTGCTGACGGCCCCAGGCGGCGGCGACCGGGAGGTTGACCGGAAGTATCCGGCCTTCGAATCCGGTCTCCACATCCCGGAGCCAGCGCTCCAACGCGGATGCTTGCTGCCGGTCTCCGCGGCCGCGAACGCGCGCGATGCCCTGCTCGATCTCGCCCAGCGTTAGCACAGAGACATGCATCCGCTCCGGCGGCGTGGCGGCGATCCAGTTGGCCACCCCCGGAGCAGGCTGTCGCTTGCGCGTCTCAGACAGCACGCTGGTGTCGAGCAGGTAGGTCACGTGCCCGCCTCGAAATCCACCGCCCGCCCGAAGTCCGTCCTGCGCTCGGCCTCGATCTCCGCGAAGACATCAGCAGCTTCATCGTCGAGCTTTGGGCCGCCGAGCAGGATGCCCGCGAGGTCTACGGCAGGCCTGGTCAGCCTGCGATACTCGGCTATGTCGACAACGACCGCGACATCCTCCCCGTGCCGGGTGATGACCTGCGGTCCCTCGTTCGTGACCGCGCGAATCATCTCACTGAAGCGCTGCTTGGCGTCCTGGATCTGCCAGTGATCTGGAGTCGGTGAGGTCACAACACATCCCTCGTATTCTGTCTAGCCCTGTCTAGACAGAATACGAGGGATCGTGCCGGGCGTCCACCGATCAGCTTGCCGGCAGTTCGCCGAGTGTCAGGTGGATCGTAAGCTCCTGCGTGCCGCGCAGCACGTCAAGAGCAAGCTGCTCTCCCGGGTGCGCGGCGGCCAGGACACCGGCAAGGGCCTGCGGGGCGGGTGTGGCCGTGCCGCCCGCCGCGCGGATGATGTCCCCGGGGCGCAGCCCGGCGTGGTCAGCGGGGCCGCCGTTGGTGACGGCGACGATGCCGGTCCCGGCGGGCGTGCCGTCCTGGCCCGTGACCGCGCCGATCTGGGCGCCGATCGCGGCGCGGTGCGAGTTGGTCACTTTGCCCGAGGTGATGATCTGCTGCGCGATGTCCCTGGCGAGGTTGGACGGGATCGCGAAGCCGATGCCCTGCACCTGCGTGCCGCCCTGGGTGCCTCCGGCGGTCAGCGTGGGGATGCCGATCACCTCAGCGCTCGTCGTGACGAGCGCGCCACCGCTGTTGCCCGGGTTGATCGGCGCGCTGGTCTGGATGGCGTCCGGCAGGGTCGCGCCTTGTGTCCCGGCGCTGGCGGGTTCGGCGACGACCCGCCCGGTCGCGGAGATAATCCCGCTCGTGACGCTGCCGGACAGGCCCAGCGGGTTGCCGACCGCGAGGACCACGTCGCCTGCCTGCGCCGCGGCTGAGTCACCGAACCGGGCCGGCTGCAGTCCGGCAGGGTCGCTGACCCGGATAACGGCCAGGTCGTCAGGCGGGTAGCTGCCCACCAGCGTGGCGTCACGGGGGACGGGATCGCCGGGGATCTGCACCTTGAACGTTGTCGCGTTCCCCGTCACGTGGGCGTTCGTGACGATGTTGCCTGACCGGTCGAGCACCACTCCAGAGCCGAGCCCTTCGCCGGTGCTGATCAGCACCACCGAGGGCAGGACCTGGCGGACGACGTCCGCGTAGCTCGCCGCCGTGCCGGCCACGGCGGCCGGCGCGCTGGTCGCGGCCTGGACGGTGGTGGCGGCCGGGCTCGGTGTCGCCGTGGCCGCCCCCACGGCGACACCGCTGCCGCCGATCACTGCCGCCGCCGCCACGGCCACTCCTGCACGGCGCGCACGCTGCGTGATTTTCATTTCTGCTTGGCTCCTTCTCGAGGCTGTCTGGAGCCAGCTAAACCGCCGGTGGTGCAGGCCTTGTAGCGCCGTCATGGCGGTCATATGGAGGTCGTCAGGCCAGCGGCAGGGTGAGGGTGAACCGTGCGCCCTGTCCCGGCTGGCTGTCGGCGGTGAGCGTGCCGCCGTGTGCCCAGGTCAGCTCGGCGGCGATGGCCAGGCCGATACCGCTGCCCGAGGTCTGCGCGGCCGCCTGGCCGCGCCAGAACCGGTCGAAGATGCGGGGCAGTTCGTCGGCGGGGATGCCGACCCCCGTGTCCGCCACCTCAAGGATCGCGTCCTTGCCGCGCGACGTGGTGCGGATCGTGACCGTGCCGTCGGCCGGGGTGAATTTCAGCGCGTTGCCGAGCAGGTTGGTGACCACCTGGTGTATCCACCGCTCGTCGGCGAGCACCGGCGCCGCGGCGAGCTGGCGGTCAAGGGCGACCTCGGCCGCCTCGAACCTCCTGGCCAGGCTGTCGGCGGCGGTCCCGGCGATGTCCGCGAGATCGCAGCGCTCGCGCGTCAGGTGCAGCACCGCCGCGTCGGCGGCCGCCATCGTCTGGAGGTCATCGACCATGCGGGCCAGCCGGAGCACCTCGTCGCGGAGCGACCCCAGTTCCTCGGGGCCGGGGTCGATGACCCCGTCCGCCAGCGCCTCGTGCCCGGCCTGCAGCACCGCCACCGGCGTCCGCAGCTCATGGGCGACGCTCGCCACCAGGTCCCGGCGGATCTGATCCTCGTAGTCGAGGGTGTCCGCCATGTGGTCGAAGGCGGCGGCGAGTTCCCGCAGTTCGCTGGGCCCGCGGAGTTCCCCCGCGCGCGCGGACCTGTCCCCGCTGGCCATGGCGCGGGTCACCGTGATCAGCCGGCCAATGGGGCGGGTGATCCGCCGGGCCACGCCGAGGCCGGTGAAGAGCGCGAGCAGCGCGGCGAGCCCGGCCGCCCCGGCGATGGCACGGAGCAACGCGGTCCGCAGCACGCTGTCGGCGGCACCGAGGCCGAAGCCGGTGAGTTCGAGCATGACCGTGCCGACCTGGCGGCCGTGCACGAGGACGGGCTGGGTTGACCGGGCTCCCGCCGCCGTGAAGCCGGGCGTGGTGGCCACGGCCCGGCCGGTCGCGTCCCGGATCTGAAGCTCCAGGCCGCTGCGCGCCGCCAGGTCGAGGACGGGCGTCAGGTCAGCGCCATCCCAGCCCTGGTGCTGGTTCCACGCGACCGCCGCCGCGACACCGATCGCGCTGGCCAGGTCGTCGCGCTGCCGGTTCGCCAGGTTGGACACGTCGACAGCGGAAAAAACCGAGGCAAGGACGGCGAGCAAGGCGATCGCCGCCAGCGCCACGCCGAGGAATGCGAGGGCGAGCCGCGGCCCGAGCGTGTTACCGCGCTGGCCGCCGCTGGGTAGGTCACCCCCTGGTGGGCCGCTTCCGGGAAGGCCGCCCCGGGCCGGGCCGCCCCGGGCCGGGACGGGACGGGCGGCGGGCGGGTCCTGGGGCGCGTCAGCCATCGCGGGTCAGGCCGAGACGGTAGCCGCCGCCGAGCACTGTGAGGATGATGTTCGGGCTGGCCGGGTCCTCCTCGATCTTCCGGCGGAGGTTCTTCACGTGCGAGTCAACGGTGCGCTCGTACCCCTCGAACTCGTACCCCCGCACCTTGTTGATCAGCTCGAACCGGGAGTACACCCGCCCGGGGACGGTCGCCAGCGTGCCGAGTATCCCCCACTCCGTGGGCGTGAGCTGGGCGGGCGTGCCGCGTACGGTCACGGTGCGCCGCGGCTCGTCGATGACGAGGACCCCTCCGCCGAAGCTGGCGACGCCATGGTCGGCGGCCCCCGCCCCGCCGCGGCGCAGGATCGCCTGCACCCGCAGGGTCAGCTCGCGCGGGCTGAAGGGCTTGGTCACGTAGTCGTCGGCGCCGAGTTCGAGCCCGCGGATCCGGTCCTCCTCCGCTGCCTTGGCGGTCAGCATCAAGATCGGCACCGCGGACGTCGCGCGCAGCTCGCGCGCCACGGTCTCCCCCGGCACGTCCGGCAGGCCGAGGTCAAGGACCACCAGGTCGGGCGCGGTGTCCATCGCCATGGTGATCGCCTCCGCGCCGGATCCCGTGGAGAGCACCGTGAAGCCGGCTCGCTCCAGGTATGACCTGATGAAGTCCCGCAGCTTGCGCTCGTCCTCCACCACCAGCACTGTCGCTGCCATCGCGCCTCCGTCCGCCGTCGCTGGACGCGCCTCCACACCGTCACCACAGCGACTTCACCGGGCAGGCACGCTCGCGGGGTGCACTGGGTACCGCACAGCGATACCGCTAGAAACGCAGCATAAGGCAGGACCGATGACCGGAAGCGACCTGATCGTGGTGACCCCGTGGGTCATCTTCGGCGTCTGCCTCGCGGTCCTGTGCGTCCGCCTGATCCGCGCGCGGCGGTCCGCTCAGCGGCCACCGTCGGCGCGGCAGGACCACGACGAGTAGCCCGAGCATAGGAGCGACGGCATGCGACGAGAAGATGCCGGGGAGGGCGCCCCGCGCTGGCGGGCCATCCTCGAGGAGCGGTGGCGAGACCGGGTAGGCGAGATCACCGAGCTGTCCCTGGCGTATCACGGTGCGGCGGACACACCACGCGGCATCGACGACAAGCAGGCTCGCCGGCTGCTGCGCCGCGCCACCGCCGCGCGGCAGCGGCTGGCCGACACCGAGGATGCGCTTGACCGGCTGGCGGCCGGGGACTTCGGCGTGTGCGAGGAGTGCGGCGCGCTGATCCCCATCCCGCTGCTCGCGGCGGCACCCGAGTCGAGGTACTGCGCCGACTGTGCCGCGGGCGCGGAGGCGGACCCCCGGCCCGTCTCAGGTGCGATGGCGCCCCCTGCGCGGGAACACAGCCACGCCGACGCAGGACGCTACGCGTGAGCGTGTTCGCCAGCCTCTTCGCCAGCCTCCAGGTTGACTCGGTCGTCTCGTACCTGGTCGCGCTCCTCCTCCCGGCGCTCGACGCGGTCATCCCCGCGCTGCCGAGCGAGACGGCCGTCATCACGCTCGGCGTCGCCACCGCGGGCAGCGCCGATCCGCGCATCGCCTTGCTGGTGGCGTGCGCGGCCGCGGGCGCGTTCCTCGGCGATAACCTCTGCTACCTGCTCGGCCGCCGCTTCGGGCCCGCCGTCGAGCGCAGGTTCTTCACCACGCCGAAGGGCAAGGCCACGCGCGCGTGGGCGGAGCGGTCGCTCGCCCGGTTCGGCACCCAGCTGATCCTGGTCTGCCGCTTCATCCCCGGCGGCCGCACCGCGGTGACCCTCACCTGCGGGCTCACCGGCTACCCGCGCCGCCGGTTCGTCGCCGCGACCGCGGCGGCGGGCGTCGTCTGGGCGCTGTACGCGTTCTTCATCGGCCGCCTCGGCGGCCGGGCCTTCGAAAGCAACCCCTGGGCCGGTCTCCTCATCGCCTTCGCGGCCACGATCGTCATCACCGGGATCATCGAGATAGGCCGCCGCCTGTGGCGCCGCCTTCGCAAACCCGCCACCCAGCAAGCAGCCCCCGCCAAAGAAAGCGTGACACCAGGGATTTAAGGGATCTGGAGCGATTCTGTCCAGTTGATCCGGGCGCGGACGGTGTCGAGGTAGCCTTCGCGGACCCAGGTCGCCTGAGGTTCGATGCCCTGATGGGCCAGCGCCTGGCAGTTCTCCATGACGAGGCGCTGCTGCCAGGCGACGCGGCCGGTGATGTCGGTGGGCACGGCGACGCCGTAGGCGTCGCAGAAGATCTCGATCCGCCGGTGCCGGTCGGGCGGCTGCGGGTAGCGCAGCCAGCGCAGGCATTCCTGGTCGTCCCGGAACAGCGCCGCGTACTCCAGCGCGTAGGCGATGTCGAAGATCGGCGGTGCGGGCCGGGCGTGGTCGAAGTCGATGAGGCCCACGGGTTGCTCGCCGTGCCAGACGCCGTTCCAGGGCCCGAAGTCGCCGTGGCAGATGATCTCGCCGGGTGCACAGGTACCGGGCCCGCTGGACCACGTGCTGTCGGCCGCAGGGCGGTAGCCGGCGAGGGCGTCGTGGTAGCGGCGCAGGAACGCCGCCCAGCGCCGGAGTCCGCTCTCGGGGACGATCTTGGCCCACCCGGCGGGACCGGACTCGCCGTCGATCCAGGTGAGCAGCTCTATGTCGTCCTCGGTGCCCAGCGGGCGCGGCGCCGGGAAGCCCGCGGCCTGCAGGTGGCGGAGCAGGCCGTGGACGGCCGGCGTCCAGAAGTCCGCGGGTCGGCGGACGACGGCTCCGCTCCGACGGATCCGGCTGGCGTCCCGACCATGATCATGGGTAGTTTTCCGTGAATATAACGGAAAACTACCCATGATCATGAAACCGATGGCGCGCCCGGGCATCACGGTGTCACGCCGGACAGGTTGAGGCCGACCACTCCGGCCAGGATCAGGGCGATCGAGGCGAGCTTGGTCGCGGACACGGCGTCACCAAGGAAGATCATGCCGACCGTCGCCGCTCCCGCGGCGCCGATGCCCGTCCAGACAGCGTAGGCCGGTCCCACCTCCAGGTCGCGTAGCGCCACGGTCAGCAGCCCGAAGCTGGCCAGGGCGGAGGCCGCGAACGCCACCGTCGGCCACAGGGCCGTCAGGCCGTTGCTCAGCTTCAGGAACACCGCGAAACCGGTCTCGAACATGCCGGCGGCAACCAGCGCAACCCATGCCATCACATCACCTCACGCTGGGCTGTGAACCTCCCCTCATGTATCGCCCGCGGGCGGGGAGGCCCGGTGTGCGGGTGTTGGAGCCGAGATGGAGAGGGCCGCGCGCCATCTCCATCGGATCTCCACGAGGCGCTGACCGCTCCTGCACACCTCTCCCCGAACCTGAAGACGTGCACGACAGGGAAAGGAAGTGGAGTCGCAATGCTAGGAACCGGAACGCTGCGGGTAGACGAGGTCAGCGCCGCCTGGAACACCGTCGCGCGATTCGACGACTACGAGTCCGCGCAGCGGGCCGTCGACCGGCTGTCCGACGACGGCTTCCCGGTCGAGAAGCTCGACATTGTCGGGTCAGGCCTGCGCGTCGTCGAGCGAGTGACGGGCCGGCTGACCAAGGCACGGGCCGCGGCCGCGGGAGCGCTGAGCGGCCTGTGGGCGGGCTTGCTGTTCGGGGTCCTGCTCGGGCTGTTCACGACCGGGCATTCCTTCCTCGCGGTCGTCGCGACCGGCGCCGCGCTGGGCGTGGGCTGGGGCGCCATCTTCGGGTACGCCGCGCATGCCAGGACCCGCGGCCAGCGCGACTTCAGCTCCATGCGGCAACTGGTCGCGACCCGCTACGACCTGATCGCGCGCGAGGGCACCGTCGCCCGCGCCCGGTTCATGCTCGATGAGGCGGGGCTGCTGCCGGCGACGGACACGGCACCCTGACAACCGGATGGGGGAACCCCCGCTGACCGCCTGCCGCCGCCGCTGACCGCCGCGGCAGGCGGTCAGCGGCATGCGGTCAGCGGCCTTCGTGCGGCGGAAGCGTCCGCTCCTCATGGTCAAGCTCGCGTTGCAGCATCCGAAGGCTCGAATCGGGCAGGTAGCCCGCGTCGCGCCAGCGCAGCAACTCCTCGCGCTGCGCGTCGATGACCTCCCTGCGGGCCCGCAGCGCGGCGTCGTAGTCACCCGCCTGCCCTTGCCGTTCGCCGTCCTGCCCCGCCTGGTGCGCGAGGCTCGTCCGCAGCGCGGTCAGCGCCGGCTCGTCCAGCTCACCGGCGGCGGCGATCTGATCGAGGCAGGCCAGCCCCGCCCGCACCGAAGCGCGGCGCGCCTCCCAGCGCAGCCGCGCCTCGTCGGCGGGGTCAGCCCGGACGCCAAGGACCCGGGTCATCAGCCCGAACGTCAGCCCCTGTCCCACCAGCGTCACTACCACGACCAAGAAGGTGCAGAACAAGAGCAGGTCGCGCCCGGGGAACGGCTGCCCGTCCGAGGCTGTCAGCGGCACCGTGAAGATCGCCGCCAGGCTGATCACGCCCCGGGTGCCGGCCCAGCTCAGCACGCCGACCTCCCGGCCGCCCAGCCGCCGCGACACCGTCACGAGCAGCCACAGCGGGCGCAGCAGCACGACGACGCCGAGGCTGATGGCCACGGCCGCGGCGACCGTGCCGGGCGAGTACTCCCGCAGGCCCTCGACCACGGGCACGATCTGCTGTCCGATCAGCAGGAAGACGAACCCTTGCAGCAGGAAGTCCGCCAGCCGCCAGACGGCGCTCACCTGCAAGCGGCTGGCACCGGAGGTGTAGCGGGGCGTGTCGTGGCCGATCATCAGCCCGGCGATCGCGACGGCCAGCACCCCGGACACGTGCACCGCTTCTCCGAGGAGGTACGCGGCGAACGGCGTGGCCAGCGACAGTGCGTTCACCAGCAGCGGGTCATGGATGGCCGGCCGCAGCAGCCGCATGGCGACCGCGACGGCGACCCCGGACAGCAGCCCGCCGGCGGCGGCCAGCAGGAAATGCGCGACCGCGCCGCCGAACGAGAACCCGCCGCTCGTCACCGCCGTGACCGCCACTGTGAGCAAGGTGAGGGCGGTGGCGTCGTTCAGCAGGCCCTCGCCCTCGATGATCGTGACGAGCCGGGCCGGCAGCCGCGCCCCATGGCCGACCGCGAGAGCGGCCACCGGATCGGTCGGTGAGACCGCCGCGCCGAGCGCCACCCCGGCGGCCAGGCCCACCGCCGGCACGAACAGCCCCATGGCCACGCCGGTGAGCACGCCGGTGGCCAGCACGAGTCCGATGGACAGGCTGATCACCGTCCGCAGGTTCCTCCTGATCGCCGTCAGGGACGAGTTCAGCGCAGCGCTGTAGATCAGCGGCGGGATCACGAACGTGAGGATCGCGTGCGGGTCAAGCGTGAGGTTCGGGCCGGGCAGCAGCGCGTAGAGCAGGCCGGCCAGGGTCAGCATGGCCGCGGCCGGCAGCCCGGTCCGGTTCGCCACGAGTTGCAGCACCACGACGACGGTGACCGCCACGAGGACGAACGCCAGCAACTCGAGCATGGTGCCTCCCGCGACCCGCGAACACTCCGCGTCGAGAATGTCCCGGCGCCGTGCAGTCCCGGGGCAGCCGGGATGGAGACCAGATGAAACGGGGACATCTGGCGCTCTGCCGGGAAAGCCGGCTTGCGGGGCCGCCGGGGCATGCGGGACACTGATCATCTGGCGATGAGGCTCGCCATAACCGCGCACCGTCACTCGCGCTGATGGCCTCTACCCCACCTGAAGGTCAGGTTCGACGGGTAGGAGGCGCTATGGACGAGCCGTTGGAACAGCCCGGCAATGATACCGGGGCCGCCCCGTGAGCGCGGCCCTCCCGATCCCGGTCATCCAGCTTCTGCAGGTGCTCACCGTCGCGCTCGGCGCGCCCGGGGTGACCGGCCTGATCGCGAAAGTCGAAGCGCGGCTGCAGGGCCGACGCGGGCCGCGCGTGCTCCAGCCGTATTACGACCTGGCCAAGCTGGCGCGGAAGGAAGCCCTGGCCCCGGAACACGCCAGCTGGTTCTTCCTCGCCGCGCCGCTGCTGGCGGTGGCCGCCTACCTGACGATCCCGCTGCTCATTCCGGTGCTGACGACCTACGGGCTGCCGCTGGGGTACATGGGCGACATCCTCGGCGGCGGGTTCCTGCTGTCGCTGGCCAGCTTCGTCGTCGCGACCGCGGCCGCGGAGACCGGCAGCCCGTACGCGCAGCTGGGGTCGAGCCGGGCCAAGACGTTCTCGGCGATCACCGAGCCGGTGGTGCTGTTCGTCGTGTTCACCGTGGCGCTGCTGACCGGCACCGACCTGCCGTATGCGCTGGCCGCGACCGTCCGGTCGGGCGCCGGGCAGGTGATCCGCCCGGCGCACCTGCTGGCGAGCGCGGCGCTGTTCATGGTGATCCTGCATGAGACCGGCCGGATCCCGGTGGAGACGCACACCGGCACGAACGAGTTCGGGATGATCGAGGAGGCCCGCTCGTTCGAGCACTCCGGACCGTACTTCGCGCTGCTGAAGTGGGGCAGCGAGCTCAAGCAGCTGATCCTCTTCACGATCCTGGCGGACGTGTTCCTCGCGCCGTGGGGGCTGGCGTCCACCCAGCGGCTCGGCGCCGTGCTGCTCGCGATCGTGGCGCTGCTGGCCAAGGCCTGCGCGATCGGCGTCGTCGTCGCGGTCATCGACGACTCGTTCGCCAAGCTGCGGCTGTTCAAGATCACCGAGTACGCGAGCGCCGCTTTCCTGCTCGCGGTGCTCGGCGTGTTCACGCTCTACCTGGGAGGCGGCTGATGGCTCTGCTTGCCATAGGGGGGACAACCCCCCTTCAACCCCCCGTCCAGGCGCCAGGGGTCTACCAGGGCACGGCGAACGTGATCGCGGCGCTGATGCTGCTGCTCGAGTTCGGCATGCTGCGCCAGGCGCTGGTCCGGGACCAGGTCCGGCTGTACGCCGCCCAGTCGGCGCTGATCTCGGTGCTCGCCATCGTCATCGCCGCCGACCGGAACCTGCCCGACCTGTACGCGCTGGCCGCGCTGTCGGCGGCGCTGAAGGTGGTCGCCGTGCCGCTGGTGCTGCGCCGCCTGCTCGGCGCGCCGGCCAGCGAGGACGCGCCCGGGGTGGCGGGCAGCTACACGCTGAACCCGGCCAGCGCGGTGCTGGCAAGCATCGGCCTGGCGGCGTTCGGGTTCTTCGCCTTCGGGGCTTTCCACATCCACGGGCCGGCGGCCCCGGCGCTGGCGCTGGCGATCGCCGGGGCGATGGTGTTCGTCTCGTTCGGCCTGATGATCGTGCGCCGGGACGTGGCCTCGCAGGCGGTGGGGTTCTTCACGCTGGAGAACGCGATCTCGCTCGCGGCGCTGGTGGTGGCCGCCGGGCTGCCGCTGATCTTCGAGACGGCGTTCCTGTTCGACCTGCTGGTGGCGGTCGTGGTGTTCGGGATGCTGATCCGCGCCCACCACGGGCGGGCCGAGTCGCTGTCCACCGCCGACCTGACCAGGTTGCGGGGGTGAGCGGATGATCGCCGTCGCCGCGACCATCCTCATCCTCCCGCTGGCCGCCGCGGTGGCGTGCCTGGTCCTGCCCGGCCGCGCCGCGCTCTGGGCGGCGCCGGCGCTCACGGTGATCGCGGGTGTCGCGTCGTTCGCCATGGTGCTGGCCCTGGTCCGGAGCACCGCGCACGGTGATCTCAGCTACCTGTCCGGCTACGTGCGCGCCGACGCGGTGAGCGAGATCTTCCTGCTCGCCACCGGGTTCCTGTACGCGGCGGTGGCGGTGTACGCGGTGGGGTACCTGAAATCGCATCGCGATGCCACGTACGCGCGCCGGTTCTACGCGGGGTTCAACGCGTTCGCGTGGGCGATGCTCGCCGCGCCGCTGATGGGCAGCCTGGCGCTGCTGTGGATCGCTGTCGAGGTGACCACGATCATCTCGGCTCTGCTGGTGGCGATCGAGGACACCGACGGGGCCGCCGAAGCCGCGTGGAAGTACGTCCTGATCGCCTCCGCCGGACTCGGGCTGGCGCTGCTCGGCACGGTCTTCGCCTACTACGCCGGCGCCCAGGTGCTCGGGCAGCACTATGACCTCGCGATCCAGCCGCTGATCCAGGCCGGTTCCCGGCTGCCGGCGACCCCGGTGCGGCTGGCGTTCCTGCTCGCCGTGCTCGGCTACGGGACGAAGGTCGGCCTGTTCCCCGTGCACACCTGGCTGCCCGACGCGCACTCGGAGGCGCCGACCCCGGTGTCCGCGCTGCTGTCCGGCGCGCTGCTCGCGACCAGCTTCTACGCGGTGCTGCGCTTCTACCAGGTCGCGGCGGCGAGCCTGGGCACCGGCTTCCCGCGGGACACGCTGCTCGCGTTCGGGGTGGCGTCGCTGCTGCTGGCGTCGCTGTACGTGTTCGGGCAGCGGGACGTTAAGCGGCTGCTCGCCTATTCCAGCGTGGAGCACATGGGCATCATGGCGATCGGCGTGAGCTTCGGCGCGCCGGTCGCGCTGGCCGGGGTGCTGCTGCACGTGCTGGCGCACGCGGCCGCCAAGGGCAACGCGTTCATGGGCGCGGGCGTGTTCACGGTCAAGTACGGCACCAAGCGGATGCCCGCGATGCGGGACGGCATGCGGCTGCTGCCGTGGAGCGGCCCGCTGTTCCTGCTCGCGGTCTTCGCGCTGTCCGCGCTGCCTCCGTTCGGCATCTTCCGCAGCGAGTTCCAGATCGTCGCCGGCGGTCTCGGCAGCGGCAGCTACGCGGCCGCCGCGGTCCTGGTCGTGCTGGTCACGGTCGCCTTCTTCGGGCTGGCCACCGCGGCGACGAGCATGCTGCTGACGCCGCGCCAGGTGCTGACGCGCGGCGAGCCGAGCGCCTGGATGGTGGTCCCCGTGCTGGCGGGGCTGGCCGTTCTCGTGCTGCTCGGCGTGCACCCGCCCGGTGACCTCACGAACCTGATCACCCGGGCGGCGGCACTGCTGGGAGGCGCGTCATGACCCTCACCAGCATCGAGCCGGGCGTGGCGGCGCTGTGGGAGGCGCTGGAGGCCAGGATGGCCCAGGGCGGCAGGTTCGCGGGCTTGTTCGCGGCGCGGGAAGACGCTGCCGTGACCCTGTCCGCCCTGGTAGCCGTGCCGACCGGGATCGACGTGCTCGAGGCGGCGCTGCCGCCCGGCGCGGCCGGTTACCCGTCGCTCACGCCAAGGATCGGCGCCGCGTTCTGGTACGAGCGCGTAATCTACGACCAGGTTGGCGTCGTCCCCGAAGGCCATCCCCGGCTCGCCCCGCTGATCAGGCCCGGCGACCCGGAAGACCACGCGCTGCCCCGGCATGTCGCCGGGTACGGGCTGTTCACGATTCCGCACGGCCCGGTCCGCTCGGGCGTGTTCGAGTCGATGGAGTACCTGGTCGAGACCCCCGGTGAGGCGATCCCGCACCTGAACATGCGGATCTTCTACAAACACCGGGGCATCGCCGCCCGGTTCGCCGGCATGACCGCCGCCGATGGCGTACTGCTCGCCGAGCGCGCCGAAGGCATCGCTTCCGTCGCCCACGCCCTCGCCTTCTGCCACGCGGTCGAGGCGATCGCCGGCTGCGAGATCCCCCGGGAAGCCGCCCTGCTGCGCGTCGTGCACGCCGAACTCGAGCGGATCGCCAACCATCTCGACGTCGCGATGCGGCTCGCGGACGCGGCCGGACTCGCGGTCGCGACAGCCCGGTTCGCGCTGCACAAGGAGCGCGTGCTGCGCCTGGTCAGCCGACTGTGCGGCAGCCGCTTCGGCCGCGGCGTCACGGTTCCCGGCGGGGTGGGCGCGTTCCCTGATGAACCTCCCGCGGACTTGCTGCCCGCGCTCGGCAAGCTCGAGCGGCAGGTCATCGCGGACGCGGAGATGCTGATGGGCACGTCCTCGTTCCTGGACCGGCTGCGCGGCACCGGCCCGCTGCTCCCGGACCGCGCGCGTGAGCACGGCGCCCTCGGCCCCATCGGAAAGGCGTCCGGGTACGCCGACGACGCCCGCCTCGAACGCCCCTATGACGCGTATCCGCTGCTCGATGCCGGCCCTGCCGCGGAGCACGCCGCGGGAGACGCGATGGCGCGGCTCCGCGTGCGCTTCGAGGAAGTCGCCCAGGCTTTCCGCCTCCTGAAGCAGGCTCTGTCAGATTTTCCCGAACGTACGCGGCTGACTCCGCGGGCTCCCTGCCAGCCCGCCGACGGGCGGGCCGTCGGCTGGGCGGAGGCCCCGCAGGGCGAGGTGCTCTACGACGTGACCATCGACGCGGGGCGGATCGCCCGCTGCCAGCCGCGCTCGGCGTCGTTCCACAATCTGGTGCTCATGCACGAGGTCTTCGCCGGCGACATCCTCACCGACTTCCCGTTCATCGAGGCCAGCTTCGGCCTGTCCGTCGCGGGAGCCGCCCTGTGAGCATCTGGGTGCTGCGCGGGCTGCGCGACGGGGTGGTGACCACCCGCTGGCCGAACCGGCCCGACGAGTACGCGGACTCCTGGCGCGGCCCGGTCACCGTCCGGCCGGATGCCCCGGGCGCCGCCGAGGCTGAGCTTGAGCGGCTGTGCCCAACCGGGGCGATCGAGGCCATCGACCGGCTCCGGGTCGATCAGGGGCGGTGCATCCTGTGCGGGCGCTGCGTGGCCGCGCGGCCTGACCTGTTCACCTGGTCGGCGGGCGCGACAGGACCGACCGCGGCGGCGGTTGCCCGGCAGGCGCTCGTCGTCCCGGAAGCGCCGGAGACGGACGAGGCGGTCGCAGCCGCCCGGGCCGCCCTGGCCGGACGCACCGCCGCGCTGCGCCGCAGCGTGCACATCCGGCACGTGGACGCCGGCTCCGACGGCAGCGAAGAATGGGAGATCCAGGCGCTCCTCGGCCCGGTTTACGACGTCCACCGGCTCGGCGTGTTCTTCACCGCGAGCCCGCGCCACGCCGACGTGCTGCTGGTCACCGGTGCCGGGACGATCGGCATGACCGAGTCGCTGCGCACCACCTACGAGGGCATGCCCGACCCCAAGGTGGTGATCGCGGTCGGCACGGACGCGGTCAGCGGCGGACTCCTGGCGGACCGGCTCACCGGGGTGGCCGGCCTCGTCCCGGTCGACGTGTGGGTTCCGGGGAGCCCGCCGAGCCCGTTCGGGATATTGAAAGCGCTGCTCATCGCGACCGGAAAGCTGGCGGACGGACGGAAACCAGCGGACACGCGGAAAGGGGCACCACGGTGAGCGGGCTGTTCGCTGCCGGGCTGATCCTGCTGGCGGCCGGGGCGGTCGCCGGACTGGTACCGGCGACACCCGGATGGGCGCGGGGCGCGCCCTACCTGGCCGGGGCGGCAGGGGCCGCCTGCCTGGCGGTCGCGGGCGGCTTCGCCCTGGACGGGCGCACGGTCCGGCTCAACGTCGCGGGGTGGCTCGGCGACCGCGTTCCCGGACAGCAGGCGCTCGGTCTGTCCGCGGACCGGATGTCAGGCCTGTTCCTGGTCATGGCGCTCGGCGCGGCGGTTCCCGTCTCCGTCGCGTTCGCCAGCTGGGCGGCCAGGCCCGAGAGCGCGGCCACCCGGATGCTTGCCGGGGGATACGCGCTGGCGCTCGGCTCTGTCGCCGTGATCGTGACCGCGGCCGACGCGTTCACCTTCCTTTTCGGCTGGGAGGCGCTGACCGCGGCGTTCTGGCTGCTCGCCGGTTCTAACCGCGCCGATCGCGACCGCGCCGGGGCAGCGCGCATCACCGTGTCGTTCGGGAAGGTAAGCGGCTCCGCGCTGCTCATCGGCTTGCTGCTGCTCGCCGCGAAGTCGCCCCACCCACCTCCCCATACCCCTACCCTTGCGCTGGCGTCGTTCACGCACGTCCCCCCGGGCGCGGTGCGGACCACGGCGCTGGTGCTGCTGCTGGCCGGGTTCGCGGTCAAGGGCGGCCTGGTGCCGTTCCAGGTCTGGATGCCCCGCGGATACGCGGCCGCGCCCGGCCCGGCGCGGGCGATCATGGCGGGCGTATGCGTCAACGTGGCCTTCTACGGCATGTGGCGCACGCTCGCGCTGCTCGGCCGCCCGCCTGGCTGGCTGGCCGGGATCCTGCTGGTGCTGGGCGGATTCGCCGCGCTGCTCGGCATCGCGCACGCCGCCGTGAGCAGCCGGCTGTCCCGGGTGATCGCCTACTCGAGCGTCGAGAACAGCGGGCTGATCATCACCGGATTCGGCGTGGCGCTGACCGGCGCCGCCGTCGGGGACCAGCGGCTGACCGCCGTCGGCCTGCTGGCCGCCACCCTGCAGATGGTCGCGCACACAGCGGCGAAGACCCTGCTGTTCACTTCCGCGGCGGGGCTCGAGGCGGCGGCCGGCAGCGACGACCTCGAAGCACTGCGCGGCATCGGGCGCCGGGCCCCGTGGAGCGGTGTTGGCCTCGCGGTCGGCTCGGTGACGCTGGCCGGGCTGCCGCCGACCGCGGGGTTCGTGTCGGAGTGGTTCCTGCTTGAGTCGCTGATGCAGCAGTTCCGGGTCACCGCGCTCGGCGGGCGGCTGACGCTCGCGGTGGCCGGGGCCGCGGTGGCGCTGACCGCGGGATTCGCCGGGGTCACGTTCGTCCGGCTCGTCGGCATGGTCGTGCTCGGACCTAGTGCCGGAGCAGGTGGATCGCGGTCAGGCGACTATCGCTGGGCCGGGCGGACCGCGCTGGTCATCCTCACGGCCTGCCCGCTTCTGCTCGCCGCCGTGACGCCGCTGGAGATCCGGGTGATCGCCGCCGGGGTGTCGCCTGTCGTGCCCGGCGCGCTGACGATGGGCGCGCTGAAGTCGCCGTGGGTGCTGCAGCCGGTGTTCGCCGGGTTCTCGATCCTGTCGCCGTCCTGGCTGTGGGTCGAGATGCCGGTGATGCTGGCCCTTGTCGTGCTGCTGACGCTCGGCCTGTCCGGGCGGCGCGTGCTGCGGGTGCGCCGGGTGCCGGCGTGGCGTTCGGCGACGATCGGGGTCGAGGGCGCCGACTCGTACACCGCGTTCGGGTACGCCAACCCGACCCGCCGGGTGCTGGCCAGCGTGCTGCACACCCGCGCCGACGTTGAGGAGGTCGTGCCAGCGGGCGACGGCGCGCCAGGAGACGGCGAGGAGCCGGTGCCGCACCTGCGGTACGCCTCCGACGTGGTCGAGGTCGTCGAGACGTGGCTGTACCGGCCGGCCGCGCGGATGTTCGGCGCCGTGGTCGCGGTGGCGAGACGGCTGCAGTCCGGCCGCCTGGACGCCTACCTGCTGTACATGCTGATCGCCCTCGTCGCCGTGATCGCGGTGGTGACCGCGTTCGCCTGACGACGGTCACCCGGGATGCGGGCGGTTATCCTGGAATGAGCACGGCGGAGGGGCTCGCCGTGCGAGCCCGGCCTGTCCTGCGCGGGCGGTGTGCACGCGGCGACGGCCGCCAACGGTCCCTGCCAGGCGCGCTACGCGGGTAGGAGGATCGGGCACATGATGAGCGGCGACGATACACTGGCGGTCGCGCTCGGCCGGCTGGCGGCTCTCGGCACGCAGCAGGACCGGGGGCAGATCGCGGCGCTGCGGGACCGGCTGGACGGGGCCCGGCTGCGCGTCCTGGTCGCGGGCGAGGCCAAGCGGGGCAAGAGCACGCTGATCAACGCGCTGCTCGGCCGCCCGGTGCTGCCGGCCGGGGTAACGCCGCTGACCGCCGTCGCCACCACCGTGCGGTACGGCGACGACCCGCGCGCCGAGGTGCGGTTCGGCGACGGGCACGAGGAGAAACAGCCCCTGAGCGCGCTGCCTGACCTGGTCACCGAGCGGGGCAACCCCGGCAACCGGCGGCACATCGCGGGCGTGACGGTGTACCTGGACGCGCCGATCCTGGCGGGCGGCGTCGAACTGGTGGACACGCCGGGCACCGGGTCGGTGTACGAGTGGGACACCGCCGCGGCGCACGCGGCGCTGGAGACGATGGACGCGGCGGTGTTCGTGCTGACCGCGGACCCGCCGGTGTCGGCCGCCGAGCGGGACCTGTACGCCAAGGTCGCCGGCCTGTCGGTGA
>Ga0187812_1000142_pt1 | contig 25629 bp, 11 predicted proteins | sample NC_S_2_FD_130582 | JGI IMG/M metagenome (GOLD analysis project Ga0187812, IMG submission 130582) | Wetland sediment microbial communities from Neuse River Estuary, North Carolina, USA - ASW-S_2 | ecosystem: Environmental > Aquatic > Freshwater > Wetlands > Sediment | place: USA: North Carolina...
AATAGGAGAAGACAATAATTCTTTCTTTGCAATTTTATCATAGATGCTTTCAACGTCTCCGCCGCTGTTCAACTTCACGATGTATTTTGAATTTTCCAAAGATGATGAAGTTACTTTCAACCCAGTAGAAAGCTTGCATGGAAATTCCGATGGGCGTACATCGTAAGTATTATAACTTAATGACGGAGTCTTCGCTAAAAACAATACCGTAACTTTGTTCCCGTCTATTTTTTTTATTTGCGACGGCACTTCTTTATCTTGGTTATCAAAGACTCTTACTTCGGCAGGAACTTTGTCGTCTTTAAAAGTTACCGTTGCTTTAACAATATCTTCACGTTCAAACGGGAGCGGGTTGTAAACGACGATTGGCACGCCTTTAACTTGAGTATTCAAGCCACGGATGATGGCTCCGGAAGCGTCAGTCAAAATATTGCAGAATTGATTAGCGGCAAGCAGCTCATCGTTCCATTCATAATCAAATGCTTCCGGTCTCACGGTTCCTGGAAGCATATCGTGAAATTGACTTGCAAGAACAAGCCGCCAGGCTTCGTTCATTTTCTTCATATTATATTTAGAACCGCCCAGCCAGTCGCCGATAACCGAAGCCGCTTCAGTTTTAAAGGCAAGCAGCTCATTCTTTCTATTCCACCTTTTCATATAATCCGCGGAATTAATTGAGCCGGCAGAATGATTGGTTAATAAAAGTTCGCCTTTATATGATGGAAGCTTTGCTTTCTGCTGTGGCGTAAGGTCATTAAACATTTCGTCTGCTCTTGATGAAACTACGGTAATATCCTTATCATCATGAATACTTTTTTCAAGCCACTCTACAGATTTTTCAGTAGGCGAGCCGCCAATATCACCCGTACCGTAATACATGTAATCGGTATAAACGCCTGTCTTTTTCCCCAGATCATTTATCCTTGTTACCCATTTATGATTGGTGCTAAGATCATTAGTAATATCAGAGCCGTAACCGCCGGGGTTAAAAGCCGCTACTACCGATTCACCATCCGGTCCAATCCATCTTCCGACATTAAAAGGAATACCTACAGCAGATCCCCATGTAAGTTTCTGGGTTGAAAAGCCTTTTAAACCGCAATGCGCAAGTACAGAAGGAAGCGAGGCAGGGAAGCCGAAACAATCAGGCAGCATAAATTCTTTGCTTGCAACACCAAATTCTTTTCTAAAGAATTCATTACCGTATAATATTTGCCTGATATCAGATTCAGCAGATGGAGAGAGAACATCGTTTTCTTCCATTGATGAACCGGCTGGGAACCATCTTCCTTTGGCAACATAAAGTTTTACCGAGTCATACTGCTGCGGATAATATTCCTTCATAAACATGTAACGGTTCGCGCCGGTGAAATTAAAAATGTAATCGGGATATTTTTTGAACAACGGGAAATTGTCTTCCATTGTATTCAAAATATATTTGTCGATCGTAGTCGGATAAATCCATCGCCACTGAGTATCAAGATGCGCATAGCCAACCGTGTACAAAACTTTCTGTTTAGACAGGTTGTAATGCTGCGCAAATATTTTTACCTGAGTTAAAGCAATTACACTCGCGATTACAACTAAGAATGTTTTCATAGCATTGCCTCAATAAAAACTTGGACTTTTGATTTTCAAATATTCTTTATAAATAAAACTCACTTCATACTTTTTAAATTAGTTATATAACCATAAAAAACTTTTCATTCGCTCTTTGAAATTGACGGCGGCTCACTGTCAGACGCAGTTCCCCATTTTTTATTGGGTTTATCGCCCATTACAAAAACTAATTTTCCTCCGTTCGCTACCGCATCGTAAGGAATGTAAGTTTTGTCCCACGGCTTTCCGTTAAGTGTTACACTTTGAATGTATACGTTCTCCTTAGAATAATTTATCGCTTCCGTTACGAACGTTTTTCCATTTCCTAATTTCATTGTAACTTTTTTTGCGCACGGCGTACCGATTACATAAAAATTGCTGCTCGGACAGAATGGATAAATTCCCATCGTATTAAATAGAAACCAGGCAGACATTTGTCCGCAGTCGTCATTGCCGCTAAGTGAGTTCGGTTTATTACCATAAAAAGTAGTTTCAATTCTTCTAACTAATTCTTGCGTCTTCCACGGCTCACCGGCATAATCGTATAAGTAAGTAATATGATGAGAAGGCTCATTGCCGTGCCAGTATTCACCTATTCGCCCTGCAATATCATCGTTCCCGGTTGCAATGTTTTCTGATTTTTTTTCCAAAAAGAGACTATCAAGTTTTTCGGCAAAATATTTTTTGCTGCCCATTAAATTTATTAATCCCTGAACATCCTGCGGAACGAACCATGTATATTGCCAATTCGTACCTTCGGTAATATCGCGTTTAGTCATATCGTCGATATATTCATGAGGATAAAATGGAGTTCTCCAATTTCCTTCGGAATCTTTTCCTCTCATTAACTTTGTTGTAGGGTCAAAAAGATTTTTATAAGACATTGCCCGTTTCATAAAATATTTATAGTCATCTTCTTTACCGAGCTTTTTTGCCACCTGGGCAATGGTATAATCATCATAAGCATATTCCAAAGTTTTCGAAACGGATTCATTCTCTTTATCGAACGGAACGTAGCCTAACTTTGCATATTCCATTACGTTGTCATAATGCGGATTCATTGCCGTAGTCTTCATTGCGTTATAAGCGCGCTCATAATCAAAGCCTTTTACGTTTTTCATTATCGCGTCGGCAATAACAGCCACGGCATGATAACCAATCATGCACCACGTTTCATTATTATTTAACGACCAGATAGGAAGAAAGTGCTCTACACTTTGATCATAATAATCAAGCATCGAATTAATCATATCGGCATCACGCTTCGGCTGAAGCAAAACAAAAAGAGGATGTTCCGCTCGAAAAGTATCCCACAAAGAAAATATCGCGTATTCTTTATATCCTTTTGCAGTATGCACGTTTTCGTCAAGCCCTCTATACTGTCCGTTTACATCTTCATAAATTGTAGGCACAAGCAGGGCGTGATACAGCGAAGTATAAAATGTTTCCTTTTCTTCTTTCGAGCCTTCTATTTGCATCTTCTGCATTTCTTTATTCCACATTGCGCGCGTATCGTTAACAACTTTATCAAAATCCCAACCGGGAATTTCCGCGTCAAGATTTAGCAACGCATTAGCCGTGCTCACTGAAGAAATCCCGATCTTGACCATAATGACTTCGTTTTCTTTCGTCGAATAAGTTGTGTAGTACTGCAAATCAGCGCCAGTAGCTTCATAGCGGCTTCTGAATCTTGGTGTATTATATATTACCGGCTGTCCGTTCATCATTATCCCGAATTTATCATACGGTCGAGAATACTTTGCGGCAAAATAAAGATAGCGTTCTTTTGCCCAGCCGTTTACAAGATGAAAACCGGTGATGAGAGTTTTGCTCTCCCGTCTTACGCGCGACCAAATTACTTTCCATTGAAGCACTTCAGCTAAATCCATCATTATGTTTGCGCTGTCTGATTTAGGAAATGTAAATTTTAAAATACCGGCTCGTTCTGTTGCTGCAAGTTCAACTAAAATATTATGAGGTAGTTTTACAGAATAATATCCGGCTTTAACAATTTCATCTTTATGTAAATAGGGAACGCAGTATCCGGAGTCGGGATCCTGATAATAGTTGACGTCGCCATTAGGCGATTTCTTTTCAACAGTACCGGGAACAAATTTCATTTTGCCGACCGAAGGCATAATTAAAAAATCTCCGAGATCAGGAATCCCTGTCCCGCTTAAATGCTGCATGCTGAAACCGATTAGCACGCTGTCGTCATATTCATAACCGGATGCAGTTGCCCAGTTTCTTCTGTCGGTATCAGGACCAAGCTGAACCATTCCGTGCGGAGTCACGGGACCGGGATAAACATTCCCTTCTCCTTCGGTACCGATTATAGGATGAATATAATCAACAAGATTTTTTTCATGCACGGCGCTTTGTGCAAAGCAAACGTTATACGAAATGAAAATGATTGCGGCAAAAGCCGTAATGAATAATTTCACTATCCAAACTTTCATTTTATGTTCCTTTTTCTTTTACTGTTGAAAATTTTTCTGTCTAAAAAAATAGCGGTGTTCATCAACCTTAAAACTATCTTTTAGTAAACTTATAAAAATAATTTCGCTTTAACATATTCATTCGCCTGAATAAGTAATTTGTGGAAACTGTCTTTGTGCGGTAGCAAATTCTGAGTTCCAATCCGCGGACCAGCCGAATGCAGTAGTAGCTTGATTTTTTAAATTTACTCCCGCCGCCCCGCTCCAAAAATGAACGAACTCTCCCCAATTCATATCGCGCGCGTAATCGTTACCGTTCTTTGGAAAATATAAAGACAGCAGCTTGAAAAATTTTGCAAGCACTTTGTTACCGCCGTAGTTTTTCCAGATTGGATAAAACCAGTTCTTGAACCACTGGGTATTTGCAGATGGAAAGTTATCGTATTGGCTTTGCATCTGGTTGTACCATCTTTGCGCTTCTTTTGTTCTGCCTAAGCCGACATATACATCATAAATAAAAATTTCGTTCCACTTGCTGTCTTCCCACAATGCAAATGCCGGCGAGCCGTGAACGCTGTCGGAGGCGCCTTCCACAATATGCCCGCATTCATGAGTAGTTTCGTCATCATTATAACCGGTCGAATCATACCATGGACCCGGTCCGCAGTCGGTTACATCGCGGTAGTCGTGGCTGGCGTCAAAATATGTCGACGGATGCCCACCCGGATATTTCCCCTGGTGATAAACGCAGTACAATCTGTTTTCAGGACCAAAATTCCCGTACACACTTTTTACATATTTCCACAATGCGGTTTCATAACGGAAGGGCCACGTTATGGTAGTGTCCATATCCTTATCATAATAGATTGCGACATCATCGTTATAATATCTTAGATGCAATAGCTGGTTATGTTCAAACCAGTGTTCCTGCCATGTTGCCGGAGGAGCGGGCAGATTATTAGTTGTTGTATCGTTTGGATTAACCGCCGTTATTGATGAAGAGTTGTTTTTCTTACAAGCAATAATTGAAACAAGCGCAAAGATTAGAATACTTATGGTTATATTTTTTCTGTTCATCTTTTGAAACTTAAAATCATGTAATTTAATTTTTAATGTTGCGCAAATATTTTTCGCTTTTTGATTTTTTGTGTTCTATCATTTAACTAAAACAAGTTTTTTTGTGTTTATAAATGGACCTGCTTCTAAGCGGTAAAAGTAAACACCGCTTGCAAGTGTATTTCCGTTTAATTCTATTATATGAAGCCCGGCAGCTTGAAGCCCATTAACCAGAGACTCCACCTCTCTCCCAAGAATATCATAAACCTTCAGAGACACAATGCTGTTGACCGGCAGGTTGTATCTGATCAATGTGGAAAGGTTAAAAGGATTAGGATAATTCTGGTCGAGTCTAAATTCATTTACAATAGAAGTAGTATCGGCTAATGGCGCTGCAAGCGTCATAGATAATATCTCAAGATTCTGATTGCCGGGTAAGATAATGCTTCTTACTGTTCTTTTCGGATCAAGCTTAATGGGATAGCCGTATACATAAAATGTTCTGTTATCTATAGTGCCGTCTGCTCTATCCCGGTATGGCATTGCAACGGCAATATTTTCATTTGAAAAATTAGCCGGCGAAAACCAGTCGCTAAAATTTTGAGATACAGCAATTGTAGTGTCTGTATAAACTATAAGAAACTTTTGCGATGTCTGGTTACCATTCACAGAAGACGTAAGCATACGCAGCTCTGCGTAATTTCCAAGAGGCGAAACAATAATGTTCTGCCCATTTGCGCTTACTACATCTGATTCGCCCGGATGACCAATTATGAAAGAAGTATTATCCCAATTAACCGAAGTGCCGAGAAGATTCCCTGAGAAGGCGTTTCCTACACCATCCAGACCGCCAGAGAATTTGCTGCTGTCTGCGACAATACCTGTCCTATTGAAATATTGAGTTAAATTTATCTGTGCCGTCGCAGTAGGAGCCGCATTGATTGTTAAATTTATTGGTATGGAATGACTCAAACTATCAGATGTTCCTGAAATTATAATTGTGTTGGTTCCTGTACTTGCGCTGTAATCCGCGGTCAATGTTATTGATGTGCTTGAATTAGAAGAAGCGCTTGAAACCGTTACACCTGAAGGTAAATTAGAAGCAGTGAAATTAATGCTTCCATTAAATCCATTGAGTGGAGTAACAGTAATTGTAAATTCATTCTGCGAACCCTGGTTGACTTCAAGGTTTGCCTGTGCTGATGAAATTGCGAAATCCGGTTTAGTAATTCCTGCTACCGCGTTTATTGTATAAATCCCGTTCGGAGTTCCCCAGCCGGTTACGAGGTCATATCCAGAAGTTGCAGAGAAAGCATTTACGCTGCTTCTATTAAAATTATTGCCAAGCGTAACGTCATGAAAATCAGGATAATAATTGAAACTTGTTCCCTTGCCGATTGAGTATATCGCAGGATTAATAAAACCTACAACCGGTTTACCATTAGTTACCGCCTGCTGATTTATCAGTGCGTTGAAGCCAGCCCATAATGGCGCCGCGCCGCTCGTTCCGCCAATTCCGCCCTTGCTGCCGTTGTTGTAAACAAAATAAAACTGGAATGCCGCAGTTGCCGCGACATCGGGGAAGTTTCTATATCTAACCGAAGCTTGATTCGCCGAATTGCTTACGCCTTTTTGATAATACGGAATAATAAAAGTTCGACTAATGCCGCCGCCGCTTCCGTTCCAGCCCGTTTCGGAAGTCCATATTCCGCCAGCATCATTTGTACTTAAGTACGTACCTCCAACGCAAATTATATTCGGATTATCGGTCGGTGAAAATATTTGAATTGTATCGCCGTATGCGCCGCCGTCTCCGGAAGCCACGAAGAATGCCTGCCCTTGAGAAACAAGCTGTTGATATAACTGGTTCTCTGTAGAAGAAGGCGGATACCACCCGAACGAACAGCTTATCTGTTTCGCTTTATTGTCGGAAGCAATTCTGCTGAGTATATCGACTGCGCTGTTTCCTTCATAAACAATAAAAGAAGCGCCTGGAGCCATCGCAATTGCATTTTCTATATCTAAAGATTCTTCGCCTACGTCTTCATTCACGCCGGGATTTCCAGTAAACCCATCAAGAAGAACATTTGTAATTTTAGGATGCGGCAGCCCTGCCTCGTCTTCGTATGTTTTAATATCGTTCGCCCAATATGGTCCGAACTCGAACAGCCCGACCGTTTGTCCCGTGCCGTCCAGAGCAACTCCCGGAGCATAAGCCGCCCTGTAATCTTTTCCAATAAATAAGCCGCCGGGACCTGAGCCTGTTGTGCTCGGCTTTTCTCCGGGCGACAATTTTTTCAAATCAATTGGATGTGGAGGAGAAAAATTATCAAGTCCAATTACATCTAAAACCGGGACATCTAAACCCTGGATTGCAGCTGCCGAATTAGGGGCGTAAAATGTATGGTGATCAGTGGCGTTTTGATAGACATTTAAAATCACGTGAAAGATTTTTTCGATGTTTGAAACCGTCCCGTTAACATCAAGAACTATCCTGCCTGGATAAGTTGCTGTTACAGTAAGACCGTTTGCCTCCATGAAATTAATTACTGAATGGTAATCTTGTTCGGTTGGTCCAAATATTTTTGTAAATTGATCCGGCGTAAGATAATGCCTGTAATTAGAACTAAGCGGGTTATAAATATCTTTGTTTAAGCTGTCAAGAATATTTTCATTGCGCAAGGGCAGTCCGATTTGCAGATTCAAGTGTGTTGTATCGGGAAGATGACCGACCAATTGAGCATGCGGTATTGCTGCTGCAATAATATAGCCATGCAGCTCATGATTTCCTGCGCAATATGTTTTTGCAGATAACATCATCAGGGAACAAAAGATTACTCCAAATAATTTTTGCGATATATTTTTTTTTAAACCTGTATTATTTTCTTTCATGTTTTTTTCTTCGGCAAAGCATTCTATAATTTTATTTTAGGTAAACCATTTTATTGCTTGTAGTATAGTCTTCGGTTTTTAATTGATAAAAATAAATGCCGCTTGCTAACCCCCTGGGAATAAACTCTTTTGTATAAGTGCCGGCAGTTAAATTCTCGTTAATGACGGTTTCAATGTGCTGTCCCAACTCGTTGTAGATTTTTAAAGTAACGTGAGCTGCCTTAGGAAGATAAAAACGAATATTCGTGTTAGGGTTAAATGGAGTTGGAAATGGATTAGGAAAATTTTGGTAGAGATTAAATTTCTCAGGTATCATCGATGTCGTACCGGTTAATGACAACGCTTTTTGAAAAGGATGAGCCTCGGTATTAAAAATTATACTGTCAAAGTTCAACGTTGACGGCGGAGCGAAAAGCAAGTAAAGATATTTCATCGTCTCGGCAAGAAAGTAACTCGGCATTCCATCGGTTTGCTGATGCGTTATCACGCTGCTGAGCTGAACATATCCGTTATCCGTACGGCAGTATTTTTTTAGATCATCAAAAAAAGTTTTACCCATTATCAGGTAATGAGGGTTCTGCGTATAATGATATAGATAATAAGCCGACTCAATAATCTCAGGTCTCAGATAATATCCCGGCGAAGTAGCTGTCATAGTGCTGTAGTCAAGCTGCTCGGGTTCAATCCCGTATCTATTCCACATCTTGTAGCATGATTCTTCCAATTCCGCAGCTCTCTGAATTTCTCCGTCAAGGCAAAGCGGATCACCAAAGAATGCGTCGAGCGAACCGAATTGTGTCGCGGTTCTGCTGCCGGTATCCATATCGGAATGACCGTACCATACACCGGTCGATGTGCTGTCTAAAAGATATTTATTAATTTCTTTGATGGTTGATTGCCACATTGAAAGACAATCATTATCGTTGAATAGTAGAGCGCATTTTATCAGATATTCAAAATAAGAGTCGATCCCGCCGGAGACGCTGCAATCGGTGCCAGTCCAGGTTCCGGTTTCAATATTTATTCCGTTTCCAACCAGCCCGATTTTTGATCGAAGGCTGTATAGTTTAAGCAAAGCTTTCTTCGCGGCATTATAATATGTTGAATCGCCGGTTAACTTGCTTAGTGTTCCAAACTCAATTAACATAGTTCCTACTTCCGCCGGATTTGTATCGGGTCTTCTTACTGCGCCGGTTTTCAGATTAACGTCACCGTAAGGCATGCCGGTAGGGGATTTAGTAAATGCTGGCATTTCACGGTTTGCAAGATCTTTTGCCAGGCTAAGAAGTTTTTGATCGCCGGTAAGTTCATAGGATGATATAAGCCCGCCAAGAAACCGTATAGTAAATTCAAAATTCGAAACGAAAACATCCTGATTAAAATTTAGGTTTGCGTCTATTAATTGCCTTGCGCTGTCAGCTTCAGCTTTTAATCCCATTAAGATCATCGTATCTAATGCATCAACTGGGGTCATTAAGAAAGACGGTCCATACCAGTTGCTGCCGGACTTGCTAAGCGGATTAAGTTCATCATATCCCCATGCATATTTTTTATATGAGTCCCAGCATAAAAGAAATTCTTGCTTTATGTCGTCTGCCATCTGCTGCTTATTTATATCTACAACCGAAATAAAATTTTGTTTTGTGATATTATCGGAATTAATTCCGTTTGAAACCTTCAGCGTAACATCATAGGTTCCGCTCGAATCATATTTCACATTTGGGTTTTCATCAGTGCTGGTAGAAGGCGTACCGCCCGGAAAAGTCCATTGATAAGAAAGAGCATTTTGCGAAAGGTTAGTAAACTTAACACTGTCTCCCGGAATAATCGTAGTTTGTTCGGCGGAAAAATCCGCGCCGGGATAATTGCCGCCGGGACCTTTCAAGCCATAAAGTTTCAATTCAGCAAGCTGTAAATAAGTGCCTCCATTATTGGCGGTAATACTCAAACGATAATAGCGGAATTGATTTGTGTTATTAAAAGTATATTTTACTTCCTGGTTTCTTGCGGGAAAAGTTTGATTGGTTTGTGTATCGAGAGTTGTCCATGCAAAATTATCATTCGATCCAAGCAGCGCCCAGCTTTTAGGATCGTATTCCGGGGAATTATCTGCCGAGGTAATCGTATACTTTGTTACGATGTATAAATCCGGATACTCGCATTTGTATTGAACCCATCCTGAACTATGAGGGATAAGATATTTGGTGCCCGTTAAATGATCAAAAATATTTTGCACACCGTAACTCGAATCATTATATTCTGCGCTGGCTGTTCCGCCGAAGAAGGTAATGTTCTGCAGATCAGCGACTCCGCTAGCGGGAACACCAAATATTTTCCACTCGCTTAGCTGAAGAATGCTGCCGCTTTGGTTCGTCATGTTTAACCGGTAAAAAATATAACCGGTAGTGTTAGCAAACTGATAAGCATTTTCCTGAAAACGGTCTGCAAAAGTTTGATCCGCCTGGGAATCAATTGCCGTCCAATTAGTATCATCGTTTGAGCCATATAAGACCCAGTTCATCGGGTCGCGCTCGGGATAGTCATTTGCGGATGTAATCGAATATTTGGTTACGATATAACTGTCCGGTGTTTGGAATTGGATCCACGCCTGGTTATGAAATGTGAGATATTTCGTCTGCGTGTTTTTATCTATTAGATTCTCATAATTTTCTCCGGCTGGCGAATCATAATACTGTGCAGAAATTATTCCGTCGAGAGTTGTTACTTCAATAAGATTTTGAGCTTGAATATTTTTATAAAAAAACAAGGACAAAAAAGAAAAAATGATAATCAATTTTAGTTTATTCACGCAGAAATATTTCCGCACAGAGAAAATTCGTTTTCTAAAAAAATATGTTTGAAGATTTTTCGTCATGCCGCAACTATCTTTTCTAATTCTTCCAGAGATTTGCCTTTTGTTTCGGGCAGCATCTTCCAGACAAATATGAAAAATGGGATCATCATTACCGCAAAGAACATAAAGGCATTTCCTCCGCCGAGCTTTGTAAGCACGGTCGGAAAGGTCCATGCAATAATTGCATTCATAATCCAGTGAGTGAAAGATCCGAGCGCTTGTCCCTTTGCTCTAACTTTATTAGGAAAAATTTCCGAAAGGAATACCCAGATAACCGCTCCTTGAGAAAACGCAAACGAAGCGATGAAGCCGATAATGCAAATCAGTATTCCTATTCCGCCGGAAGCGCCGGTGTAAAAATTCATAGCCGCTCCGGCGAGCGAAATACACATTCCAACCGCTCCAATCAGCAGTAAAGTCTTACGCCCGACTCTATCGATAAAAAACATTGCGGCAATTGTTAAGATCAAATTGGTGGCTCCAACCGCTACCGTATTCAACATTGCTACGTTGGTAGCGAGACCGGTTTTTTCAAATATCAACGGGGCATAATACATTATCACATTGATGCCGGATAGCTGATTAAATATTGCCAGAAGCATTGCACACATAATTACAAACGCGTACTTCTTCTGGAATAATTTTGTTACTCCGCCTTCAATTTCTTCTTTCAATGAGTTAATAATTGCAGTCAGCTCCGGTTCTATTTTTTCAGCGCCGATATTTTGAAGAACTGTTCTCGCTTCTCCGATGCGGGATTTTTTAACAAGCCAGCGCGGGCTTTCCGGAACAAAAAATAACAGCGCAAAAAATATTATTGATGGAATAGACATTACGCCGAACATCCACCGCCAGTTATTTGCTCCAATATTGATCAGTAAATAATTTGAAAAGAATGCCACAAGGATACCGGCGACTATGTTAAACTGTGTTACCGCCACTAATCTGCCTCTTAACCTGCCGGGAGAAATTTCGGCAATATACATGGGCGCCATTACCGAAGCAGCGCCGATTCCTACGCCGCCGATAAATCTTGAGATGAGCAATTCATACCAATAGTTTGATAAGCCGCTGCCGATTGCAGAAATGAAATAAAGTATCCCGCAAATAAAAAGCATCGCACGCCTGCCGAAAATATCGCCCGGCTTTCCAACAGCTATTGATCCGATTACTGTGCCGATTAAAGCAATCGACACTGTAAATCCTAACGACGCGTCGGAGAGATTAAAGAACGGTTTGATAAACTCTGTAGTGCCGGAAATAACCGCCGTATCGAATCCGAATAGAAGTCCGCCTAACGATGAAACGATAGTTGCGAATAAAAGTTTTTTGCTCATCTAATTATCTCATTTTAGTTTTTTGAAATTTTGGGAGCATCATTTGTAAGAGCTTCTTGATACCACCGGGCATTATGATTCAAAAGCAAGAGACCGGGCACCGCATTTCTCAACGGGAAATGAGTTTTCTTAACATCCATGCTGCCTCCGAAATATTGTACTTCGCCGAGTATTTCTCGATTAATTTTTACTTTATAATTTTTTACTACTTTCAATAAAAATTTACTGACATAATTCTGAAGCTCGTTGTCCTGAAAGCCAGATAGAACCTGGTCATGCACCTGATCATAAGAAGCTGGCTCTGAATTTTTTACGCCGACTAATTTTATAACAGCGTAACTATTTTCATCAACCTTAGCAGGAGATAAAACTTGACCCGGCTTTAATTTAAAAACATACTTGCCTGCATCGCCCCACGAATTAGGCGTAATATATATGCCGGGATCTTTTTTATATAAGTCCAACTGATTTATGCTGTATTGTTTAGCAAGAGCGACAAAGTCTCCGCCTGCTTTTATTTGGCTAAATATTTTATCAGCTAAATTTTTATCGCGAACAACGATAGGAATTATTTTCCGCCGCTCAGGAATGACGTAGTTATTCTTTGTAGAATTATAATATGTAAACAATTCTTTGGCGGAAGCGGGATGCGAATCAACAAATCTTTTTAGCAAAACTTGAGCGAGAAAATTATTTGTCCACATCTGCGTTTGATATTGCACGTAGTAAGATTTATCGAATCCTTTTTTTTCGGCGTCGTTAGCAATTGCATCCAGCAAAATAATTTTTTTGATTACTTCAGGTAATCCATATTCCAAATCTTTAGGTGAATCAAAATTCAAAGGATAAGGCGATACGGCTAACCTTTCCCAAGCCTCGCGTACCGACCAGATCCTACCGTCCTTAAAAATAATTAACGGTTCGTTATCGCTTTCATCACGCTTTAAATTTTTTGTATATAATTCTTGTTGTATCAAATCTGCTTTACCGGCTTTCGGCAATTTGCTATTAAAAATAATCGGATCAAGTTTTGATAGTAACAATCTATAAGGGACTGTTTCAATTCCGTAGCCTTTATTTTTCATCAATACATTCAGCTTATCGGACATCAGGTAAAGATCTTTTTTTGCTTTTATTCTTTCCATAATTATCGAGCTGTAATACCCGACATCCTCCTTTGCGTACCTTGGATCTTTTTCAATGCCGTCTAATTTGAAAACATAGAACAAGCTGTCAACTTTTACCGGCGATGAAACTTGTCCTACCTTCAAACCGTAAACAGTATCTTCAACGTTTTCTTCAGCCATTCCGTATTCCAGCCGCTTTTGCTGCGGTTTGATTTCATGCTGAATGTTCTTCAAAATTTCTTCGCGGATTAAGCCGGCATCTTTTAAATTTGGAAACGCCCAATATTCAACGTCTCTTACTTCTTTCAACCGGTTATATCCTTGTTGAATTTCTTCCGGGCTAATTTTTATTTTGCTTGTTACTTCCGATTTCATCCATTCTTCATACAAAGCTTCTTTATGAAATTCATCCAGCATTAATTTTACTTGCGGCAATTTGTTTATTTCTTGTTTTTGCGCTTCGTTCGCCAAAATTGTTTCCGCAATAATTGTACACGCCAGATCTTCCTTAATTTCATTTATGGAATTACCATGTTCGCCGGAATAGGGAAGATCATTAAGCCTGTCTTGAAATTCTTCAAAGCCTATCTTGTATTTATTGACCTGGATTACGGTTCCTTTATTTGACCGAAGAGTAAAAGCTAAAAATAATATACCCGGCAAAATTGAAAAATATTTTATATTGAATTTGAAGCGCATAAAAAAATTTTTTCGTTAATGATTTACATTCGCTTTAATCAAAGCAACAAATTCATCCGGCGCAACTACGCGGACATTCTTGTTCAACAGACTTACACATCTAACAACATCGCTTACCGAATGCGACCAAACATGAACATCAACTAAACTATATCCGGTTGAAGATGTAACATCGGTCGAAGACGCGTTTAATTTTGCAGCCAGACTTTCGGGTGATTCATACTGCGGCGACCATAAATTGTATTTGGCGGCAATTACGGGTTTATTATTAACCCACAAAATTTCTCCGTTGCCCCCGGCATAATTTGCATAGAAATAAAAAAAGACAGCATCAACTTGATCCTGGTTCACAAATGGAAGCAAGTACTGGGACGTCATGGAATTTCCAATAACATTTACAATATGAAGATCGGCTTTTTTCATATATTCATTTGTTAACGCCGCGTAAGAATCAAGGCTTACATAAGAATCGGGATAGATGTAGCCTAAGCCGGAAGGACCCGCAACAAAATAATCTCTACCGCCCTCGGATTTTCCTTCTTCGTCATAAAATTTTTTTAAGACTGTCGGCGCAAGCTCACACATTGCCGGTGAAACAGTCCAGCCGAGATTAACTTTCGTTCTATCCTGACTGCCGTACCACTTTGGATCGGTTGAAAAATTATTTAACAGCCATTGAACATTGTCGCCGTCGGTCATAAGAAAACAAACTGTGTGAACATTTTGAATTGTCTGCGGGTTATTTACATATGTTGATTGCTTTGTATCAGCGCCAAAGTCTGAAAGCGTTGACAAATCCAATGCCCAGTCTGCCGCGTGAACAATAATTGAATGCTGCGATGCGGCTTGAACAAGATCAAATTCGCTGCTGCCCCAGCCCAGCAGTGCCGAATTAGGATTCATCCGGGAAAAAATTTGAGATGTTGTTGAGCTCGAAATATCTTCGTAAAAAAAATACATTTTGCCGAAGACGGCATAATCGGAAAGATAATCTGCTTTCGTTGGATCTTGATAACATAAAATGTTTTTGTTCATTACGCTTTTGGTGCTATCAAAAAACTGCTGGTAATTTTCATTTGTAACATCTTCAACAATTGGAATGTTAAGTGACTTAACTACCGGTTCATCGGCACCGGTTACAATTACAGCGTCCTTTATTCCCGCTAAAGAAAAAGCAACATGGATTGAAGGCTGTGTTGTATAAGTTAAAATATATCCTTTAATAAAATCTTTAAAATGATTCAGCAGTCCGCTGAAATCATTTTGATAAGTATAATCCGCAACCACTCCGTAGTTTTTCTGCAAGTCAGTCAGCCATATAGAATAGCTGTCGCCCGAATTTAGGATACAATAAATGCGGGGTTTAGTTTGCGCAAGTATTCCCTGCAGACTTTTTATAGTTAATAGCTGAGTTGCGGTAAAGTTTGATTCGTTAATAATAAATAAAGTATCCGGTCTCTGGGAAACAGGATAAGGACTTCCAGATATTCTCGTCGGCGGCGTTAATATTATATTATTATTCCCTCCTGCGCTGGCGGGATTTGATTTGTTAGCACATGAAAAACACAAGACGATAGGAAAGATAAATAGAAACAAAAGTAGTTTTAAACTTATTAACAATTTTACTTTTTTCACTATTAACAACAACATGTCTTTCATTACAGAATTTCCAATCGTCTATTGACATCATATCAATAAAATTTTACTGAAGGAAAATTATTTTATTCATACTTTATTTTAAGACAACCGTCTTTATAAAAATTTGTTCATCTTTAACAAAAAGTGAACGGAGAAATTTTCTCCGTTCACTTTATTAGAATATACTACTTTAACAGAATCATTTTCTTAACACTCGAGAAGCCGCCAGCTTGCAAGCGGTAGAAATAAACTCCGCTCGCAAATTTACCGGCGTCAAAAGTTACGCTATATTTTCCAGTCAATCTGTTCCCGGAAAATAATGTAGCGACTTCCTGCCCGATGCTGTTGTAGACTTTCAAAGACACATAGCTGCTCTTTGGTATTGAATATTCAATCTGTGTAGTCGGATTAAATGGATTCGGATAGTTCTGACTAAGAGAAAATCTTGAAGGAATATTCGATGATTCATTAGCTATACCGGTTACGCCTGTCGGATGAACACGCACTACAGCACCGGCAGAGGGCACAAACCCGAGTTTGTTAAAGTCAAATCCGGAGCTTGTACCTCCTTTAATCATTACATGCATAGTCGCCGGAGTTGGTCCGACATCGGAATATTCAAAAGTAACAGAGCTATCATTCTTCGCAAGAATAACTTCAAAAGTCATGCTTGTATCGGTCGGCGTATCGTATGAAGTTTCATGATACCATTCTATCACGCAAGTATCGTTCGCCGCATTCGACCAATAGAATAAATGCGGGTTGTGCATATCATGATTAGCATCTGATCCAAGTGGAGCAATAATTGTTTTATAAATATTAATAGGAAATGGAGGAGGCCAGCCAAATGTGCTGTCAGTAAAACTCATGAAACCATTAGCCGACACTTCAAATTGACTATATGAATTTCCATAGAAATTAAAATTAAATCCGATCGGGAATAAGCCGGCATTTCCATCATCAAAATCAGGGCTTCCCGATGGGACATCATGAAGCAAAGTATCTACTTCGGTTCCGCTCCCGGTAATATCAATCCAATTATATCCGGTCGTACCGAATAAAGATGCATATCCGTTCGCCTGCAAAACTCTTAATGTCGTGTCTTTATCAAACGGACCGTTCCAAACAGCGCTTAGCGGAAATTGAGTTTCAACCCACGCAGTTGAACTTCCACCAGGGAAGAGCCCAAAAATTTCTCCATTAATTGCAATAGCGGCAGAAGTGGTAGACATAAATTGAGGCAGCTGCGGACTATTTAACACTTGACTTCCTGAACAGAATGCTTCCGCATCTGTAAGACGAACCGGCTGCGTCCAAGTGTCACCGCCATCGCTTGAACCTGAAATAAAGATCTGATAAGTTGAATTAACGGATAAGTTTTGATCTGTCCAGACACAATATATTCTTCCTTGTGAATCAACACCCAGAGTACCGTCACGCGGTATTTCATAAGAAAGCGAATGTGTTGAATCCGGATGCGATATTGCGTGATGAACCCAAACTCCATTTTCTTTGTGAGACTCTATAAGAATTTGCACACCGTTATTATCTACTACCACACTTGCGAGGTGCGGAGTGCTGCCAACTGCAAGCACAGAGCCATTGTAATCCCATGCATTGCCGGTTGGCTTATATTGGCTTTTTGAAGGAGGAGTTACCCACGACGGAGTCCAAGTAGCTCCGTAATCTGTTGTCTCACTAATTAAATTCCAGTGATCATTGGGATTGGTAGTATCATAGCTGGCATGAACAGCAGCAAAAGCATAGCCATTAGATCCCATCGAAAGTGATGTTACATCCCATTGAAATGTAGGATTACTTCCGAATGCGGGCGGTTTAATTGACGGATCTTCTGTAGCCAATGCTAAATTCTTACTCCATGTATTTCCACCGTCATTTGAAACATAAGCCCAAAGAGTATCATAGTCGCCGTGTGTGGGCTGAGCAGTAATAATAATATGATTTCCATCCTTAGAAACTGCAATATCCGGGCAGCGTGCTGAAGTTCCGGGACTATTAACCATTACATCTGATAATAATCCTGTGCCGTCGCCGATTATATCTTTATTAAAATAAAGTGAGTCTCCCCGGTTAAAGACAACATAAATATTGAAACTGGAATCGGCTGCAACCGCAACTACACCGGCAGTTGCGTTATTAGTAAAAGGTGTTGCGTTGACGCTCCATGTTGCGCCGTAATTTGTAGAGTAATACCACGAAGGATTGAACGGACCTACAAGATCATTGCTTGACGCGCCGGTGCCGGTAATGAATACCATTTTACCGTTTGCTGAAGCCACAATATGATGCGAGCGGAAAGGATCTTGATTACGCCAATTAGGCGCAGCACCTATAGAATCTACCATCACGCCGGATGGAACCTGGGCAATTGTATTTTGCTGTAAGCCTGAGATTGCGATCAACAAGCCTACAAAAAAAACAATTATTTTGTAGTTACCATTTTTCATTGTAACGCTCCTTATGAATGTTAAAAAAAAGAGTTTATTATTAATTGTTTGCCACTGTAATATTTTTTTTATAACGCTCCTTTCAAATGTTTAATAAAAATTTTAATGTTACCGTATCGTTGCAGCATTTATTTTTTTCCATTCTGAATTGTCCTTCGGCTTATTCATTATTAAAAATTAAGGTCAACAGTGAACTGCTGCATATAGCCGAGATATGTTGTTTTAACATTTGAGTAATCGACGCCTATAAACTGATAATTTATTCCTACACCGAGCGACAAGCCTTCCTGGCTGTCCGTAAGTCCGATAGCTTTATAACCAGCCCTTATAAAAAAATGATTCATGAAGCCGTATTCGGCGCCGACATTCACACTTGAGAAATTATCATTAGGGTGGACATAATCTGCGGCTAATAGTATCTCGTGGTCTTCTGTCTGAATTACCTGGTAAGATAGACCGAATCTGAAACTCAGCGGAAGATTCCATTCGCTCGTGTGAAGGTCAGCCATAATTTGATCATTATTTCCCGCGACACTGGCGTCAAGATCATGCATTACTATTGCATCAACACCCTGCATTTGAAGCTTCGATCCGAAATTTAGAATGGACATACCTAATTTTATATTTTCCCATGGAAGCTGGTATAGTATTCCAAAGTCCATAGCAATCGCGGTCGCGTTCATTTCCCAGATTCTTCTATCGATATATTTAAAGGTTGCACCAAAAGAAAATCTATCTGTAATTTTTTTTGCATAGCTAACGCCGAGAGCAATATCTGCCGCGTTAAACCGCTGACCTATTCCGTCAGGATAATCGACCGTGGTAACTAACATGTAAGGAGTTGTAAGGGAAGTAACAGATGCGCCGAAGCTTCCGATCTCGCCCAAATGCAAAACGCCGCTGAAATAGAAAAATTGCATGCTTGCAAACCATGGACTGTAATTGAACGACGCCGAATTTTTTTCAAACCATTCCAGGCCTGCCGGATTCCAATACATTGACTCAGCGCCGTTTGCAATGGCGGTATAAGATTCGCCAAGTGCCGTTGCCCTTGCCCCGACAGGAATTTGCAGGAACGGAGCCGCGGTTGTTCCAACCTTGGAAAGTTCCTGGCTGTTGGACAGCGTGCATACTAACAGAGAAAGAATTGTAACTAATAGTATATGTTTCATCTTCAAAATTTCTCCAAAAAATGTTTTACTGTATTACTGCAAAAAGACCGGTCTTTTGCCCGATGCCCGGTGCGTCAACATGATATATGTAAACTCCGAACGCTACATTAAGACCGTCTTTTGTAGTTAAATCCCAGGGCTCACTTCCATTAGCAACGTTACCATTGTGCTCGATAGTTTTAATTAAATATCCGTTTTGAGTAAATATTCTTATTGTGCATTTTGCAGGAAGATGATTAAACTCTAACTTCTGCACACCTCTTCCTTGAAGCGATGTCGGCAATTCCCATTTTGCCGCAACTATATATGGATTGGGAACAACACTTATTTGGTCCAGGCTGTTCTGGGCAACAGGTTTTGTAGTATCGGCAAAAGTATTGAACTGAAAAACATCATTCGTTCCAAAAGGAGTGCTGCTGACAAAATCAAACTCATCGCCAGGCTGCGGATTTATTGCGGTAACGCCTGAAGGCGCAGCAAACTTAAGCGTCCATGCTCCAACTATTCCTCCGCCAGGTTTTGGCAAAACTATTTTAATTGCATCCTTGTCGCTTATTTTATGATCTGCGTTAGCATCTGAAAAAATATATTGGAGAGTATCACCGGATGAATTATCAAGAATCGTAAAATATTCTGTCGGCTGCCCTGTAATATTTATTGGATTAGAAGCAGGCTGACTTGTAATTTTTACAGTGAAGTTCATGCCTATCGCTACTTGACCACCTTGCGCAATTGTAACACCCAAATTTGTCTGACTATTAATAGACCATCCGGAGTTATAATTAATTGAATCAAGGTTCGGCGTTACGTTATAAAAATTCAAGTACATACCATCGAAGACGGTGGAGAGCCATGTTTGACTTGGTTTTCCTGTGGAATCGAGAGGAACTGTTTTATCTGCAACTACCGAGTCTCTTGTTATATTTTTAATTGAATATGAAGTTGTATGTCTTACAAGATTTTGATCGGGCGTATCAACAAAATTTATTTGATATTTATAGCCGCTGTGAATTACGCCTGGATCAACTATTTGCACCTGAACCTTTCCGGTAGTCGGCGAACCGGATATTTGCTTTATATATCCGTTTGCATCTGCATCAGTATGACCCGCAACGTAGTTTGATGCGCGCGGATTCGGAATTACAATAGCGGTGTTAGAGCTTTTTGCCGTCAAGTTGCTATTGATATCAAACGTAAATGAGAACGGACTGAAAGAAGGTTCAATAGGAACTAAGTCCCTATCAACTCCACCGGTAACCCAGCTGTAGCCATGGTCATTTAGAATTGTGTCCATGCCGGGGAAATAACCTCTGTCATAAGCCAACACGGCATAGTAATAAGTCATTCCATTTGTAACGGTCGTGTCTGTGAAAGAGTATTGAATGCCGGTATCATTCCCCAAATAAAATTCTATACCCTTATTATACTGACCGCCAAGCTCTGATCCGGAAGCTATCGGCGACATACCTTTAACACCGTCTTTCAGATCAAATTGTGCAATCGGTTTATAGTAAGTCCAATCACCAAGAGCATCGCTGATTACTTTAGCTTCGGTTAACTGTGGATCGGTGCCGCGAACTACCATATAGCCTTCAAAGTTGTGTCCATAAACCGGGCTGATAGAATTTTCCGCTCTGTTATCCCAGTAAAGAGTAACTTTATGATCTCCCGCAACAGCATGAACAATCGGCTGCAAAGGCGGTTTTGTAAATCTGTAATTATAATTGTATATGTTTTGCGCAGTAATTGCGTTGCGATATATGGTTTGAAGATCGGGACCAAATATCCATACGTTTGAAAATCGTTCTGTCTGGAGAGGATTAAGATCGAAAGGACCCGAAGAGAAAATCCATAACAAGTTTAAATTGCCAAATGGATTCGCAAAATATCCTGGCTGCATTTGAGCCCACATCTGGTTTTCGTTTGATGCTGTAACTGAACCATACGCTGGAGCTGAAAAAGATGTTAATCCTATCTGATCTGATTCATCCTTGTCGAGAATTCCAAAGTCAGGTTCTCCTTGATCAGGTCTTAAATTTCCTTCCGTTCCATCTGCGTCTGGTCCTTTATAATTTGGGTCACCTGGACCAATACCATCTTTACCGACATCATCAATTGTGGGATCCCAATTTCCGTTTTCATCCCCGGGCCACCAAAATTTATATCTGATTGCAGGAATTTGATCCAATGATACCAGATTAAAATATTTCATAAATTTTGCTGTATCATGTGTAGCAATAAATGCGGCTTTAACTCCGCCGTCCGGTACCGGCGGCACTCCATAAAGTTGTTGTAATTTTGTAGCGTATGGGCTGCTTGCTTCATAAATAGGTCCGTGATATTGCGGATAAGTTGCCCAGGTTTCTGCAGAATTTTCTCTTGACTCATCTACCATTCCATCATTATCATTATCAACTTGATCATCAGAAATGCCGGGGCTTTCTAGGAATTTCCACGCCATATTTCCTGGAAGAATATTAGTATATTGAGTCCAGACGCCTTTATTTTGATATGCATAAGTAATAACCATGTTTTGACCCTTGTCATAGGAATCAACATCGTTGGTAGCACCCAATCCTCCGGGATTTACGTCGGCATAAGCGCCAAACAATATCGGTCGATTATTAAGGAACCTTGTATAACCTGTGGGAGAAATGTTGGTTATTCTAAAATGTATGAATGCCATATCCTGAGCTAATGGATTTGCCCATTCGAAAAGACGCGTTTCGCATTGAAGGCCGAGACCGCCCTTCGTTGTATCATCCGGAAACGGGTAATAAGGAAATTTATTTACCCACGAATCATCCATAACATAGTATGCTTCATCGTCGGCATTAAACTGGTTTTGACCAAAGTATCCGTTCCATGTGCCGTTCCAAGTAGCGTCCCTTCCAGGCCAGCTTGAAGGCCAGGTAGTAGGATCTGCACTATGCGCTATAAAGGTTGTAGTATCTACGTTACCGTCGGGACCAACAAAATGTCTATGGTCATTTGCATAACCAGGCAGAGGGTTCCACCAGTATTCATGTCCGTCAGGCGCAACGTTTGGGCTTTCACTATAAGACTCCGAGACTACATGATATGTATTGCCATCTGTTCCAACAACTTCGCCGGCAACCATAATAGTCATCTCGTCAAGATGTGCATGAAAAGTACCATTGGGCCAAACCGCAGAATATATATAATAAACAGGATCACGGCTGCCAAAAGTACCCCAGTTGCTAAAAGCCGACTGAACTTGATTAGCCTGGATTATTCCCCACTTGCGGTATATTTTTTCACCGCGGTGCGGATCAATATAATAAGGGCTTCCGGTGTTGTTCTGAGCTTCCGTCGTTGAAGTGAGTGATAGAACAGCAATAAATATTATCAGGTAAAAAGAAAGAAATATTTTTGTAATCATGTTAGCAAACCTCATCTGATTCCTTTTTCATTTGAAAATTAAAAAGTCAATTTGACGCCTATATCTATCAACCGCGGCATAGGCTGCGATGCGGGATTGTATGCAAACTCATATAATGTATTCAAATAATTTTCAGGCGCGTGCCCTGCTATGTCTTCAGGTCTAAGTACAGGGAAATATTCCGGAAGCGTTTGATCGAGTAAGTTGTAAACCTTTAAGAAGAATTGCACATTCAAAGACGATACTTGAAAATTTTTATAAGCTTGTAAATCCATATTAAATTGCGGCAACCTTCTGCCGAGATTTCGCAATTGAACATTCGATGTAAGAAGATTTGCATTAGAAGGCGTATATGGAACCCCTGAAGCAAAACGGGAAATCGTACTTACACCCCAGGAATCTCCCGCTACTTCAAGTGTCCAGTTCAGAACGTGCGTTTGATCCCAATTTAATGGGATAAGAGTTTTTACGGCTTCGGTGCCGCTTTGAGCATCATAAAAACTTTGCGCAGGATCCGAAGCGTTTCCTTCAGCCACTTGATACGTATAGTCTATATTAGATGACACCATTCCTGTTTTAAGTAAATCTACCGCTAAGGTAATTCCCCATACGCTGCCATAATCATAATTTACATACCGGCCATAAGAGACGCCGTCAAAAGTTTCGTAATCTCTTGAGCCTAAAAGGTTTCTTATATCTTTATAATAGACAGTTGTGTTTAAGATTAAATTTTCTGTCATCTCTTGCTGCAGACCAATCTCGTAGGATGTTGTCTTCTGTGCATCAATGTCTGCATTACCAATAAAGGTTGCCAGTGTTCCTCTAACTTTAAATTGGGAGTTCTGATAAACCTGCCCCCAATCAGGCATTTGGAAAAATTCACCGAACGCTGCATGCAGTGAGCCTTGATCTGAAATAGGGAACGCGAACCCGATGCGCGGACTCAATTGCATTTTAGGGCTAGCATGTTTATATGCTTGATTGAACGGTTTGCCTTGTTCGTTCATCGGGTCCGCTAAGTTAGTAGGATAATAAAATTCGGAATTAAAATAATCTAATCGAAGACCGGCATTTAGAATAAAATCTTTAACTTCAACTTTATCTTGTATATATGCCGCCGCTTCAATGGGACGATGATCGTATGCGTTATGGTCAAACGCGCTTAAAGGATCTACCTTCAGCTGAAAATTTGTTTGAGGATTGTCGTTTACAGAAAAATCTTCTTCCTTCAATTCGATGTGCTGATATTCAAAGCCAAGTTTTACAAGGTTTGCTTTATCAACCTGGCTTGTAAGATCATATTTGGCTTCCGCCGTAAAGCTTTTGTTATACTGAAACCCGTTATAAACACCTCCAACGTTAAATATATTTGAAGGAACATTTAAGTTGTAATGTATTTCCGCCGCATATCTCGGATCGTATGGATCTTGATAAACATAACTTTGATATCTGCTGGCAAAGTATGATAATCTTAAAGTTTGGAAAGTACTTTTACTAATTACGTGAGTAATTGAAAATAGATTATTATAACCCCAATTATAATTTGTAGGATCGTAGCCGGGATTATATTTATTAAAGTGGTCATAGTTTTTCCATGTACCATAATTTGCTGTTAAACTATACGCGAGTTTTATTCCTTCGAGAGGTCTCGTTGTAATTTTGCCGGAGTATGATATTGATTGTGAATTATTCATTGGCACAAGGGAGTTGTCGCCGCTGTATTGAATTTGCCAAAGTGAGGGATCAGTATTTGAAAAGTCGCCATAGTCTTCCGGATTGTGAATCTTTCTGCCGAAAAGCCAGCCTTGTTCGTTTGTTATTCGTCCGGACATAAAAAAGTTAGTGTTTCTCAGCAGGGGAACCGGTCCGCCTAAAGTGCCTTCTATATATCTTTCACCAAGAGGTTTCTGGCTATTAATATCATAAAATAAATCAGTGTTTGCTGTAGCGTATTTACCTGCATAGGCATTTATTGTTCCCTGGAGCCTGTCTCCTCCTTCTTTAGTAACTATGTTTACAATGCCGGACATTGCATTGCCATACTCGGCATTAAATGTTCCGCTGATTACTTCTATTTCTTGCACCGAATTATTCTGAACATCGACAGCTAAGCCGCCGCCAAAAGGATCGACAACCGGCATACCATCAACTATATATTGAATCTCATCGGATCTGCCGCCTCTTAAGTGTAAACCGCCGCCCGCATCTTGGGTCATTCCTACTTGCAAAGCTAAAATATCCCCAATGTTTTCTACAGGCAGTTGTTGAATCTTATCAAAACTTATTTGCTGCGATGTGGCAGTTAGATCTTTAATAATCCCCTCTTTTTGAGCAGTTACCACAACCGCATTGGTTTGAATTCCGGTAGGAGAAAGCGAAAAATCAAGATAAGTCGTTCTGTCAATATTAACTCTTACATTTTTCTCTATAACCGTCTGATAACTTATATAGGAAACCTTCACTGTATAAATTCCAGGCGGTATATTTATTATGAAGTAAGAGCCGTCAAATGAAGTAGCCGCACCTAAGCTGGTATTTTCTATTATTACATTAGCGCCCACCAACGGTTCACCGGTTTTTGCATCCGTAACTTTGCCCGATATTTTACCCGTTGTTCCACAATATATAAATTGCGGTATTTGAAGAATAATTAGAAATGTGAGAAAAATTGTAATTCTTTTCATCAATAGAATCTCTCTTTTTGTTTGTAGAAGATAAAAAATTTAAACTCTGGATATAATATATACACTTACTATATTATGATGATTTTATTTATTATCTTATAGACAGTATCTATAATGATATTCCGTTATAAAGAACAATTTGCTTATTTAATTTTAATTTCAGATAAGTCTTAATATAAAATAAATTATTTATTAGATAGTGTCAATAGTTTTTAAAATAAATTTGTCAATTTAATTTTGTAAATCACATTTGTCTAATATT
>Ga0187812_1000143_pt1 | contig 25460 bp, 55 predicted proteins | sample NC_S_2_FD_130582 | JGI IMG/M metagenome (GOLD analysis project Ga0187812, IMG submission 130582) | Wetland sediment microbial communities from Neuse River Estuary, North Carolina, USA - ASW-S_2 | ecosystem: Environmental > Aquatic > Freshwater > Wetlands > Sediment | place: USA: North Carolina...
CGGTTGGCCGCCCCAGGACGGTGTTCGTGGCGGACCCCGCGGGCACGCTGGAACCCCTGGACCCGAAGGCGCTGCTGGCGAAGGTCCGGGAACAGCTGCCGAGGTTCGGGAAGGGTTGGGAGGTCGCGCACCCCTCGGAGCCGCAGGCGGTCGTCGAGTAGGGGTGCCCTCCTGGCGGGGCGGGTGGTATAATAAGGCCTGGGAGGCCCCATGATTCACTTCGAGGAAGTCGAGGTCCCGCCGCAGGTCCAGTGCGAACTCGCGGAGGGGTTTTCCGTCCGCTGCTTCAAGGTGCCGAGCGAGTCCAAGCCCGGCAAGTCCTACTACATCCAGGTCGTCAAGGACGCCAAGGCGGGCTGGTCGAACGGCACCGCCGTCTTCCTCTGCAACTGCGAGAGCGCCCAGCACCGCCAGTGCCTGGCCATCTGCGGCATCACCAAGACGACCTGCAAGCACAGCAAGGACCTGCGCCTTGCCCTTGCCAAGGAAAGTTGAGGTGCCGCGCGGCCGGAAGTTCCCCGGGTTCCACCCCTGCGAAACCTGCTACCGCCTGGGCAGCATGCCCGGGAGCGTCTCGCTCCTGGCCCACCTGAGGGAAGGCCACGGGATGGGCGAACAGGAGGCCATGCGCTTCATCAAGCGGCTGTTCGAGCTCGTGGCGGAGGTCCGCAAATGGGACACGGGGGGCGCAAAGAAGGGCAAGCCCGCGCGGGACGGCGCCTCGTTGCTGGAGCGCATCCTGGCGCCGCTGGCGCTCATCCTGCAGGCGCTGCTCCTGGACGGTGGCGTCACGGCAAAGAAGGCGCTGCCGGCCGACGTGTGGGGGAGCTTCCGGGCCGACCGGATAAGCCTGGAGGACGCGCTCAGGAAGGTGCAGAGGTAGGAATCAGATGTTTTCGTACTGGAAGTAGTAGTCGAAGCACATCCAGACCCGCTCCTGCGTATCCCCGCTGCCGAAATCCACGAAGTCGTAGGCCTGCTTGCCGCAGCGCCGGACCTTGTCCACGGATTCCGGTTCGTTTTCGGCCAGGTAGCCCAGGTCGTTGCGCCAGAGCACCACGGTCCCGTCGTCCTTGTAGACGAACACCTGGCAGACGTGCTGGACCAGTTCGCTCATCCGTTGCCCTCGGGGTCGCTGCAGCCGAGGCGTCGGCTGATGGGGGTGCCGTATCCGCTCATTTCGGTGTAATGGCCATAATGCTCGGGGCACATCCAGAATTCGCCGTCCGGGAAGAGCACGAAGTCGTGGGCCGGCTCGCCGCACCGCACGGCGCCCCTCCAGGCCTTCACCATTTCCAGCACCTCGGGGTCTTCGCTGCCCTCGAACAGGGCTTCATCCTCCTGCAGGTCGCAGTGGAAGAACATCGCCCCCTCGGCGGGATTGACCATCACTTGGCAATGGTGTTGGACTAGGTCGCCCATGATGCATTAAGTTAGTTTGTTGTGATGGGCCTGTACCCGGGGTTTTGGCTAGACACCGCGTCGTGGTGACACGAGGCGGCATCCGAGACGACCATTCGTCTAGGCCATGGGTCGCCCCATGGCTCAAGCAGCCTACCCGAGAGAATACAGATGCCGAGCCGGCGTTTCTCTCCTATTTGGCCTTGCTGCACGCGGGGTTTGCCGTGCCTCGCCCGTTGCCGGGGGAGCGGTGGGCTCTTACCCCACCTTTTCACCCTTACCACCGATGCTCCGATGGCGGTTTGTTTTCTGCGGCACTTTCCATCGGCCTCGCACCATAGCTAGTTCGGCCCCTTGCGGGTGCGGTTCCAGCCGAGGGTGCTCCGCCGTCCGGGAGTTGCCCGGCGCGTCGCTCTGTGCAGCCCCGAAGTTCCCTCCCGCGGCCCCGAGTCGGGGCCGCCGGCGGTCGTCCGGCCCATCACAAACCTGTTTCCCCCCGAGTAGCCGGCGTCGCCGTTGACCGCGCCGGACGGTTTCTCACTCACGAGCGTTAGCCCGTCAACACCCCCGGTCGGGGAAATCCGAAGGAAACTGGCGGGCGGCCCCTACTTCTTTGAAGGGAGAAGGGGAGGCCGCCCTGTGCACGCCAGAAGGGGACTCCAGCAGCCCCTTTTATCGCCACGGTTGGCTGGCACCTTGCGGTGCGAGCACGTCGGCTGGGCGATTCTGAGATGGTTGCGGGAGTGAGGATTCGAACCCCACCGGCGGATTCCTCCGCCCCGGTTTATGAGGCCGGTCAGCCCACCAGGGCTCGTCCCCGCAGCAGGAAAACACGCCGCCCGGCTCCGAGCGCCGGGCGGCATCCGGGCGCGGCCTAGGACGGGCTCGGCCCCGTTTCCCTCACGCACGCGCCGCCGAACTGGTTGCAGGGGCTGGATTTGAACCAGCGACCTCTTGGTTATGAGCCAAGCGAGCTGACCAGGCTGCTCCACCCTGCTGCAGAAACTCTTTACAGCTTCGCCTTGATGTCGGCTTCGAGCTTCTTTACGCGGGCTTCGAGGGCTGCGAAGTCGGTCTTGACGGCGGCCTCGAACTTTGCGAACTCGGCCTCGATGTCGGCGATGACCTTTTCGAAGTCCGCCTTCGCTACCGTCTCCGCCTTGCCGAATTCCGCCTTAATCTTGGCGAAGCCCGCCTTGATGTCCGATTCCAGTGTTGCCAGGCTCATGTCGTTCTCCTTGTTTTATCCCCCGCCGCCGGGTTTGGACCGGTTCAGCCATGGCCGACGGGGGTTTGTCTGGCGTCCGATATTAACGACCTTCGGTTCTTAGTACCCGGGACGGTCAAGCGGGCCTGCCAGCGCCCCTATAATACCACCGGGAAGTCTGGAAAGGCAAGGCTATTGTCCGGCATCAATGAGAAGCTTGCCCCGGGGGCATTCGTTCATGTGCAGCCGCCCCCTGTTGGAGCAGGCGGGGCACAGCAGGAGGTGCTCGCTTATCCGGGCATCGGCTATCTCTTCCGCCTGGGCGGCCCGCAGCCCCGGGTCGGTCATGGCGTCGGTCAGGCCGTGCAATCGGCCGGTGGCGTAGGCCAGGTCCAGCCTGGCATCCGACGGGCGGTAGCAAATGGTGCGGATGGCGGCGGCCACGTCGGGCCAGGTGACCGGGGCGCCCGGTTTGCCGAGCCATTCGATGGTGTTCAACAGGAACTTTTTGGCACTGTCGAGGTCCATGTGCTGTGGCGGCCCCGTCAGGGTGAACAGCGGCGTCACCCAGGGCGGGCACGGGCCCCGGGCGAAGATGACCGCCCCCTTCGTCGGGCAATGGAACATCTCCCGCACCGCCTGGATGGACGCCCCCGTGGTCAGCACGTCGTCCACGACGAGCAACGTCTGCAACCCGGTGTCCTCGTCACTCGGCTGGGCGTATTTCTCCATCGCCTTCGCCAACCGCAGGCCGCCATCCGGGACTCCTACGATGCGGTTGAATGGGCCTACAAGACTGGCGAGCTGTTCCGCAATGGTTGCCAGGTCGGCATCCGTCAAGGCGTTGCACTCGATTTTCCAGTCGAGTTCCTGTCCCGAACTCGCTGTGAATTTCCCCGTGCGGAAGAGCGCCGGCTTGCCCGGAAAGGGCGGCTCGGGCTGTCCCGCACAGGCCTGCTCCCAACGCGCGAATGACTCCAGGTCCGTCACGTGCCCGTATTCGCTGTTGTGTTCGCGGCACTCCATGGTGGCCTCGCACAACAGACCCTTCAGGCGGTCGGATTCGGCCAGCAACAGGGCATGGCTGTCGAGCAGCCTGTTCAGGCTGGCCCCGGTCAGGGGGCTCATGCCGCTGCGGCTGATTGGCAGGCCGTCCACTTCCTTTTGGGTCAGGATTCCCTTGCTCATCGTTTCCGCCTTCCGTCGCAGAGCCCCAGGCCGTAACAGCACAGGCAAATCAGCACCACGACCCCGAACCGTATTGTGACCGGCTCCCACATCATGCCCGCCGCTTGAAGATTTTCCAGACCTCCACCTCGTTCCCGAAGAATCTGGACGACACGTCGATGTTGCACCGCCACTCCGTCACCGACGGCATGACGTGGTCGCCGGCCCGCTCGATTGTTTGGAAGCTGATGATGCCGGGGGCCGCATCGATGCTCTCCCGGTCCTCCTTCCCGCGATAGAAGACCCCCGACACCAGGCCGTAGTCGATGGTCGGGAACTTCTCGAAGACACGGCGGTACAGGTCGTATTTGTCCTCCGCATTGAGGCAGCATTCGGTCGAGAACAGGCTCACGAACGCGTTGGGCTCGAACGGCGGCCAGAAGCTAAGGAACTTGTAGTTCCCGGCGAACGAGCACCATGGCCCGCGGGCGTTGAGGTCCGTTCCGAAGTATTCCTCGTAGTAGGCGTAGCGGTGGTACTCCCCCATGCCGCAGCCGAGGTCGATGGCCCGGGGCTTGAACGGGTGCATCTGCTGGACGAACTCCGCGAACATGTGGTCGTGCTGGCGGCGCACCTCAGGCTCGCCCAGGTAGGCGAGGTACCCGTCGTAGAAGTCGGGGTTGTATCCCTTGACCGTGTCCGGCTTGTATCCCTTGACCGTGTCCGGCTTGTACATGTCCATGTCGTTGTTATCGCAGCCCATTGTGTTTCCTCCCCGTCTTGCGCCCCTAGTAGGGCATACCGAACATGTCTACCCGTCGCATGGCGTTAAGCTTGCGATATTCGCCTGTCGCGGCCCATTCATCCTCGGTCCAGACACTGAGGTTCAGCGCCTTGTCTACGGCAGTTAAGCAATCCTTCGACTCGACCTCAAAATACTTCCCCGGCATCGCCGGCAGCGTCATGCGGAAGAGCGGCATGTCATCCCCCCTGCACCGTCTGCCGGGAAGCCCGGTCATAGGTCTTGTCGCGGACGTACGGGAGCTCCCCGAAGCCGGCGAGCGAATAGCCGATGAGCTGGGCGAACTGTTCCCGGTCCTCGGCGGAGAACTGCATGGCGGCGAGGTCGTTCATGTCGAACCGGCCCATGTCCAGCAGGAGCTGGACGATTTTGTTCGGCTTGAAGCGGACGACCTTGTCCCGGCCCCGGACGAGCGGCTGCACCGGGTGGACGGCCTTGTACCGCCCCGTGGCTAGCTTCGGTTTGTCGGCCATGGCCTGTTTTTCCTCCCCGCCAGCTTGAGCAACAAGGCGGCGACGGGGCCGCGGTAGGCCCGGCCAAGCAGGGCTACAAGGACGGCTGCCCAAAGCAGTGCGACGTATCCCTCGTAGTTCACGGTTCACTCCCCGTACTGCTGCCAACCGCCGCCGAAAACCTCCCTCAGCTTCCTGAGGTACGCCTCGGTCTTGATTTTGACCATCCACCCGTCGCCCTTCGCCACCACGCCTTCCCATACAGGATACACGCCCTTGCGCACGTTGTCAATGAACGACTGGTTCAGGTTGCCCTCGTAGACGACCCGGGCCACGTGGGAAAGGCCCCAGAAGGCGTCCACGAACTCCCGGGGCGGCATGAACCCCCTCTTGTACAGGGACACGTCGAAGAGCTCCAGGTCCATGGGGTCGCCCTCGGTGTGCTTGCCCGCAAAGCTGTTGGGGCCGAACCATTCCGCGAAGGCGACGATGCGCCCGATGTCCCGGTATCGGCGCTGCCTCCGGATTTGGCTCTCGACAAAGGGGCCGATGTGCTCCAGGAAGAACGGGATTGCCGGGCCATAGACCGGCGTGCCGGTGTCGAAGAGCTGCGTGCGGGTCCCGAACTTGTGCCAGCCCTGCTTGGGGCCCCACTCGAAGCGGAGGTTCGACCCGTCGTACTTGCAGAAGGCGATGCACGGCCTCCCGAGCGGGGCCTTGGCGGGGCCGGGGATTTCGGGGTAGGCGAGCATTTAGTCCCAGTAGGCCCCCGGCTGCCTGTAGTCGGGGTAGTTGGCCTTCATCCACTCCGTGGCGAACTTGTCGGCGTCGTCCCAGACCTTGAAGAACGCGTGGTCGCGCTCGGCGGGCAACTTGAGGGGTGTCGTCGTGCGGATGACGGTCCCGGCGTCCAGAATTTGCACCACGGCCACGCCCTGCTTCTTTTCGAGGTCGTAGTCGTGGCGGAACCCGAATCGGCTGTTGGCGTAGTAGTGGGCGTCGCGGTCGTAGAACGCCGCCTTGTAGAAGACGCTGATGCGCTCCCGCCCCCTGTCGTCCACGATGTGGGACCACATGGCGTGGTCGGAGGCCTGCTTTTTCCACCCGGCGGGGAGCTTCACGTACTGGAAAAGCGGGTCGCCTTCCACGTCGCCGAGGAACTCGAAGCCCCACTTCTCCAGCAGGGCTTTGTACTCGCCGTTCCCGCTGCGGGGCAGGGTATCGCTCTCGACGAACGACATTTGCCCGGAGCTTTCCTGCCGCTCGATGGCGGCGGAGGTGCCGAACAACATGCCCTCCGCGAGGAACAACATCGGGTCCCGCTTGACGGTTTCCTTCGTGTTTTCCGCCTTCTTCATGATGCCTCCTGTCGCAGTTTTTCTGCCAATTCGATGACTTCGGTGCTGTAATCGGCGGCCAACTCGCTCCCCACGCCCAGGGCCTCGCGCTCGGCAGGCGTCAGCGAGCGCTCCAGCATGTCGTAGTCGTAGTCGGAAATGACCGGGTCGGACAGCACATAGTACAGGTAGCGGTGCGCCAGGCAGAGCTTGATTGTGTCCGGGACAGTCATGACTTCTTCTTCTTCCGAGTCGCCCGCTTCAGATTTTCGTAAGCCTTGCCCAGCTGGACGTGGAAGGAGCCCAACAGGCCGTGCCAGACGCAATACCGTTCCCAGGCCTGCTCGAAGGTCAGCTTCGCGACGGCTTCGTACGCCGCATCGTCGCCAACGTCAAGGCCCATGTTCTTGGCAATGGCGTGAAAAACCTCGTCGTCCATCCCGTCCACGTTAAGCATAGTGCCTCCATCACACGTAGGTTGAGCCGGCATCCATGTCGCCCATGTATTTTTCGATTTCGGCCCCGAGCGCCCGCGTCTCCGCGAAGTCGGACTTCGCGAGCATGGCGGGCAGGCGGCGGAGCAGGCCGTGCTTGTCCTCCAGCGAAAGGCTGAGGGCATGCTTTATCTCGCTTTCGATGTCCCCGAACGGGTGGTAGTCTGCGCCGACGAACGCCGCCAGGGCCTTCTTCAGGAAATCGTCGGCATCCCGCACAAGCTTGTCGTGCGCCGTGGCCATCTTGTGCAGCCCATGGTCCATTGGCCCCTCGGGATAGAGCGGGGGCCGCATGCGCCAGCCGGGGCTTTCCAGGACGGCGGCGACGGCGTCAACAAGGCGGTCGATTTCCCGGCTGTCCGTGTAGTCGGCCTCCGGGGCGCCCTCGGCGATGGCGTCGTTGAGCGCCTGGCCGATGCGGGTGCGTTCGTCTTCGGTGAGCTTCATGCGAGTGGCCCCCTGCTTTCGTAGACCTCATGTATGCCGGATTCCACGACCCGGAATTCCTCGGGCTTGAAGGCGGTGAAGTATACCGGGGCAGATGCCAACTTGAGCGCGGCGTCCTCGGCGGTTTCCGCCATGACGACAAAGGCCCGGATGTCCATCCCGCGTCGGCTCTCAGTTTTGATTTTCCAGAGTCTCATACCAGCTCCCTCAACACCCGCTTGCAAACGGGGCAGGCCAGGTCGCTGGAGCCCCAAAGCTCCCCGGTGTGGCGGCGCCCGTCGACGACCTCGCAGGGCACGTGGCACGTGCGGCAGCGGTCCAGAATCAGGTCGTCCCACCAGGTGGCGAGCCAGGTCAAGAGCCTTTTCATTCGACATCCTCCTTCACGGCCACCTCATCCTCGATTGCGTCCGCAAGCGCCCTCAAGGCGTCGGGCAGGGTGTCGCCGAACCCGACGACGCCCTCGGCGTAGTTCGGCCCGATGAGCGCGTACACCTGGTTCCCGTCGCAGCGGCATTCCACCGCGACAGGGGGATGCCTCATCTCGGAGCGCTTCACCTTCACACCTGGGATTATACCACAAACCGCAGCGGGGGAAAAGATTTTTTTTTCGCCACAAGGGCGCCCGGAACCCAATATGTCAATAGGGGGGCTTTCCATGAACTGGCACAACACGGACGTGCGCGTCCTGGCCGTGGCATTGGGCTTATGCGGGGTGTTTGGGGCTGTAATAGCCCCTGTATGGGTCCTGGGGGGCATTACGGGGGTGTTGGCCGCCGCCGTCGTCTACCTGAACTGGGCGGCCTATGACGGGTCCGGCAACGAGGGGTCGCTCGGGGTCCTCTTCTTGACGGTCGGGGGGTTGGTCTGCCTGCTGGTGCCGATGTGGCTGGCCGTGCTGGTGCGGCACCTGTGCCGGGGGTAGGCGGTCTCTCCCGCCCGTCAAGCCTGGTGACAGGGCGCCCCTGTCAGGCGTCGCGGCACGGCGGCTTTCCCGCGCGCCTCGCGGTGCTGCAACTGGTACCAGCGGGGTGATTCGAACACCCGCGGTCGGCTTATGAGACCGATGCTCTGCCCATTGAGCTACGCTGGCAAAATCTGCGGGCAGGAGGCGTTATACCCACGACCCCCTCAAGCCGGCGGGCCCTCCCTTTCGGGTAGGGTCATGGCGCTCTTACCCCCGCATGCTTCCGCTTTCGCGGCTGCCCCCCCGCAGAAACCGTGTTCACGTGTTCATGCACGGCGCAAAAGCCGTGAACACGTGAACATCAAACTGGTCGGGACGACCCGATTTGAACGGGCGACTTCCCGCACCCCAAGCGGGCGCGCTACCAGGCTGCGCTACGTCCCGGAAAACATTGGGATATTCAACGCTGCAGCCATATTTACAGGCGCATTAAATATCCGAAACTGGTAGGGGAGATGGGATTCCAACCCACGCTCTCTCGCTCCCAAAGCGAGCGCTTTGAAGCAAACTAAGCTACTCCCCTATGGTCGGGACAGCCAGATTTGAACTGGCGCTCTCCTGTATCCGAAACAGGCGGGGAAAGCCAGACTCCCCTATGTCCCGATTGTTGCGACTCTTGGACCGCTTGTGCTGGAATTGCCGCAGGAAGGAAGTGCTGTGGACCCGAACCCCTGCGGCGATTCCGCTCGGGGTCGAACGCCTAAAGACCGATAGGCCGTTCGTCTGCCCCGAGCCACTTGGGCTGCGGTCGCATTGGGTTCTGGAAATTCATGCCGTCAATACAGTACCAGGAAGTCGGTTTTTTGTCAACGGTTTTTTCAGCGCTCCCAAGGGTCTGTTTCCTCGGGCGGAAAGTCCCCCTGGTCGTAATTCAGCAGCTTCAGCCAAACGTGCCACCCGCATCCTGGGGTGTGCCCGAAAGTCTTCCCATTGTGGACGAAGGATGTCGCCGCAGAATCGAAGAACGACGCCGTCACGGTGCCGTCTGCGTGGACGTGGTGTAATGCGATGACGCAGACCTTCCCGCACTTGCACACGATGGCGGGCTTGACGGCCCGCCCCATGTACTCGCGGGGGACCCAGCACGGGCCGGGACTGTCGTAGTCGCCCTTGGGGATTTCGGTCATTTGCCGGCGGGCAGGAGCGCATGGCTCCCCAGGTTCGGGGTCCTGTTGGCACGTGGGCCGTTGGCCAACTCGATTGCCGTTTCGACGGCGCGGCTGATTTGGGCGTAGGCCTCGTTGCGCCGCACGTACGCTTCCGGGGAGCAGTCCCATTTGTCCTTGCCGGGCTCCCAAATCGAGGCGCAGCCCGCCTCCTTCTCCAGGATGCGCATGAGGTCGAAGGCGATGTTGCTCGCCAATTGGTGGAGCTTCCAGGTTTCCAGTTTTGCGGCCACGGCTATTCCCCGCTGTCCCCGAACAGGAGCCGCTGTGGGAGGTTCAGGAGCCCGTCGTCGTCCATGACGATGAGGCGGTCGAAGACCTCGGGGGGCCACTTCTTGTAGGGGGACGGGAAGCCCAACTCCTCGATGAGCTGCGGAATCTGGCCGTGGTGCCAGCAGATGACGACGGTTTTCCCGGCGTACCGCTTCCTGTCGAGTTCCTTGGCGATTTTCTTCACTTGCTTGTCGGCGAATTTCGTCCGGATTTTGAGCCCGAGCTTCTTGGCGGTGGAGCGGATGGTCTCGTAGGGCCGTTCGGAGTTCTTGGTCGATGTGGACGCGAAGATGAAGCGCACATTGTGGAACATCTTCGGAAGCAGCTTGGAAAGCCCGATGGCCCGCATCTTGCCTCGGACCGCCAAGTGGGGGGCGGACCCCTTTTCCGGCTTTTCGGCATGCCGGACAACGACAATCATGGATGGATTTAGCCGTCCGCTGTGTGGCATGGGCAGTCGCACTCCTCGTCGCAGCATTCCCGCTCGCAGTCGGCGCAGGGCTTGACGTAGTGGGAACAGGACGGGTCATGGCCGCCCCGCACGTCGCATTCGCATTCGCTGCATTCGATGCTCATCGGGTCGTCTAAAATGATGTGGGAAGTTGGGAAAACCGGCGCGGCGGGCGATTTCACGGGGTTTCACCGCTTCGTACGCCCGCCCCGTTTTTCCGGTGCATGTTGTTCCGGTTCACAACTCCCGGTTATTCAAGGGGCCTGCTCCCCCCTAGCCGCCTGTCGGCGGCGGGCTTGTCGGCGGCTCATCAGCCGCCCAAAACACGTCGTTGCTCTCCCCCACCTGGATGACGCACGCCCAGCAGCAGCGCTTGTCGGCGTGGAAAAGGTACCCGTCCGCCTCTTGGCAGATGGTTTCGTGCAACTCCCGCCAGTAGACTGGCGGCGCATAGAACTCGCTCCAGTACGCCCCTCGCAGGAAGCCGTTGTGCATCCCGATGATGCGCACCTTGGAGCGGTCCGCGGCCCGCACCTCGACGGTGCCCTGGGTAGAGTCGAGCCAGCGGGCACTCGCGTTTCCGCAGCGGCAGCTCCCCCATTCGCCGTCCGGCGGGAGGGAGTGGATGTCCATGCAGGAACCGCACATCAGGAGCTTCATGGCTCCTCCTTGTTCACGAGCTCACGCAGCTTGTGCCAGGTCCGGCCGGCCTCCTGCCCCTCCCTGAATGCCGAATCGAATTCGGCTGCCAGGCAGACCAACAGGCGGCGCTTGTACGGGATTTTGTGGGCGGCGAGGAATTGCTGCGCCTGCTCCAGGCTTCGGCGGCTCGGTATCATTTGGCATCCGGGGGCCATTGGTACCAGGTCCCGTCCGGTTTCTTGATGGCGAACGACGCCTCGCCCTTGTGTTTTTCGGTATACGCCAAGGCAAGTCTCAGTGTTGGACGCCTCTTGACGCAGAACCCGGCCTGCCCCTGGTTGGCCCAAACCTGGTAGTTCATGCCGTCCCCTGCCCGCCCCAAATGTGCGGAAGCACCCACGGTTCCGTGATGACCCAAGGCTCACCCACGAGAAATCTTTGGGTCGCCCCGCAGTCGAGGCAGATGTGGATGCCGGTGAGCTCGTCCCGGCGGTCCAGGCGCCGTTGATAGTCGTTCTCCGCCAGCATCAAATGAAAGGTAGCATCCTTCCGGACGTATTCGTAGGGGCTGTTTGTGTTGATGTGGTGGCACCGCCTGAGCTTCGCCTTGAGTCCGAAAAGCATGCTCCCCCCTATGTCAGCGCCGCCATCACTTCGTCGTCGCGGCGCTCGTAGCCGTCCTTGTAGCCTTCCTTGTAGCCCGCTCGAACGCCTGCCAGGAAGACTTTTGTCTGTGCCACGGTGAGGTATGGTTTCGGATGTCTGGGGAGCAGCGCCAGTTCCCGGGTCTTGTTGATTTCGGGTGCAGTCCCAAGCGGCATCCTGCGGCTTGTCGACGTGTAGATTTGTCCACTTATCGTTCCAATACTATTCATGATGTCCCTCCGTGCCGGGGTCCAATTGCAATTTGAACGTGAGCGGCCCGACCTTCACCGGGGCGGGGGCGTGCGAAAGCGCGATGACGGCGAGCTCGACGTTGTGGAAATCCGCGCCATAAATATCCCAGAAAAACCCCTGCTTCGGCCCGGCGCTGTAGCGCAGATACGGGGGATGCGCCGTCCCATCGTTGTAGCGCACGATGACTATCGGCTTGGTCCCCTCCGGAGCTTGGCGAGGCACGTGGTTTGGGATGACTTCGCACTTCTCGTGCCAGGGCTGGTCCAGCAGGTAGTGGAGCATCAGGTCGCTGCTTAGTCGCAATTGGGCGATGGTGCTCACGCGTCCTCTTTGCTTCCGGCGTCGACTTTGCGGCGGAGGTCGCGGAAATCCACCGGCGGCTTGCTCCGGTCAGCGAGCCAATTCATACGCTCCTCCACGTGCTTGGCAAACTTCTCGCCGCCCATCGCGAACGCGACGCCGGCGGACAGGACCTCGTCCTGCCGGGCCTTCCGTAGCTCCTCGTCCAGGGCGGTGCCCGGCGCGATGTCGCGGATGCCGAGGATGCAGGCGTCGGCGGCCAGCGCCTTCTTCGGCTGCCCGAGGATGATGGCCACCTTGCCCACGGCCTTGCACTGCTCCACCGCCGCGTCCAGGGCGGCCTCCTCGGAGGCTTGGGCGAGCCTTGTGAGTTCGTCGATGATGAACCGCCGCGCAGCGGCGCATTCCGCCATGGTGGCCTGGGGGCCGAGCGCCGCAACGGTGAGCCGGCCTGCCGCTTCCCTAACGAGCTGTTCGACCGGCGTCATGTCAGTGCCCCCAAATGGCCATGGCAGCGAGGCAGGCGAAAAACGCCACGAGCCCGATGGCGAAGAGCGCATCCTCGTTCAGGTTGATGTTGATGTCGGCCACGACACCCTCCTTAAAGGTGAAGAATCGAAATGACGAGGACGACTGCGACGGCGACAATGAATGCCACGAAGACGACCATAGCCGCCGAATTGCTATCCATTTTGATGTTGAGGTCGGCCATAGCGTCACTCCCCCGGCACAAGAACGCGCCCCGTGAGCATCATGGTCCCGAACGCCCCTTCGACGGCGGTGGCCCCTTCCCGCCTGAATCCGACCAGCTTGCCGCCGCGGATGACCGCGACCGGGTGGAGCCCGCAATAACAGCCCTCCTTCAGTTGGAGGTCCATGTCCTCAAGCGGGACCGCGCCCCCCGCCTCGTGGGTCTCGAACTCCCCGCCCGTGAGCTTGGTCTGCGCCTCGAACGGTTGGCCGCAATTCGGGCAGGAACCCTCGAAGTAGTTGTAGCAGCCCATGTCTCTCCCCTTATAGTACCGCTTTTCAGTAGCCTCCCGAGATGCTTTGCGCGTACCAGTAGACCGGGTTGGCCGTGGTCGCGGACTGGCTGTACCAGGATACGACCGATGCCGCCACGGCGTACGTCGGGCCATTTCGACGGTCCCACCGTGCATCGGTGATGACCCCGCCCTTGACCACCCGGCAGTGCTCGTGGCCGCAGTTCGGGCATTCGAGCACATGGTTGCCGTCCAGGGCGAGGTCGAGGTCGAAGCGGACGTAGCCGCCGCAGGCGTGGCAGTAAAGTTCCTGCCCCTGGACCGAGTCGTCCTTGAGCCCCGGCATGCCTAGAACCCCTTGCGCTTTGCCTGTTGCCCCACCGTCATGGGGATGCGCCCCCTGTCCTCCGCCCACTCCCGGAGGTCCTCCAGCCCGAACCAGCCGAAGTTGTTCTTGTCCTGTTCGCAGGGATTGAGCCAGAACATCAGACCCCCGTCCTTCTTGTCGCGCCTGGGGCTCAGGGCGAACCACCGCTTGCCGGCGGCCTTGAGCGTCTCCTCGATGCCGGTGGCCTCGACCTCCTTGCGGATGTCGTGCCATTCCTTGTCGGCTGTGTACCACTCTTCGAGTATGGGGGTGGGCAAGCGGTCGGCGACGGCGATGACGAGGCCGGGGTTTTCGATGAATTTCCTGTCCCCAAACGTGATGACAGCATTGCCCTTCTGGAGTTCGGCAAAGATGTCGTACAGCGCGTCGATGTCGCCGCGTTCGCTCGACACCACCCCGAAGTTGGAATCGCACCAGGCGGCCCGCAGCCCCTCGCCGAACAGCTCCCCGTTTTTGCTATGGTCCTCCGGGTGCTTGTCGTACCAATACGGGCGGAAGACGAAGCCCGCGTTGGACAGGGGGGTTTCCTTCCGTTCCTCGGGCTTCCACGAGAACGGGTGGTAGACGGAGTCGAACGTGACCCAACGCAGGCCGTCCGGCACGACCGTGACCTTGCGGCGTGCGAGGCCGTAGACGGCGATGTCGTCGGGGATGCCGAAGTACTGCTTGAGGGGGGAGATGCCCCACTCGTGCTCGGCGGTGAAGTCGGCCCCGAAGTTGACCCCGAGCAGGAGGCCCGTGTCGCCTTCCAATGGCCGGTCGCCGCCCGCGGCGTCCGAGATGCTCGGGCGGCTTTTGTCGTAAATCAGATTAGGGTCGTTTCCGCGCCTCATGAGCCCTCCAGCATTTGTTTGAGACTCCACGATGAAATCGGTGTAGTCCCGGCTCCCTCAAAAATAGCCGTTCCGTTGACGTATTCGTGCGGACCGGATGTCCCCGCCACAATGACTTTCCGCACTGCACCGCGGTGGAAAACCAGGTCACCCACATCATAGCACGTGTTCGGTCTCCAGGACAAGTGCTTTTTGTTTTTCATGTGCCTTCCCACCTGTGTGTCGCCTCGATTGCCAGGCCCTCGTAGTCCTCAATCGGGTCGGAATGCGCCGCCATGCGCTCGATGACGGGGACGATGTAGCCGTCGTCCTCCGCCTGCGCCCGGCGGATGCACTCCTCCTTCGGCGTGTCCACGACGACGAAGTGCGCCCCCCGCCTCGCCCATTGCGCCCGCCGGTCCGACAGCAGGTTCGTCGCGTCCACGACGACCTTGTTGCCCGAGAGCAGCAGGGCGTCGACGGCGGCGGTCACGCAGGCCCACACGAACGGCTCCGCCTGCGCGATGTACCGCTGCCCATGGATGGCGAGCCGGAAGTTGTCCGGGTTGACGATGGCATAGCCCCGGGGCAGGTAGGTGTCCCGGCAGATTGTGGACTTGCCGGAGCGCGGCAGCCCAACCATGGCGAGCAGGGGGTGGTCAGACATCGGGGTCCCCGAAGTATCCATCAATGCACTTGGCGATGACCTTCGATGCCGCGTAGGCCTCCTCGCCGACCGGGCCTTCGAGCATGAAGCGGGCCGAGCTCATTAAGCAGTCGGTGTAGACGATGACGCGCCACCCGGGGCAGCCCGTGTGGCAGGCGTCGAAGTAGTAGAGGAGCGGCGGCAGGTCTTCGAGCGATTCCGACATGAAAAAGACCCTGTAGGGGTTTTTTCCGTGCCCGCAGCAGGAGTCGGTCGTGCGGATGGCCCCCCACCCGTTCATCGCCGTGCAGAGGTCAATGCACTCCGGGTCCATGTCCGCCGGGGGTTCCCATTGTTTTGGTCTAGCTTGGCTCATTTCATTCCTCGAAGACGAACGGGGGGTCGACCACGTGGAACTTCCTGCTCGGGTCTATCGGCAGAAGGTTGCCTTTCGGGTCCGCCCACACCGCCTTTGCCTGGTCCATGGTGCGTGGGAACATCGTCGGCACGCCGTTCACTACCGAGACGACCATGTCGTCCTGCGTGGCCGTCAGGGCCACGGTTTTTTTGCGGCGGGTTTTCTGGTTGCCGAACCTCACCAGGATTGCGGTCACGTTGTCATGGGTCGGGACCGCCAACGCCAGGTCGACGAGCTTCTGCGCCATGGCGCCCGCCGCGATGGCGAGGACGAGGCTTTTCACCGCGGCTTCGACACTCTTGTGCGACGGGTCGAAGAGGCCGTCGGAGCCGACGAGCAGGAAGCTGTCCGGCCCGACGGCGCGGGAGTAGACCTCGGGCTCGCGGTTCACGACCCGGGAAAGCTCCGTGTCGCCGAACACCCGGGTCATCTGGATGCCGTGGCCGCTCCAGTGCGCCCGGATGTACCCGCCGTCGAAGAACGCCCCCCGCTTCTGCGCCGCCTCGCGCTCGGTAGGATTTGACCTGGCGTTGTGCATCGGGCCGATGTGCAGGCCGCCGTTGGCGGCCAGGATGATGACCGGGGAGTCCCCGAGCACGCCGACATGGACCGTGTCGGCTGCGGCCGGGATGTAGGCGAGGGAAAGCGTGGACCCCTCATGGCAATGCGCCGTCTGGAGGTCGAGTTCGTGAAAAACTGACTTGATGAGCTTCATCGGGTCGCTGATTTCCCGCGCATACCGGCGCCACACCGTGGGGAGCCGCTTGACGACGTGGTCGGAGACCGTTGTCCCGCCGTGGCCGTCCGCGACGGCGACGACCGTGCCCGATGCCGAGCGGAACGCTACGAAGCGGTCCTCCTGGTAGGGCCGCTGCCCCTGCGCCGTCGCTTTTGTGATTTTCATCCCAGTGCCAGGAGCCCCGCCGCGAGGCAGACCGAGAAGAGCAGGGTCAGCCACACGAACCAGGGGCTGTCATACTCGTACGGCTGGTGAATCATTGGATTCCTCCGGTGATTTCGCCGAGATTTCTTGTTCGGCCTTTTCAAAGGCACCAAGTAGGTTGTCCGTCGTATAGTGGAATGCTTTCCCGTCCAGGCGCTTGTTTTCATTGCAAACGGCAAAATCCGCCAGCCTCTTGTCCCGTTCGTGCAGCCATTCCCTCACGCCGAGCTCCAGCAACGCCGCCATCTGCGGCTTGGTGCCGTGCGGGGGAACGTCCCCGAAAAGCCACAGGTACTTGCGCCACGCCTCCGACATCTTGGCGGCGAGCCGCAGCACGAGGTCCGGGCGGTCATCCGAAGTCTTCATCGGGGGCCTCCCACTCCTCGACCAGGCTCTGTGCCAGGTTCGACGCATACAGGCCCGGGTTGGACGGGTTGTGTTGCCGGGCGTATCCGGTGCGCCGCAGCACCCAGGCGACGAGCTGGACGAGTTCGTCGTGGCACACGTGCCTGAACGGGACCGCGGTGATGCCGTCGGCGGTGTGGATAATCTGCCTTATGGTCGGTCTTTCGGCCATCTTGTGCTCCTATCTTGATTGTACCATGCAGGACCCCGGGAGTCAACCCATGTCTAATCCCGGTGGGCCAGGCGGACCGCCTCGGTTGCGACGGGCACCTCGGCGTCGCGGGCGATGACGACGCCATGGAAATGCTTTGCATAGTCCTCGGCGACCTCGCGGGACATCGGCTGCGACACGGCGTACCTGCCCGAGGGCATGATTGTGTCCGTGTACATCACGCGCCAGGAACCGTTGCGGCGGTGCCAGTCCATGGACCTGTCCAGGCCGGGGGAATCGTCGCGGCGCTCATACCCCTCCCCGCTGCGGCTGAACAGCCGTGCGGCGGTGAAGAGCGCCAGCAAGATGACCGGCGACCAGAACAGCAGGTTCAGGAGTGTGTTCATTGGTTTGTCCCTTCTACGTCGTAACTCCACCCGCATACGGGGCATCCCCACGAGTAGTTGCCGGTCTCGGGGTTGACGCCCAGCTCCATCTCGTGGTTGTCCTGTTCGCAGCGCGGCGGGTTCTGCGGGTCGATGTCGGCCCTTTCCGTCTTCTTCTTGGCCATGCCCCTATTATACCACTTGGCGGGGAGATTTGCTACACATGCGGCGCATGCTCCGCCTGGCGGAGGCAGAAGTAGCAGGTGGCGGGGTCGTGGCGACCCTCCAGGTGTGCTCGTCGCATCTCCTCTGCGAAATTGATTTCTGCTTGTGTCGTGCCCATCCCGTACAGTTGATATTCCCGAACCCAGTATTTTCGGCCTTTCTTCATGTAGACATTGACCTCCTCCGGCAGCAGGGGGCCGCCCGGGCGGTCAATGGGGGTGCAGTTCCAGTAATTGCCGTTGTTGTCGCGCTCGAAGACGGTAGAGACACTCCAGGAATCGTCCCTGCCCCAATCCGTCCCCACCCAGCGCGCCCGTTTCCTATCCTCCCTGATGTACCCGTAGAGTGCCATGCCGAAGAGTCCGAGGCCGACGGCCAGACCATAGAACAGCGCGGGCGGTGGGGCGTCGCTCACGACAATTATCAGGCTCGCCGTGAGTAGCAGGGGAATGATGTTGGGATGGGACGGTTCCTTGTAGGATGACTCGCGCGGCGGCGTCTTAAACAGGATGTGGTGGTTTTGGAACATTTTGCCTCTGCCTCGATTCTGGAAGTCGCCCGTCACGGCTCCCAAGGCGGCCCATCGGGTTCCGGGAACAGCCGTGTCCCATCCTTCAGGCCCAGGTTCTCGACGGTGAGGCCCGTCGCCAACGGCTTGCCCGACTCGTCCCGGACGACCATGCCGAGCAGGCCCCGCGCCCGTGCGCTGCGGAAGCGCCACCAGTCCCCCACGTACAGGGCGATGGCGTCGTGTAGCGGGGCGTTCTTGCGGGCATTGACCCGGGTGTCCGGCCCGCACGGGTTGACGAGGATGAGCGTGACGGCGGCCTCCCGGAGGAGCACCGCGGGCACCTGACAATCCTCGGGTGTTTTCCAGCATGTCTGGTAACCCTCAAGTGGGTTCCCATATGTGCGGATTTCGCAGGGCTTCATTCGGCCCTCCTGGGAAACAGCATTTGCCGAATACTTTGGACGATGCTGAACAGCGTATCCCGTCTGGGGTCCCATGGCAGGAAGCCTATTGGGTATACAAGGCAGCCCCCGAGTATGGGGTGGTCACAGGCAGAGCCCGCGACCGGCAGGGTGCCCGAGAAGCCCGGCAGGTAGACGTTGTTCGGGGCCACGAACGGGAATGCGGATGAGATGTCGAACGCGACCGTGATTTCCGTCTTGTCGAAGCCCTCGGGCGTCAGGAGCACGAGTTTGATGGTCCACCCGCCCCGCCCGTCTCCGAGCATTTCGGCATCAGGATAATTGTGCTTCAAAAGTGCGAACTGCTCCTCGGCCGGCTGCACGGATTCGGCTGCGGGGGGCTCACACGCTATGTTGACATACCTGTCCTGGTGGCGGAGGGTGAGGAGCACGCATAGGGATTCCGCGTGCCCCCGTGCATCCGCAAGCGCGGTGTGGTCGTGCTTGGTTGTCTGCCAGTGCTCCGGAGGGCGCAGGCCCCTGAACTCCTCGCCCATAAAGGCGTAGCAGAGCGACTTGATGCACAGGGGGCGGTGGCCGAACAGGTCGAAGCCTTCCTGTCCGAGGTAACGCATGAGGTAGTAGAGCACGAACCCGAAATCCCAGGACGGCATGCAGGCGGGCGCAGGGTTGCGGCCCTCACGGTCGCAGATGCCCTGTACCCATTGGAAGAACTCCACCATGGCATCGCGGGGGTAGATGGCGTCCGAGGTCGCCTCCTTGTAGGCGTCTGGGAATTGCTGCCACCATTCCAGGGTCGCCGGGTCGGGGAGCAGGTTCGACAGGGGGAGCATTTTCCGGTAAAACGTGTCATCGAGGATTTGCCTCGTGCGGGGGTCCACGACCACGCACCCCAGGCTGAGCATCGAGTTGAGCCCGGCCACCTGGCCGTCCGTCTCGATGTCGATGACGAAGAAGAGCTCGGGCTTCGGCGCTGCGGTGTCCTTGCTCATGTCAGTTGACCGTCCCGTCCGTGGTTTGCGCAAAAATCTCGTCCAGGCGGCGGTCCGCCCCCTCGCTCGACTGTGCCGGGACCTGTTCGCCGCCTTTTTTGACATAAAGCAGGCATTCGGGGCAGAGGTCCCACAGCTCCCGCTCCGAGAGCGCCTGCGGCATCGCGGGAAGCATGTGGTCGCCGCACTCCGGGCAGATGCGGGAACCGCAGTCCGGGCACCACTCATGGTAGAGCATCGGCTGGAAGTAGTTTCCGATGATTTCCACCGCCTCCTCATAGTCCTCGGAATCGTCATCCGGCAGCAGGCTGACGTTCAACAGGCGGAGGGCCACCTCCTCGGCGAGCTTCCTCATCGGCCTGTTCATTTCCGGTCCTTGAACAGCCGCTGCAGCGTCTCGTTGGTTTGCGGCCTCTTTTCCTTGGCGCGGGCGACCTCGGCGCAGCACTGGATGTCGCACTGTTCGACGGTGCTTGTGCCCGTGCTGCCGTTGTGCAGCACGTTGTGGAACGCCGTGCCCGCCTCGATGTAGAGGCGGCGGTAGATTTCGGCGTCGTCAATGTAGAAGTCGCTCATGAATCCCCCGTCCATTATGATATCACCGCCCGCCGCCGGGTGTCAACTCACGTCCCAGTGCGTGCCGATGCTCCCGACCGTGTCCTTTGCCCCGCGCTTGACCAAGCGGTCCCCCCAATAGCCGAGCGCCAAGCCGGGGACAATCCAGACAAAAGCTGCGAGGAACATGCCCCCCATGTGCGGGTATGTCCCCGCTGCGATGAACACCGCCGCCACGAGCCCGACGGGGCAGAACCAGGCCTCCGCCGGGGTGTACGGGTTGTCCTTCAACCACTTATTCACCTTCCCCCCCACTCGTTCCAGACGATTTGCTGCCGCATCCAGTGCCCGTGGGTCTGGACATGGTGCGCCCGCACGTATTTCCCCACCTTCGTGCTGAACTCCCGCATGTGGAACGCCCCGGCGGGCCGCACAACGTAGCCCTCCACATCGTCCTGCGGCTCGAAGCGGGCGAGCAGCTCCCGCCTTCTTTGATATTCGCGCACGACGTTCAGGATGAACGACTGGCCCGGCCACACCCCCTCGTAAATCACGGGCACCGTCCTGAGCTCCAGCAGCCTGCAATAGAGCACCGTGTCGTCCCATGGCAGGCAGGACAGGCCCTCCCACATCCCGTAGACCAGGAACGGGGCCGCCAGGTGGGTATAGTGGATGCTGTGCTTCGCCGTGAGGTTCTCCCCGCAGACGCGCCAGTTTTTGGGCAGCTTGTAGCCGACCTCGGCGTGGAGCGCCTTGATGCGGCTGCGGGACGGGTGGGGCTCGTAGTCGATGGAGCGGGCGTGCATGTAATCGTTGTAAAACGTCGTGTTCTCGCCGTCCATCTTTTCGGTGACGACCACTTCCGTGTTCAGCCAGGAGTCGAGGGTTTCCGGGGAGAGCATGCGGTCGTCATCCGTCATGCCGGGACTCCAAGGCAGATGCCAAGTACGCGGGTGCTTAACGTGGTTAGTGAACAGATGCCGTACGGGCTGGATGACTTTTTGAACCGATTCGTCGTCGAAGAGCTCCCCCATGAGGCGGAGCCCATTCTCCAGGACGGGGTTCCCCCACTTGTCGTAGAGCTGGTCGGGGTAAAGATGCGGAGGCAGGACGACGGTCGTTATCCCGGCAGCCGCCCGGATGGACGAGGCGGAAAGCTCGGTGGATTCGGCGAGGAGGTGGCAGGGGCCGCACAAGGTGGCGCCGTTGTCGAGGTAGTAGCCGCCGTCAGGGAACAGCCTGCGTTCGAGGATGTGGTGGGCGTCCTGGCCGGGCTGCCCGCACATGACGCACTTGTGCCCGTCCCTGGCGAAGACGGCTTCGCGGAAGCGGTCGCGGGTCAGGAGTTCGCCCATGTCGCAGTCTCCTATGCAGCCAGCAGTGCACCCAATCGTCGGGGCACACCTTGCATCCGTGGTAGGGCGACACGCACCCGCATGCCACCGCGACCGCGTCCTGCCCCAATGTTTGCCGCAGGGAGAACTCGACGACGCAGCACAGGGGATACCCGTAGATGCGCCCCATGCGGAAGTGGAACCAGAACTTCGTCAGGTCTGGTCGGCGCATTGCCGCGCCCTCGCCCGCATGCCCGTGCCGCCGCACTTCTCGCAGGTCTGGGTGTGGTTCTCGGAATCCCGGCAGCCGTCCCCCGGGACGAAATAACCCGTCGTCCCCGTCCCGTCGCAGCAGGTGCATTTGTGGTCGTCGATGCGGGCTTGGAGGTCGCCGAGGTGGACAAGCATCTGGGCCAGCTCGTTGATGCGGTTCTCGACGTAGCCCGTCCGCGCCGTCACGATGGACAGATTGGTCCCTTTCAGGACATCCCGGACATTGAAATCGCCCCACATCAGTTGTTCATTGCGGAGTTCAGTGAGCTCCTTCTTTGTCTCGTCCTCCCACTGCCCCACGAATGAAACGAGCCTCGCAAACGGCGCCATAAACGTGTATGCTGTCGGCATCATCCACCTCCCAGCCAGTATTGTATCCTGGTTTCGGCGATTTTGCAATAGGCGGCGTCCTGCTCGACGCCGACGACCTCGTCCCATCCGGCGAGCAGCGCCCCAATCATCTCCGAGCCGACGCCGCAGAACGGCACCAGCAGGCGGCGCGGCCTGACGGTGTCGGGCGGCAGGAGCAGCGACGCAAGCCAGCGGTTCAGCTCGATGGGTTTGACCGTGGGGTGGTCGTTCACGGCTTCCAGGCCCGCGTTGCGCTCCGTCCGGTTCGCCTTCGCCACGTAGAAGAAGCGGGACGCCCCGCCCGTGTCGCCGTGCTGGTTGGACGGGCCGCTCCGCCCCCGGAGGAACTTGGTGACGGATTCCCCTTTGTAGGAGCCCACATCGCGCTTCATCGCCCCGGAAGTGGTGATGCCCGATTGCTCGTCGAGCTGCATCGCGGCGCCCTCGTCCATGGCCAGGTTGGCAGGGTAGCGCCCGGCGCTGTGTTGCTCGTAGGCCACCCGCCCGTACTTGTTCGCAAGGAAGCGGCTCTGCCCCTCGTCGCCCGAGACCCCGTACTCGTGGCGGTCGTTCTCCCTAACCGGGATGCGGCCCGCGTCCACGTTGAGGCAGCCGCTGCCGTGTTTGAGGGCGAGGTCGGCGTACTTCAGCCCGTTGTCCGGGGCCCGGAAGCACAGGACGGGCTCCCATGCGGGCTTGAGCTGCGGCGTCTTGTGGCCGGCCCATGGCGCGGAAACCTCGGAGCCGGGGGCCGTGATGTTCAGGTCGCGGGTGCCCGATGATGTGAATGTGCCGGGCGCATGGCCAACTCCGGGGTCGGCGGCCTGGGCCAGGTTCCATTCCTGCCCGTTTGGCAACCGGTATTTCCCGACGACCGGTCCCCGTTCGTCCCCCCGGTGCTTGTCAACCAGCTTCGAGATGTCCTGCGCCTTCGGGAACCCTTGTGATGTGAGCCACATCAGGGTGTCCCACAGGTGGAAGCCGGCATCCTCCATGCCCGCCGCCTCGCGGTGCCAGGTGCGGGTGCCCCCGAACATGAGGACCAGCGCCCCGGGCAGCAGGAGCGGCAGCATGGCGCGGCCCCATGCCTTGACCCTCGACTGGAATTCCTGCGGGCTCCCCATGTCGTCCCACTTTTTGCCTTGAAACGCAAGGTTGTAAAGTCAAGGAGGGTCGCACAGGACTGCATGAAATTTGGTGCCGGGGTCCGCCTCAAATGTAGACCATGCTACGAATTCTGCGCAGTGCACGACCGCTCTCAAGCAACACCTCCTTCTATGGCAAGCACAACATCGGCTTCCCACATGACGCGTAGTTCGTAACCGAATGTTTTGGCTGTTTTGGCCTTTAACAAATCATTGGCTACGTTCCGTCTTTGGATTGGACTCAATTTGCTGGGGTCGTAGAAGCGAGGGTCAGCATGCCAAAATGTCCCGTGTGCCTCTATTAAAACTCTTTGGTCTGGGATACAAAAGTCAAAAACATGCCTACCGAGGGGGAATTGCTGAACAAATTGCGTCTTTTTAGTCGCCAGTATTTCTGCAACCTGTTGCTCCAGATGATTGAATGCCTTCCCCGTCTTGCCGGCGGCGATTTGCGCACAAGTCCGAAGTGCTGCCTGTTTACGGGATTCCTCAGACATAAACTGACGCTTGTTTGCCAGGTGCATTTTATGCTTGGCCTCTTCAGTATGGCGTTGACCGTACATTCCATTTTCAGCCCCGGGGTGGGCCTTGCCTCGTGACAACCCGTGCTTGCGCAGTATTTTTCGAATCGTCGTTGCAGACACCAAAAATTGTTTCGCAATTGCAGGTGTCCGCATCGTTTTGCTTAGGTGTGTAATTTCAGTGATATCCGACGAGCTTAGCTTGGAGCTGGCCTTACCGGAACACTGGCGTGAACAAAACTTTCCACGACCAGCCCTGGCATAACATGGGAATGAGGATGCACGAAACGCCTTCCCACAGTAACAAGTGCGGATTGTATCGTTTCTCGGCATCCCATTCTTATAGTACCAATGGACCGACCAAATGGCTCACCCGAAGAGTTCCTCGGTGGTCATTCCCGGCGCCGCCACCGCCCTGGGCACGGGCGGCGCAGGCGGCAGCGCCCTGCGCTCCCTCATGTGCATCAGCTCGTAAGCGAAGAGCTGCATGGCGTCGGGGGGGATGTGCGGGACGGCGAGCCACTTGAGGAAGAACGCGGTCGTGGCCCCGATGTCGTTGTAAGTCTCCCGGATGATGCCGTGCAACGGCGTGTCCGGCTCGCGAATCGCGTCCGAATACATGATGCACAGCTGCTCGACCACGGCAGTGGGGCTGAAACGTGCAGCCAGCTCCGACACGGCCTTTGACGCCTCCGCCTGTTTTTTCGCTACGACGTGGAGCCAGAGCTCGCCACACTTGTTTTCAAGCGTGGCGTCAATCACAGTGTCGACGTTTTCAACCGAGATGTGGCCCATTGCCGCGACTTGCCCGAAGTAGGTCATGGCGTTGCGGGGCGCACCATCGCTGCGATGGGCAATCAGCTTGAGGGCGTTTGTCTCATAAGGAATGTTTTCCTTTGATGCTGCGGCAGCAAGAAGACCTGTGATGTCGTCCTCGGATACCTTGCCAAAGCGGACGCGGATGCAACGCGACTGGACGGTTTCCGGCAGCTTTTCGCCCTCGGTCGTCGAGAAGATGTAGACCGCATAGTCCTTGGCCTGTTCGAGCGGCTTGAGGTAGACATCCCAGGCGGCGGTCGAAAGCCGCTGCGCCTCGTCGATGACGGTGACCCGGCGCCTGCTGAGCGCGGGTGGGGCCTCGCCCCAGCCTTCCGGGGCGGCTATCAGGCGGGCAGCCTCCACCCCCGAGGTCGAGGCGGCATCTATTTCCCTAAAGTCGGTGACATTCGCCCCGTCGAGCCCCTGCGAGTCGACGACCTTGCAGGAGGCGCATCGTCCGCATCCAATCGAGTGGTTTTCCAGGCACATGAGTGCCCGAGCCGTGAGATAGGCCACGGTGGTCTTCCCGACGCCATATGGACCTTCAAAGATGAAACCACGGGGGATGAGTCTGCCATAGGTTAAAACCGCCTGCAATAGGTGGACGGCACGTTCTTGGCCGACAACCTGGTTCCATGCCTTCGGGCGGTATGCGGCGACGGGGTTCATCAGAGTTTGTCGAGCAGGTCCAGCGCCTTTTCGAGGTGAAGGGTGGCTTTCTGATGGGTGTTCACGATGGAGTAATAGAGGTCAATCTCGGGGGCCACGAAGCCCATGAGGTAGTGGTCCCCCTGCCACAAGCTCACATCCACAGTCCATGGGACCACCGAACAAACGCTAACGCGGTAGCCATAGTTGCCCCCAAACTCGGCGTAGTATTCGCCCGGCCCCGACCTTTTCCAGGTCAGCCCCTTGGACTTCGTCTTGGCGCAGAGGAGGTTGTATATCCGCTGTTCCTGTTCGTTTAATTTGATTTCCCGCATCATCACCAAATCCACCTCAGCGCCCCGGCCTTGGCCAGCTCCAGCATCCGCCTCTGGTACCTCGGCCCGTGCTTGTCCCTCGGGTGCTCGACGGTCACGTCGGCGTGGGCCATCTCGTGGACAATCAGCCCCGCCACGATGCAGTCGAAGCCCCGGAGCCGCTCGTCAACCGTGATTTCGAGGACCCGGTCGCC
>Ga0187812_1000144_pt1 | contig 25398 bp, 22 predicted proteins | sample NC_S_2_FD_130582 | JGI IMG/M metagenome (GOLD analysis project Ga0187812, IMG submission 130582) | Wetland sediment microbial communities from Neuse River Estuary, North Carolina, USA - ASW-S_2 | ecosystem: Environmental > Aquatic > Freshwater > Wetlands > Sediment | place: USA: North Carolina...
ACCGCCGCGCGGCGCATGGGGCTGTTGCCGCAGTTCCAGGAGACGCTGATCCATCGCGCGCTGGAGCTCGATGACGTGCCGGTGCGCGAGATCATGACGCCGCGGCAGAAGATTTTTTCGCTGCCTTCTGACATGACCGTGCATGAAGCGCTGGGGCGCATCATCGCGCAGCACCGCTCGCGCGTGCCGGTGTACGACGAAGCGCGCGGGCCGGAGCACATTGTGGGCGTGGTGTACGCGCGTGACCTGGCGCGGCTTGAGTTCTTCCGCAAATCGCCGGGCGCGGATGCAAGGCCGACAACGCCAGCGGCCGTTGAGCCGGCGCCGCCGCGTGTCGATCTGACCCTGGGGCAGATCGTGCGCGAGGTGCTGATTGTGCCGGAGACCAAGTCAGTGCTGGACCTGCTGCGCGAGTTCCAGCAGCGGCGCCGGCACCTGGCCGTCGCGGTCGATGAGTATGGATCGGTGGTGGGTCTGGTAACGGCCGAGGATGCCATCGAGCAGCTTGCCGGCGAGCTCGAAGACGAGTTCGACATTCCTACCCAGCCCGTGCTGGCCACGGCGGCCGGCGCCTTTGTGATGGATGGCGGCGAGAACCTGCGCGACCTGGAAACGCAGATGCAGTGGGACCTGCCGCGCGATGGCGGCGTGGAGACGCTGGCGGGATTCGTGTTGAACCGGCTGGGGCACATTCCACAGCCCGGCGAGTCGATCGTCTTTGAAGGCCGCCGCCTGACGGTGACGGAGATGGAGGGGCGGCGGATCGCCAAAATACTCGTCGAACCGGCCGGGAAACAGGCCGCGGCCCAGCGTGTCTGAAGAAGCTCTAATAATCGATCGTGCTCTCTATCACTTTGCCTCTCTCGCTTTTTGACCTATTCTGCCGATAACTTCCCCGGGAGAACTGCGATGGCGGGCAAGAGAGGCAGCGGCGGCGCGGTGCGGCTGGGCAAGGATTGCCATTACCAGAGCGAGCTGCGGCGATTGCAGACGGAGCTGGTAAAGCTGCAGGAGTGGATCCGGCACAAAGGGCTGCGCGTGGTGGTGCTCTTTGAAGGGCGCGACGCTGCCGGCAAGGGCGGCGCCATCAAGCGCATAACGGAGTCGCTGAATCCGCGCGTCTGCCGGGTGACGGCGCTGGGCACGCCGACGGAGCGCGAGAAAACGCAATGGTACTTTCAGCGCTACGCGGCGCATCTGCCCGCGGCCGGCGAGATGGTGCTCTTCGACCGCAGTTGGTACAACCGCGCCGGCGTGGAGCGGGTGATGGGCTTCTGCTCGGAGCGCGAGTACCAGGATTTCGTGCAGAGCTGCCCGGAGTTCGAGCGCATGCTGATCCGTTCCGGAATTATCCTCATCAAATACTGGTTCAGCGTGAGCGACGAGGAACAGGAGCGGCGCTTCCAGGACCGCATGGATAAGCCCACCAAGCGCTGGAAGCTGAGCCCCATGGACCTGGAATCGCGCAAGCACTGGGCGGATTATTCGCGCGCCAAGGACGAAATGTTCGCGGTGACCGATACAAAACAGTCGCCGTGGTTTGTGGTGAATGCGGAAAACAAGAAATGCGCGCGGCTCAACGTGATCCGGCATTTGCTCTCGATGATCCCGTACCGCGATCTCACGCCCCCGCCGCTCAACCTGCCCCCGCTGGGCAAATCGATGTACGTGCGCCCGCCTTTCAAGGAGCAGAAGTTCATTCCCGAGGTGTATCGGTAGAGCAGAGACCAAGGGAACGAGAAGGCAGGGAATAGGGAATAGAAGATCAGCCTCCCAGGTTGAGGTTGACGATCCTGGGGCGCAGCTCCTCGCCATCGATTTCGAGGAGACCGATCGTCACTGGCAGTTCGAAGCGCCGCGGCCCGCACGATCCCGGATTGAAGTAGAGCACGCCCTTTTTGTGGACGAAGTTGGGCACGTGCGTATGCCCGTGGAGCACGGCAGCAAATTTGGCCGCGGCCGGGTCGAGGTGCAGCGTCTTTAGGTCGTGGAGCATATAGAGGTAGAGATCGCCGGCAAGCGCGACTTCGGTTGCGGGGAGCTTGGCGCACTCGCTGTCTGTGTCCACGTTGCCGCGGATCGCCGTGACCGGCGCAATCTTCTCCAGCTCGCGAAGGATGGAGATTTTGCCCACGTCGCCCAGATGCAAGATTTGCTCCACACCTTTGAGCGCGGGCAGAACGTCGGGGCGCAGCAGCCCGTGCGTGTCGCTGACGACGCCGATCTTCAACGTGCGATCCGTTCTGGAAGCTGTTTCATAAATGAAGCTGGACGAAGAAAAAACGCCCCTCAGGGGCTAAAGCCCCATCATTTCTTGGGGCTCTTGCGGCACGCGACCCATCCACCGGATGGGTTCCCCGATCGTGCCCTGACACTTCTGGACTCTTCCGTTGAGGTTTTTAGCAAGCTCGAAAGTCGTGTCCTGACATAAAGCCATTCATCAGGCCGGTTTCAGTCTAGTTGACTTCGGCTTCTTCAACTGTAGTCGCGATGGGGACCACGGTGTCGACGCGGGTCATCTTGAAGACCTGACGAACGCGCGGGCTCATGGCGGCGGCCACCAGCTTGATGCCCTTGTTCTGGCAGCGGACGTGATGGGTGACGATCATGCCCAGGCCGGTGGAGTCCATGTAGGGGCAGTTCGAGAGGTCGATGATGTTTTTGGTCGTGCAGCATTCGCCCGGGGCGGGATCGAGTGCGAGGATTTTGGTTAGTTCCATGGTGGGCAGCGAGCTGTAGACGTCGCGCATGGTGAAAGGGCCGGAGAAGCTCAGGATCACCGTACCGGGCTCTCTGCCCGGCTTGCGTTCGATGCTGAATTTGGCGCTGTTCCAGGTTTGAAATCCAAATTGCGACATGGCGAGACCTCGGGGAAAGAACGTGGGGAAACGCACCGATTGGCTGTGGGTAGAGTACTCCAGCATGGCGACAAAAACAAAAGCGTCGTGCCTGATCCTGAGGGTACCCCGGCTCCCAGTGGGCGCCCGCCATTCGTCGGCGATCCGGTGCTAGCACTTGGGATGGGGGTTCTTAAAGTCGATCTCGATCGGCGTCCAGTCGGAGAGGCGATGAGCGTTGATCTGGTTTGCAGTGGCGTTAAGCGGGATCGACGAACGGGTGAGGGCTACCGAGATTTTGATCTTCCCCTTGACGCAGTGGGCCGCGAGCGTCGTCGCGAGGTCCTTGCTGGCCTGGCTCAGGTAGTCGGCGGGCAGTGCGCCCTCGGCGCCGTGAATATCCACCGCTCCCATCACCATCTGCTCCATCGCCGGCGCCTGGCCTTTGGCTCCCGATGCGTCGAATTCTACGACCAGGTTGGCCCGGGTCTCCAGCATCTGGGGATTGGCGGTGTACTTGATGGCTGGAAGGTCGAGGCCCGCCCGGTTGGGCTTGGCGGGCGGCGCGCCGAATGCGAGACGATAGGGAGCGCCCTGCCATTTGGGCGGAATTGGAATACCGGAAGACTCGTTGCTTCCGCTTCCGCAACCGGCCAGGAATGCCAGCGCGGCGATGCTCATGATGATGACTTTTTTCACGTCATTCTCCTCGCGCATTTCAGATGACGCGACAGGATAACACTCTTGCACGAAGGTGGACGGTGAGCGTCGGGTGGTGAGAATGAGCGAATGGGTGAGCATCGAGGGGAGAGTGCCGGTCGCCCCAGGTCTCGCCTTTGAGACCTGGGAACAACGAACCCCATGCGAGCGGATAGCGAGCGGTTGCCCCACCGCAGGTGGCTATTCCTCTTCTTCCTCCACCGGCCGCTTGGCGTTGGCCAGGATTTTCTCGGCCACCAACTGCGGCACGATGTCGTAGTGGTCGACTTCCATGCGGTAGCTGCCTTTGCCCTGCGTCATGCTGGTTAACTGCGTGCCGTAGGTCAGCATCTCGGCCATGGGCACTTCGGCGTTGACGACGGTGGTGCGGCCCTTGGTTTCCATACCCTGCACGCGGCCGCGGCGGCTGTTCAGGTCGCCCATGAGCGTGCCCGCAAACTCGTCGGGGGCTTCGACCACGACCTTCATCACCGGCTCGAGGAGACAGGGCTTGGCCTGCTCCATGGCGTTGCGAAAGGCAAGCCGGCCGGCGGTCTTGAATGACAGCTCGTTGGAATCGACGTCGTGGTAGGAGCCGTCGTAAACCACGGCCCTGAAATCGACGACCGGGTAACCGGCAAGGTATCCGCGGGCAGCGGATTCGACGATACCCTTTTCGATGGCGGGGATGAAGTTGCGCGGGATGGCGCCGCCGAAGACCTCCGAGGCGAACTCGAAGCCGCCGCCGCGCGGCAGGGGCTCCATTCTGATCTTGCAGTCGCCGAACTGTCCGTGGCCGCCGGACTGCTTCTTGTGGCGGCCGTGGGCGTCGGCTTTGACGCGGATGGTCTCCCGATAAGGCACCTTGGGGGCCTTCAACGTGACTTCGGCGTGGTAGCGCTTTTTGAGGCGGCTTACGATGGCCTCGATGTGCGGCTGGCCGGCGCCGGCGATCAAAAACTCATTGGTCTGCGGATCGCGGAAGAAGCGGATAAGAAGATCCTCTTCCATCAGCTTGTGAATGGCGGGGGCCAGCTTGTCTTCGTCGGCGCGGGACTTGGGCTCGATGGCGTAAGTCATGGCCGGCTCGGGCAGGCCGGCCAGCTCCACCTGGATGTCGGCGCCCTTCACGCCCAGCGTGTCGCCGGTGAGGGTCTCTCTGAGCTTGGCCACGCCGCCGATGTCGCCGGCGTGCAGCTCAGGGACTTCGACCGCCTTGCGGCCCTGCATCACGCTCAGGTGGGAGAATTTTTCCTGCGAGCGGCGGGTGTAGTTCTCCAGCGTGGCGTCGTTCTTGATGACGCCGCTGATGACCTTGAAGAAGGTGATGCGGCCGGCGAAGGGGTCGGACATGGTTTTGAAGACGGCCACGGCGGCGGGCTCGGAGTCGGAGACTTTACGAGTGAGGGCCTCGCTCTCGCCGTCGCCGTTAGCGGTGACGGCTTGCGCAACCAGAGACTTGACCGGAATCGGCGCGCGCTCGACAGCCGAGGGCGCATAGACCTTGAGGAAGTCGAGCAGATGATCGAGGGCCATGTTGGCCAGGCCACTTGAAAAGAGCACCGGGAAGATGCGGTCTTCGCGGATGGCCTCGTGCAGCGCGGCGATGAGGTGATCTTCGGGGATGGTGCCCTTCTCGAAGAACTCCTCCATCAATTCGTCTTTGCCCTCAGCCACCAGCTCGACCAGAGCTTCGTGGCGGGCCTTGGCGTCGGCGGCCAGTGCGGCGGGAATTTCGGCGGAAACCTTGCCGTGGCCGTCGCCGCCGGGCGCATAAGTGAAGGCCTCCATGGTGACGAGATCGACCACGCCGTGAAATCCCTGCGCGTCGGCGATGGGCAACTGGACGGGAACACAGTTGCGGCCCCAGCGCTCGTGGATGTCGTCGAGCATGGCGCTCAGTCCGCCGCCCCCGCCGGCCTTGGCGGAATCCATCTGGTTGACGAGGACGATGCGCGGAACGTTGGCTTCTTCGGCGAATCTCCAAACGCGCTCGGTGACCGGCTCGACGCCGTTCTGGGCGTTGACGACGACCACAGCGGACTCGACCGGCAGCAGCGCGGCGCGGGCCTCGTGCGTAAACATGTGGAAGCCGGGCGTATCGACGAGGTTGATTTTCACGCCCTGCCACTCGGCATAGGCGACGGCGTTCTGCATGGTGATGCCGCGGGCGACTTCTTCTTCGTCGTAGGCGGTGACGGCCGAGCCATCTTCGACGCGGCCCTGGGCGGGCGTCATTTTGGCGGCATGCAGCATGGCGGCAATCAGCGTGGTTTTGCCGCTGTGCGCATGCCCCACTACAGCTACGTTGCGGATCTCACTTCCCTGGTACGTTTTCATTTTCTTCTCCTTCGAAATAGAAATCGGTTGCAGCGCTGGTTCGGCAATGCCGCGCGCCTCAGAATGCGGGCGGGCGCGGAAGGTCGGAGGCGGCGCTCCGTGGCCCTTATGCCGCGCCGCAAATTTGCGGGTGGTGCGATTAAGAGCAGATCCGCTTCGGCAAGCTCAGGGCGGGCTTTCGACTGGTTCGCTTCGCGAACTCGCTCAGGATGAAAGTGAAGAGGGCGTGGCAAGCAGGCTCGCCTGCCAGAGGCAGTTCGGCACAGGGACTGCGGGAGGACGCCGGGGGGGGCGTTCGGATGGCCGGATTTCCGGGCAGCAGGGCCCGGTCTGCCGTCTTCCTCATCCATGCGGATGTCTCGGCCGCGAGCGCGCCGGGAGATCAAGGGCGCTCCCGCGAGCGCTTTCTCGAAACACGGATGCTATCACACGGGGAGTATGAAAGTCCTGTGACCGGAGACAGGGAATAGGGAATAGGGAATAGAGCAAGGCTGTCGATCTTGGGGAGCGCCGGGTCGCGCTATTTCCAGGGCGTCAGCTTCAGGTTTCTGTAGCTCTGAATACATACCGACTGCCGGTGGCCCGCTTCATAACGCGATTCAGGACATACCACAAAATCGGCGAAGATCGAATGCTCCTGCCAGCCGGCTTTTTCCAGCATTTGGTCGAGCTTGTCATCGGCGGTATTCAGCAACTTTTTAGTCCCAACCGGCCACAGTGCGTCCCCGTCGGCATAGATGTTGTATCGACCGCGCATGCTATAACATTTTCCAAATTTGGTTTGCTTACAGTCGGCCGCTCGTGCGAGCGCGGCCGATGTAGCGAGCAGGAACGCGAGGATGAACGGTGCGCGCAATTTCATGAGTGGCCATTCTAGCTGTTGGGCACGGGCTGCGCGGCTTTGGGGCCGCCGACGGCGAAGACTTTGGGGACGCGATCGGCCAGGGCGGGGAGCGGCGGGAAGGCCGCGTGCGGCTCGGTCTGGTACCAGAAGGCGGTGGAATAGAAATCGTCGGAGCGGTCGTTGGCGGCGCCGTGCTCGATGGTGACCTTGATCGATTTCTCGAAGGCGATGGGGCCTTCGACGTGCCAGCGGTACTGGCAGTAGCGGCCGCCGATGTGGCCGGGGTCGGCGCAGTAGGGCACGCCCTGGTGAAGATTGGCGAACGACTGGTCGCCGTATCCCCAGGCGCCGTTGAAGTAGTCTTCGGTTCCGGTGCCGTTGATGGTGGGCAGGGCGTCGCCGTCGATGAAGATCATGTCGTCGCCCTCGCCGAACCAACTGACCTGGTTTTGCACGATAGACTGCATCACGCCGAGGAAGTGGCCCCTGCCCGTGGCTTCGAGGAAGACGTAGTTGTCTCGGCCGGAGAGGTTCTTGCCGTTGCTTTCGACGGCGTGACAGGGCGCGGCCTGACGATACTGCGCGTGAAAGCGGCCCAGGCCATCGGGCAGGGTGGGCAGCTCGACGTAGTCGACGGCGAAGTAGAGGCTGCGGGTGAGCGCCGGTCCTTCATTGGTGACGGAGATGCGGGCGGCGGAGGAGAACGGCATGGTGAAGTAGGCGTTGAGGGCTTTCACGGGCGCGACCGCGGTGAGCGCGGATTGGTAGACAAAGTATTCGCCCAGACCGAGGCCGAAAAAATCGCCGATGGGGACTTCGACGGAGGGAGAGGATTCGCCGTCCCACCAGGCGCGCAGGACGAGGTTCTTGAGGTGCATGGGGTCGGGCGAGTTGATGGTGAACCAGATGTGGGTGACGACGCCGGCACCGGAGACGTCGAGGACGGTGGCGGTGGCGCCGGGGGCGACGACGAACCAGTCGGCATTGCCGCCGCTGCGGTCCCAACTGGAGGAGCGGCGGTTCTTGTAGCTGCGCAGGCGGGAGAGCGCGAAGAGCTCTTCAGGCGCGCCGGTTTCAGGCGGGGCAGGCGCGGCCGTGGCCGTCGATGCGCCCGCGCTGAGCAGGGCCGCGGCGGGCAGCGAGGAGGCCAGCGTGCCGAGCAGGCGGCGGCGCGAGCGAAGGTTGCCGTTGGGATCGATGGGGCGCATAGAAGACTCCTTGAGGATGGAATTGCGGCGAAAGCGTATTGTAGCGGGCGCGGTGGAGACCGGTCACTTTGACGCGCAGGAGAATTTCGAGGGGCGGGGTTTTTCCCGCGAGGGCTGGCCTGTTATGGTCAGGGAGGAAAGCTGTCTTTACGAACTTCCTCCACACAATGAATCCTCCTTAGGAACCCGTCCCGACGATGTGGAAGCGCTGGCGAATCCGGATCCTTCTCTTTCTGGCCGTGCTTGGCCCCGGATTCATTACCGCCAATGTCGACAACGACTCGGGCGGCATCTTTACCTACTCGCAGGCCGGCGCGCAATACGGATACATGCTGTTGTGGAGCATGATTCCCATCACCATCGCGCTGATCGTGGTGCAGGAGATGTGCGGCCGGATGGGGGTGGTGACCGGCAAGGGATTGAGCGACCTGATCCGCGAGGAGTTCGGGCTGCGGCTCACGTTCATCCTGATGGTGCTGCTGGTGGTGGTGAACTACACCAACGTGGTGACGGAGTTCATCGGCATCGCCGGGTCGATGCATCTGTTCCACGTGGCCAAGTGGATTTCGGTGCCGATCTGCGCGTTGCTGGTGTGGGCGCTGGTGCTGCGCGGCGATTACAAGAGCACCGAAAAAATCTTTCTCATCGCATCGCTGGTTTATATCGCATACATCTTTGCGGGCGTGCTGGCCCAGCCCAACTGGCATGAGGCGCTGCGCGCCACGGTCACGATGCCGCCCAAGTCGGTGTGGCGCGACAAGACATATATCTACATGGTCATCGGCGTGGTGGGAACCACGATTGCGCCGTGGATGCAGTTCTACCTGCAATCGTCGGTGGTCGAGAAAGGCATCGGGGTCAAAGATTATGGGGCCTCGCGGCTGGATGTGATCGTGGGCTGCGTCTTCACGGACCTGATTGCGTGGTTCATTGTGGTGGCGTGCGCGGCCACACTGTTCGTGCACGGGATGGGGGCCATCCAGGTGGCGGCGGACGCGGCGGAGGCCATGCGCCCGCTGGCCGGGGACTACGCGTTTATTCTTTTCGCGTTTGGACTGTTTAATGCATCGCTGTTTGCGGCATCGATCCTGCCGCTCTCGACGGCCTACACGGTGTGCGAGGGGCTGGGCGTGGAATCGGGCGTGGACAAGAGCTTTAAGGAAGCGCCGTTTTTCTACTGGCTTTACACGCTGCTGATCGCGGGCGGCGCGATTACCGTGATGCTGCTGCCGGATTCGCAACTGGTGAACATGGCGATCCTGTCGCAGGTACTGAACGGCGTACTGCTGCCGGTGATCATCATCCTGATGCTGCTGCTCATCAACCGCAAGGACCTGATGGGCGAGTATAAGAACTCGGGGCTGTGGAATGTGATTGCGTGGGGGGCGAGCGTGATTGTGATCGGGATGACGCTGGCGATGCTGTGGGGGATGATGCCGGGACATTAGAAACAGAGACCGAGGGAACAAGGGAACAAGGAACCAAGGGAACAAGGGACCAAGGGAACGAGGGACCAAGTCAGCGATTGTCATCTTGAGGCGTGACGGAGAGATGAAGTGTTTTCAAAAGCAGCCGCAGGTCCTTCGACTGCGCAGCGCAAAACACCGCGCTGCTCCGCTCAGGATGACATCGGGTTGGATTTTTGGGGCGCCTTCAGGCGGAATTGGCAGGGATGGAATTAGAGTAATTTTCCCGCGGCCAGATCCTTCACCAGGCCGCGGTCGGCGGCGAGGAAGTCGTAGGAGGGCAGGTCCTGGAGCCTGACCCAGCGGATTTGCTGGTAGATCTGGTTGTCGAGCTCGCCGGTGAACTCGCGGACGACGAAGAACTGCAGGTCTACGGCGCCGCCGTGGCGGTAGTTGTGGCGGATGCGGGTGACCGGCGCGCCGATGACTGCCTGAATTCCAAGCTCTTCCCGGAGTTCGCGGGCGAGGGCCTGCTGCGGGGTTTCGCCGGGCTCGATTTTGCCGCCGGGAAACTCCCAAAGCAGGGCCATGGGCTGATCGGCGCGGCGCTGGCCGATGAGGACTTCGTTATCGCGCAGGATGAGGGCCGCGGTCACGAAGCGAAGAGCAGGACCGGGGCGGGCGCCACTTGGTTGAGCGGGTTCCACGGGTCTAGTGTATACGGTGCAAGGAGATACGGGCGCTGCGGGTTGTCTTTTTGGATTCCCTGAGTGAACCGATTGGGCGCGGATTTGGGGCTCGTGGTCTCCATGGTCCCCAATCGCGAGGGGCCCTTCGACTTTGCTCAGGGCAGGCTCTGGCGCACCCACAGCGTCGGAGATGCTGCGAATCAGCTTACGGGGCCTTCGCCATCGACGGCGGCCTGGAGCACGTCGGCCGTGGCGGGGCGGAAGTAGCCCCATCCGCGCTGGGCCGCAGCCGCAATTAACGCCGGCGAGGGGTTTACGGGGAAGGGGTGCTGCGCGAGTTCGAGCATGGCCAGGTCGTGGATGGAGTTGCCGAAGACGGCGTCGGGGCGGTCGAGGCCGACGCAGCGCAGGGCACGGGCTTTGCCTTCATCGGTGGGCACGTCGATGAGCTGGTCGGTGATGACGCCGTTGGCGACCTGCACGTCGGCGGCGAGGATGCGGTTGGGTGCGATGCCGAATTCGCGCACGCCCTCTTCGATGACCCAGCGATTGGTAGAGCTGACCGCCCAGAGCTCGGTTCCTGCCTGTCGCAGTGCTGCGACGAGCGAGGCAAGCTCGGGAAAGATGCGCGGGCGGACAAATTCGTTGAAGTAGCGCGAGGCGGCGGCGCGTAGTTCTTCGTCGCGCAGGCCGGCGTAGATCTGTACCATCTCGCCGCAAATGGCCTCTTCGCTCACTTTGCCGGCGCGGTAGGCGCGATGGCGGTTGTCGATCCAGTCGGCGGTGGAGCGAGAGACGAGGCCCTGCTCGAGCGACCAGTCCATAAAGCCGCGGCCGGCGTCGCCGCTCCAGAGGGTTCCGTCGCAATCGAATACGGCGACCTTCGGCTTGGCGTCGAGGACCAGCCGCTCGAATTCCAGGGCAGTCCACTGTGGGGCCTGAATTTGTGCGGCCGGCAAGTCTTTATCAGTCAACGAAGAATTCATCCAGCTTCTATTTTCGTCGATACATGTGAATTTTGCACGAACGGAGCCGGTAGCCGGTAGCCAGTAGCCAATAGCCATAGCTAATCGCACGCTGAAAGCTAGGAGCGACGAGCTACAAGCTACAGGTTTTCTCATTCCCTCGTTCCCTGCTCGTAATGAAGTTGATTCCTTGATGAACGTGGTTCGGTAACGAGGCGGTGGGCGGCAGGCGGGCTGAGGCGCGCGGATAATCGAGGATGTGAACGGCGCAGGCAACATAACGCTCTCAAAGGACTATCAATACTACCTGCGCGTCGAGAAGGGACTGCGACCGCTGACCTGCGAAGCGTATCTTGGTGACCTGCGAACATTTGCGGAGTTCCTTGAGGGGCGCAACGGGGTGCTGCTTTCGGCCGTGCAGGCAGACGTGGCGGCCTTTCTTGAGAATCTGCGCACGCACGGGGTCGATGCGCGCTCGTCGGCGCGCAAGCTGAGCTGCCTGCGCGGCTTCTACAAATGGCTGCTGCTGGACCGGCGCATCCATCACGACCCGACCGTCAATATTGAGTCGCCAAAAACGTGGAAGGTGCTACCCAAATCACTGGCCGAGGCGGAGGTGGCGGAGATGCTGGAGCGCGCGGGGATGGCGGCGTCGCATCCGCAGGCGCAGGCCACGGCGCTGCGCGATCGCGCGATTCTGGAGCTGCTGTATGGCGGCGGGCTGCGGGTGTCGGAGGTGACGGCGCTTTCGGCGAGCGATTTGCGGCTGGACGTGGGCCGGGTGCAAGTGCGGGGTAAGGGCGACAAGGAGCGGATCGTTCCGCTGGGGCGCTCCGCGCTTCTTGCTTTGGAGCAGTATCTACGTGAGGGAAGGCCGCATCTGGAGCGCATCAGCACCAAGGCGAAGCGCGCGCCGGCGGGGCAGCGGGATCAGGCGCGGCTGTTTCTTTCGCTGCGCGGGATGCCGCTCACCCGGCAATGGTTGTGGCGCCTAGTGAAGGCGGCGAACAAGAAGGCCAGCCCGCACCGTCTGCGGCATAGCTGCGCGACGCACATGGTGGAGCACGGCGCGGATTTGCGCAGCGTGCAGACCCTGCTGGGGCACGCCGATATTTCGACGACGCAGGTGTATACGCACCTGGCGCTGGGTCGATTGAAGGCGGTGCACAGGCAGCATCATCCGCGGGCGGCGCGGCGCGCCGGGGCTGAGGCGGAAACTGAGAAAGCGCAGCTCGCGCGCAAGGAAAAGCCATGACGACCGCGGCCGCGGTTGCGGCGATCGCGACTCCGCTGGAGATGCTGGTTGCGGAGTATCTGCGGATGCTCGCGAACGAGCGCGGCGCCTCGGCGCATACGCTGCGGGCGTACCGGCGCGAGCTGGAGGGGTTTGCCGCGTGGATGAACGAGCAGCGCGCGGAGATGACGGCGGAGCGGATTGAGCACACCGACATTCGCGCGTATCTGGGCGCGCTGTACGAGCGGGGCCTGTCGAAGGCGTCGGCGGCGCGGGCGCTGGCGGCAATTCGGAGCTGGTTCAAGTGGCTGGCGCGGAATGGGCACGTGGAGCAGAACGCGGCATCGCTGGTGTCGACGCCGAAGCTGCCCAGGCATTTGCCGCGCGTGCCGTCGATCGAGCAGATGAACCGGGTGGTGGATTCGGTGAGCGGCGACGCGGCGAGCTGGCCGGCCCGAGATCGCGCGATCCTGGAGCTGCTGTATGGATGCGGCATGCGCAACGCGGAGCTGGTGGGGCTGAACCTGGACGATATTCACTGGGCCAACGAAGCGATCCTGGTGCGCGGCAAGGGGCAAAAACAGAGATACGTTCCGCTGGGAGACGCGGCGGCCGAGGCGTTGCGGGCGTACCTGGCGGAGCGCTCGGCCCTGCTGGCCGCGGCCGGCGCGGAGAATGAAGAGAGCACGGCGGCGCTGTTTCTGAATCTGCATCTGCGCGGGCTGACGCGGGCCGGCGGCGAGGCGCGGCTGACCACGCGCAGCGTGGGGCGGATCGTGAAGCGGATCGCGATTGTGCGCGGATTGACGGCCGATGTGCATCCGCACACGCTGCGGCATGCGTTCGGGACGCACCTGCTGGAAGAGGGGGCGGACCTTCGGGCGATTCAGGAGCTGCTGGGGCACGAGCGGCTGTCGACGACGCAGCGGTATACCCAACTGACTACGACGCAACTGCAGCAGGTGTACGACGCGACGCATCCGCGGGCGAAGTAGCGGCTATTTCGCCTTCAATTCCCGAACAAAACTTTCTACGGTCTTGCGCTTCGTCCGCACGAAGGGGATGCCGGACTGCGCGAGATAGCGCTCCATGTTGAGGATGGAGTCGGATGCGCTGCCTGCGGCGAGAGGCCAGGGGATGCTGTCGATGAGGGTGGGGCCGTTGCCGCGGCGGGCGTGGGCCAGGGCTTCAAAGGCAACGCGGTAGATGGCGACGACATCATCGCGGTCGACGTTGATGGACGGGAATCCTTCGGCTGTACGCGCAGGGGATTTCATTTTGGATTGCGATTGGGCTTCAGCCTGGCGGACGAAGAGGATAGGCAGCCGCTCGGCGCCGGCGATGCGCAGGGCGTTGCGAAAGGCAGCGGAGGAGGCGTCTGCGCCGCCGGCGAAGATTGCAGCGATGCGGCGATTTTTGGTTTGGGCGTGCTGGCGGGCCGCGGCTAATGCGGCCTTGATGGTTGCGGTGAAGGATGGGTGCGACGCATCGGCGCGGCGTGTGGAAAGGATGGCACGGGCCGGCGTGCCGTTGACGAAGGTGGGAAGAATATCGCGAGCGGAGGCGGCGATGGTATCGCCGGGCTTGAGATCGATGACGACGGCGACTGCGGGCGCTTCGTGGCCGATGCGAGCCGTCCGGCGCGGAGCGGCGGCGAACTCCTCCAGCATGCGGCAGCGGAGAAGCGCGGCGTAGAGCGCCAGCAGTTTGCGGCGCGAGATAAGCGAGAAGGTCTTAGGGCTGTGTTTGGTGGCCATGCAGAGCGGCAAATTGCGTGCGGCTGAATCCGATTGTAAACGGCGCGGATATTCTGTGGCGATGCTACCTGGTTCGTGCTGGACAGCTGGAGTTGGGCGCTGGTGTGCGGATCCAGATTTCAGATGCGCCGAAGAGGGGAATGCCGACATAGCCGCGCAGATGGAGCCGCGAGCCATCGGCGGTCATCGTGCCGTGATAGGTTTTGCCGTATCTGGGATCGTAGAGCGTGCCGTTGGTGGCGTGGTTCGCGTTATTGAGCGTGAAGCTGCTGCCGATTTTGAGGCCGCAGAGCGCGCGGCCGCGCAGCGCAGCATTGGGATTATGGATGTCGGTAGTGGGCACGCCGGGGGCGAGCACCGCAATCCAAAGACAGATATGCGAGCCGCAACGATCGATTTGGATGGTGGAGCCGGCGGGGGTTTTCCAGTAGCCGAGAATGCCTGACGATTGCGCACGGAGCAGAGGCGCGCAGCAGAGGGCGAGGATTGCAACGAGGGGAAGGCGGTGCCTCATTGCAAACATGCTACATGTACGCGAAACCGCCGGTCATGTCTGCGCAGCAAGCGTGCTGCGGAGCCAGGCGGCGGGCGGGATGCGGGTGTGCGATGCGACGAGGCCGAGAAGCGGCGGCCAGAGGCGAGCGGCGAGGGCGAGGGCGGGCATGGCGATCATGAGGCGGGAAAGCGCGGTGGTGAGTTGCACGGAGCCGCGAAGCTGGCTATGGAGCTGGCCGGCGAGGGCGGAGGAGGTTGCGCCGGCGATGAAGAGATCGGCGGCGAGGCGGGCGCTGTGCAGCGCGATGGAGATGCCGTCTCCCGCGAAGGAGGGAATGACCGCGGCCTGATCGCCGAGCCGCCAGAGGCCGGGTTCGGAATGCGAGCGCAGCAAGCCGTAGGGAATTGAGGAGAGCGCCAGCGGTTTGTCGAGCAGAGGCTGGGCGGCATCGAGACGTTTGGCGAGCGCGTTGGAGCAGCGCAGCAGATGCGCAAGCAGCGTGGGCCAGTGGTTGTTCGATGCGCGCAGAGTTTTGCGATTGACGAGCAAACAGAGATTGGCCTGGTTTTCTTCAGTGAGTTGCAGGCCGGCATAGCCGCCGGGAAACAGATATAGCTCGACCCAGCCGTCCAGGGCGCGATGTTCGGCGGCGGCGAGACGGAAGTACATTTTGAAGGCGACGAGACCGTTTTGCGCGGCAGGTGGGCGGCGATGGCCGCCGACGTCGTGCTTGCCGGTGGCGAGGAAGGCGGCGGGTGCATGGCAGACGTGGCCGTTGGCAAGCTGCGCGGTCCAGCCGGCAGACGAAGGCGCGAGTGAGTCGACGCGGCAGCCGCGCAGGATGCGGACTCCCGATTCGGCGGCGAGGGCGAGCAGCGCTTCGTCGAGCGCGCGGCGGGTGAGCGAGAGCGCGGGGAAGGGAAGCTCGCAGGCGGCGATGGAGCGTCGCCCGGCGAGGCGCACGCCGTGGATGGGCGCGGCGTTGAGGGCGCGAAGATCGAGGCCAAGGTCCTGGAGATAAGCGATCGCTTCGCGGCTGAGGAACTCGCCGCAGACCTTATGGTGCGGACCGGCGCTCTGCTCAATCAATTCGACCGCACGGCCGCGCCGCGCGAGATGAATGCCGAGCGCAGCGCCGGCCGGGCCGCCGCCGCCGATGAGCGCTTCGAGGCGGTTTTGCGCGAGGGGAGCCATTATTTCACCCGCGCAACACAGAGGCGGCCGGGTCGGGCCGACTGGATGTGAATGGGAAGCGATGCGAGGCCGGCGGCGTGAATGTATCGCTGCCAATCTTCAGCGGTAAAACTGCGCAGGATGGAGACGGGGCCGTCGTGCTGTACGAAGCGATGCCAGCGCATAACGCGGGCCAGAACTTTGAATCCGTAATACGAGAGGCGGCCACGGGAGAGGTCGTTGATGAACCATCCGCGCGTGGCGGTCTGTTCCATCCATTTGAGGAAGCGGGCAATTTCATCGTCCGGCAGATGATGGGTGAAGAGCGAGCTGACGATGAGATCGATGGGCTGCGTTGGCTGAAATGCGAAAGCGTCTGAGGTGATCCACTGGATACGGCTAGCAGGGCCGGTGAACTCGCGTGCGGCGCGCGCAGCGTGGGGGTTGAGGTCGATTCCGGTGAGGCGGACGGGGAGATTTTGCTGTCGCGCCCAACGCTCGATGCGGCGTAGAGAGTCGCCGCCGCCGCAGCCGATGTCGGCGATCGAGAGCGGCGCGGCAGCGGGGTCGGCGAACTGCCGCAGCCAGCGGAGCGTGGGCCGGTAGGCGAGGACGGTGCGGTTGACCTTTTCTAGATCGCGGAGGCAACCGCGGAACTCCTCGTAGCTTGAAGGCTCATCCATGAGTTCGGTGAGATGGGCGCGCACGGTGAAGGAGGGTGTGCCCTCAGTGGGGGTCTGGAGACACGCACTACAACCGGCCGGGAGACCGGCGGTACTCATCTGGGAATGATCATCAGGCGGCATGGAAGCGCATGATTTCCGCGGCGATGCCGGGGCCGAAGCCGAGCGCGCAGCCGGCCTGACCGGATTTTGCATCCTGCATGAGCTGCTGGAGGACGAACATGACCGTGGCCGAGGACATGTTGCCGTAACGCGAAAGGACGAAGCGCGAAGCGTGGAGGGCATCGGGCGGGAGCGCGAGTCCGTCTTCGACCGCATCGAGAATGGCGCGGCCGCCGGGATGCACAGCCCACAGGCCGATGGAGCGGCTCCCGGTAACGGCGGGAGCGTGCTCGCGCATGCCTTTGGCGATTTGCGCGGGAATCTGTGTGGAGAGGAACATGTCGAAGCCCATGTCGCCGACGCGCCAGGTGATGAGGTTGCGGGAGTTTTCAAGGCGCAGCGCATGAAAGCCGTCGATGGCGAAACCGGCCGGCTGGCTGCCGACGAGCGCGGCCGAGCATCCGTCGCTGAAAAGCAGAAAGGAGAGGACTTCACCGAGGTCCTGGGTCTGGTGGAAGTGGAGCGTACACAACTCGAGGTTAACCATGAGCACGCTTGCCTCGGGCTGCGAGCGCACGATGTGGCGGGCGAGCTTGAGCGCGTTGACGGCGGCGTAGCAGCCCATGAAGCCGACGAAGGTGCGTTCGGTGGAATCGGGAAGGCCGAGATGATCGATGACCTCGAAGTCGAGGCCGGGCGCGTAAAAGCCGGTGCAGCAGGTGAGGAGGACGTGGCGGATGCGGGCACGCTCTTCGCCGCTGAGGGAGAGGCGATCGAGGGCGCGGCGGGCGAGTACGGGCGCTGCCGCTTCAAAGACCTTCATGCGCTCGGCGGTGGTGGGGAAGCGGCCGCTGGCATAGAAGGAGTAGGCGTCGGCGGCGAAGCCGGGTGCGGATTGATCGCGCCGCAGGCAGGAGTAGCGATGGCGGATGTCGGATTTGGCGACGAGGCGCTGAAAGATGGAGCGGGCGCGGGGGTCGGTCAGCATCTCCGCAGCAAAATCGACGAAGCTCTGGTGAATGTCGTGATCGGGGACAGCGGTTGCGATGCGCTGCAGATACGCGCCGCTCATGCGGGCTCCTTTAAGAAAAGGATGGGGAAGATCGCGAACCCGAAGCGCGACCCACTGCCGCGCGTATGTCAATTAGATGCCGGACGGGGCGTGCTCTGCAACTGGACGCCCGTTCTTGCAGCCGGGGTAGTTCCCATGTCCCCAAGTGCGAGGGACATGGGGCACCCCGGCGTGCGCCTAGGATCAAAACATGAATCCGGCCTCGATCACGCCGCGAGCCTGCGCCGTGTTTTGACCGAGGGCTCCGAAGGCGTCGCCCGTTGTGACGTTCCGGGCATCTACAACCGAACCGTCGGCGCGAATGAAGAAAGCCTTGCACTGATAAGCCGGGGTGACGGTAAACGAGAATGCGCTGCTTCCCGGACCGTACAGCAGGTTCACGGAGCTGCTGGCCGCACTGCCGGTGCTGGAAATGTATTCCGGTCGAATCGCCAATGAGAATCCGTGCTTGAAGTTGTAGTTGGCGAGCAGCGCGGCACCGTCAGTGGTTGCGCCCTTCGCGATACCGGCGCTGGGATTGGTGGGCACGTTCGCGAATTGCCAATAGGGCTGGATATACCAGTTTCCGTGGCTGTAGGTGTAAATGAGGTTATAGATCGAACTGTTGTTCTGGACGGGCACCGCCGCCGAGGTGAATCTGGTGCGTCCTGCGTTCCCGCCGGCGACGAAGGAGAGCGTATTAGCCGAATTGAAGGCATACGCCAGAGAGCCGGTGATCCAGGTATAGCGGTTGGAGTAGAAACCATCGTTCCAGCTTGCGGATACGGAGAGCTTTTTCAGTGACTCGTTCAGTTGCACGCCATGGTTGACCGCGTTCTCCTGGTTCCACAGCAGGCCGCGCTCGATATTCAGGTTTTCAAAACTGAATGTATATTCCGCTCCGATCAGGGTGGGCAGCTTGCCCATCTGCGCCGAGAAATTTCCCTTGGCGAGCTTCAGATAGGCCACCGGTAAAGGGCCGTAGAAATCGGAGAGGGTGTTGTCAGTGGAGACGAAGGGGACACCGAGGTCAGGAATGTTGTAGGCACCGGCTTGCAGGTAGAACTGCCACCACCCCGTGGTCTTCTGCAGAAAGACCTGGGCATTGCTGACGTCCCAGTGCGAGGCCGCATCGGGCGAAATGCGGTTATTCTGGACCATTCCCATTCCACTGAGAATGCCTGTGACTTCGAGCTGTCCGAACGGGCCCGCGTCGAAAGTATGGGGCGCGGCAGTCTGGAGCGGCGCGGTCATCGCGGGGGAGGGAAGAGGCTGCGGGCTGGCGGAGGCGGGCGCTGGCGTGGTCGCGCCAGGATTCGCGGGCTGAGACTGTTGCGAAGAGGCAGTCGAGCCTTGAGCAACCAGTGCAATTGAAAGCGCGAGAGTACAGGATAAGGGCGGGCGGAGCGACATCATTAGGGCGAATTCTCCTCTGAAAGACGAGATGATAGCGCGACGGAATGCGCAAAACCATTCTCAGATTTGAGATTAGGCAGGGAGAGGTAGTGGAGGGGTAAGGACCGCCTAAAGAATTCCTAAAGGGGTATCGACCTCGCCCTATACCGGATCGAATCGGATGCAGAGAGGGGCCGGAATATCCCGGCCCCCACAAAGACACTGGCTTCAGCCGAACTTCAGTGAGTTGCGGCGAGCCTAGATGAACACATTGTCATCCTGGCGTTTGCCCGCTGTCATGCGCATTCGTTACTCTTTCGGCGAGCGGCCGTCACACGGGAGAGCCGTATATGAGCGTAGGGAAGCGGCGCGCCTTAAATGGAATAGCGACAAACTTGCCAATGCATAGAATTGCGTTCAAAGGCGGTTCGCGAGCCCGGCATCTTCAAATTCAAGTTCACCGCGTATCGAAGGAGCATCCTGAATGAGACCGCAAGCGGGGAACTCCGCTGTTTACGCAGGTATTCTGCTGGTTTTTAGCATGGTTCCCGCGCTAGCCGTTGCCCAGCAGGGCACGGTCCTCACCGGCACGGTGATGAGTGAGCTGGGCAAGCCGGTGGCGAACGCGCACATAGCGGCGCGCAGCGCGGAGTCGGGTCAGACGGTGGAGACTACTTCAGGCGCCGACGGAGCTTACCGCCTGCCTGCGCTGATGCCGGGCAACTACACGGTCACGGTCTCAGCCGACAGCTTTGCCAACAAAGAATCCACGATCACGTTGACCGGGGCGGGCAAGCCGACGCTCAACGTGACGCTGGCCAAGGGCGGCGGTGAGCAGGCTCTGCCCAACGCGCCGGCTGCCGCGGCTCCGGCACAGGAGCCGTCGCTCCAGGACCTTGGCTTCAGCCAGCAGCAGATGCAGGGCAATCCGCAACTGCAGGCGAGGCTGGACAAGCGCACCGAGATGCTGAAGATTCACCAGCGGCTTGGGCTCATCACGGTGCTGCCGATGGCGGCGGACTTGATCACCGGCCCGATGGCCAAGGCCAAAGGCAAAAACGGCCAGACCATCACCGAGCCTTCACAGACCAATCTCGACCTGCACGCGGCGCTGGGCAGCACTACCGCGGCGCTCTACTTCACTACGGCGTACTTCGCCGTCTTTGCTCCCAAGGTGCCGGGCGTGCAGAAGAAGGGGGCGATCCGCATGCATGAGGCGCTGGCGTTCATTCACGGGCCGGGCATGATCCTCACGCCGATACTCGGCGCCGCGGCGTTCAAGCAGGAACAGGCGGGGGAGAAGGTTCACGGCATTGCGTCGTACCACGGCACGGTGGCGTATATCACCACAATTGCCTACGGCGCGTCGATCATCGCCGTCTCCTGGCCCATTCACCTCAAATTCTGGGAGAAATAGTGAAGCAGTTTTTCTATTGTTCCGCGCTGCTGCTTTTTGCGTTGACACCCATTGCGGCGCGCGCCGATTCGCAGTGGGCGCTGGATCAATCCAGCCTCACGTATCACATGTCGCATCCGATGCACGAGGTGGACGGCACGAGCCACTCGGCAAGAGGCAAGGGTGTATGCCACGCGGGGCAGTGCGAATTTCTGATCGCGGTGCCGGTAAAGACCTTCGACTCCGGCGACAGCAACCGCGACCTGCACATGATCGAAGCGGTGCGCGGCGCGCAGTTCCCGTTGATTGTGGTGCATGCGCGATTCCCGGAGGCGGAGACGCAGGAGCAATGGATTCACGCCAACCTTGAGGTGCAGTTTGCCGGGCAGATTGCGCATTACGCCAATGTGCCCTTCGAGCGGACGCAACGGGGCAGCGAGGTGCGGATTACAGGCGCGATTCCGCTGACGTGCTCGGACTTCAAGATCGAGCGGCCCTCGTTTCTGACCGTGCCGATCAAGAACGAGATCCCGTTGCGCGTGGATATGACGTGGAATCAGCAGTGAGGCGCTTGCGGAGAATGCCGTTGCGCAAGAATCAGGCCACCGCGATCTCGACCGATTTGCGGCCGAGGGATGAGTGCTCGGCATGGATGCGAACGCGGCCAGTTTTGCCGGCGATGGAGTGGACGTAAACTGCGCCGGCGCCGCCGTTATCTGCAAGGTCGAACGGGTTGTCGCCGACGAGTGTGCCGGGGCCTTCCAGCTTGAGCTTCACCGTGCCTCCAGCGTAGGCCCGCGGCGCGCCAAACTTGTCGACGATCGCGAAGACGATGCGTGTGGCGTCGGAGCCATCGGGGTGGATGGTGGCGTCTTCGACGGTGAGGGATAGCAGATCGTGCGCGGGATCCGACGAGAAGGAGCGCGAGAGGATGTGCTTGCCGCCGACGTAGCCGTCGATGCGGAGCTCGGGGCGGGCGACGCCGTCCAACTCCAGGTCCACGAAGAACGGCGGGTATTTGAGGTGCGGATAATTCTCCTTGTCGGGATGAAGGGTAGCGCGCGGCTTGCCGTCGATGAATAGATCAAGGCGATCGCAGTTGGAGAAGATGGCGGCGTGCTCGCCGGGGCCGCTGGGTGTTTGCGGACCGAAGTCCCAGTAGAAGTCAGGCTCGATGACGGCGCGGACGGAGGGATCGACCTGCGCGAGATAGAAGGCTGCGCCCAGCTTGCCGATGCGGAAGACGTCGGCGATGCCGGGGCACTTGACCGCTTTGTAGTCGTTCATGATGCTGGCGTAGTCGAAGGCGCACCAGGCGATGACGCCGGCGATGCGCGGATAATTCGCGGCGCGGCTGTGAGCCTGCGCGTGATAGACGGCCTGGTCGGTTTGCTGCACGATGTCGCCGGCGCGGCGGTAACGCACGTCAAAGCCGCGGCCGCTGCGGTAGTTGTACTGGCCGACGGCCTCGGCAATCATGTAGGGATGACCTTCGACGGGGGGCAGAATGCCCACGCTGCCGATGGGGTCGGCGTGGTAGTCGTCGAAGGCGAAGACGTCCTGGTTCCACTCGGACTGCCAGTTTTTGCGCGATGAGGGGGTCATGGTGCCAGTGGTGGCGCGGGTGGAGTCGAGCGAGTGAGCCAGCGTGCGGGTCTTCGCGTACAGCGCGGGATCGTTGTGCGACTCGTTGATGCGTACGCCCCAGACAAAGATGGAGGGATGATTGCGGTCGCGGCGGATCATCTGCTCCACGTCGCGCACGGCAAGGTCGCAAAAGCTCTCGTCGCCGATGTACTGCCAGCCGGGCAGCTCCTCCCACACCAGCAGGCCCAGCTCGTCGCAGGCGTCGAGGAAGGCTTCAGACTGCGGATAGTGCGAGCAGCGGACCGCGTTGCAGTTGAATCTGCGGCGGAGGATTTCGGCGTCGCGGCGCAACAGGCGGGGTGGCGCGGCGAAACCGACGTAGGGGTAGAGCTCGTGACGATCGAGGCCGAAGAGCTGGATGCGTTTGCCGTTGAGGTAGAAGCCGTCGAGCTCCCAGCGCAGCTCGCGAAAGCCGATGCGCGAGGCGGCGGTGTGAATGGGCTTCTCGTCGCGGTGCAGGGTGATCTCGACGGTGTAGAGATGCGGATGGTCGCAATCCCACAGGTCGATATCGGTGAGGCGGTCGAGGGTGAGCGAAATCTCCTGCGTGGGCTTTTCGATTTGCGCGTCCTCAGAGGCCGTTGCGACGGTGCGGCCATCTTTTTTGAGCGCGGCGGAGAGGCGCACACGCGCGGGCAGGGTTCCAGCGGCGTCGACAGTGCAGGCGATTTCGACGCGCGGCCGGGTGCTCAACACGTTGACGGGTTTGGCATAGAACTCGCGGATAAAGGTGGAGGGCACGGCGCGAAGTTCGACGCTGCCGGTGATGCCGGCGGGGAGCAGGTAATCGACCGAAGCGGGGCCGCGCGGCGAGCCGGAGGGCGGGACGTTGAGCCAGCGGCCGTCGACAATGACAGCGAGCACGTTGTTTTCGGCATGCACCAGCCCGGTGATCTCGCGCTCGAAGGGAAGGAAGCCGCCGAGGTGCGGCTCGAGAGCGTGGCCGTTGAGGACGGGCGTTGCGCTCTCCATGATGCGATCGAAGTGGAGAAAGAGGCGCATTTCGCGCCACTCAGTTGGCAGCGAGAAGTGGCGGCGATAGATCCACTGGTCCTCCCAGGAAGCCGGATCCCAGCCTTGCCAGGAGAGGGGGGCGGCGCTTTGCGGGAGTGTTATGCGGGCGAAGCCGGCGTCGTTGAATGCGGGGTCAGTGGCGTTGGGCACGAGCTTGCCGCCGAAGAACCAATCGCCGTTGAGCGGCAGAACACTTTGCGCGGCGCTGTTGTGCATGGCGGGCGCTTGCGCGGCCAGTATGCGCGTGGCGGGCGAGGCGGCCAGAGCGGTTGCGGCGCAGCCTTCAAGAAATGCGCGGCGCGAGATTGCGTTGGCGGTCGATATTTTTTCCGGCAAGGTTTTTCTTCTCTCTGGTCGGTCCAAATGAAGCGTTGGACCCAAGCAGCGAGGCTAAATGCGCGGGCGAAGGGCTGTCAAGAGACCGGTCTCTTAAGGGCAGGGAACGAGGGGCGAGGGAACGAGAAAGCAGGGGCTAAGGGAATAGGGAATAAGCAGCAAACCTGACAACTGAAAATTGTGAACTCACAACTGCGAACTGTGAATCGAGAAAAAACGGGCGCCCCGAGGAGGTGGAGCGCCCGTTTGCTCTGGCGGAAAGACGAAGAGGAGGAGGCTACACCTTCACCGCCGGATGGTTTGCATAGTGCAGCAGCACGGCCACAGCGCAACTGGTGAGGCGGGTTTCTGCCGAGTCCGCCCGGCTGGTGAGGATGGCCGGGACGCGCGTGCCAAGCACGATGCCGGCGAGTTGCGCGCCGCCCAGGTACTCGAGCTGCTTGGCCAGCATGTTGCCGCTTTCGAGATCGGGGACGACGAGGATGTCGGCCTGTCCGGTGACCGGTGAGACCAGGTTCTTGATGCTTGCAGCCTTGGTGCTTACCGCAGTATCGAAGGCCAGCGGGCCGTCGAGGATGCCGCCGACGATCTGGCCGCGGTCGGCCATCTTGCAGAGGGCCGCGGCGTCGAGCGTGGATTTGATCTTGGGATTCACGGTTTCGACGGCCGAGAGGAGGGCCACCTTGGGCTCGGGGATGCCGAGGGCGTGGGCCAGGTCGATGGCGTTCTGCACGATGTGAATCTTGTCTTCGAGCTCGGGCGCGATGTTGATGGCCGCATCGGTGATGAGCAGGGTGCGCGCGTAGGCCGGGGTGTCCATGATGAACACGTGCGAGATGCGGCGCGCGGTGCGCAGGCCGAGTTCCTTGTGCAGGGCGGCCTTCATCATCTCGTCGGTGTGCAGGCTGCCTTTCATCATGGCCTGTGCGTTGCCGGCGCGGCATTGGGCTACGCCCAGCGCGGCGGCCTTGTTCTCGGATTCAGCCTCGATGATGGTGAAGCGGCCGATGTCGACGCCGATTTTGGCGGCCAGGGCCTTCATGGCGTCGCCGGGGCCGATCAACAGCGGCTCGATGAGGCCGTGGTCGGCAGCTTCCACCGCGCCCAGCAGGGCGACGTTGGAGAGCGGCCACACGACTGCTGTCGTAATCGTCGGCAGGTCTTTGCAGCGCGCAATGAACTTATGAAAGACGTGATAATCGGCCGGGTGGCCGACCAGCGGATCGACTGCGACCGCGTCCACCAAAGTAGCCAAGTCACTCATGCTAACTATCCCTCCTCGCCGCTCGACGCCCCGCATCGGAACGGCTCACAGCATTATTGTGTCGCGCGGGAAGGAAAACTCCTGTGCCTTAGGTCACACCGCGGAAAGACATCCCGCATTGCGGAAGGCTCTGTTTTTCCCATGGGTACAGCTCTCCTCACCTCGCGCCTCCCGCGCCCGCAATCTGCCCGCTAGAATGGCAGTGCACGGCGAGGAGCGGAGATGAAGCGTTATCGGATCGCGCTGGTGCCGGGCGACGGCATCGGCAAAGAGGTGATTCCGGCGGGGCGGCGGGTGCTGGAGGCGGTTGCGGCCGCGGATGCGCAGATCGAGTTTGAGTTTGAGAGCTTTGTCTGGGGCGGCGATTATTATCGCGAGCACGGCGCGATGATGCCTGAGGACGGCCTGGCGACGCTGAGGAAGTTCGACGCGATTTTGTTTGGGTCGGCGGGCGACCCGGATATTCCCGACCACATCACGCTGTGGGGTTTACGCCTGAAGATCTGCCAGGGTCTCGATCAGTATGCCAACGTGCGGCCCACGCGGATTTTGCCGGGCATCGACGCGCCGCTGAAACGCTGCCGTCCGCAGGATCTGGACTGGGTGATTGTGCGGGAAAACTCCGAGGGCGAGTACTCGGGCGCGGGCGGGCGCGTGCACCAGGGGCTGCCGATCGAGACGGCCACCGATCTCTCGGTGATGACGCGGGCGGGGGTGGAGCGCATCCAGCGCTACGCGTTCCGGCTGGCGGCATCGCGGCCGCGCAAGCTGCTGACCGTGGTGACCAAGAGCAACGCCCAGCGCCACGCCATGGTGATGTGGGACGAGGTTGCGGCGGAGGTGGCGCACGATTTTCCTGACG
>Ga0187812_1000146_pt1 | contig 25194 bp, 24 predicted proteins | sample NC_S_2_FD_130582 | JGI IMG/M metagenome (GOLD analysis project Ga0187812, IMG submission 130582) | Wetland sediment microbial communities from Neuse River Estuary, North Carolina, USA - ASW-S_2 | ecosystem: Environmental > Aquatic > Freshwater > Wetlands > Sediment | place: USA: North Carolina...
TCACCGAGATCACCCTGCAGCCGCTGCGCCGGTACGACGTGGACGCGGCGATCCTGTTCAGCGACATCGTGGTGCCACTGCGCGCGGTGGGCGTCGACGTGGACATCAAGCCCGGCGTCGGCCCGGTGGTCGGCCAGCCGTTCCGCGACCTGGCGGACGTTGGCAGGCTGCGCCCGCTCGAACCCGACGACGTGCCCTACATCACCGCGGCGGTGCGGTCGCTGACCGGCGAGCTCGCCGGGCGGCCGCTGATCGGCTTCGCCGGCGCCCCGTTCACCCTGGCGTCGTACCTGATCGAGGGCGGTCCGTCGCGCAACCACGACCGCACCAGGGCCCTGATGTACGGCGACCCCGCACTATGGCACGCGCTGCTCGGCCGGCTCGCGGACATCGCGACCGCGTTCCTTCTGGTACAGGTCGAGGCCGGGGCGTCGGCGGTGCAGCTGTTCGACTCCTGGGCCGGGGTGGTCAGCCCGGCGGACTACCGGGAGGCGATCCTGCCGCACACATCGCGGATCTTCGCGGCCCTCGAGCCGTCCGGGGTGCCGCGGATCCACTTCGGCGTCGGCACGGGCGAACTGCTCGGCCTGCTCGGCGAGGCCGGCGCGGACGTGGTTGGCGTGGACTGGCGAGTCCCGCTCGACGAGGCGGCCCGCCGGGTGCCGGCTGGCACGGCGCTGCAGGGCAACCTCGACCCCGCCGTGCTGCTCGCGCCCTGGGACGTCGTGGAGTCACGGGCGCTCGAGGTGCTCGCCCGGGGCCGTTCCGCCGCGGGCCACGTCTTCAACCTCGGCCATGGCGTCCTCCCGGAAACCGACCCGGACGCCCTGGCCCGCCTGACGGACCTGGTCCACTCGGCCTCCGCCCGCACCCCCGCATAGCAGCCGCCGGCTCAGCTCATCCCCGGCGGCAGGCCGTACGCCGCCGCCAGTTCACCGAACGCGCCGTCGTCCCCGCCGCGTGCCTTGTCGACCAGCGTCTTCTCGTCCAGCGGCGTCTCGTGATCCATCCAGGTAAGACGGTCCGCACGGGCGGAAATCATCGGCCGGCGCGCGATGAGTTCGCGCGCCGGCGCGCAGTCCAACTTATCGAGAGCGACACGAGAACCGCCAGGAGCAGACATGCTGTACTACCCGATGATCACCGCCGTCGCCGAAGACCGTCTCGAGGAGGCCAGGCAGCGGGCGGCACGGTTCCGGCGCGTCCGGCAGGCCAAGGAGGCCAGCCGTCACGCCCCGCGCCTGCGGATCAGCCAGATGGTCCCGGCGATGAGGACCCCGCTCGAGCCAAGGAGCCAGGCGCCCTCGGTGAGCTGAAATTGCCAGAACCGGGAGTCCGGTTGCACGGACTGCCACAGCGTGTAGCCATGCTGGGTCATCCAGGTGGTGAACGCGTCCGGGCTGGGGGAGTTCTGCACGCTGGGCGGCAGCTGCTGAGACAAGCTGTTCAGGGCCGACTGGCTGAGCACCTGGCCGTCCGGCGCCTTGACCCAGCTGCTGATGACCCAGACGGCGCCGTTGTTCCAGCCCTGGAGCGTCGCCGGCGCCGCGTAGTGCTCCCTGATCCCGAGCGCCGTCGCCATCGCGAGCACGATGTACAGCACCAGCGTGACGGCCATCGCCGGCAGCGTCCGGCGGAACAGGGTTCCGAGGAACGCGGCCAGCGAACAGGCCAGCAGCGTCCACGCGGCGAGCGCGACCCCGAGCAGCGGAAAGGCCAGCGGCAGCATCTCGCTGACCTGCCCGTCGGCGAGGAACGGCCGGAAGTACCACCAGAAGATCGCGGTGACCGCCCCGGTCGCCGCGACCAGGACGATCGCCGGCAGCACCAGCGTGCTGATCGTCCACCGGGTCCGGCCCGCGCCCTGCGTCCAGGCGAACCGGAACGTGCCGCTCTCCAGTTCCCGCGCGAGCAGCGGCGCGCCGGCGAACGCGCCGAGCAGCACCGGGATCGCGAACAGCAGGCTGGAGACGGTCTGCGCGCCGCCGCCCGCGATCACCGGCCCGGCGCCGCCTCCCCAGTAGCTGGTGCTGAACGAGTTCGCCAGCTGCTGGCACTTGAGCGCGGCGGCCGGGTGGCAGGCGGTCACCGCGGCGTAGGCGTTGTTCTGGATGACCGCCATCACCACCATGTAGACGGCGAACACGCCGAGCAGGATGCCGCCGCCGATGAGCAGGGCGCGGCGCTGCCGCAGCGTCACCCAGGCGAGCTTGGACCACGGGACGGGACGCCGCCGGATGGCCGGCCCGGCGCCGGGAGCAATCGTGCGCGCTGTCATTGACCCGCCTCCGTTCTGGATGATGGGAGCCCCGCCCGAAGGTAACGGAGAGCTATTTCCTCGAGCCCGGCCCCGTGCGTGGCGAGCAGTTCCCGCACCGTCCCGGAGACCCGCACCTGGCCGCGGGTCAGCACGATGAGGTAGGTGGCGACCCGTTCGAGCTCGGCGAGCACGTGCGAGGACAGCACGACGGAGATCCCGTCGCCGGCGGCGGCCGCGACGACGGCTGCGAGGAAATCCTCCCTGGCCACCGGGTCGAGGGCGGCGAGGGGCTCGTCGAGCACCAGCAGGGCGGGCCGGCGCGCGAGCGCGATCGTCAGCGCGAGCTGGGCCTTCTGGCCGCCGGACAGCTCGCCGACCTTCTGCCGGAGCGGGATCTCGAGCTGCTCCAGGCGGTGTTCAGCGCGCCGCTGGTCCCAGCGGCGGTTCAGGTTGCGCGCGACGTGCAGCATGTCGGCGACGGGCAGGTTCCGGTACAGCGGCGCGTCCTGGGCGACGAAACCGGTAAGGTCGAGCGCCCTGGGGGAGCCGGGCGGCTCGCCGCCGAGGACGGTGAGCGCGCCGGCCGTGGGCTTGGTGAGGCCGACGGCCATGGTGAGCAGGGTGGTCTTGCCCGCGCCGTTCGGGCCGACGAGGGCGGCGATATGGCCGCCGGGGATGTCGAGCGTGCAGTCGCGCAGCGCCCAGCCGCGGCGGTACCGCTTGCCGAGCGCGCGGGTTTCGATGACGTTCATAGCTGGTCACGGTAAGAAGCGGGCTCATCGCGGCGACATACGGTTGAGCGGCGTCCGGGAGTGCACTTAGGTACACCCCCGGGTCCGGGGCTTGCCGCCACTGCGGGCGCGGCCGGCCCGGCGGCACACTGGAGGCATGATGTACGGCGAGGCGGCCGCGGCCGCCGGCGAGGCGGGCGGCGCGCGGCTCCGGCCGGGACTCGGCGGGCGGCTGCTCGCCCTGGGGCGGGCCCTGACGTTTTTCGGCCTGCTGCTGGCCGGAGCGGTGCTGCTCATGCTGGTGCTCGCGCCGGCGGTGCTCGCCGCGCTCGGGCTGGGACAGTTCCTCAAGTACCAGCTGAATCACGGGCTCAGCCTTGACAGCCAGGATGCGCGCGACCTGCTCGCCCTCGTGCTCGGGCTGGCCTGCTGCCGGTTCGTGCTGCCGGTCGCGCTGCTCGCCGCGCGGCGGCTGGCGATGCTCACCAGGCGGCTGTCGGCCCGCTGGTGCGGCGTGGTGATCGGCGCGGCGTACGAACCGCCGCCGGCCGCCAGGCGCCAGGCCGGGGCGGCGAGAACCAGCAGGCTCAGCTACCAGCAGCGGATGAGCTGGCTGCTCAGCGACGCGGGGACCTGGCGGGACCTGCTGTGGCTCGTGGTGAACACTGTCGCCGGCTGGACGCTGCTGCTCGTTCCTGTCACGTTGGTCTGCGTCGGCACCATCACGTTCATCGTCCCCGCGCTCGGCAGCATGGGGCCGCCGTTCCGCATGCTGCGGCACCTCGTCACGCCGCCCGCGTTTCCCGGCAACACGCCGCTGGTGCTGTTCCTGATCGGGCTGGCCATGGTCGCCACCGGGACCTGGACCGGGCCGCTGCTGCTGCGCGGCTACGGCGGCCTCGCCCGGCTGGTGCTCGCCCCGTCCGGGCAGGCCGAGCTCGCCCAGCGGGTCGCGCAGCTGACCAGGACGCGGCGCGAGACGCTGGACACCGGGGCGGCCGAGCTGCGCCGGATCGAGCGCGACCTGCACGACGGGGCGCAGGCGCGGCTCGTGGCGATGGGCCTCACGCTGGACGCCGCCGGGCGGCTGATCGACACCGACCCGGCCGCGGCGCGGGCCCTGCTGTACGAGGCACGGGACGCGTCCGCCAGGGCCCTGGCGGAGCTGCGCGACCTGGTGCGCGGCATCCACCCGCCGGTGCTCGCCGACCGTGGCCTGGCCGACGCGATCCGGGCGCTGGCCCTCGACAGCCCGCTGCGGGCGCGGGTGACCGGGTCGCTGCCCGGCCGCCCTCCGGCGCCGGTGGAGTCCGCCGCCTACTTCGCGGTCAGCGAACTGCTCGCGAACGTGGCCAAGCACTCGGGCGCGGGCGCGGCCGAGGTGGACCTGCGGCATTCCGGCGGCTCGCTGCGGATCAGCGTCTCCGATGACGGCGCCGGCGGCGCCAGCCCGGCGCGCGGCACCGGCCTGTCCGGCATCGCGCGGCGGCTGGCCGCCTTCGACGGCGTGCTCGTCGTGTCCAGCCCGGTGGGCGGCCCGACCGTGGTCAGCTTGGAAATGCCGTGCGCGTTGTCATAGCCGAGGACCTGTTCCTGCTCCGCGACGGCCTGATCCGGCTGCTCGAAGCCTATGGCTTCGAGGTCGGGGCGGCGGTGGACAACGGCGGCGACTTCCTGGCCGCCGTGCGGTCGCGCCGTCCCGATGTCGCCGTCGTCGACGTCCGGCTGCCGCCGACGTTCACCGACGAGGGGCTGCGGGCGGCGCTGCGGGCCCGTGCGGAGCTGCCCGGCCTGCCGATCCTCGTGCTGTCCCAGTACGTCGAGCAGTTGTACGCCCGCGAGCTGCTGGCCGACGGCGCGGGCGCGGTCGGCTACCTGCTCAAGGACCGGGTGTTCGACGGCGCCCAGTTCACCGACGCGGTCAAGCGGGTCGCCGACGGGGGCACCGCGATGGACCCCGAGGTCATCGCCCGGCTGCTGGCCCGCAACGCGACGTTCGAGGGGCCGCTGAGCCGGCTGAGCCCGCGCGAGCGCGAGGTGCTGTCGCTGATGGCCGAGGGCCGGTCCAATGCCGCGATCGCCGCCCGCCTCGTCGTCACCGAGCGCGCCGTCGCGAAGCACACCGCGGCCATCTTCACCAAGCTGGACCTCCAGCCCTCCGACGACGACAACCGCCGCGTCCTGGCCGTCCTCGCCTACCTGGGCCGCTGATCCCTCAGGCGCCGACCGCATACTGTTCACCGGGGGTTCGCGGGGGCGTGCGGGGGACCCGCGACTTCAAATGGGACAATGGGGACATGGTGTGGATCGATCTCGAGGGTGCCGTCAACGTCCGTGACGTGGGCGGCCTGCCGACCGTGGATGGCGGGACCACTCTGCCGGGCAGGCTGCTGCGCTCGGAGAACCTGCAGGACCTGACGCCGTCCGACGTCGACAGGCTGGTCAAGGAGATCGGCGTGACCACCGTGGTGGACCTGCGCACCACCGGGGAGGTCGAGCTTGAAGGCCCAGGGCCGCTGGACGCGGTGGCCAGCGTGCACCACGAGCACTACCCGGTGCTGAAGGAGCTCGGCAACGCCAGCGAGGCGGTGTCCGAGGCGCTGCTCGTCACCAAGATCGAACGGGACCGCGCCCGGTACCCGGACAACATCGTAACCGGGCACTACCTCGGCTACCTGGAAGAACGGCCAGAGGAGGTCACCGGCGCGCTGCGGGCCATCGCGACCGCGGAAGGCGCGGCGATCGTGCACTGCGCGGCCGGCAAAGACCGGACCGGGGTGATCGTCGCGATGGCGCTCACCGCCGCAGGGGTGGAGCCGGAGGAGATCGTGGCGGACTACATGGCGACCGCCGACCGGATCGAAGCGATCATCGAACGGCTGCGCCGGTCCAACACGTACGCCGTGGACATGAGCACCAGGCCGGTCTCGGCGCACTCGCCGCGCGCCGAGACCATGCGGGCGTTCCTCGGGCAACTGGACGCCCGCTACGGCGGCCTGCCCAGGTGGCTGGCCGATAACGGCTTCGCCGACGACGAGTACGGCCTGCTCCGCGACAAGCTCAGGCAGCCCTGACCGATGGCGCGGGCATGCCTTGTCGACGTCTACGACACGATCCTGAGCTCGCAGTTCGAGGCGCGGCTTCGGGCCCTCGCGGCCTTCGCCGGGGTAGACCCCGCGGACTGGCTCGAAGCCTGGATGAAGACGCGCGCCGAACGAGACCGCGGCAAGATCTCCGTCGCGGGCTCGATCGCGCACGCGTTGCTGGCCTGCGGGATCGAGCCAGACCCCGGCCTGGTGGACGAGCTGACCCACAAGGACGCCGAGCTCCTGCGCGAGCGAGTCCGGATGTTCGGCGACACGGTGCCGTTCCTGACCGGGCTCCGGGCGGCGGGCATGACGATCGCGCTGGTCAGCAACTGCGGTGACACGACGCGGCAGCTGCTCGACTACCTCGGCGTCATCCCGCTGGCGGACACGGTGATCCTGTCGTGCGAGGTGGGCTCGATGAAGCCGTCCCCGGAGATCTACGTCAGCGCGCTCGAGGACCTCGGCGTCGCCGCCGCGGACGCGGTCATGATCGACGACCAGCCCAGCTTCTGCGTCGGCGCCGAAGCCGTCGGCGTGCGGGCCATCCAGATCATCCGCCCGGAACTGGACGGGCACGTGCCCCGGTCGGCGTTCCCTGTCGTCCGGTCGCTGCTCGACGTCGTCCCCATGCTCTGAGGTCGGCCACGGCTCCGGCGCTGACCGCCCTGTGGCAGGCTTGACGGCATGAGCGTTGCCGAAACCCCGCGCGTGGTTGTCGTTGGAGGTGGCATCGCCGGGCTCGCCGCTGCCTTCTTCCTCGCCGGCGAGCCGGTCAGGGTCACCGTGCTTGAAGGGTCGCCGCGGCTAGGGGGGAAGCTGTCGGCCAGCGACGTCGCCGGGGTGCCGATGGACGAGGGGGCCGAGGCGCTGCTCGCCCGCCGTCCCGAAGGCGTCGAGCTGATAACAGCAACAGGCCTCGGCGAGGATCTCGTCCCGGCCGGCCTGACGTCGAGCGCGATCTACACCCGGGGGGCGCTGCGGCCGCTGCCGCGACGCCAGTTCATGGGCGTGCCCGCCGACATGGACGAGCTGGCCGCCACCGGCGTCGTCTCCGCCGAGGGGGTCGCGCGCGCCCGCCGTGAGGAGCGGCCGCCGCCGGAGGCCGGCGACGTCTCGGTCACCGCGTACATCGGCGCGCGGCTCGGCGGCGAGGTCGTCGACCGGTTGGTCGATCCGCTGCTCGGCGGCGTGTACGCCGGCCGCAGCGAACAGCTGTCCTTCCAGGCGACGCTCGCCCCGCTGGCGGCCGCCGCCAGCAAGCACCCGGCGCTGACCGAAGCGGTCGCCTCGCTGCTCCCGTCGGCCCAGGTCACCCCTCCGTCTGATAACAGCAACAAACCAGCCGCGCCGCCGCCGGTGTTCGTCACGCTCAGCACCGGGCTCGGGTCGCTGCCCGAGGCGCTCGCCAAGGCGTCGAACGCCGAGGTCCGGACCAGCGCCATGGTCCGCGAGCTCACGCGCACCGCGTCCGGCTGGCGGCTCACCGTCGGGCCGGCCGCCGACCCGGAGTACCTGGACGCCGACGCGGTCATCCTCGCCACCCCGGCCGCGTCGGCGGCGCGGCTGCTGGCGGACGCGGCCCCGCTGGCCGCGACCCGCCTGACGGAGATCCCGTACGCGAGCATGGCGATCATCACGCTCGCCTACCGCGCCGGCGATTTCCCCGCGCAGCGGCGCAGCGGCTACCTCGTCCCCGCCGTCGACGGCCGGGCCGTCAAGGCCGTCACGTTCTCCACGGTCAAGTGGCCGCACCTCACGAGGCACGCGCCGGTGCACATCGTCCGCTGCTCTGTCGGGCGGATCGGCGAGACCGCGCTGCTCCAGCGCGACGACGAGGACCTGGCCGCGCTCGCCGCCGCGGAACTCGCGGACGCGACCGGGATAACAGCAAGAAACGTTGCGCACCGGGTCACCCGGTGGGGCGGGGCGCTGCCCCAGTACAACGTCGGCCACCTGGACCGGGTCGCGGCCATCAGGGAAGCCGTGGCGGCCCAGCCCGGTCTCGCCGTCGCAGGCGCCGCCTACGACGGCGTCGGCATCCCCGCCTGCGTCGCCACGGCGAAGGCCGCCGCACGGCAGGTGCTGGAGTACCTCGCCTAGTCACCACGCGTACGTTCGGAATGATGACCGGCGCAGCGCGGGGACTAAGATTCTTAACCGTGGCAGACGACGAGAAGCGGCTTAAGGCACGCGACCTGAACAAGCTCATCCGGTACACGATGTGGGCGGTGTTCAAGGTGAGCGACCGGGGGTTCGACCGGCCGCAGGCGGCGGCGGAACTCGGCGAGGTTCTCGAGCAGGCCGCCGGGAAGGGCATCGTCACGCGAGGGTGCTACGACCTGCAGGGCATGCGCGCCGACGCCGACTACATGCTGTGGTGGGTGGCGCCGACGTCCGACGAGCTGCAGGAGATGTACGTCAGGTTCCGGCGGACGAAGCTCGGCCGCGCGAGCGAGCCGGTCTGGTCCGCGATGGCGCTGCACCGGCCCGCCGAGTTCAACAAGGGGCACATCCCGGCGTTCCACGCCGGCGAGGAACCGAAGAACTACGTGAGCGTCTACCCGTTCGTCCGGTCCTACGAGTGGTACCTGCTCGACCCCGAGGAACGGGGGCGCATGCTCGCGCAGCACGGCATAATGGCGCGGGAGTACCCGGACGTGCGGGCGAACACCGTCTCATGTTTCGCGCTGAACGACTACGAGTGGATGCTCGCGTTCGAGGCCGACGAACTGCACCGGATCGTCGACCTGATGCGGCACCTGCGCGGCGCGGAGGCCCGCCGGCACACGCGGGTCGAGATCCCGTTCTTCACCGGCCGCCGCAAGCCGGTCGCGGAGCTCGTCGCCGGCCTGGCGTAACCGGGCGCCGGATCCGAGACCCGTGGACCGGGGCAGGCTCGAGGCGTTCAGCGACGGCGTGTTCGCGGTCGCCATCACCCTGCTCGCGCTCAACCTCACGATCGCGGGCCCCGGCCACGGGACGCTCGCGCACCAGATCGGGCAGCACTGGCCCGGCTACGTCGCCTATCTGATCAGCTTCTTCACGATCGGCATCATCTGGGTCAACCATCATTCGCTGGTATCCAACGTCGCGGAGGTCACCCGGTTGCTGCTGTTCCTGAACCTGGTGCTGCTGCTGTTCGTCGTGCTTGTCCCGGTCGCGACCGGCATGGTGGCCGAGTACCTGGGGCCCGGCGGCTTCGACGCCAAGCTCGCCGTCGCCCTGTACGGGGCCGTGCTCTTCGGGATGTCGGCCGGCTTCGCCGGCATCGCGGAGTGGTCACTGAAGGCGGGGCGGACGCTGGCGCCGGTGCCGCCGGACAGGCGGTGGGCGGCCCGGCTCAGGTTCATGGCGGGCGGGCTGGTGTACCTGGCGATCACCGGCTTGGCGTTCGTCAGCGCGCCGGCGGGCTTCGTCCTGTCCGGCTTGGTCGGCCTGTACTACGTCTTCGAGCAGACGCCGGCGGCCGGCAAGGCCGCCGGCGGCCAGGACGCGGACGGCTAGCCGCCGGCCCCTACCCGGCCCCTAGCCGCCGCTGGTGCTGTCGGCGCTCCCGGCGCTCCCGGCGCGGGCGCGCGCCATGAGCCGGCGGCGGACCCAGTAGCCGGCGAAGCCGAGCGCGGCGACGACCACGGCGAACGGCGCGACGGCGCCGATGATCGCGAGCAGCCAGGACACCGTCACCCGCAGCGCGTGCCAGCCGCCGGAGAGGCCGTTGAGCAGCCCCGGCGCGGGCTTGGGCTTGGGTTTGGGCGCGGGCGCGGCCTTGGGGCCGACGATCGTGATCGTCACCGTCGCGAACGCGGTCTCGTGGTTCAGGGCGCTCTGCTCCGCCTGCATCGCCTCCAGGTCGGATTCCTCGGAGTCGATCTGGTTCTGCACGCTGAGCAGGTCACCGACGCTCCCGGCGCGGGACAGCAGCGCGCGCAGCTGGCTGATCGCCGCTTCGTCGGAGGTGACCCTGCTGTTGACGTCCGCGACCTGCTCGGTCACGTCCTGAGTCTGCTGCTGGAGGGAAAGCTGGGTGCCGAGCGCGGTTCCCGACAGCTCGGCCAGCGTGGCGGCGTAGAGCGCCGCGGGAATCTTGAGCTCGACGGTGGCGGTCGACTGGTCGGGATGGTTCGGGTCGCTGCTGGCGTTCTCGGACGAGACGTACCCGCCGGCCGCCGCCGCGATGGAGCCGGCCCGGGACACCGCGGCGCTGACGTCGCGCGCGCGGACGGTGAGCTGGGCGGTGTAGATGAGCTGCTGGCCTGCGGGCGCGAGCCGGATGGCCGAGGTGGCCTGCCCGGTGCCGCCGCCGGCGGTACCCGCGGAGCCGGCCGGGCTCTGGCCTTGGGACGCGCCGGGCACGGCGGGCCCGGCGACCGCGCCGTTCGCGGCGGACGGGCCGCTGGCGGCGGCCGCGCCGCCGCCAGCGGCCGAGGAGCTGCTGGCCGCGCTGCCCGAGCAGCCGGCCAGCGCCATCGCGATCAGTGTCAGCCCGGCGGCGACCGCCGGAGCCGCATTAAGCGTACGTCGCATGCCCCTTGGACGGCGGCCCGCGCCGGGCCGGTTGCACCGGTCAGGTCACGATTCGGGAAGATCCCGCCGTGCCTGGCACGGCGGGGCCGGCCATGCTAGAGGTCATGGCCGACGATCTGCGCGTGAACAGCTGGCTGGTGATCCCGGCCGGCGAACTGCACGAACGATTCTCGCGATCGTCGGGTCCCGGCGGTCAGTCGGTCAACACCACCGACAGCAGGGTCGAGCTGTCGTTCGACGTGAGCCGGTCGCCGGGCCTGCCGCCGCACGTGCGCGAGCGCGCGCTGCAGCGGCTGGCGAGCCGGCTGGCGGACGGCGTGGTGACCGTCGCGGCGAGCGGCGAGCGCAGCCAGCTGATGAACAGGGAGGCGGCCCGGGCCCGGCTGGCGTCGCTGCTTCGCGAGGCGATCGCTCCGCCCCCGCCGCCCCGCGTCGCCACCAAGCCGTCCCGCGGCGCCCGCGAGCGCCGCCTGGAAGCCAAGCGCCGCCGCGCCCAGGTCAAGCGCAACCGCCGCTACCAGCCAGGCGGCGAATAGCGGCGAATAGCGCAGCACGTGGCCGTTGCCGCCCGGCCGGGAAGATGAGACAGTACTCGACATCACGGCCGGTGGCAACGAGGTGGTTCATGGGATACCAGCTGTACATCGACCCCGAGGTCGAGTCATGGCTCGCCGCCCTCCGCAAGCAGAGCAGGGCCGACGCCCGCCGCGTCGACAAGGCCCTGGACAGGCTGCGAAACGACGGTGCGGCCCTCGGCACGCCGCTCGCCGTTCCCGTCGAGTACGCGCCGTCGGCCGGCGGGGACATCGTGCCTGAGCTCGACTACTGTTACCAGCTCCAGCTCAAGGCCCTGGCGCGGGTGCGGGCGGAAGTGGCCGACGCGGCGTCGCTGCGCGCCACCCTGGAACTGCACCTGGAGCAGCCCATGACCGAAGAGCAGCGTACCCGGCTGCGCACCGCGTACGACGGGATCAAGGCGCAGGAGGACAAGGTCACCAGGGCCGCGATCGAGATGCAGCGAGACGTGCAGGCGTTCCGCGCGCGCCGCGAGGCGCTCAGGGGCGAGTACTTCGCGGCCCTGACCGACGGGATAGCCCGGCTGTTCAGCGCGGGCCTGGCGATCGGCGCCGACGGTGACATCCTCGGCCAGCCGCCCCGGATCAGGGAACTCCGCCCAGGCGCGCCCGGCCGGATCGTCGCCCGCCTGCTGTTCACCGTGAGCTCCGGGCACACCGCGGAGGTCTTCGCCGCGGCGACCGAGGCGGAGGCGCTCGGCGCCTGGTACGCCCGCGCGATACCGGCCGCCTACCCGGAGTATGGGCTGCGCGTCACCCCGGTCAGCGGCGCCGCCGCCCCGGAGGCGGCAGAGCCGGCTCCAGCGTCAGCGAGATCGAGTTGATACCCGCGAGGTTAATTGATTCGAAGGCTATGCGCCGCACCTGGGATAATGGGTGACATGGCGACATTGGTGGGCCGGGCCACCGAACTCGCCCGGCTGGCGAACCTGCTGGACGGGGCGGCGGACAACCATGCCGTCGCCGCGCTGGTCAGCGGCGACGCGGGCGTCGGGAAGTCACGCCTGGTCGCGGAGGTGGCGACGCTGGCCGCGAACAGGGGCTTCACCGTGCTGACCGGGCAGTGCGCCGAAATCGGCGACAGCGTGCCCTATCTCCCGTTCGCGGACGCGCTGCGCACCGCGTCCCCGGACCTCGCGGCCGCGGTCAAGGCGCGCCCGGTGCTCGCCCGGCTGCTGCCCGACGGCGACGGCGGCCTCGACCGGGAGATCGACTGGTCCGGGCTGACGAAGCAGCAGATGTTCGGCGCGATGCTCGGGCTGCTCGCCGAGCTCTCGGCGGAATCCCCGGTGCTGCTCATCCTCGAGGACCTGCACTGGGCCGACGCGACGACCCGCGACCTGGTCACGTTCCTGCTCCGCATGCTGCACCGCGAGCGCGTCGCCACCATCGGCACCTACCGGACCGACGATCTGCACCGCCGCCACCCGCTTCGCCCGGTCCTGGCTGACTGGCAACGGCTCCCGTCAGTGGTACAGGTTGAGCTCGGCCCGCTATCCCCCTCCGCGCTGGCTGAGCATCTTTCTTCCCTCCCGAACGGGAGCGGGCGACTCCCCGCCGCCGTCCTCAACCACATAGTCGAGCGGGCCGAAGGCAACGCGTACTACGCCGAGGAACTGCTCGCCGCCACCACGGCGCCGGAGTCGTCCGGCGCGCTGCCCTCTGGGCTCGCCGCCTTGCTGATGTCCCGGGTGGAGCGGGTGTCCGACGCGGCCCAGCTGGTGCTCCGCGCGGCGGCGGTGGCCGGCCGCCGCGCGTCCGACGACCTGGTCCGCGCCGCGGCCGCGCTGCCCGAGGCCACGTTCGACGAGGCCGTGCGCGAGGCCGTCGCGCACCAGCTGCTCGTGCCCGACGGCGCGGACGGGTACGCCTTCCGGCACGCGCTGTTGCGCGAGGCGGTGTACAACGACCTGCTGCCGGGGGAGCGGACCCGGCTGCACGCGCGGCTCGCCGCGCTGCTGTCCGGCGTGCCCGGTGCGGCGGCCGAGCTCGCCCACCACAGCCTGGCCAGCCACGACGTCCCTGGCGGGTTCACCGCGTCCATCCGGGCCGGCGAGGAAGCCGAACGGATCGGCGCTCCCGCCGAGGCGCACCGGCACTACGACCAGGCGCTCGCGCTGTGGGACCGGGTGGACGGCGCGGAACGGCTGGCCGGCATGAGCCGCGGCAGGCTCGGCCTGAAGTCCGCGCTGAACGCCGCGGCCAGCGGCGGCGTGCCGCGCGCGGTGCACCTGCTGCGGCGGATCCGCGGCATGCTCGCCGGCACCGACCCCAGCGCCGACCACGGCCTGCGCGCCCGCGTCGGTGAGCGGCTCGCCTACTACCTGCTGCAGACCGAGGACAAGGAGTGGTACGCCGAGGCGGTCCGGGTCGCCAGGGACACGGTGCGCGAGACACCGACCGACCCGCCGACCTGGTACCTGGCGCGGGCGATGGCCACGTACGCGATCGCGCTCATGGTGGAGGGCGGCGAGGGCGTGGCCCTGGACTGGGCGCGGCGGGCGCGCCAGATGGCGCGGCAGTCCGATGCGCCGTCCGTCGAGGCGGACACGCTCGTCACGATCGGCCAGCTCAGCAACAGGGCGGGCAACACCGACGAAGCGATCGGCATGTTCACCGAGGCGTTCGAGCAGGCGGCCGCGGCCCGGGTGCTCGGCGTCGAGCTGCGCGCCGCCTACAACCTGGCGGCCGAGTACCTCGCGCGCGGCGAGCTCGCCGACGCGGCGCGGGTCGCGCACGCGGGGGTCACCAGGGCCGACGAAGAGGGGCTGGGCCTCGCGCCGTTCGGCATGGACCTGCAGCACCTGCACTTCCAGGCGCACTACGCCAACGGGGAGTGGGATCACGCGCAGGAGCTGGCCGACGGCTTCGGCGTCCGGGTGACCAGCCAGCCGGAGGCGGTGCTGTCCTCGATGGCCCTGTTCCTCGACGTGGGGCGGGGCGACCCGGTGGCCGACGAACGGCGGACCTGGCTCAAGCCGTTCTGGGACGACATCATGGTCGCCTACGTCGCGCGCGGGCTGCTCGCCGAGCAGGCGCTGTGGCGCGGCGACACCGCGCTGGCGCTCGCGCACGCGCAGGCGGCGATCAGCGCCGACTCGTGGCCGTCGCACAGCCCGTCGATGATCCGGGTGGCGGCCATCGCGATCGCCGCGCACGCCGACCGGGCCGCCGCCGCGCGGGCCGCCGGCGACCTCGGCACCGCCGCGTCGGCGTGCGCCGCCGCGGCGGCGCTGCTCGACCTGGCCCGTGAGGGCGCCAGCTACCGGGCGCGGCCCAAGGCGGTGCTCGGCCCGGAGGGCCGCGGCTGGCTGGCCCGGTGCGCCGCCGAATGCGAGCGCGCCCGCGGCGCCAACTCCCCGGAGGCCTGGGAAGCCGTGCTCGCCGCGTTCGGGCCCGGCTACGTCTACGAGACCGCGCGGACCCAGTGGCGGCTGGCCGAGGCGCTGGCCGAGGCCGGCCGGCGCGACGAGGCCGCGGCGGTTTGGCGGTCCGCGGCGGCGACCGCCGCCAAGCTGCGCGCCGCCCCGCTCGCGGCCGCGCTCGACGACCTGGCCCGGCGCGCCCGCCTGGACGCGGGTTCTTCCGGCCACGGACATGGCTCCGGCTCTGCAGCGGGGGTGACCGCCGCGCTGACCGACCGCGAGCGGGAGGTCCTGCGCCTGCTGGCCCGCGGCCTGTCCAACAGGGAGATCGGCGCCGAGCTGTTCATCACCCCCAAGACCGCCAGCGTGCACGTCTCGAACATCCTCGCCAAGCTGGGCGCCGCCAGCCGCACGGAAGCCGCCGCGATCGCCCACCGCGAATCCCTCTGACGCGGGCTCCCCGCCCGCCGAACCCTTCCCGGCGCGTCCACCAGCGCGTACAGTAATTACTGGTCAGTAGCAATAGGGAGGTCGTGAATGGGCCTGGCCTATGAGCGCCGTGGCACGGGCCCGGCGCTGGTACTGCTGCACGGGGTGGGTCACCGGAGGCAGGCGTGGGACCCGGTCTTTCACCTGCTGGCGCCACACCGCACGGTCATCACGGTGGACCTGCCGGGCCACGGGCAGTCACCGCCGCTGCGGACCGCCGGGCGGCCGCCGGTCCGCGTGATCGCCGAAGAGATCTTCGCCTTCTTCGACGAGCTCGGCCTGGACCGCCCGCACGTCGCGGGCAACTCGCTCGGCGGCGCGCTCGCCCTGGTGGCGGGCGCGCGCGGCAGGGCCGCGACCGTCACCGGGCTGTCCCCGGCCGGTTTCTGGCAGAGCCCGTGGGAGCACGGTTACGCCAAGGCGGTCTTCAGGTCCGCCCAGCTGGCCGGCGCGGCCCTGCGGCCGCTCGTCCCCGCGCTGGCGCGCAGCGCGCCCGGCCGTGGCGTCATCGAGGGCGCGTTCGTCAGCCGGCCGTCCAACGTCACCGCCGAGCGGGCCTCGGCGGACGCGGTCGCCTTCCTGCGGGCGAGTGAAGCGGTCGCCGCAGTCCTGGCCGACCGGGTGTCGTTCGCCGAGGCGGTGCCGGCGGAGGTGCCGGTGACCATCGCCTGGGGCACCAAAGACCGGCTGCTGCCGCCCGGGCAGGCCCGTGTCGCCTTGCGGCGGCTGCCGCACGCGCGGTTCGTGCCGCTGACCGGCTGTGGGCACGTGCCGATGACAGACAACCCGGAACTGGTCGCCACAGTGCTGCTCAACGGCAGCGCACGGGCCAGGTAGTCACCCCGTCAGTGACTGTGGTGATAGCACCGAGAAAAGGGAGCCGCTAGCCGGACCCGCGCGGCGGCAGGGACGCCGCGCGGTACGCATCGTCGATGACCCGCAGGGTGGCTTCCGCGTTGGCCGCGGTGGTCTCGACCGGGGCGCCGTCCTGGACCGCCGCGGCGAAGGCGCGCAGCTGCCAGCCGAACGTGGTGTCCGCGGCCCCGCCGGAGTTCGGCGCCTCCTCGGCGGCGGCCGCCTCGTTCGGGAAAACGAAGAGGCGACCCTCGTGCGCGAGGACGAAGTTCCGCAGCCAGAGAGTGCCCTCGTCGCCGGTCACGTACACGTCGGCGCGGAACTCGCCCGCGCGGGTGAACGCCGACTCGAACCAGCCGGTCACGCCGCCGGGGAACTCCAGCCGCGCCGCCAGCGCGCGGTCCACGTCCTCGCGCGGCGCGGGGAGCGGGTCGGCCAGCGCGCCGCCGACCGCGGGCCCGGTGGCCGCGGAGGGCTCGCCGGCCACCAGCCGCAGGCAGTCCACCGCGTAACAGCCGCCATCCATCAGCGCCCCGCCGCCGAATCCGTAGTCGTACCTGATGTCGCCGAGATCGGGAACCGGCCAGGCGGTCCAGCACTGCGCGTGCCGCACCGTGCCGATCGCCCCGGATCGCAGCAGCGAGACCATCCGCCGCACCAGCGGGTGGTAACGGTAGTGCATCGCCTCCATGACGACCAGGCCGGACCGGGCCGCCGCGTCCGCCACTTCCGCCGCCTCGGCGGCGTTCGACGCGAACGGCTTCTCGCACAGCACATGCTTGCCCGCCGCGATCGCCGCCAGGGTCCAGGGCGCGTGCAGCGAGTTGGGCAGCGGCACGTACACGGCGTCCACGTCCGGATCGGCGAGCAGCGCGTCGTAGGACGGGTGCGTCACCGGGATCCCGTGCTGGAGGGCGAACTCGTCCGCTCGCGCCGGGTCCCGCGCCGCGACGGCCGTGACCGTCACCGCCGACAGCGCACGGGCCGGCTGGATGAGCGCCCGCTCGGTGATCCGCGCGGCCCCGAGCACCCCGATCCGCAGCAGACCGGACCCGCTCATCGCGCGCCCGCCGGCGCCAGCGCCTCGATGATCTCCGCGGCACGCAACACGGCCGCTCCTTCCTCGACGTCCGGGTTCCCCACAGCAGGATCCCAGTTCAGGTCGTAGAACACCTCGGTGACTCCGCAGCTGTCGAGCCACGCGACGTCCTCACGGATCTGCGCGTAGCCGCCAGAAAGCAGCACCCGCTGACCCGATTCTGCCCGTGCCTCCTTACCGGCCCTCACGACGCCCCGGCAGATGATCCGCACCGGTCCGCGCCCGGCCGCAGCCGCGGTCTCCTGGACGATTTTCGCCGATTCCGCGATGCGCGACAGATCGGCGGCGCTCGCGGTGACCCACCCGTCGGCGATCCGGCCGGCCCGCTCCATCGCCGCCCGCGACATGCCGCCGAGCAGGATCGGCGGACCAGGGCGCTGGACCGGTGGCGGATCCTGCCGCCCGGCGGGGATCGTGTAGTACGTCCCGGCGAAACCGGCGTCACCGGTCCACAGGGCGCGCAGGGCGGCGAGGTACTCCTCGGTCCGCGCGCCACGCCGCGCCATCGGCGCTCCCGACCCAGTGAACTCCTCGCGCAGCCAGCCGATGCCGATGCCCAGGTCGAGCCGGCCGCCGGACAGCACGTCCGCGGTCGCCGCCTGCTTGGCGAGCAGCAGCGGCGAGGCGAACGGATGGTTGACCACCGCGACCCCGAGCCGGATCGAGGAGGTGACGGCGGCGGCGAAGCCGAGGGAGACCATCGGGTCGAGCACGCTGTGGTAGACGGGGGCCATCGACGAGCCGGACGGCACCAGCAGCCGCTGGAACGTCCACAGCGACCGGTAGCCGAGCCGCTCCGCCCGCCGCGCGAACTCCGTCAGGTTGCGCGGCGTCGCCCAGGCGCCCGCGACCGGCGCCCCGAATCCGATGTCCATGATCACGACCCTAGCCCCTCCCCAAACGCCCGCCGGTGGCCATACCGTTGGCGCATGCCCACGACGACGGCTGACTTCTGCGCGACGATGCTCACCGCGGCGGCCAAGCCGCTTCCCCCGGCCGTCTCGGCGGCGGCGTCCCGGACGCTGTTCAACGTGCTCGGGACGGCCACCTCAACGGTCACCGCGCCCGCCGTGACGACGCTGCTGGCCGCGGCCGCCGCGGCGGGCGGCGCGGGCGCGGCCCCGGTGCCCGGCCTGGCCTCGGCGCTCGACCCGTACTGGGCCGCGCTGGTCACCGGCACCGCCGCCCACCTCGACGACTTCGACGACACGCACCTGGCGACGGTCATCCACCCGGGGGCGGCGGCGCTGGCGACGGTGCTGTCACTCGTCCCGGAGACGGCACCGTCGGGCGCGGCGTTCCTCGCCGCGTTCGCGGCCGGCTGCGAGGCGCAGCTCAGGATCGGCAACGCGATCTCGCCCGAGCACTACGACCACGGCTGGCACATCACCGGGACGTGCGGCGTCTTCGGCGCCGCGGTCGCCGCGTCCGTGCTGCTCGGCCTGGACGCCGAGGCGGCCGGGCGGGCGCTGTCGCTGGCGGCGACGATGACCGCCGGGCACCGCGAGGCGTTCGGCTCGATGACCAAGCCGCTGCACGCGGGCAAGGCGGCGGCCAACGGAGTGCTCGCGGCGCGGCTGGCGGCCGCCGGGCTGGCCGGGCCGCCCGACCCGCTGGGTCCCGGCGGCGTGCTGGACGTGCTGTCGGCACGGGTGCACCGCCAGGAACTGAGCGGCGACCGGCCTGGCCGCGGCTGGGAACTGGAGCTGAACACCTTCAAGACCTATCCGTGCGGCGTCGTGGCGCATCCCGGGATGGACGCGGCGATCGCCGTGTCGAACCGGCTCGACCCGGCGGAGATCACCGCGGTCACGCTGCGCTGCCATCCGCTGGTTCCCGAGCTCATGGGCACGGTGCAGCCGGAGGACGGCCTGCGGTCGAGGTTCAGCGCCAGGCACGGCGTGGCGGTGGGCCTGCTGTTCGGGCGGGCAGGCCTGGCGGAGTTCAGTGACGCGGTGGCGACGGCGCCGGAGGTGGCCAGGCTGCGCGGGCTGATCACGCTGGACCCCGATCCCGGCGTCGCCCGCGACGCGGCGGTGCTGCGGATCGAGACGCGCTCGGCCGGCCCGGTGGAGGTGCGCGTCGAGCACACCCGCGGCAGCGCCGCCCGGCCGCTCACCGACGCCGAACTGCTGGCCAAGGTCCGGGCACTCGCGGATCCGGTGCTGGGCGACGCGGCGGTGGACCGCATCTGGCAGGCGGTGGACCGCCTGCCAGCCGCCCCCGGCGTGTCCGAGTTGCTCGCCTGCCTGCGCCCGGGGGCTTCGGGCTTGGGGGTGTTCACCGCGTCACATCGGCGCCAGGAGCCGGCGCCGAACGACGCGGCGTCACATCCCCGGCGCCCCTTCCCCACCCCCAGCCCGGGCAGCACAACTGAGCGGGTCCTCGCCCTGGCGGCGGATGCCGCGCCTACCGCCCGGGCCGAGGCTGAACTGGCCCGTTTCGCTGCCGCTGTCGCGGCGGGGACGAATAGCCCCGCAGCGCGCGCGCTGCGCGCGCTGCGGCCTGCCTACGCTTATGACCCGCCGCCCGCCGCTAGCACGCCGCTCCCCGACGGGCCCGCGCTGACGGCCTGGCTGACGGCCGCCGCCGCGATCGAGGGTAGCCCGGACGAGACAGTAGCCATGATTGTCTGCGCCGCCGCGCGGGCCCTTGGGGACGACTGCGCCGCGGCCATCGCCGCGGGCGTCGAGGCCGCCGGGCTGGTCGAGGCGGGGCTGGCAGGTGTTGATGGCTGGTCGCTCCCGGTGGTGTCGGCTGCGATCGGGGCCGGCCTGGCGGCCGACCTCATGCTCGGGTTGCCGGAACCCCAGTTGCGCGACGCCCTGGGCATCTGCGCCACCCAGGCGGCCGGCCTGCGCGCCGCGGATGGCACGGACGCCGGCCCGCTGCAGGCAGGCAAGGCCGCGTTCAACGCGGTCGAGGCCGCCCTGCTCGCCCGCGCCGGCTTCACCGGCCCGGCCGACCCCCTCGACGGCCGCCGCGGCCTCTTCGCCCTGTTCCGTCCCGCCGTCGAGGTAATCCCACCTGCCCCACCGACCCCGCTGATCTCACGAGCTTCAGCGGCGGGGATACCTAGCAGCACTTTGTACCAGCCGTGACAACTTGTGACCGGTCACTCGATCCACGAAGTGGTCACGTGGGGTACAAAGTCCACGGAAGCGACAGAAGTGACAGATGTGAGCCAGCCGCCGAGGCTTCGCCGGGTCAGCTGGCGTTGACCGAGAAGTCGCTGAACGTGAACGTCGCGGGCACGCTGTTCGTCGAGACGAGTTCCACGCCGTAGTCCACCTGCCCGAGCGTGGAGTTCCCCGGTATCCAGCCCTGCCCCGTGATCCACTGGAAGAACGCGAGCAGGTTCATCGTCCCGGACGTGAAGTTCGAGTTGGCGACGAACGCGATGTAGTTGCCGCTCGTCTTCCAGACCGTCCAGGACCGCCCGTCGAGGGTCACGTTGCCGACAACGGAGCCGGATGGCACCTGGCCGTGGTTCTCCGTCCAGATCATGACCTCGGTCGAGCCTGAGGTCGCGATGCCGTTGAGCCAGATGTCGTAGGCGTCCTCGTAGATCCCGGTGCCCGGGCTGGTCTCGGCGAACGTGCTGGTGACCGAGCTCAGCGAGGAGATCGCCGGCTCGTTGTCGAAGTCCCGGTGGGAGTTCGGGTACGTCTTCACGTGCCCGTCGCCGCTGTCGTTGTTCATGTCCGCGACGACGTACCAGTCGCTGTACGAGCACGCGTACAGGGTCTGGGTCACGGTGTAGCCGCTGATCCCCCACATGTTGTTGTAGACGAAGTACGGGTCGAGGTTCCACATGCCGTACTGATCCGACGTCACGAACGACGGATGCGCGCACGTCCCCGATCCGGCTGCCGGAGCAGCGGCAGAGCCACCCGGCGCGGCGCTGCCGGATCGCCCGGCGGCCGGCGTGCTCGCCCGGGTCTTAGGCTTCGGCATTACCGCCATCCGCGGGCCGGCCGCGACCTGCGGCATCGCCGCCGCCGCATTGCCGGACCCGCCTCCGGCCGCGCCGCCGACGGTGACGTTCTTGACGGCGGCCTGCCGCGCGCCGCCGCCCGCCGAACTGCCCAGCAGGGTGGCCGCCGCGACCCCGCCGCCCGCCAGCACGGCGCAGGCCGCGACCACGCCGACAAGCCCGCCGCGCGAGAGCCGGCCCAGCCCGACCCGGCGGGACCCCGCCACGGGCGCGCTGGACGCGGTGTCCGCGTCATGCCTGGCGATAATCTGCCGCACGCGTCGAGATGCTACACACGCGAACCGCCTACAACACGGCAAATGCAGCATACGGTCGGCACGTGTCAGCCGCAGGCGCGCAACCGCCGCGCCGGGTCCCGGACCGGCGGTACCGCGCCGGCGGCACCGCGCCCTACGCGGCCGCCGTCAGTCGGTGCCGGATTCCAGCGCGGCCTGGTCCAGCAGCGCGTCCGCTCCGGGGACCTCGTCACGGGCGGCGATCGCCTCGGCGCCGCCCTCGGGCAGCGCGCCGATCAGCCCGGTCGAGGCCGCCTGCGCGGCGCCGATCGGGGTCGGATGCGGGGTGCCGATCATGCCGAGCGCGACGTACTGCTCGAGACGGGCGCGCGAGTCGGCGATGTCGAGGTTGCGCATGGTGAGCTGGCCGATCCTGTCGGCCGGGCCGAACGCCGGCGCCTCGGTCCGCTCCATCGACAGTTTGTCCGGGTGGTAGCTGAACGCCGGCCCCGACGTCTCGAGGACGGAATAGTCCTCGCCCCGCCGCAGCCGCAGCGTCACCTCCCCGGTGACCGCCGTGCCGACCCAGCGCTGTAGCGACTCGCGCAGCATCAGCGCCTGCGGGTCCAGCCAGCGGCCCTCGTACAGCAGCCGGCCGAGCCGCCGCCCCTCGTTGTGGTAGCTGGCGATCGTATCTTCGTTGTGGATCGCGTTCACCAGCCGCTCGTACGCCGCGTGCAGCAGCGCCATGCCAGGCGCCTCGTAGATGCCGCGGCTCTTGGCCTCGATGATCCGGTTCTCGATCTGGTCGGACATGCCGAGGCCGTGCCGGCCGCCGGTCGCGTTGGCCTCCCGCACGAGGTCGACGGCGGAGCCGAACTCCTTGCCGTTGATCGTCACCGGCCGCCCGTGTTCGAAGCCGATCGTGACGTCCTCGGCGGGTATCTCGACGGCGGGATCCCAGAACCGCACGCCCATGATCGGCTCGACGATCTCGATGTTCATGTCGAGGTGCTCGAGCGACTTGGCCTCGTGCGTGGCGCCCCAGATGTTCGCGTCGGTCGAGTAGGCCTTCTCCGTGCTCGCCCGGTACGGCAGGCCGCGCGCCAGCAGCCATTCGGACATCTCCCTGCGGCCGCCGAGTTCGGCGACGAAGTCGGCGTCGAGCCACGGCTTGTAGATCCGCAGGGACGGGTTGGCGAGCAGGCCGTACCGGTAGAACCGCTCGATGTCGTTGCCCTTGAAGGTGGAGCCGTCCCCCCAGATCTGCACGCCATCCTCGAGCATCGCGCGCACAAGCAAGGTGCCCGTGACGGCCCGCCCGAGCGGTGTGGTGTTGAAGTAGGCGCGCCCGCCCGACCTGATGTGGAAGGCCCCGCAGGCAAGCGCGGCGAGCCCCTCCTCGGCGAGCGCCTCCCGGCAGTCGACGAGGCGGGCCATCTCCGCGCCGTACGCCGCCGCGCGGCCCGGCACCGAGGCGATGTCGGGCTCGTCATACTGGCCGATGTCGGCAGTGTAGGTGCAGGGCACGGCGCCCTTCTCGCGCATCCACGCGACCGCTACCGAGGTGTCGAGGCCGCCGGAAAAGGCGATCCCGACCCGTTCGCCGACAGGAAGAGAGGAAAGCACCTTAGACACACTGAAAGTATATGCATAGGACTGCATGATCATGCAACCCCGCTGCGCCCCGCTGCAGCCCCGCCGCGGTCCGTACGATCGGGGCGTGGTGATCATCAGGGACGCGCGGCGCGAGGAGGTGCCGCAGATCGTAGCGCTGCTTGCCGACGACGAGATCGGCGCCGGCCGGGAGACCGCGGTCGACGGCGCGTACTGGGCGGCGTTCGACGAGATCGCGGCCGATCCGCGCAACCGCCTGATCGTCGCGGAAGCCGACGGGCAGGTCGTCGGCACGCTGCAGCTGACCTTTCTCCCCGGGCTGAGCAGGCACGGCACGCTTCGCGCGCAGATCGAGGGCGTCCGCGTCGCCGCGCCGTGGCGCGGGCAGGGACTCGGCCGGACCATGCTCGAATGGGCGATCGACACGGCCCGCCGCAGCGGGTGCGGCCTCGTCCAGCTGACCTCGGACAAGCGCCGCGCCGGCGCCATCCGCTTCTATGAGTCCCTTGGCTTCGAGGCCTCCCACGAGGGCCTCAAGCTGCCCCTCTAGCCGCCCGGCGAGTCAGCCGGCGAGTAACCCGGCGCGTGCCGCCGCCAGCCCTGCGCCCGCTCGAGCTGCGCGGCGAGCGCCAGCAGCACCTGCTCCCGGCCCGGGGCGGCCACGAGCTGCACCGCACCCGGCAGTCCCGGGCCGGGCACAGGCACCGGCACCGACGCCGCCGGGTAGCCCGCCAGGTTCCACGCCCCCGTCATCGGGGCGAACATCAGGGCGGTGCCGACGCTGCGCAGCCATGACCGCTCGCCGTAGCGCCGCGCGGGCGGGCACGGCCGCGCCAGCGTCGGCATCACCAGCACATCATGCCGCTCGAAGAACGGCTCGAGCGCCGCGCGCAGCCGCTGCCTGTCCCGCTCGGCGGGCGGCCGCACCCGCAGCACCGCCTGTCCGGCGCGGACGTGCCGGCGGGTTCGCGGTTCCAGGCCGGCCAGGCCGGCCAGCCGGCCGCCGGCGTCGGCGGCCGGGCCCGCGAACCAGTACGACAGCACGACCGGGATAAGCCACCCCGGGTAGCGCGGGCCATCCTCCTGGACGTCGTGGTCCAGCGCGGTGAGCTGCGCCGCGCACTGGCGGACCGCCGTGGCGCACGTCCGGTGCACGACGATGCCGGGGCCCGGCGGCCGGACCGACCAGGCGATCCGCAACCGGGGCGGCTCGCTCACCGGGAACCCCGTTCCCGCCATCACCCCGAGCGTGAGCGCGGCGTCGGCGACCGTGGTGGCGAGCACGCCGTTTTCCGACAGGCCGAACCAGTTGTCACCCCCGAGCTGGGCGGGGACCACGCCGGCCCCGGGCTTGATGCCGAACAGCCCGCACGCGGCCGCGGGAATGCGGACAGAGCCAAGCCCGTCGGTGCCGTGCGCGACCGGGACGAGCGCCGCGGCCACCGCCGCCGCCGACCCGCCGGACGAGCCGCCGGCGGTGCGCCGCCGGTCCCACGGGTTGCGCGTGATCCCGAACGCGCTGTCGGTGAACGGGTAGATCGCGAGCTCCGGCAGGTTGGTCAGCCCGACCACGACCGCCCCGGCGGCGCGGAGCCGGGCGACCACCGGGTGATCCTCGCCCTGGACGTGATCCGGCAGCGCGGCGCTACCGACCCGCATCGGCTCCCCGGCGACCGGCACCGCGTCCTTCACCGCGACCGGGACTCCGGCCAGCGGCAGGTTCGCCCGGTCGGCCCGCTTGTCTACCGCGTCGGCCTCGCTCGCGGCCTCGGCCGCCCGCACCCGGACGAACGCGCCGAGCTCCGCGTTCAGCCGCGCGATCCGGTCCAGGTGGGCGGTGACCACCTGGCCGGCCGTCGCCTCGCCGGCCCGGACCGCCGCGGCGATCTCGGTAGCGGGCCGCCCCGCCCATGCAGTCATGATCACATCATCCACCGGCCGCGGCACCGCAGGGAACGATCGCGCGCAGACTGGAGTACCGTCGGACCATGGGAGGATTCGCCGCTTCCGTCGTAGCGATCGCGATCTTGCTCGCCCTCGTGTTCCTCGTCGCGTTCATATTCTTCTGCCTGGTGCGTCTCGCCAACGCCGACGAGGTGCGCTTCCTGCCGAGGTGGGCCTGGGCGGTCGCCATCGTGTGCGTCAACCCCCTCGGCGGCGCGGTTTTCCTGTTCTCCCAGTGGCTGGCGAGGCCCCGGCGCCCAGTGCCGGCATGAGGGCCGGCGCGACCGCCGCCATGAGCGCCGGAATGTCGGTGGCCGGCGTTACGGTCCCCTTATGCGATTCGGTTTCGTGGTGCCGCACGCGGACGCGCGCGAGTTCGCGGACCTCGCCGCGCTTGGCGAGCATAACGGCTGGGACGGCGTGTTCACCTGGGA
>Ga0187812_1000147_pt1 | contig 25048 bp, 14 predicted proteins | sample NC_S_2_FD_130582 | JGI IMG/M metagenome (GOLD analysis project Ga0187812, IMG submission 130582) | Wetland sediment microbial communities from Neuse River Estuary, North Carolina, USA - ASW-S_2 | ecosystem: Environmental > Aquatic > Freshwater > Wetlands > Sediment | place: USA: North Carolina...
ATCGACGCAAACCTGACGGGAGTGGCCGCGGTCGAGGCCGGAGTGGATGCGGGCGACGCGCAGGCCGAGGGCGGCGAGCTTGGCCACCTGGTCTTCCATGAGGGCGATAAGCGGCGAGATGACCAGCGCGGTGCCGGCGCGGGCGATGGCCGGCAACTGGTAGCAGAGCGACTTCCCTGCCCCGGTGGGCATGACCAGCAGCAGGTCGCGCCCGTCGATGGCGGCACGGCAGACCTCTTCCTGGCCGGCACGAAAGCATTCGAAGCCGAAGACGGAGCGGAGGATGCCGGCGGGGCTGGGCGGGTTGGGGAGAGATGGCAAGGGTCGTGGGCCGTGGCCGGTGGTCGGTGGTTAGTGGTTAGTGATCAGTGGTCAGTGATGAGTATCGGAATCACTTTCAACTTTATCAACCGGCGGGCAAAGACGGCGAAGCCCGAAGGCTGGGCCTTCGGGCTTCGGTGTGGGTCTCCGCGCGGGATGCGGCGGAGAACGTTCGCTGGTGGGTCAGAAGTTGAGCTTGAGCGCGAACTCGATCTGGCGTCCGGGGTTCGACCCGTCCAGCAGACCGTAGGTGCCGACCGAGGATCCGGACCACGGACTGGCAAAATTCGTACCCGTAAGGCGCACGCCGTTGCAGCCGTCGCAGGAGCTGTACGTATCAGCCCAACTGTTGGGAATGCTGAAAATGGGCGTGTTGGTGAGGTTCATGAACTGGGCCATGAAGGTGATGTTGGTGGATTCGGTAATTGGAAAGGTCTTGTTCAGGTCCAAGTCGGAGGTCTTGAGGTGGGGTCCGCGCAACGACCCGACGCCGCAGGTGCCGAACTGGCCGTCTGCCTGAGTGGTGACATACTTCGGATTAAGGTTGACCATGCCCACGCTCTGGCCGATTTGCGCAAACTGCATGGGCTGATTGGGGGACTGGCCGGCCACGCAATCGGCGCGTGGTACGTAGGAGCCGGGCGCGGTGAGGTTGGAGGCTGCCGCGGGATTGAAGGAGCCGAAGAAGTAGCCGTCGTACGGAGTAACGGCAAAGCCGGAGCGGAAGGTGGCGTCGAGGGAGACATTCCAGCCGCCGATCACTTCATCGACCGCCTTGGGAACGGCGTTGGCAAACATCTTGCCCCGGCCAAAGGGCAGGTTATAGAGGGCGTATCCGTTGAAGGCCGCCGCGGCATCGATCGAGCACTTGCCGTAGTCGCCCTTGGGGTTGTACTCGTTCTGGAAGAAGTTGCCGCCGCCCTCGTTCTGCTGCTCGCCCAAGCCTTCCTCATCGCCATAAGCGCCGAAGTATCCCAGCGAGTTGCTCAGGCACTTGGACCATGTGAAGTTAAGCTGCGTGTCGAGACCGTGATAGTTTTTCTGGGATACGGTGGCTTCCATCGCTTCATAGCGGGAGATAGCGTTGGAGCCATTGAAGCGGGCCTGGGAGACGCCCGCTTTGACGAGGTTCTGCATATACGGGCCGGCGGCGACGGCCGGAACCGTAACCTTGTTGCCCGCCGGCCAATCGGTCACCTGCTGTGTGCCGGAGGTCAAAACCTTCTGGTTATACCAGAAGATGTCGGCCATGTGGTCGTCTTTGTCGCCCACGTACGCGATGGTAGCGGTGAAGTTGTTCTTGAACTGATGCTGAATTGCGAGGTTCCACTGCTGATTCATCGCGGGACGATAATTCGGGTCGGTGGCGTGGGTTACCTGAGAGGTGATACAGGGGGACGCGGTGCCGGCGGTGCTGGCGGCAACCAGTTGCGCCGCCGTGCAGGAGCTCTGGTAGGGCGAGTAGCCCATGCTGAGGCTGTACGGCGGATAGACCGCCGGGCTCGATCCCACGTTGTTCTGAGAGATCTGGGTGGTGTTGGACGGGTTGATGACGTTCATGTTGCCGATGCCGTTGCCCTCCATGAAGCTGGAGATGTCATAGGCGCCACGAACGACGGTGCGGGGCGCAAAGCTGGGCTGCCAGGCGAAACCAAAACGCGGCTCATAGTCGCCGATGCCCTTGTAGGTGTTGTAGTTGGCGCCCAACTGGGCGACGCCGGTCACCAAGTCGAAGTTGATGTTCCTGCTCTTGTTGCGGTCGCCGCGCGGTGTCACGACCTCATAGCGCAGTCCGAGGTTCAGAGTGAGAGTTGGAGCGATCTGATAATTGTCCTGGACAAATGCCGCCGCCAGGCTATTGGTCAGGTTGAAGTGAAGCGGGGTGCCCACTGAAACCGAGGCCGGGAGACCCAGGAGGAAGTCGGCGTACCCGGCTCCCGTTGTTCCTCCCGTGTTGTTGGTGTATTGGCCGTTGAAATTCCAGGAACCGGCAGAGCCGTTGTTGCCGGCGTAAACGTCGTTCATGTCGTAGTGCAGGAACTGGAAGCCCGTGTGAATCGAGTGACGGCCGTGAGTCCAGGTCAGCGAATCTTCATACTGGTAGGTGGTGTCGTGGAAAACCTCAAATCCGCCCGCGGATCCAATGGTTCCGAAATCGGTGCTGATGGAGGGCAGGATGGGCACCGAAACGCCCGGTAGGCCGATCTCGGTGTTGGGGTTCTTGCCGTCTGCCGACGAGTAGACTTCGTCGTTTGCCGGGAAGATCTGGACGCCCAGACGGAGGTCATTGACGAGGGTGGGAGTGATAGTCCGCACGTAATCGCCCACGATGCTCTTCAACGGGTACTGGCGCTCCAGGTTCGGCGACAGCACGTCGATGCCATTGGTCTGGGCCACCTCGGTATACATCTGGGTGTACCGGCCCATGATGTGATCTTTGTCGGTGGGCTGGTAGTCGAGCTTCAGGTCGCCCTGGTAATTGTGTGTGTACCCGGCGGTGGTGTAATTCACCGTGGTCATCTGTTTCTGAAAGGCGGGCAGGGCAATCAACTTCGCGGCGACCGAGTCAACGGAGCCAATCGGAATGCGGTTGTTGAGGAAGGGCTGGCGGGAGGAAGGCGCAGTGCCGGCCACCGGCTGATAGAGCTGTGTGCCTCCCCCTGAGCAGACGCCGTTTACGAAGGTGCCGCCGAAGCCTGTGCAGTAGTAGCCGAGGTCATAGTACCCGTTAGCCGGGGTGTAGAAGCTGTTTCCGCTGGCGGGATAGAAGACCGTGTTCTGTTGCCCGGTAGACGGCTGGTTGTAGAGCGAAGTCTCCTGGTCGGCGAAGAAGAAGAGCTTGTTTTTGACGATGGGCCCGCCGACCGTGCCGCCGAACTCATTCCAATGCAGGCCGGGGCGCGGGATCTCGGTTGCGGGGCCATAGCCCACAATGGAGGCCACGGCTTTGTCCTGCCAGGTGTTGGCCTCAAGGTCGGTGTTGCGGACGTATTCGTAGAGATCGCCGTGGAATTGGTTGGTTCCCGACTTGAGCGATTCGACGATCACGCCGCCGGCATAGTTGCCGTAATCGGCCGCGGCGTTGCTGACGATGATGTTGAACTCCTGCACCGCGTCGGGCGCCGGCGTATAGGAAACCTCGTCGTTGTCGGGCTGGTTGACGTCCATGCCGTCGAGAATGAAGTTATTGTCCTGCTCGCGCGCGCCGTTGACGTAGGGGCGGCCGGTGCCGAAGGTGGTCTGCGGGGACTCAAAGGCAAAAATGTTCGACGTCAAAACTCCCGGCGCCAACAGCGTCAATTGGTTGATGTCGCGGGTGGCCAGGGGCAGGTTGGAGGCGGCGTTGGCATCAATCAATGTGCCCACCTCGGTTGAGCCGGTCTGCAGCAGCGGCGGCGCGTCGGAGACGGTGATGGTCTGACTGACTTCGCCGACCTTGAGATGGAAGTCGACGCGGGCCACCTGGTTGAGTACCAGGGTGAAGGCGTTGCGGGCCTCGGTGGCGAATCCCGGAGCGGCCACCTTGACCTGAACCTTGCCCACCGGAATGATGGGGAAGGAGTAGAGGCCGTCGTTGGTGGTTTTGGTGGTCCAGGTGGTGCCCTGTTCCACATTGGTCACCGTCACGGTAGCGCTGGCGATTGCGGAGCCTGAAGCATCCGTCACCAGCCCTGTCACCGAGCCCGAGCTCTGCTGGGCCCACATGGCCGCAGGCAGCAAGAGCAAACACACGGCCAAAACTGCAATCGGTAATCTCATAAGATTCAGCTTCACTGGATCCTCCTCTTCAACTAACGGTGCGGGGCGCTTGCAGAAGACCAAAGCCCCGGCTGTTGAAAGTGACATAACGACCGCGCTTCGCGCTTTGTAACGATCTTCCGGGCATGACAGGCAACTCAAGCGGCCATGCGGCGGCTGCGAAGGTCGGCCAAAAACGAATACATGATCAAATCAACGCTAAATGAGCATTTATTGATTGCGTTGAATCTTAGCCCACGTTTCGCAAAAATAGCAAGAGAAAAATTGATCTATTTTTAGATAAATGATCATAATTATGATCCAAGGGTGGATTTCGTGGCAGTATATAGCGCCTTTGGTGCACTTTAGGCCCACTCCGCGTTCGATGTAGCGAGAGCTTGGCAGAGCCAGCTCAATCACATCGGGGAGCGGGGCTATGCTTCTTGTAAGTCTTCTAGATAACTAGTTCTTCATCAAAACTTTGCGTGGGTTCAACCCGGCCTGCGGCTTTGAGGGAGCGAGTTTGGCGCTTGGGCTTTTGTGTGACACAGGGCACTTTGCGGTCGGCCTGGCCGAACCGCCGCTTCTCTCGTGCGATGAAAAGAAGTCAATTTTGAATGAATGTATTTATATCGATCAAAATATCGCTCGTTTTATGCCGTTGTGATATATTGAACTCAAATTGGCTCGATAGGAATCCGGGATTTTGGTCGAAGGGGTTACGCTTCGGGCTGACTCAAGACTGATCCAAATCTGGCTAAATTGCTCAAATCAGGCCGCCAGGGCTGATCGCAGCAGATTCTTTGGGAAGGGTATTTTTCGCAATCGTGATGGGTCCGCTCTTTTTTGAAGCATGTGTCGCGTCCCTGCAGGCCGCCCGGGCCGCCGAGTTTGGCGGGGCGGATCGTATCGAGCTTTGTTCGCGGCTTGAAAGCGGCGGCATCACCCCTTCACCGGCGCTGATGATCGCTTCGGCGGCGGCGGTTGCGATACCCGTGCATGTGCTGATCCGGCCGCGCGAGGGGGACTTTGTGTACTCGCCGCGGGAGTACGACGAGATGCTCCGGCAGATCGACGCGGCGAGGGATGCGGGGGCCGGCGGCGTGGCGCTGGGAGTGCTGGATGCCGAGGAACGTGTCGATGTAAAGCGGACGCGGACGCTTATCGAGTATGCGCGGCCCCTGCAGGCGACGTTTCACCGCGCGTTCGACGAGACCTTAGACCTGGGCCAGGCGCTGGAGGACACGATCGAAGCCGGGGCGGACAGTTTGCTCACCTCCGGCGGCGCGCGCGACGTGCTGAGCGGTGCGGCATCGATTGCAGAGCTTGCGCAGCAGGCCGGGGAGCGCATCCGGATCATTGCGGGCGGTGGGCTGCGGCTCAGCAATCTGTGCGAGGTGGTACGGCGCAGCGGAGTGTATGCGCTGCACGGCTCGCTGACGCGCGAGAGCCACGGGGCGGACGGCGAGCCCGATGTGAGATTGCTGGAGCGGAGCGTACGCGACGCGATCCGGCTATTGCGCGACCTGCACGGCAAGCAAGCTATTGCGGTTCCAGAATAGCGAAAAGGCGCGTCAGGCGCGGATGACGCGTGTTCCCCCGCGCTCGAACGCAGCCGTGGCCTCAGGGCTGGCAGCGTGATCGGTGATCAGAATCTGAATTTCGTTAGCGGGGCAGATGAAAGCCGGGCTGACCTTGCCCAGCTTGCTGGAGTCGGCGGTGACGATGACCTGCTTGGCCTGCTTAAGCATCTTGCGATAGACCAGCGCTTCGTCTGTTTCGAGCGATGTGGCGCCGCGCTCCGCGTCGAAACCGGTGACGCTGAGGAAGACCTTATCCATATAGACGTTTTCGAGGAAGCTGAGGGCCGCATCGCCGCAGAGCGCGAACGACCACGCCCAGGGCACCACGCCGCCGGTGAGGTAGGTGCGAATGGCCGGGCGGTTGCACAGCTCCATGCCGATATTGATGGCGTTGGTAATGACCTGGATCTTTTCGCGATGGCGTAGACTTCGGCCGATGTGGGTGGTGGTGGTTCCGGCGGAGAGGCCGATGGTCTCGCCGGCCTGCACCAGCTCGGCAGCGGCGAGGCCGATGCGACGCTTCTCCGCGGCGTGGCGCTGCTCGCGGGCGAGGAAAGAGCTGTCGTAGCGGAAGGGCTCGTAGAGCAGTGGCTCGACGAGTTCGGCGCCGCCGTGAGTGCGGCGGATGAGCCCGCGGTTCTCAAGGCGCGCCAGATCGCGGCGAATGCTGGGCGCCGAGGAACCCGCTTCGGCAAGAATTTCGTCGATGGTGGCGCTGCCCGAGCGCAGCAAGAACTTGATGATCTGTTCAGACCTGCGATTAATGGATTCAGACATTTCGGGAAGATTCTAATCTGTTTCCCGCTGGGTTGACCACCCATTCGAGCAGGAAATTGATCAAAATCAAGGAATCGAGGCTCAAAATCGTCACCCGGGTGATCGATTTCGCAGTAAACATGCAATAAAAGAAGTCGGGAAGTGAAAGCGAACGGTGGACCAGGAGAGCACCAGGGTGGCGCGCCGGGTTGTGCCGAGAGGGCTGCATCTGTCTGCGCGCAGCTACTGGTCCGATGGCAAGGGGGGAAAAGGATGGTGCGCCCGGAGAGATTCGAACTCCCGACCTAATGCTCCGGAGGCATTCGCTCTATCCAGCTGAGCTACGGGCGCGCAGTCTTAAGAATAGCGCATTTGGTTGCCAAATGGCGGCCGGAGGTGGACTTGAACCCCGGCGACCCAGGTTGTTCTCCGCGGGCGCGCGGGCAAACCGTGGTCTTCGACCTTCCCGTTATTTGTTCGGCCGCGCCATTGCCTTGCGCGCCGCATCGCCAACGATTCCCTCCGCGGCGAGTGCGTGCCGAACCCAGGCCGAGTAGACAAAGCGATTCGTCTGTCGCACCCACACCGCTTCGGGTACGGAGTTGAGTTCAGCGCGCGGTACACCGGGGATGTTGACGCCCAGGGCCATTACACCGCCCTCACGGTCCTGAGAGACGTAGCCCGGATCGATGTAGACGTGGTTTCTGGCAGCCCACTCCGAGATATGCGTTTCCGGCATCGCCTGAATCGACTGCCCGGTCCAATTGGGAAAGTGCAGCTTCGACTCGAGCCAAAGTGCCCCCGCGCGGGTAACCCAGCTGGGCCGATGGCTCGCGCCCTTGACCCAATAGGTCTCGAAGATGTTTCGCCGTGTGCCAGTGATCGCTTCCACGCGACGCGCGAGATCGTCGAAGAACGGCTGCTCGTGAGCGCCGGGGATATCGACCACCGTGTCGCGCGTGCCATTCATAATCAGCGTGGGTCCGCGACGCTGGTTGAGCGCGTAGACGACGGCGGCTTTATCGCCGAGCACGGAAAGGGATTTCCAGGGGATCGACTGGCACATCGGCTTGCCGCTGTTTTCCCAGTAGCCGCCGGGGCCGTCGAGGTCGCCTCCACCGGAGAGCAACAGCACGGCGATGCGCGGATCGATGGCTCCGGTCAACGCGGAAACGAACGACCCCATCGAGTATCCGAGCACTGCGATACGCGCGCGATCGACGTCCGCCCGGCCGCGCAGATAGCTCACCGCCTGCTGAACGTCGGTCATCATCAATCCACTCAGGCGCTGCGGGTAATGGGGCGCGTTCACAACGCGGTCATGCAGGCGAGTGCCGGATTTGCGATCAGGATTGCGCTCGCCCTCACCGATGGGGTCGTAGGTAAGCACAACGGCACCGGCGCGCGCGTAGAGGATGCCGGTGTAGAAGGAGTACCAGCTATATTTATCGCCGCCGTGCCCGTTCACGACGATCAGCGCGGGCAAATGTCTGCCACCGGCGGCGGGACGATAGACGATAGCCGGAACTCTCATCCCGAACTCGGTACCGTAAGTCACCCGTTCGGCGATCACGCCTGTCGCCGGGTTAAAAGTTCCGTAGGATTTTGGGGCTAGTGGAGGAGGCGTTGCGGAAATAAACAGGGTCCGCCGAATCTCATTGCGCCACTGGCGGTATTGAGCGGGTGTGGCTCTCTGGGCAAGCGCGCTGGTGGAAAAGAGGCAGAACAGTAATGCCGCGAGGATGGCGACCCGATGAAATGCATTCACGCGCCGACCTCTCACCGTTCCTCCTGCTTCAGCCGACGATAGAAGCTCTGCACTACGGCATATGCCGGCTTCGGTTTGCGATCCATGGTCACCAACCCCTTGCTGTTGCGGTAGCGGGCAATATCGGGATGATCGCCGTTGATGCGGTGCGGATCGGGAAAGTCGCTGTACACCCAGATCAATCCGCCGGCAACGTAGCCGCGCCGTTGGGGCGCGAATATCTGCTTCAGGTGCGCGGAAAGAAAGCGGACCTGGTAGTCGTAACTATAGTCTTTGCTGCCGTTCTTCGCGGTGTCTCGATTCCAGTTGGCCACGCCTTCCGAGCCGAATTCGCTCACCAGGATCGGCTTGCCGGGATACTCCTGGTGCATGCGGTCGAGCATCGGCCCCACATCGTCGAGCTTGCCGTAGTACCACCCGTAGTACTCATTCACGGCCACGATATCCACCGGACCCATCGAAATGTCCTTCTCGCGCTTGTCGGAGGCGAAGGTGACCAGGCGCGACGGGTCCAGGCTGTGTACATAATTGACGGCCTTCGCGATATAAGCGGCGACTTCCGGCTTGTCGGATGGAATCTCGTTGGCCACCGACCAGATGATCACGCTGGGATGGTTGCGGAGCTGGTGGACCATCGCTTCGAGCTCCGGTTGCGCGTAGTTCTTCCAAACCTCGGGCGACGAAAGCGTTGCGGCCGAGCTCTGCCACGCGGGCATTTCGGTCCACACCAGCAGCCCCAGCTCGTCGCAGTCGTTATACACGTCCTGCGACTGGGAGTAGTGGGCGAGGCGGACGAAGTTGGCGCCAAGCGCCTTAATGTCCGCCATGTCTCTGCGGTTCTGCGCAACGCTCAGGGACTGGCCCACTCCGGGCGCAAACTCGTGGCGGTTGATGCCGCGCAGGGTAATGGGAGCGCCGTTGAGGAGGATTTGCGATCCCCGGGTTTCGATCTGCCGGAAGCCGATGCGATACGACGCCAGGTCGGGTGGTTGGCCGGGGGCGCTGGTTTTCACTGTAAGCCGGTAGAGAACCGGACGATCGGGAGACCAGGGCTGAATTCCAGTGAGATCCGCTGCGGAGGCAAGGTCTGTTTGCCCGGCGGAGGCCGGCGCCTCCTCCGTCTGTTTCCACACCAGCCTTCCGCCTGCGCTGGTAAGAGAGAGTTGCACATCGGTCTTCGCCGGCGTGTCTTCATGGACTGCGGTTTCAACCTTCAGCCGCCAGCGGCCATCAGCCAGCATCGTTGTCGTTGCATAGCTCTCGCTACGCACTGCTGGACGCTCTTCCAGGTACACGGGCCAGATCAGTCCGCCGTCGTCCCACCACCCTCGCCACTTGGCATCGGGAATCGCCTCGGGGAGAATCGAATTGTCCACTTCCACGACCAGGGTATTTTCTCCCAGGTGTGACAGCGAGCTCGTGATGTCGTAGGCCACGTCGAGCCAGGGCAGCACCGACGATCCGATGGGGTGGCCGTTCAACCAGACCTTCTGCCGGAGAACCGTGCCGGAAAAATGCAGGAAGACATGGGCGCGTCCAGCGCGCGGGGCGATGAATCGGGTCCGATACCATGCTTTGCCTTTGTAGAAGCGGTACGGATCGCCTGGATCGGCGGGGCGGCGCGCGAACTCCTCGTTGAACGAACCTGGAACGGCGATCTTCCTCCATGTTCCGTCCGCGTTGGGAGCAAACCATGCTCCAGCCTCGCCCTGCCGGTCGGGATCCAGGCGAAAATCCCACCTGCCCGACAGATTGATGCGCGTGGGCCCGCTATAGGCCGCAGGCAGCGGGGCGCCGCTGGGGCCTATGCCTGCGGGCGCGGCAGGCGCCGCCGCACAGGCGATCGTTCCAGACAACAAGCAAAATGAAAGCAGGGAAAAACGCAATGGGGGTCCTCTCTCTATTTTCAGCGCGGCGCGTTGTGGCTTGCGGTTGGCGGCGGAGTCATTGGCCAGGAATCATCCTGTTCCAGAAATGGAGGAATCATCCGCCAGGGAGTCTCCTGGAATACATCGGGAAAATTCTTTGTTTCTCCGGTCAGAGTATGCAACTCGACCATGTACATCAGGCCGTGTTCATCCAGCGGAACAGTGGCCTGCCAGATCCCACCCTTGCGCGCCATCGGCCAGATTTCCCAGCTCCGTTCGCTGGGCAGAGGCTTCACGAACAGGGTGGCCGAGGCGATGGACGCACTCCTATCGGAAGAACCCGCCTGAATCGCGGCGTTCCAGGTAAATGACATTTCTCCGCTGCCCGCTGCGACCTGCTCGCGTTCCTTCACCGCCTTCAGGATCACGCGACCGAAAGCCGCATCGGAGGCCGGCCGCGGTTCGAGCGGAAGGCAGGTGCGTTGCGTTCGGTGTTCCAGCCACAGCCGCGGCGCAGACGCATCGAGCTGCGCCAGAGGCTGATTCTGGCTGCTCCATTGGAAGCCGATCTGATGCCGCAGCGGGTTCGACAGCGGGCGATAAACGGCATCTGCCGTCTCTGCCAGTTGTTGCCAGAAGGCCCGCGAGCGCGCCAGATCGGTGATGGCCGCGCTGTAGTCGTGTTCATTGCCGGTTCGCAGAGCGTAATCGAGGTACGCCATGCCACGTATGCGGGCCGCGTAATAGTCGCCCAGGTCCGCAGCGGCAAGCAGGTCAACGCGGAGAAGCCTCCAGGCGCCGGCATCCGTGGACGGAGGCGGAGGTGCGGCGGCCAGCAGTGCCCGTGTGTTGCGCGCCGCGTCTGCCATGCGCCGCGCTACGGTGAATGGATCGATGCGGCCATCCGGAGTGCCCGCCATCCTCTCTCCCACGTACTCGTCGATTCCGGCGAAACCGCGGTTGTCCTCGGGGCGGTTTTCAGCGAACTGAAGCAAATGGTCCGCGTCGTCAGGCAAAACCTGTTGGGGCCACCAATGCCGCGCATGCTTTTTGCTTGTGCTCAGGCTGCCGGTTTCGGTTTCCGGCGAAAAATCCCGCTGATCGGGCCCCTGGAAGCGGTAGGCATAGGCCAACGGCACGATTCGGCTGCTCTCTTGCATGGCGGCATAAGCCGCGGCACCGGCGGCGCCCAGGTGGCGCTCGAACTCCCGGATCAGGTTGCGCTCTGGCAAATCGGGGTTGTAGCCCAGCTGGCCCCAGGCGTAGTACCACATCCAGTGCTTTTGCCACATCCAGCGATACACCGCGACATCCGATGCGGAGCGGTAATACTGGTCAGGATGAACGCTGAAGTAGGCAATGTGCGGCTCCAGCGTGAAGCCAAGCGCATTACCCAACTTGCACGACCTCACCGTGCGGCGGATGAAGCCGGTGTTCTCCCATGCCCAGAAGCGATGCGTGCCGTTGGCGCGTATCTGCCACAGGATGCGGTAATCCGCCGGCACATCGAGGTAGTCCTGGTAGCTGTAGGTGCCGTACTCCGCGCCTTGCATGGATTGGTAGGGAAGCCCGAGGTGCTCGCCGTTGAACTTGATCTCGATATCGAACCCGTTGTGCGCGGCCCGAGCGATGGGAAGCAGTTGTGCTTTGGTAGTTTGCCAGCTTCGCGTGTAAAGGCGAAGATTCGTGCGTCCGGCGTCGGCGATTCCTTTCAAGTACGCGTCCTGGTAGAAACTGGCCGGCTGCGTCGACTCGCCGACGCGAAAGCCCAGTTCGTAGAGATCAGGCAGTGCGCGGATCAGCAAGGCAACGGCTTTGGCGGTATAGTCCGCGAGGCGTTCGGGCGGGACGCCGGTCACCGACGGCTCGTTCTTATACTGTCCGCTGCGGCCGTTGTTGGCGCTGTAGTTCATCAGCGCCACGCGGATGCCGCGTGACCGCGCGTATGCGACGATGGCGCGCAGGCTGGCCAGGTTGCGGCGCTGCGCCGCCGGGTCGCCGGCGCTGGGGTATTCGGGAACGTGAACCAGCATGGGATACAAGTTGGGGAAGCTGGTGGATTCGAGATCGTAGGCGCCGTGCAGGTCGAGCAGGTTATATCGATTGCGCGCCAGCATGTCGATGTACGAGCGCCACATGTCAAGATCGTTCAGCAGCAGCGGATAGCCGCCAGGCGGCGGCGCTTCCATGGTCCCCGAAGTATGGATGAACATGTTGTCGGCGCGCACTTCGAGGTATGGCCTTTGCGTCCCTGTTACCAGGCCGGCGGTGAGCCTTCGCCACGATCTTGCCGGCCGATTGCGAATCTGTTCCTCCAGTTCCTCCAGGCCATACATCGCTCCCACCGCTCCGCCAGCCCGGATGGTGACGGCTCCGCCAGTCTCTTCGAGAGAGAAGGATTGCTCTTCGGCGGAGATTGAGCGGGGCAGCGGGTCACCCGCTCCGGCGGGAAGCAACACCTCGATGGAGGCCGTGGCCGGGTCGATTCCAGCGGAGCGGAGCGCCGCGCCGACATTGCCCGCTGCCCAGCGAACACACGCCGGCGCGTCCACCGGAAGCCGGACCTCGCCGTACAGCAGCGGAGCGCATGCGAATACGAACAGCGCAAGGCATCCGAGTGTTCTCCGCATATACGCCGGGAAAAGGGCTGGAGCAACGGGAACGAGTTTACGGCGGTTATGCATCAGGAGCCGATCCTTCTGAGCGGGAATTGCGTGTCCGCCTGCATATTCCGGGCTGCTTCGGCTTGCTGAAGATGCTGCTCCATCAATTCCCGCGCCCGCACCGCTTCGCGAGAGCGGACCGCGCGATAAATCTCCCGGTGCTGTTCGGCGGCTGCTTTCCGGTTGCCGCCATCCTCGTCCGAGTGCAACCGCATTTCATAGATGCCGGAAACCACGGTCTCCATCAAGGCAGCGAGGATGGGATTGTGAGACGCGCGCGCAATGGCGCGGTGGAAGAGCAGATCGTGAATGAAGAAGGCGTCAGGGTCAGCGCACGAGGCAAACATTTCGGCCATCTCTTCAGCGAGCGCGGCAAAATCCCGATCGCAGCCCCGCTCGGCCGCGAGCGCGGCCAGGCTGCCTTCGAGAACGCGCCGAGCCTCGAACAACTGCCAGGGCTGGAAGTCGTGCAACGCGCCAAGCATGGGCAGCGAGGCCTTGCCGATCTGCGGCGGCCCGTCGGTAACGTACGTGCCGCTGCCGTGCCGTATGCGCAGGATGCCCATGGCCGCGAGGTAGCCGACGGCGGAGCGGAGCGTGGGCCGTGATACGTTCAGCTCGCGGGCCAGGTCACGCTCCGCCGGCAGCCGGTCGCCAGGCTGCAGTCTTTGTTCCTGGAGAGCGTGGCGCAGAGAATCGATCACCTGCTGGACACGATGCGCGCGCGGTTCGGGCGCTGCGCCTTCCTGCGAGCGAACCTTCAGCGGTGCGGCCGGCGCCGGCCACGATGGAGCGCTACGGCCGAGTTCCACAACGTTGTGTTGGCATTGCGCCTGCATCACTGGACTCGGTCTCCGCAATGACGATAGAAATCGGTAATCTGGTTCCGGAAGTCGGGCCGGCGAAGATCGCCGCGAAACACCAGCAACCACGAGCAACCCGCCCTGACGGATTGCGTGAGATCGTCGCCCAGCGCATATCCCTGCCTGGTAGCGGCGATGAGTTGCTCGCAGACCAGCGGCTGGCCATTTTGCCACTCGGCGGGATACAGGTGCTTGCGATCGAAGCCGTTGTCCTGGAGCATCAAACCCTGGCGGCTGGCCAACGCCAGAACGGACTTCTCGCGGCATCCTGGATCGGGCAGGGTGCAGTCTCCGCCAAGAAACGAGCTATCGGGCATCAGCGCCAGCGGCGTATGCGGAAAGGCATTTCTATACACAGCGATGGTGCGCGAAATGGCGCCGAACCAGATCGCGTTGCTGTATCCGGCCTTTTGCCACAGTGCGAGGCGCGAGGCCCTTTGTTCCGGCGTCTTGTTCTGCTCGGTGTCGGGCTTGGTCTCGCCGCCGTCGCCAACCGCGATCTCAATAAAGGCGATCTTGTTGCGGTACGGGCTGGCCTGAATATGCGCCGCGACACCATCGAGGAACCGGCTGAGCCCCGTGAAATAACCCGGACTCCAGTACACGGGAAGAACAGCGCCATCCACTTCGGTGACGGAGCCGATGCGATACATTTTCCTGGCCCAGGCCGGAGTGCCCTGCCGCGACCACGGCTCCTTCCATTTTCGCCATCCCGCCGTAGAAAAGCGCAGGATGACGGATTTACCCGCATTCGTCCAGACCGCGATCTCCCGGTCCATGGTGGAAAAATCGAAGCGGCCTTCTTTCGGCTCCAGCTCCGACCAGTAATAGATGAGTACGCGCCCGGAGACATCGGGCAGTCGAGCGTCCGATGGATCGGCCTGCTCGCCGGAAAACTCGATCAGACGCGGGCAGGAGAGGGCCGCCTTCCCGGCAGGCGCCCCTCCCGAGGAGGCCGGGAAAGCGGGCGGCGATTCCTGTGCGCCTCCGGGCACAAACAAGCCGAGGAGAATAGCAAAGACAGCCGTGGACCCGATTCGCATTGGAGAATTCTCTCCTGGTTTCTCTGCGCGGTGAACTTGCATTTCCTGCGAGCTGGCGGGATCGTTCTTATGCTCGCCAGTACCGTCACCGCGCGATTTCGTAATGCTGCGGCGGTCTCCTGACCAGCTTCCTTAAAATGTCAGCCTTCCCGAAAGCTGGAGGAACCGCTGACCGCTGGTGCCCGTGATCTGTCCCAGGCTGTTGCCGACCTGGTCCGACGGCGTGCCCAGGTTGGGCGTGTTGAAGATACCGAATGCGTCGCAGCGGAACTCAAAGGCCATTCCTTCCCGCCCCGGAACCTGAAACAACTTCGCCATCGACATATCGTTTGAGATGGTGGCGGGCCCGACCACGGCATCGCGGCTGAGCGTGCCGAAAGTTCCGCTGGACGGGAAATCGTGCGCGAACGAGCTTGACGAACTGCAGGCGGGATTGTCGCTGCCGCAGAACGCCGTGGTGTCGAACCACGTATTGGCCAGTCCGGTGCTTGCGTTTTGGGTCAGCGCCAGCTTATCCATGCGGTGACGCCCGGAGGGAAGCGTCCAGGGGTGCCATACAATCGGCCGCTGATTGGGGCTGTTGGTGTTGGCCCAGTCGGTCTTGGAGATGATATTGACAGGCTCGCCGCTGCGGATGGTGTATCTGCCGCTGAAGTCCCAGCCTCCAACCACATTCCGCAGCAGCCAGTTGTATTGGGCAAACTTGGGGGCGTGCACGGTATAACCGAGGCCGGCGATGTGGGTCGCGTTGAAAGAGGATGGCCCGTACTCTGATTGGAAATTGAAATTGAGCGGAGAGCCAACGGCGGGAACAGCGGGCGTGCTGAAGACATTGGGCACAGTGGTGGTGTCGGTGACGTAGGAGGAGAATTCGTCGAGCGAACGCGACCAGGTGTAGGAGCCCATGGCGCTGAGCCAGCCTGACATACGCTTGGTTACAGCGATCTGCAGCGCGTTGTAGCTGGAGACGCCCACGGTGGCCATGTCCGCGATATTGCCAAAGTTCGCGTAGGTGCGGCGCGCCTGGTAGCTCGAGGTCGAAGTGCTGGCGCCGGGCGCGTAGAGGGCGGGATTGGAGTTGAAGTCCAAAAGTTGATGGCGTCCGAATTTACCAACGTACATCACCTGCACCGCAAGGTTGTTGGTAATTTGCTGCTGAACGTTGAGGTTCGCCGCCTCCACGTAAGGAGTTCGCAGATTCTGATCGGGATAGGTAAGTGTGAAGGGCGTTTTGAAGGTGGGATTGCTCAGATTCACCGTGGTTGGGAAGGTGGGCCCACTGGCGTAGGGATCGGAGATACTGGCCGGAATTACGTTCGGCGAAAACTGATAGACATAGGGCTGCGTGTTGTTCTGGATGATGTTGGATTCGAGCTCGTCGTAAAAGATGCCGAAGCCGCCGCGCAACGCGGTCCTGCCGTTGCCGAAGAGATCGTATGCGAAGCCCAGGCGGGGCGCGAAATCGTAGTACCGTGTGGGAACTTCGCCGCGCGGCACCCCGGAATCTCCTGGGAACACCAGTCCCGCCGGAGCACTGGGAATCTGCGTAGACTGCTGGCCCGGGCGGAAGGTGGCCCACCAATTCTGCGGCTGATACCAGGGGAAGGGCAGTTCATAGCGCAGGCCAAGGTTGAGGGTAAGCCGCGGCATCACCTTCCAGTCGTCCTGGAACCACAGATACACGTTGTTCTGGATACCGGTCTGCTCGATCTGCGGGCTTTCGGCGGTGGCGGAGTTGACGAAGCCGAACATGTAGTCGGCCATGGATTCGCCCGTAAACGTGCCGGTGAAGGTGAACTGGCCCATGGTGTAGAAATACGACCGGTTCATGTATTGCAGGCGCAGATATTCGGCGCCGGTCTGGATGCTCTGGTTACCGCGCGTGAGACTGATGCTGTCCACCACGTCGATGTCCGCGTCCACATTCTTCTGCTGGTCAGTGGAGTTGGAGGAGAGCACCATGCGTGAATTGACGTTGAACGCGGGCAAAACCGGTTTGCCCAGCACGGGAAACGCCGAGCCCAGCGAATTCAAGCTGGTGGGATCGGTAGGAATGGAGTCTCCGGCAAAGCGGTTGTAGCCCAAGCGCAGGACGTTGAGCAGCGTGGGAGAGATCACCCAGGTGTCGTTGACGGAGATGGTCTTGGTGCTTGCATCCTGATTCAGCACCTCGTATTGCGGAATGGCGTTGGTCGAGGTGGTGTGGCTGTTCTGCGACGAATCGACCACGATGTAGCGGCCATCGATGGTGTGATTGCCGAAGTGCCAGTCCGCGCGGCCCTCGGCCACGTCGTTAATGAGCGGGCTCAAGTAACTCTGAATGAGAGTGTTATTCGGGCCGTTGGGAAGCGGAACATATTTGGCGTCGAAGGTTTGAATGACGGAGTTGAGGCAAACGTTGGGAATCTGCGCGTTGGCGATGTATTGCCCCGTGCCCAGGGCCGAGGCGCAGGCGGGCGAAATCAGCGTGCTCAGCGTGGAATAGTATTTCCCCTTGGGATAATTGGGATTGCTCAGATAACTGCTGGCGCTTTTTTTGGCCGCTGCCGCGTCCGCGGAGAAATCCGCGGGAGCGCCGTTGAGGCCGCGCTCGGCTGTAGTGGGAGGTAACGCCGAGGTCGCCGTGCTGGTATTGTGTTGGCGGTATCCCTCATAGGCAAGGAAGTAGAAGAGCCTGTTCTTCAGGATGGGACCGCCGGCCTCTGCTCCGAAGCGGTTGATGTGCGACGGATCCGTGATCCCGGTGTAATAATTTGCGGCGTTGAAGGCCGTGTTCTGATCGTATTCCCAGGCCGATCCATGAATCTGGTTCGAGCCGGATTTGGTGAGCACGTTCATGATGCCGCCGGTATTATGCCCATACTCGGCGCCGTAGTTGCCGATCAGGACCTCGACCTGGGAAAGAAAGCCGGGCGGCGGATAGTTCTGGCCGGTGTTGCGGAAGAAATTGAGGTGCAACAGGCCGTCGAGCAGTAAAAGGTTATCGGAGCTGCGCGAGCCGGAGACGTTGAACTGCGGCCCGTTGCGGTCCGGGGCAAACGCCGCCCGGTCACTGACATCCGAAACGCCGGGCAGGATGCCGATGAAGTCGAACGGCTGTCCCGTGCTGCTGGGCATGTCGTTCACCAGTTCCTGGGGAATAATGGCGCTGATCGTGTCGGAATGCGTATCCACCTGTGGCGGCGCGCCGCTGACCACGACTTCCTGCGCTACCGTGCCGGGATGCAGTGGAGCGTCAACGCGGACGTTCTGGTCGGCGTCGACGCTGACCGCGGTGTTGGAAAAGCGCTGGAATCCCGCGGCCTCCACCGTGACGGTGTAAACGCCGATGGGGATCTCGGTCAGAACGTAAGAACCGCTGGCGTTGGCCACAGCCCGGCGGGTGAGGCCCGTGGCGGAACGCGCGGTGATTTGCGCATTGGGAATGGCCGCGCCGGAGGTGTCGGTCACCTGACCCTCGATGCTGCCGGTATTCTGCGCGAAGGCGCTTGCTGCGCAGAACATCAGGACTGCCGCCAGGGGCGCAACAATGCGGCAGAAAAAACTGCTGGAACGACTTTGGCTCATGCCACTCACCTCTCCGAAATGGATAAAGATTCGCTTTTCGACCGCTATTCGATGGTGGAAGAATCGTAAGACCGCCGCCGTCCGGCTGTGACCGGCCAAATGGCCTATATTAACTTTCCAGTAACCTGCCGAGCCGGCGGTTGCGGATTTGAGCAGATTTTTCGTTTCAGGGGGCTTGCATGGACCGCGGCTAGCGCAGAACCAGGATTACTGTAGCCTAGCGATCGTTGATGAAGGTCGCCGCTCCCTGATGGTCGCGTCGACTTGAGGACATTGGCTTCGGAATGCACGAACCCTGGTTCTGCTATAGTCAGCCGTTCTGTACACTGCGATGGATCATTTGTGACAATGGCCGCAACGATGCGTTCTCATCTGATTTCGCTGGCTGCGCTCGCTCTGACCTGGGGCCCGTCCCTGGCAGGGGCCAATTCCGCCGGCAGAAGCTTTACGGCCACGACCTGGAGAGTGGAAGAAGGGCTGCCCGAGGACACCGTTCAGGCCTTTGCCCAGACGCCGGACGGCTATCTCTGGATCGGCACCAACGGCGGACTCGCGCGCTTCGACGGAACGCATTTTGCGGTCTACAACAGCGACAACACACCCGTATTTCGAGAAAACAGTGTGCACTGCCTGACCGTCGCGCGCGACGGGAGCCTGTGGATCGGGATGGAAGGCAGCGGCCTGATCCATCTCAGCCACGGTGAGTTCCGAGTGTGGGCGGCCGCCGACGGCCTGACCGATATGTTCGTTCACGCCGTGGCCGAGGATCGCGCCGGCACTCTCTGGATCGGCACCAACAACGGCTTTTTCCGCCTCGCCCAAGGCCGTGTGCTGCGCATCGACGGCACGAACGGCATTCCATCTCTGGCGGTAAACGCGATCCAGGAAGATCCATCCGGCCGTATATGGATTGGCGGCTCGCGCCTCATGTCGATCGATAAGGGAGTATTTAAAGAGCATGAGCTGCCCGGAGAACTAAGCCGCAACCGCATCAAGTCGCTGGCGGTAACCCGCGACGGCGACATCTGGGTAGGGACGGTCTCCGGCCTCTACCGCTCGGCAGGCGGATCAGCGCCTTTCCGGCGAGTGCCCGGTGTACACGGCACCGTCAGAGCGCTGCGGCAGGATCACGACGGAACACTGTGGATGAGCATTGTGGGCCTGGGAGCCGAAGCGCGGGCGCTGGGACACGACAGCCGGCTGTCAGCGCCGGCGCTGCGCGTTCCCGGCGCCATCCTCAGCATCTTCGAGGATGAGGAACGGAACATCTGGGTGGGCAGCCAGTCGGGAATGACGCGCTACAGCGAGACCCCGGTGAGCATTGTGCCCGTCCCGGACTTCAGAAACTCCGACTTCTCCACTGTTTATCTGGACCGCGACGGCACACTTTGGAGCGCGGGCACGCGCCTGGTGCGCATCTCCGGCGGCCACGCCGAGCCCTATGTCTTCCCCGCGCTGCACGGCGCCAAGGTTCGCAACCTATTGCGCGATCGCGATGGCAGCCTCTGGATCGGCACCGACGGCAGCGGACTGTTCCACCTGACCAGCAAGAACGCCCGGCGCTACACAACCGTAGATGGGCTGGTAAACAACTTCATTCGCGTCATGGTGCAGGCCCGCGACGGCAGCCTGTGGATCGGCACCGACGAAGGCATCAGCCATCTCGACAACGGCCGCTTCCGGAACTACGGTATCCGCGACGGCCTGGCCTACTTCAGCATTCGCTCCATGATCGAGGACAGCCGGCGCAGCCTTTGGATCGGAACGGACCTGGGTCTCAGCCACCTGGTCGATGGGAAGTTCGCCGCGGACCGACCGGTCGCTGCCCTCCGCCAGGATAAGGTCTGGGCGATTCACGAAGACAGCGATGGCGGGCTCTGGTTCGGCACCAGGAACCACGGCCTTTATCGCTGGCGCGACGGAACGCTCACACGCTTCACCACGGCCGACGGTCTGGCCAGCAATGGGATTTATTCCATCCTGGAAGACGCGGCCGGGCACTTCTGGATGAGCGGCCCGGAGAGCGTCTCTCTCCTGAACCGTCATGAGCTGGACGCGTTTGCGGATCTCGCCCCGGTGAAACGGACGCATCTGTTAGCGCTGGGTCACTATAGTCTTCCCGGTGAGGACGGCCCGTCACAGATCTTCGGCGGAGTGCAGAGCGCGGGCGCCATCGCGCCCGGCGGAGACGTCTGGTTTCCCGGCAACCGTGGCCCGGTCCACGTCTCTCTTCCCCGCAGCGAACCCGCGCCCATGCCGCCGCTGATCGTCGATCGAGTGAATGCGGATCACCTCGCTGCCGCTTGGCGCCCCGGGGACTCACGCGTGTTGCTCGGACCTGCCAACAGCCGTCTCGACATTTCCTATGAGCCGCTGATGCTGAGCTCCCAGCAGAATGTCCGCTTTCGCTACAAGCTGGAGGGCTTTGATCGCGAATGGATCGACGCGCTCGGCCGCCACGATACCTCCTACACCAGCCTTCCACCCGGACGCTATGTCTTCCGCATTGCCGCCTTTCGCACCAGCGATCCGGGAACGTTCTCTGAAGTTTCCCTTGCCATCGTCAAAGCTCCATTCTTCTATCGCCGCTGGTGGTTCGTGCTCTGTGCTGCGCTGACCCTTCTCAGCCTCGCGGCGGCCATCTACCGCGCCCGTGTTGGCCGAATACGCCAGCGCTTCCTCGGCGTATTGGAAGAACGCAACCGCATTGCCCGCGAGATTCACGACACTGTGATCCAGGGATGCACCAGCATCTCCGCGGTGCTGGAAGCACTAACCACGATCGCCTCGGCGGAAAAGCGGGAAAGCCTGCTCGATCGAGCGCGCACACAGATTCGGAGCACCATTGACGAAGCGCGCGCGGCTGTCTGGAACCTTCGCCGCGAGGCTGCGCCGGCGGCTGGGCTGGACGCCAAGCTCTCCGCGATGTGCTCGCAAATCGGCGCCGAGTTTGGAGTCGATATTCTTTGCGCGGTCTCCGGAAAGCCGTTCCCGATGAACCGGCAGACGATGCACGAAACGCTGATGATCGTCCGCGAGGCGCTGCACAACGCCGCCGTCCATGCGGCCACGCCTGCAATCGAAGTCAATGCCGCTTTCAGCCGCGGCGGTGTCTCGATCCGGGTGGCCGATGACGGCAAAGGATTCGATCCGGAATCGGCCTTTTCGACCGGCCGGCACTACGGCTTATTGGGAATGAAGGAACGCGCCCTTCGCCTTGACGGCGAGATAGAATTCGTAAGCCGCCCGGGCCAGGGGACATGCGTGATCCTGCGCATTCCCCGGCGCCGCTTTATCCGCGAAGCGTCGTTGGCGGAGAAAGTGGGAACGCTTTGAACAGCAATTCTCAATTGGCGATCGGCGCGCCACACTCTAAAGCCGGCGGGGCGGCGAAAATTTGCGTGCTGGTGGTGGACGATCACCCCCTGATGCGCCTGGGCATCGCCGCGATGATCGATGCCCAGCCCGACATGCGGGCAGTGGGCGACGTTGGTTCCGGCGAAGAAGCGGTGCAATTCTGCCAGAGCGCCGCTCCCGACATTGTGCTGGTTGACCTGAAGCTCCCCGGCATGGGCGGCGTGGATGTGATCCGTGAGATTCGCCGCCGAGGCGGCCGCGCGAAGTTCGTTGTGCTCACCACCTATGAGGGCGACGAGGATATTCACCAGGCACTGGAAGCCGGCGCCGGAGGGTACGTCATCAAGGGGATGCCGGCCGCCACCCTGCTCGACGCGCTGCGGCGGGTTTATGCCGGGAGCAAATATCTGCCTCGCCCGGTTGAGAAGATCCTTGAGTCGCGTATGCCCGACTCGGAACTGAGCCCCCGCGAACGGGAGGTCCTAGGACTGATTGTGGCCGGCAAGAGCAACAAGGAGATCGCCGCCGAACTGGGCATCTCCCGCGCGACGGTGAAATTCCATGTCAGCGTCATCTTCTCGCGCATGGGCGTCGAGGATCGAACGCAGGCTGCGGTGGCGGCTCTGCAGCGGGGACTGGTGCGCCTCTAACAGGGCGGCTTGCAATCGCCCCCCTCCCGGATCGACGCACGTTTTGCGCCTGGGCTTGAATAGAGCGAGGGCCGAAGCAGCCCAAGCCCGGCACCGCGGAGATCACGCCAGAATGGTTCAATCCAAGCCCGCTTAGGCAGCGGGTGTGGTGCGGGCGGAGGGAATTGAACCCTCACGGCCTTGCGGCCTGCGGATTTTCATACCACTTCGGCTTTCGCCGCCCCGCTGGGCGGGTTCGTGGTCTGGACTATACCATCACCATTCCCCACCTGGGGTTTAGGTGCTGCCCGTCTAGTCTCTACACCTTCCCGGAAGTGCTTCCGGGCTTGGCTCGGGATTGCCATTTCAGGTTTCCCCGACTTTGAGCAGTTCTACGCCGCCGGTTTCCCGATGGGCACTCAAGTTGCTTAAGTCCGCTGCGTCTGCCATTTCGCCACGCCCGCGGGGAATTGGCCATGGCCTCATCATAATGCAATCGGCGACGATCTACATTTTAAGTCCGCTGCGTCTGCCGATAACTATCTGATATAGATATGGCTATATCTCAAGACTGTGCAACTTGTGTAACAGAATGTGAAAGTCTTCGGGCTTTCCCGGGGATTTTCAGTTGGTGTCCGGAATACCCGATCCCCGGCCCGGGCCATGAGCCACGTAGTCTGTTCGCGCGGTTGACGATCAACCGTCTGAATCGCCGGGCTCTGGCTGATTATTGGGAGCGATCCGGTTGCGCTCACAATGCGGTTTGCTGCCCGTTCTTGATTCTTCAGGCGGGCGCCTGTTTACACGCTTCACGCCCGGTAGCCATTCAGGATCGATGTGCGAATGCGGCAGTCGGACCGGCTGTATCGGTCTCATCCCCAAGGTCCATGGCTGCGATTAAACCGTTGCGCATGGTGAATATGTGGAGAACTTTGCTGTCCGATAGAACCTCCCCTTGAAGGTTCTTAACAAGTTGGTGCACCCTGACGCGGATCTTGCCTCCGTCTCTCTCGGTGATGGTCAACGGTTCGACACGGCCATCGAACTCGCCCCATTGTCGAGTCCAATAGGCGCGGATCTCATCCTTTCCGACCACCCTGCCGCCCTCCGATGCCTTGGGCCAGCTCACGTCCTCTGTCATAAGTGCCACTGCACCGTCGATGTCCCGCCTGTTGAATGCGGAGTACGCCCGCTCAATAAGGGTCTTCGTGTCTGCCATACAATCTCCTACCACGTTTGCTATGCACTCAATATTCGTTATCCCGTCGCTTCGCTTCATCGCCGACGAGTTTGATCATTTTGTCTCGCCCGCTGGGATAACGGGCTCATCCGCAGCATCGTGCCTGATCTGGGATCCGTGAGCCAGTTGCTCGATCCAAGCCTCCGTATTCTTCTTCGGATCCCCCATGGCCGCATTCGACACTTCCTCCCACGCTTCCCATTCGGCCAGCCGCTGTGCATACGCATCCCGTGCTCTCGGCAGAATCGAGTTGCCCAGTCCGAACCTCAGCGGCGGATCGTCCGCATCCACAAGCTGCAGGACGGCTTCTGCGGTCGCCTCCGGGTCGCCCCGTTCCAGGTTGGCAAGGCGCGTCAGAAACTGCTTCCGAAACTCCGCATATGGTGCTAGAGCGTCTGCGATCTCTGCGGATTTGCCGAATTCTGTTGCGTAAGCGCCAGGCTCAACCAGCGTCACCTTGATGCCGAAGGCGCTCACCTCCTGCGCCAGCGATTCGTGCAGAGCTTCCACTGCCCATTTCGTGGCACAGTAGAAGCCGATGAGCGGCAGCGCCGTAATCCCAAGACCGCTCGAAACCCCGAGGATGTGTCCGCTCCCTTGCTTCCGCAGCAGAGGCAGGGCCGATCACAACACCCGAACCATCCCGAGGTAGTTTGAGTCGAACAAGTCGCGGATCTGTTTGTCGCTCGCCTCTTCTGTCGCTGCGAACAGGCTCGTGCCGGCATTGTTCACAAGAACATCCAGCCTTCCGAAATGCTTGTACGCCTGCTGAACGACCTGGGGCACCTTCTCCGAATCGGTCACGTCGAGCGCGAGCGGTAAAACCGCGTCTCCGAAGCGCTTTCTAAGGTCCGCGACGTCTTCCAGCTTGCGCGCCGTGGCTGTGACCTTATCTCCGCGCTCGAGCGCGGCCTCGGCCCAGATGCGGCCAAAACCGCGAGAAGCGCCTGTGATGAACCATGTCTTCGTCATATTGATTCCTCTCCAATTGGCAGAGTTGGGTTTGGCTTGTACGCAGTGTCCTTGTGCCATTGTTCAGGCCTGCGTGTAACGCATATTTCCAAGATCGGTGAGAAGGTCAGGACCAGTCATGTTCCAGCCCAACTTTGCTCGGGTCTGCGCGCTGGAAGTATGAGCGTCCCGCCCAGCGAAGAACCCGAGGAAGCCAAAATGCTCCTGAGCCTGTTCCGGTGAGATAGAAATGACAGGCACGTTCAGGCCGCGGCCGATGGCGGTGGCAATGTCTTTCAACGGCACGCCCTCTTCTGCTACTGCGTGGTATCGGGCTCCTGCTGTGCCCTTCTCCAGAGCGAGCCGGTAGAGGCGGGCAACATCGCTTACATGAGCGGCGGGCCAGCGGTTGTGTCCGTCGCCGATGTACGCTGAGACTCCCTTCGCGCGCGCTATAGCAATCAGGGCGGTGATCAGGCCCTGCTTTTCCGTGTCGTGAACCTGCGGCAGGCGCATCACCGAGGCCTGTACTCCACTCTCCATGAGCGCGACAGCCGTAACCTCGGATACCCGAGGAAATGATGGGGAGGAAAGCGGTGGGTCATCCTCGGTGGCGGCGCGACCGTGAGCCACGCCGACTCCGGAGCTGACGATGAGCGGGCGGCTGGAACCCCGGAGCACCGCCCCGATGGCTTCGATGG
>Ga0187812_1000148_pt1 | contig 24992 bp, 22 predicted proteins | sample NC_S_2_FD_130582 | JGI IMG/M metagenome (GOLD analysis project Ga0187812, IMG submission 130582) | Wetland sediment microbial communities from Neuse River Estuary, North Carolina, USA - ASW-S_2 | ecosystem: Environmental > Aquatic > Freshwater > Wetlands > Sediment | place: USA: North Carolina...
CGCCGCGGTGACCGAGCACCTGGGCCTGGCCGGCACCATCCAGGCGACCTACAACGAGCCGTACGAGATCGCCCGGCAGTTCGCGACGCTCGACCAGCTGTCCGGCGGCCGCGCCGCGTGGAACGTGGTGACCTCGCCAGACGCGTTCACCGGCGAGAACTTCCGCCGCGGCGGCTACCTGGACCGCGGCGACCGGTACGTCCGCGCCGCCGGGTTCGTCCAGGCCTGCCGGGAACTGTGGGAGTCCTGGGGCAGCGACGCGATCGCCGCCGACCCCGCGACCGGGGAGTTCGTGCGGACCGGAGTCAGCCGGGGACGTTTCGAATATTACTCTGAGAACTTCGGGATAGCGGGAAACTTCACTGTGCCGCGGTCACCACAGGTACACCCGGTGATCTTGCAGGCCGGGGATTCCGACGGGGGGCGCGAGTTCGCCGCGCACAGCGCGGACGGGATCTTCACCAGGCACTCGACCTACGACGCGGGACGCGCGTTCTACGCCGACGTGAAGTCGCGGCTGGCGCGGTACGGGCGGCCGGCCGGGTCGCTGAAGGTGCTGCCGGGCGCTATGCAAGATCGTTTAGAACTAATGTCCGTAGTTTGGTACCTTATAGGGGCCAAAACTACGGACATTTTCGATTAATGATCTTGGGCGTGGAACATGGCTTCTCTTGTGTCACATCCGCCGCACGTTACCGTCACGTTATTTGGGTCAGAACCGAAAGTGATACGAAGTTGATGGACCGGCCGGGGCCGCCGAACCAAATGTCACGGAAGGCTGCTGGCGTACCACGCGGCTGGGACTCGCGGGCCCTAATCCGTGGATGACGGCAGACTTGACGCCCCGACCGGTGTTCGCGCTGCGCGCCGAGCGGACCGGTCGGGTGCCGGCCGGGGTGGCCGCGGCTGCTGACGCGGAACCGGCCAGCTCTGACTGGCTTCCCGGCCACGCGGACCCGCGGGACCAGTTTCGGCGGCGTCCGGGTGGTGCGGACCGGGGCCGGCGCTGTCGGCTGGGTCCTCGGAGTGGGAAGCCATCGAGCCATTGCCGACCGCGTCGTGGCTGCCGGGACCCGGGGAGGCAGCTGCGGCGGCGGGCTGCGCCGGTGCGGCGGGGTGGTGGTCGCGTTCGTAGCGGCTGCGCCTGCGGTCGCGGCGCCTGTTCACGGCGTTCCAGTCCAGGGCGTTCTTGCCGATGACGTAGTCGATCGCGGCGCGCAGGTCACCGAGTTGGTCCTGCAGGCACTCGCGCAATCTGGCCGCCTCGGGGCCGGCATCCTCGCCGCTGCCGATGATCGCGCTGACGACCTGGACGACCTGCGCGGCGTCGGCGGCGAGCGTTGCCAGGCCAGGCCAGGTGTCGCTGCCGATGCCGTACCGGCCGGGAGGTTCGCTGGCCAACAACCGCTCCGTTCGCGCTGGCGGGCTCGTGCCGGGTAATGCCAGTTGCGAAGAAAATACTCCTGCAATTTGCATCCGGAAACATCCGTCAGCTGACGTATAAATATCCGTCAACTGACCGATGTTGGGCCGCTGGCTCAGTACGCCAGCAGGGTGAAGTCGGCGAAGTCGAACCCCGGCGCCACCACGCAGCTGACCAGGACCTCGGTGTCGCCGGCGGGGTGCGCGGCCTGCCAGTGGCCGCCCGGGACGACATGCTGCGGGACCTGCCCGGCCGCCAGGTCGGGTCCCACCGTGGTGACGTCAGGATCCCCCGACGGCCGGTCGCCGTCACCGCCGTCGAGCATGGTCAGCGGGCCGCCGGCGTGCCACAGCCAGACCTCGTCCGACCTGACGCGGTGCCATCGCGACTCCTCGCCGGGAGCGAGCAGGAAGTAGATCCCGGTGGCCGCGGCGCGCGGGCCGGGGTAGCCAGCGGGGTGCGATGGCGGGCCGGCCCGCCATGTCTCCCGGTACCAGCCGCCTTCGGGGTGCGGCGCCAGGCCAAGCAATTCGGCCGTCCGCGGCCGCGGTGGCTGCGTCATGGTCCAACTATGCCCGTGCGTGGCTAGCGGAGCGCGCCCGGGGCGGCCGGGCCTAGGATCGCGACGAGCAGGCACAGTAGCGAGACGCCGACGATGGACACGGTGATCAGCAGGAGGCGCCTGCCGCCGACGACCGGCAACCGCGTGCCTGGCGAGCCGCCGCGGAAAATCCGGCCGAGCTCCCATACCAGCGGGGCGATGGCGAGGATGATCACGCCGGTGACCACGTTCACCTTGAGCACGACACCGCCGAGGGCGGCGAAGGATATCGCGGTGCGCGTCCACGCCAGCGACGTCCGCTCCCGGGCCAGCCCGGGGTCGCTCTCCTCGGGGTCATCGCCCGGCGGGGGACCGCCTTCCTGAGTCACCGGGCTCACCGCAGCGCCGAGATCAGCAGGACGATCGCGGAGATGATCGCCATCCCCGCGATCGTGGCGGCGAGGATCCACGGCATGACCGACCGCGGCAGCGGCTCGCCGCGGCGCAGCGCGCGCTGGTTCCGCACCCACTCGGCGTACGCGACGATCGCGAGCACCGCGCCGAGCACGATGAGCGGCACCCCGAGCAGGTGGCGCCCGGCCGGGACGCCGGGGAACGGCGGCAGCAGCTGCACGATGGCCAGCCCGGCCACCACGAGCGCGAGCGCTGTGCGGCTCCAGGCCAGGAAGGTGCGCTCGTTGGCGAACGTGAACCTGGGATCCGGCTCGGTGCCGTCCTCGTCCTCGGCGCTCCCTCCCGGCCACCATGTGGCGAAACGCCCAGATCGTGACATTTCGACCTGGCTCCCCTTCCGGACGCGCCGTTGGCTCGCTCGGCCTATTCTCCCCAGTTACGGGCGTAACAGAACCGTCCGGTGGTCAGCCGGAGCCTGGCAGGCCGGCGCGCAATCGGCATGCCGCGCGACGGCGCGACTCTAGGCTGTGCGCATGGAGGCAGGCAGCGGCGAGCTGGAGCGCGGGGCGATCGAGGTCGCGGGCGTGCGGCGCGGCTACTGGGTGGCCCGCGCGCCGCGGCTGCCCGGGCAGCGGACGGGCGCGCCGCTGCTGATCGTGCTGCACGGGTCAGGGATGGACGGGCGGGGCATGGCGCGGTTCACCGGACTCGCCAGGCGCGGGCCCGCGGCCGGCGTCACCACGGTGTTCCCCGACGGCTGGGAGGGCCTGTGGCACCCGTTCAGGGCGCCGGACGGCGAGCCCCGGCTGGACGACGCGCGCTTCCTCGCGGAACTCAGCGCGCACCTTGAAGGCGCGGGCGCGGCCCGGTCCTGGCCGGTCTTCCTCGCCGGGATCTCGAACGGCGCGCGGTTCGCCGAGCACGTGGCCAGGCACGGCCTGCTGCCGGTGACCGGCCTGTTCCTCGTCGCCGCGGCGGCGAACGAGGTCAGCCGCCAGCGCGCCCCGGTGCCGGCGCTGCGCACGACCGTCGTCGTGATGATGGGCACCGGCGACCGGACGACCCCCTACGAGGGCGGCCCGCTCATCCGCCACGGCATGCTCGGGCTGATACGCAAGCGCCGGGCCGTCAGGCACGGGGAACTGCCGGGCGAGGATGTGGTGACCGCGGCGGAGACCGTCGCCCGCGACTGGGCGGCCGGCAACGGCATCAGGTCCGGCCCGGCCATCGGGAAACTGCCCGCGCAGCCGGGCGATCCGCCGGTGACGCGGATGTCCTGGTCCGCGCCCGGCTGTCATCCGGTGGAGCTGTACCGGATCGACGGCGGCGGGCACGGCTGGCCGGGCGGGCCGCAGTACCTGCCCGCCCGGATCATCGGGCCGATCCCGCGGCACCTGGACGCGACCGGCATCCTGCTCGACATGGCGGAACGGGAGGGCGGCATCGCCGCCGGCCGTCACGCGCTGGATCCCGGCGGCTCCGCGTTACACCCAGCGGGCGGCGCGGCGGTCAGCGGGTGCGGGGCGGACCGCGGCGGATGTCGTGGCCGACGAACGTGAACATCGCCGTGTTCTCCGCCAGCGGCGCGGGCGTGCCGGTAAAGCGGTGCGCGCCGACGCGCTGCCCTCCGGGCGCGGAGTCAGCGGAGAACCAGACCCGCTCGAAGCCGCGCTCCTCGAACCACGCGCACACCCGCGGGGACAGATCGGGCTCCCAGCGGCCCCTGGTCCATACGACGGTGCCGCCCGTCGCGCACAGCTGGGTGCAGTAGCCGATCGTCGCCTCGATGTCGGCGTCCGTCAGGTTGCCGAACAGTCCGCAGGCGATCACCAGGTCGGCCGGCACCATGTCCGCGTACTGGCTGGTCAGCGAGGCGTCGCCGGTGACCACCTGGAGATGGCTGAGGCCCGCTTCCGCGGCGAGGCGGCGCGCGGCCTCGGCGTTGCGCGGGTCGAGCTCGACCAGGCGCCCTGTCACGTCGTGCCGCCGGGGGTGGCCGGCGAGGGCGCCGATCAGGTCGAGGCCCTGGCCGGCGCACAGGCTGACCGCCCGGAGCGGGCCGGGCGGGGCCCCGTCGACCGCGGCCCTGATGCGCTCTTGCACCACGGCCAGCCGCCAGGCCAGGCCCGGGGTCCGGGGATCGTGGTACCGGTCGTGCCAGGCGTACCAGTCGGTCATTTCCTACCCCATGTCACGGGTGGGCCGCGGCCGCCCGCTCCAGCTCTGGCAGCGGCAGCCAGCCGTCGTGGTACCAGGTCACCTTGCCCGTGGCCGAGACCAGGACCAGCCAGGGCTGGTCCTGCACGCCGTAGCCGTCGGCCACCCGGCCCGTCTGGTCGAGGGCGACCGGATAGCTCAGCGGGCCGACCTGACCGAGGTACGCGCCGACCGCACCGGCGGACGGCTCGGTCACGGTCTCGTCCACGGCGGTCAGCGCCGGCAGGTGGTTCTTCGCCGCCGCCGTGACGTAGCCGTTGAGTCCGGTCAGCTCGGCTTTCAGGTCGGAGGTCTCGGTGAGCCAGGTGGCGAAGAACACCACGAGCCGCGGCTTGCCCGGGCCCAGGCTCACCGTCGGCGAACCTGAACCCGGCGAGCCCGCGCCAGCGCCGTCCGGGCGCGCGGCGGGCAGCGACACGGTGGCCGCGGGCGTCTGGACGGTGACGGTCGCGAGCGACTGCTCGCTGACCAGCTTCGGGTGGCCGGGCAGCAGCCCGGAGATCTCGGTGGCCAGCACCTGGGCCGCCTGGCTGACGCTCGAGTACGCCATCTGCGTCAGGTACACCTTCTGCAGCCTGCCGTGGGAGTCGATCACGTACAGCGCGGGGGTGTGGTCGATCTGCCCCTGCTCGATCTGCACCGCGACGTGATAGGCGTTCCAGGTCGCCTTGAGCTGGGCGGGCGATCCGGTGAGGAAGTCCCACTGGTTGACCATGCCGTGCGCGCGGGAGTAGCTCATCACGTCGGCGACGCTCGTGGCCTGCGGGTTGGCGTCCACGCCGAGGAGCTGGACGTTCTCTCCCGCCTTGCCGAGCAGTTCCTTCGCCAGCACCATGCTCTGCGTGGTGAGCGGGCAGACGGTCGTGCATTCGGAGTCGGCGAACGCCAGCATCACGACCCGGCCGCGGAACTGGCTGAGCGACATCACCTGGCCGAACTGGTTCGTCAGCCTGATGTCCGGGGCGGGCTGGCTGCCGAGCGAGGAGCCGAGATCGAGGTTCGGGTTCGCCTCGGCGGCGGACGACGCCGAGGCGCTGCCAGCCTGTTGCGACGAGGACGGCGAGCCGCATCCGGCCACCGCCACCACCGCCGCGGCCAGCAGTGCCGCGGCGGCCAGGCCGGCCCTGTTCCTGCGGATCGGTGGGTTCACGGAGAACGAGGCTACTCCGCCTGCCTGAGTGCTTGCTGGTCACCCGTCCCATCCCCGGCCGGCGCGGAACCGGCCGGCGGGGGACCAGCGTGCGCCGGGGCGCTAGCGTGCAATGCCTCCATCGGCTCGTCACCGACGATCACGCCGCCGCCGTGCCCCCAGGCGATGTACCGCCAGGACAAGTTGATCAGCGTGGCGATCCGGTTCCGGTAGCCGAGCAGGTACAGCAGGTGCAGCCCAAGCCAGGCGAGCCAGGCCAGCGTCCCGGTGATCCGCGCGCCCCTGGCCAGCTGGACGACAGCGGAATTACGGCCGATCGTGGCCATGATCCCCTTGTCGTGGTAACGGAACGGCTGGGTCTGCTCGCCGCGGACCAGCCGGGCGATCTGCGCGGCGGCGTGCCTGCCCTCCTGGAGGGCGGGCTGGGCGAGCTGCGGCGACGGCTCGTCCGGCTCGAGCGCGATGTCGCCGGCCGCGAAGATCCGGTCGCTGCCCTGGACCCGCAGGTCCGGTCCGACGAGGATCCGGCCGTTCTTGCCCTGCGGTAGCCCCCAGCCGGCGGCTGCCTGCGGCGCCGCGACGCCGCCCGTCCACACGGTGAGGTCGGTGGGCAGCGACTGCCCGTCGCCGATCAGCACGCGGTCCGGCGTCACCTCGAGGATCTTGGTTTTCAGCCTGATGTCCACGCCGCGCGCGGCCAGCTGCTTCCTGGCGTACTCGCGCAGCTTCGGGTGGAAGGGCAGCAGCAGCGCGGGGGCCATCTCGATCAGCCGGATGTGCACCCGGTCGGGCTTGACGTCCGGGAACGTGGCGCGCAGCACGTCGCGGCGCAGCTCGCCGAGGGTGCCGGCCAGCTCGACGCCGGTGGCGCCGCCGCCGACCACGGTGATCGTGAGCTCCCGGCCGCCGTCGGGATCATCGCTGAGCCACTCGAACCCGTTCATGATGTGGTCCCGGAGCCGCAGCGCGTCAACGCGCGTGTAGAGTCCGAGCGTGTTCTCTTCGGCCCCCTTGACGCCGAAGTAGTTCCCCGCCACCCCGGTGGCGATGACCAGGTAGTCGTACCCGAACTCGCGGCCGTCGGCGAGCTTGATCCGGCGGCCGTCGGTGTCGACGGCGACGAGGTCGCCGCGCGTATAGCGGGTCCGCCGCCGCGCCGTGAAGCCGCCGATGGGGTAGGCGATGTCGCCCGGGTTGAGCCCGCCCGTCGCGACCTGGTACAGCAGCGGCTGGAACGTGCTGTACAGGTTCTTGTCGATCATCGTGACCCGGACGCCCGCCTTCCGGAGGCCGCCCACCGCGGACAGCCCGGCGAAGCCGGCGCCGACGATGATCGCGTGCGGCTCGTCAGTCATAGCGTCGTCATCCTCCCAGCGACTCCCGGTCCACGACCTACCCGCTCCCTCTATATTCACCCGCGCCCGCCGGGCCAGGGCGAGCAGGGGTCAGACGCTGAGCGCGACGAGTTCCGGAGCCGCGCACAGCTGCGCCGGCGCCGCGCTCGGGCTGGACGAAGCGCTCGAGGCCGCGGCGGTGGCGGCCGGCGTGGTCGCCGCGCCCGAGGCCGCCGTCCCCGGAGCCGTCGTGCCTGAGGTTGCCGTGCCGCCCGCGGCGGGGGTGGTGGGCGGCGTGGCCGGCGGTGCCGCGGGGACAGTGCGCGGGCAGACCGCCACCACCACCGTGTCCCCGGACTCGTCGGCGCTGCCGCCGAGTCCGGACAGGTCGGCGAAGTAGTGCGGCCAGGGCAGCCCGGTCGCCGTCCAGGTCACGCGCCCGGCCGCCACGTCGTAGCCCCACGCCTCGCCGCCCTGCCCGTTGTCAAGGCCGAGCGCCACGCCGCCGCGGACCACGTAGATGCCGGCGGAACCGCCCGCCGTGGCGCCGGAGACCGAGGCGCGCACCGCCCCGGTCAGCGGGTCGACGCCGACGAGCGCGCCGCCCGACACCGTCAGGTAGACAAGGCCGGTGGCCGGATCGGCGCCCTCGGGCACCGCGGTGGTCATCGACCACAGCGTGCCGCCGGTCGAGCCGCTATAGGCGGTCACCCCGGCGGCGGAGGTGAACAGCACGGCACCGTCCGCGGCGAGCGCGAGCGTTCCGGAGAAGGCGTGGCCGGGGGGAGCGTGCAGGGTCCTCATCGCACCTGACCCGAGGTTGATCACGCGCAGGCCGGTGACCGGGGCTGACCCGAGGTATCCCCCGGGCGACTCGGCCACGTACAGGAGGTCGCCGTCGGCGCGCCAGCTCTGGCCCGGGCCCGTCGGGCGCTGCCAGCGGATCCGGCCGCTGCCGTTGGCGTAGCTGGTCACGGCGTCCGGGCCGACGATCACGGTGGTGGCCGCGGACGCCGCGACCGCGCCGCCGAACAGCGCGGCCGGGTACCGCCCCAGTTCTTCGCCGGTCACGCTGTCGAGGACCACCTCGGTGCGGGTCCGGCCGCCGGGAGCGGCGACGCCGGCCGTAACCACGCCGGGCCAGGCGCGCACCGAGATGATCGCCGACCCGGCCGGCGCGCTGAGCGCGACCTGCCACAGCTGCCGGCCGTCGCTCAGCCCGTACCCGGTGAGCGTGAGGCCGTCGCCGACCGCGGCGATCCCGGCGCCGACCGCGACGTAGGCCTGCCCGGACGCCGGCACGGTGCCGGTCGCGCCGGCCGCCACCGCCCACGTGCCCGGGAGTCCCGCGGTCCACCGCTGCGCGCTGGCGGGCTGGGCGCGGCAGCCGTGGCAGGCGGCCGCCTGCTGCCCGGACGCCGCGCCGGGCACCGGGACGAACACCACGGCGAGCAGCGCGGCGGCCAGCACGCCGCGCCGCACCCACGCGGGCCGCCACGAGGCCCGGCCGCGGCGCGCCCGCCGCGGGCGGGCGCGCCGCGGCCGGGCGCCCGATGGGCGCGCCGTTCCGCGGTTCCGCTTCATCACCGACCGTTCTACCGGATAACCGGCATTCAGGGTAAAGCGGATCGCCCGCGAACGCCCGCGGCGGAAGCCGGGAACGACGCGCCCCGCGCGCGCCGCGGCGGCCCCCGCCGATAGCGTTGGACGCGATACAAGGAGGTACTCATGGCAGACCGCGCACCGCTTCCCTACGACTACCTGCCGCCCGTCCCCTCGTTCGCCGTGACAAGCGACGACGTCGCCGAGGGCGAGCAACTGAGCGACAAGCACGTGTACAACAGCTTCGGCATGAGCGGGCAGAACATCTCGCCGCATCTGTCCTGGTCCGGTTTCCCCGCGGAGACCAAGAGCTTCGCGGTGACCTGCTACGACCCGGACGCGCCGACCGGGTCCGGGTTCTGGCACTGGATCGTGCTCGACATCCCGGCCACCGTGACGTCACTGCCCGCGGGCGCGGGCGCCGCCGACGGCAAGCTGCCAGACGGCGCGTTCCACGTGCGTAACGACTACGGGACCAAGGACTTCGGCGGCGCCGCGCCGCCCGCCGGTGACCCGCCGCACCGGTACGCGTTCGCGGTGCACGCGCTCGACGTGGAAAAGCTCGGTGTCGATTCCGGCGTCACGCCGGCGGTCGCGGGATTCAACCTGCGCTTCCACACGATCGCGCGCGGGCTGCTGATCCCCGTCTACGGGCACTGAGCCGCGCGCGGCGACCCGGCGGCCGGCGCGCGAAACGGTGCGCGCCGGCCGTCAGGTGCCTCAGTCCTCGGAGTCGGGGACGTCGCCGAGCGCCTCCGGGTGCAGGCGGCGGTAGTGCTCGGTGAGCACCGCGCTCGCCTCTCCGGGACGGTAAGCGAGAGTGCGCTGGCAGATCTGGCAGCGGGTTACGGGCAGGCGCGTCACCGTAACGGGGAAACGCCTCGTAGCTGAGCTGGACATTTGCCTTCATAATCCAGGGACGGCCGGGGAAATTCCCTCCCCGAGGGGTATTGCCTTTTAATAATAGGCGATCGCAACCGGCGTCAGTCGGCGCGTCCCGGGGTAATTGCGCCGGTCTCGTAGGCGAGGATGACGGCCTGCACGCGGTCGCGCAGGCCGAGCTTGGCCAGCAGGTGGCCGACGTGGGTTTTTACGGTCGCCTCGCTCACCACCAGGTCGCCGGCGATTTCGGTGTTACTGCGGCCACGGGCGACGAGCAGCAGGATGTCCCGCTCACGCGGGGTCAGCGACGCCAGCCGCGACGGTGACGGCGCCACCGACGCCGGGCGGCGGGCGAATGCCTCGATCAGCCGGCGGGTCACGGACGGGGAGAGCAGCGCGTCCCCGGCCGCCGCGACGCGGATCGCGGCCGCCAGGTCGGCGCGCGGCGCGTCCTTCAGCAGGAAACCGCTGGCGCCGGCGCGCAGCGCCTCATACACGTAATCGTCCAGGTCGAACGTCGTCAGGATGACGACCTTGGGCGCGCCGGGACCCGAGGACGCGATCTGCCGGGTCGCCTCGAGACCGTCCATCACCGGCATCCTGACGTCCATCAGCACGACGTCCGGGTGCTCGCTGGCCGCGAGCGCCACCGCCGCGGCGCCGTCGGCGGCCTCGCCCGCCACGGTGAAGCCGGCGGCCTCGAGGATCACGCAGAACCCGGCGCGCACCAGTTCCTGGTCGTCGGCGACAAGCACCCGCAGCGGAGCAGAACTCACCCCACCCTTTTACCGCAACGGAAGCCTCGCCGTAACGGCGAACCCGCCGGCCGGGACGGGACCGACGGTCAGGGACCCGCCGCAGGAGGCAACCCGCTCCGCGATGCCCGCCAGGCCGTACCCGTGCCCGAGGCGGGTGCCGCTGCGCACGTGACCGGCGGGCGCGTGCCCGTTGACCCCGCCGGTGTCGGCCACCTGGACCGTCACCGCGCCGTCCTCGTAGGAGATCCGCACGCTCGCCTGGGACCCGGGAGCGTGCCGAAGCGTGTTCGTCAGCGCCTCCTGCACGATCCGGTAGGCGGTCAGGTCGACGCCCGCGGGCAGCGCGGCCGGCGCGCCGGCCACCGCCAGCGACACGGGCAGGCCGGCGCCGCGCACGGCCTCGAGCACCTCCTCGAGGCGAGTCAGCGAGTTCGCCGGAGTCAGCCCCGCCCGTTCGGGAGAATCTTCCTCAGCCACCCGGGACGGAGCGCGGAGCACCCCGAGCAAGCGGCGCAACTCGCTCATCGCCTGGCGCGCGGTCGTCGCGATCGTTTCGGCGAACTTCGCCGCCGCATCGGGGCGGCCGGGCAGCAGCGCGCCGACCGCCTCCGCCTGCACGGCCATCAGGCTGACGTGGTGCGCGACCACGTCGTGCAGCTCGCGGGCGATGCGGACCCGCTCGGCGACCGCGGCAGAGGCGGCCCGCGCGGCGACCGCGTCCAGTTCGGCCTCGGCCCGTTCCGCCCGGCGCGCCACGGTGGCGACGAACTCCCGCCGCTTCCTGAAGACGGTGCCCATCACCCAGGCGGTGCCGAAGATGACCGCCTGCACGATCGCCGCGTACGGGAGGGGGTGCCCGGGCAGCGTCATCGCCCAGGAGATGCCGCCCGCGGTGCAGACCAGCGTGCCCCAGCGCAGCCAGGGCCCGCTCTGGTAGGCGACCGTGGCGAATGCGATGGCTTGCGCGATCGGCAGCGGCGCGTAACCGAAGTTGATGACGTCGTAGGCGTTCCGCGGCACGCCCGAGCAGATCAGCGCGAGCACGGGGTTCACCCGGCGGAAGGCCAGCGGCAGGCACTGCACGGACGCCAGGAACATGGCCAGCCACACGGGGGGCGAAATCTGGGACTCCTGCCCCAGCACCGACAGCAGGTTGAGCACGGCCAGGCCAAGCGCCAGGGCCGTGTCCTGTGCCACCTCGCGGCGTCGCGGCGACAGCGCGGAGTACCACGCCGCGGTCCTCGCCGCCAGTGCCTGCCCGCGCGCCTCCGCTGCCACGACCCGATCGTAAGTCCCCAGGCCAGCCCGTCACCATCGTCCGCTAGCCGGAGACGACGCCTCATCCGTCCGGGTGAGGTGCGGGTCCGCGCCCAGAACTCTTCTCACCATTCCGAACGCAGGCGTTGCGCCTGTAGGACACCGAATTGTTGTGTAATTTTAGCCCCCATCGAATTAGCTGGCTTGTTATGTTCAGGCCATGCCGGATGCTTCGGGTGGCCAGGACCCTGCTCCGCTGGATGAGCTGGACCGCGAATTGCGTGAGCTCACGGAGGGCAGGGCCGGCGAGCCGTTGTTCCTGGAGCCATCGGCGGCCGAACGTGCCAGGTCGGGCGCGGTGCGGGTCAAGGCGGCGCCCGTGGCCGCGGCCGGCGTCCGGGTCAGCCGCCGACGGCGCGCGAGCGGCCGCCAGATGTCCGGCGCTCTGTTCGCCGTGCTGCTCCTGCTCCTGGCGGGCGGGCTCGCGTGGGTGCGCTTCGGGCACACCGCCAGCGGGCATTCCGGCCCGCCTGCGGCGGCCAGCGACGCCGGGCTCGCGGCCGCCCTGGGGACCATCCCGCCTGGCTTCCTATTCGACGGGCCGCCGGCCGATCCGTTCCTCGGGACTCCCGCAGACGGCTGGGCCAACGGCGCGGCCGGCATCGTCGCGCCGCCCGCCCGGCCGGCCGGCCGGTTCACCGCCGCGCAGGTGGCGGCCGCCTACGCCACGACGCGTCAGTTGCTGATCGCGGCGGGCCTGGACCGGCAGACGCTGCTTGGCGGGCAGCCCGCCGCGTTCGCGCGGCTGCTCACGCCAGCGCAGCGGGCGACGTTCCTGGCCGGGCTGAACAAGCCGGGCGTGGCGAAGGACGGATACCCGCTGAGCACTCGCACGTGGGTCACGTCGTTCGCGCCGGGAACCGTGGCACTCATCGGGAGCGTGATCAAGGTGCACGGGACGATGAGCGCGCGGGCGGTCACCGAGTCGGGCAAAGCGGTCCTCGCCGTCGAGGTCGACTATCTGTTCGCGTACGCGGTCAAGCCGCCGCACAATCCGGCGGACTGGACCCGCGTCGTCAGCCACCTGTCCGGCAGCGTCGACTTCGCCCGGTGGGACGACCCCGGCGGGGCGCTCGAGCCGCGGGACCAGACCGTCGTCGAGACCGCGGGCCTGGGATGCGGCGCCAGCGCCGGCTACATCTACCCGGACTATCCGAGCGACCGGTGGATCGACTCCGGGCAGTCGGGGCCGGTGATCGGCCCGTACTCGACGGCCGCCGCGGCGCCCGGCGGCGCCACGGCGGCGTGCGGGCCGACCGCGGGCAGGTAAACCCCGGTCAGCCCTTGGTGAAGGACACCAGCTCCTCGGTCACCGCGATACTGCTCGCGCCCGCGTCCGTGGTGCTCGCCTGATCCTTGACGGGGCCGACGCCCGGCGCGAACCAGGTCTTGGTCTGGACGTTCACCGTGATGCCGTCGATCGACATCTGTTCCGTGACGAGCACGACGGTCGCCTGGTAGGTGCCGGCCGGCACGGTCACCGTGGCGGTGCCCTCGCCCTGCACGGTGACATGCGCCGTGGTGCTGATCGCCTGGCCCGCCACCTTGATCAAGAGCTTGATGTCCGACGGCGTCGCCTTGCCCGAGTCGATCACCGACGCCGGCGGCCAGACGACGCCGCTGCTCGACAGCGTGACCCCAGAACCGGCCGACACCTGGCCCAGCGGGTAGCTGATCGAGCCGTCCGAGTGGAAGATGAAGGTTTCCGTGCTTGACTCGCTGGTGCCCGCCAGGTGGTCGGTGGTGGTCATCGTGACCTGCTGGCCGCCCGCGACCGGCGTGACCGCGGTCATCTTGTTGACGGTGGTGCCGCTCTCGCCGTTCGCCGCGATGTCGTAGGTCCACGTGTTGCCGACGCCGATGGGAAACGGCACCGAGGCGGACGATCCGGACGACGTGGCGGCCGCCGGCGTGGCGGCCGAGGCGGAGTGCGTCCCGGAGCCGCCGGCTGAGCTGCTTGACGAGCTGCCGGCCTGCTTGCTTGCTGAGCTGCTCGCGGAGCTGCCGCAGCCGGCGAGCGCGAGACCCGCGGCGAGGACCGCCGCCGCGGCGGCGGTTGGCACTGACATGTTCTTCTGCATGAGGCTCCCCGTTCCAGGTCAACGGTGTACGCGTCATCGAACACCAGGCTGGGCATCAATCGCGGCCGATTCGACGCTGTTCGATGCCCCAGTAACCCGGGCGTGACGCGGCGCCGCTACCTGACCCGGTCGCCGCAGGTGGCGAGGTCGTAGCCGGGCAGGCTGGCCAGCTGCGCGAGCAGCCACCGGGAGGCGAGCACCCTGAGCAGGCCCTGCACCTCGCGCGAGCCGAGGTACGCGCCGGGCAGGACGAGGTCGAACCGCTCGTCCGCCAGCGGGACGAAGCCCAGGCCGTAGGCGCGGGCGGCGGGCTCGCTTGCCACGCCCGCGTCGGCGAGACCCGCCGCGACCGCGCTCGCGACCTGCAGGTGGCCCGCGGCCCGGGAGTCGTAGCCGGACAGTTCGGCGGGGTCGATGCCGAGCCGGCCAAGCTCGCGGTCGAGCAGGCGCCGGGCTTCGGCCCCCGGCTCGCGGTTGACCACGCGATGCCCGAGCTTGACGACGCTGTCGAGCCCGGTGACGGCACCGGCGAGTTCGGGCCTGATCGCCAGGCCCTCCCGCCAGGCGGTGAAGCCGACCACTTCGGCGCCGCCGGGCAGTTCGCTCGCGGCCGTGGCGTTGTACCCGCCTTCGGCGTCGCGCAGGTGCACGCCGGCCACGTGCACCAGGCCGGCGGCGGCCAGCCGCAGCGCCTCCCGACTGCCGCACGGCCACCACGCGAAGGCGACCGGCGGGTCGAGCAGCGCGAGCGGGGCCGCCAGCAGCGGAAGGGCCGGGTCACAGCCGGCCACCACCAGCGTCGGGCGGAGCGGTCCGATCGGCCGGACGGCAATGGCGCCCGCGGCGCCCGGCGCGCCCGCCGCGCCCGGCCTGGCCATCTCGCCGGCGCCGGCTGGCGCGGCGGGCACCGCGAGGCCGCCGGCCGCGACGAAGCCCATGTCGGCCGCCGCGTCGCCGCGCAGCGGCAGCGCCACGAACCGGTCGCCGACCGGGGCGAGCAGCACCCGGCCGCCCGGGCCGCCCGGGCCGCCCGGGCCATCCAGCGGGGCCACCGGGACGGCGGGGACCGGCTGCGCCACGTCCCCGGGGCCGAACAGCTCCTCCACCGTCATCCCGAGCGCCTGGGCGAGGGCGAACGCGACGCGGAGCGAGGGATCGGAATGCCCCGCCTCAACGGCCGAGACCGCCTGCCGGCTGACCCCAGCCATGCCGGCCAGCTGCTGCTGGGAGAACCCGTGCGCCAGCCGCGCCAGCCGCAGCCGATCACCGGTCGTCCCAGGTATCTCGGTCACATGCACTCCAGCTGTCAAGCGCGATAGAGGCCAAGCATAGCGACCAGCCGGATTACGGCCGCCATCCCGGCTTACGGGACGGCCTATGATCCGGGACCATGGAGAGCCAGATCATTCAGGTGCGCACCGGCGGGCGGGAAACCGTGCGGGACATCACCGGTGAGTGCGCCGAGTTCGCCAGGTCCGCCTCGGGCGGCGGCGACGGGCTGCTGCACGTGTTCGTGCCGCACGCCACGGCCGGGCTGGCGCTGCTCGAGCTCGGCGCCAGCAGCGACGACGACCTGCTCGCGGTGCTGGGTGACCTGCTGCCCGCCGACGACCGCTGGCGGCACGCGCACGGGTCGCGCGGGCACGGCCGGTCGCACGTGCTCCCGGCGTTCGTGGCGCCATACGCCTCGGTCCCCGTGCTCGGCGGCAAGCTCGCGCTCGGGACCTGGCAGTCCATCGCGCTTATCGACCTAAACGTGGATAATCCCGACCGGCGCGTCCGGCTGTCGTTCCTCGCTGGCTGACCCGGGCCGTTACTGTTTGGAAAACCCCCAGTTGACGTGGTGGCCACGACCGGGCGGATGCGGATACCGTAGGAGTCCCCCGATCAGGTTTGATGTCCGCCACCGCCGACCGGGCACCGGCGGCGAACCGCCTGATGATCGCGATGATGAGGTGATGCCGACAATGGCCCGCATCGTTGTCGTTGGCGACTTGATGACGGATACCGTTGCCCACGCCACGCTGCCGCTCGCGCGCGGCAGCGACACTCCCGCGAAGGTCACCACCCACGGCGGCGGATCTGGCGCGAACATCGCCGCGTGGCTGGCGGCCGACGGAGCGGATGTGGCGTTCGTCGGACGGCGCGGAGCGGACATCGCCGGCCGGAACCGGGACATGGAACTCATGGGCTACGGCGTTGACGCGCGGCTCGTGATGGACCCGGAACGGCCGACGGGGACGTGCGTGGTGATGGTGACCCACAAGGGCGAGCGCACCATGCTCTCCGACCCCGGCGCCAACGCCGCGCTAGCCCCTGACGACCTGCCGCACGACCTGTTCATTCCCGGCGCCCACCTGCACGTGTCGGGGTACACGCTGCTGTCCGAGGGGTCGAGGGCGGCCGCCCTGGCCGCGCTCGACTTCTCCCGGCGGGTGGGCATGTCCGCCTCGGTCGACGGAGCCTCGGCCGCGCCGCTCGAGCGGGCCGGCGCCGAGCCGTTCCTCGAACTGTCGAGCAACGCCGTGCTGCTTTTCGTGAACGCCACGCAGGCCAAGGTGCTGACCGGGCGCGACGAACCCGAGCAGGCCGCCCGGGTCCTCACCGCCTGGTACCCGCAGGTCGTCATCAAGCTCGGCGCCGAAGGCGCGCTGTTCTACGCCAACGGCCGTCCCCCGGTACGGGTGCCCGCGCCGCCGATCGAGCGGGTCATCGACGGGACCGGCGCGGGGGACGCGTTCATCGCCGGCTTCCTGCCCGCCTGGCTGGACAAAAAGCCGCCGACCGAGGCCCTGGGCGGCGGCTGCCGCCTCGCCGCGCACGCGCTCAACCTGATCGGCGCCCGCCCCGTCCTGTAGCAGGCCCGCGGGATCGGACGCGGTGTCCTTCTGTTAGTTGTGACCACGTGATTGAGGTTGCGAATGGTGACATTTCCGGTCACTCCCGGGTCGCGCGGTGTCTCGCGTGTGGTAAGCAATCCCGCATGACAGGCTTCCTCTCGGAGTTGTTCTCGCTCGACGGACGGGTGGCCGTCGTGACCGGCGGCAGTTCCGGGATCGGTGAGGCGATGGCTTCCGCCCTGGCGCTGGCCGGAGCGAAGGTGGTGCTGGTGGCCAGGGATCCGACCCGGCTGTCGGCCACGTCGACGTCCTTGTGCGAAGCGGGATGCACGGCGGCCTGGGTCGCCGCGGACCTGTCCAACCGGGACGAGGTGCGGCGGGGCGCCTCCGCGGCGGCCGCGGCGTTCGGCGAACCGGACATCCTGGTCAACTGCGCGGGCGTCAACCTGCGGCCGCCGCTCCCCGCGCTGTCCGAGGAGCACTGGGACCTGATGGTCGCCGTCAACCTGACCGCGCCGTTCCTGCTCGGCCAGCGGTTCGGCCCGCAGATGGCGGCGCGCGGCTGGGGACGGATCATCAACGTCACGTCACAGCAGGCGCAGCGGGCGTTCGGCAACAGCGGCGGGTACGGCGCGACGAAGGGCGGCCTCGCCGCGCTGACCCGCTCCCAGTCGGAGGCGTGGGCGTCGTCGGGCGTGTGCGTGAACTCGGTGTGCCCCGGCTTCGTGGCCACCCCGCTCACCGTGGAGGTGTCCTCCGACCCGGTGCGCTCGGCGGCACTGGCGGCGCGGACGATGCTCGGGCGGAACGGCGAGACGTCCGACTTCGCCGGCGTCGCGGTCTTCCTCGCGTCCACCGCGAGCGACTACATCACCGGCCAGACGATCTACGTGGACGGCGGCTTCTCGGCGACCTGATACGGCCGAGACGGCAGAGACCAGTGTGACCTGTCCAGGCCGGAGACGCCGGATACCTAGGTTCACTTTGTACCCGCTACGACCACCTGTGACCGGTCACACGACCCCGAAAGTTGTCACCCGGGGTACAAAGTCCAGGGAAGTGGCTGGTGTTACTAATGTGCACGGGCGCCTTGGCAACGAAAGTTGCTGGTGTGACAAGCGGGGAGCTCGGTGTGACCCGGCTGGGATGGAGGGCGAGCGACGGTGGCTACCGGTGGAGAGCGACCGGGTAAGGATGCGACTTTGCGCGCGCGGGCGCGCTTTGCGCGCGCCGCGACAGCTTGTGACCGGTAACAGGTCCTCGTGGGACGCCCAGGCGGCTTACTGGGGGCGGAAGGCGGGGCCTATGTGGGCTAGCTGGCGGGTCAGCGGGGTGCCGGAGCCGTCGCGCCTGCCCTGCAAGCCGGACAGGTCGACCGGGACGCCCGCCTCGGTGGCGCCGAGCGCGGGACCCGGGCCCGCCCAGGCCGCGACCAGGGTGTCCTCGCCCTTGAGGAAGCGCTGGCAGCGGACGCCGCCGGTGGCGCGGCCCTTCGGCGGGTACTCGGCGAACGGGGTGACCTTGACGCTCGCCGCGCCGGTGCCGGGCAGCGCGCCGGACCGGCCCGCGACCGTCACCACGACGGCCTCGGCCATCGCGCCGCCGCCCGGCGCGGACGCGCCGGCCCGGTCCAGGTACCCGGCGGCGTCCGCCGCCGGGCCGGTCACGCCGGAGGCCGCTTCGCCGGCGCGGCCATCCGGGTACGCCGAAAGCGCCGCCTGGTCGCCGGCCGGGGCCGGGCTGGCCGCGGGGCCGATCGCGCCGAACCAGATCGCTGACGCGCCGGGGGACAGCCGGATGCCGGCCATGCCGCCGGCCGGGCGGCCCTGCGGGCGCACCGCGGCGGCCGGGAAGCGCAGCAGCTGCGCGTCGGAAGTGATGAACACCAGCTCGGCATCCTCGCCGGTTAGCTGGACGGCACCGATTACCCGGTCACCCTCTCGGAGCGAGACCAGCTCGAACTCGTCCCGGTTGGCCGGGTACTCGGGGAGCACCCGCTTGACGACGCCGCTCGCCGTGCCCAGCGCCACGCCCGCGTCCGCCGCAGCTTCGAGGTTAGCGAGCGCGAGGACGCGCTCCGCCGGCGCCAGGCCGGTGACGAACTCAGTGACGGGGTGGCCGCCGACCAGCGACGGGGCCACGTCGGCTGGCGGCAGCGCGGGGATCTCCAGGACGCTGAGCCTGATCATCCGCCCCGCCGACGTCACCGCGCCGACGGTGCCGCGGGCGGTCGCGCCGACCGCCGACGCCACGATGTCGTGCGCGGCACGGTCGGGCGGAGCCTGGGAGTCACCACGCGTACGTTCGGAATGATCGGGAGAGACGGGGAAGCGGGCCAGCAGGCCGGTCGCCGACAGCACCACGACGCACGGGTCGTCCGCCACCTCGAGCGGGACCGCGGCCTTGACCGCCTCGCCGCCGCCCTCGAGCAGCAGCGTGCGGCGCGGCGTGCCGAACTTCTTCGCCAGGTCGGCCATCTCCCGGCTGACCAGCTCGCGGAGCCTGCCGTCATCCTCGAGGATCTCGGTCAGCTCGGCGATCTCGGCGCGGAGCGTCTCCTGCTCGCGCTCGAGCTCGAGCCGGTCATACCGGGTCAGGCGGCGCAGCGGGGTGTCCAGGATGTACTGTGCCTGGATCTCGGACAGGTCGAAGATCTCCCGCAGGCGGCGCTTGGCCTCGGCGGCGTCGTCGCTGGTGCGGATGACCTGGATGACCTCGTCGATGTTGAGCAGCGCGACGATGATGCCGTCGACCAGGTGCAGCCGCTCCTGGCGCTTGCGGCGCCGGTACTCGCTGCGCCGTCTCGTGACCTCGAGCCGGTGGTCGACGTAGATACTCAGCAGCTCGCTGAGGCCGAGCACACGCGGCTGCCCGTCGACCAGGGCGACGTTGTTGATGCCGAACGTCTCCTCCATCGGCGTGAGCCGGTACAGCTCGGCGAGGATCGCCTCCGGGTTGAAGCCATTGCGCACCTCGATCACCAGGTGCAGGCCGCGGACCCGGTCGGTGAGGTCCTTGAGGTCAGAGATGCCGGTGATCTTCTTGGCCTGGACCAGGTCCTTGATCCGCGCGATCACCTTCTCCGGGCCGACGCCGTACGGGAGCTCGGTGACGACGATGCCGGTCTTGCGCGCGTTGAGCTGCTCGATCTGCGCGGTCGCCCGGGTCCGGAAGATGCCGCGGCCGGTCGCGTACGCCTCGCGGATCCCGTCGAGGCCGACGATCCTGCCGCCGGTCGGCAGGTCCGGGCCGGGGACGAAGCGCATGAGCTGCTCGAGAGAGGCGTCCGGGTGCTTGAGCAGGTGCCTGGCGGCGGCGATCACCTCGGTCAGGTTGTGCGGGGCCATGTTGGTGGCCATCCCGACGGCGATGCCCGAGGCGCCGTTGACCAGCAGGTTGGGGATCGCGGCCGGGAGGACCTGCGGCTCTTGCTCCTGGCCGTCGTAGTTCGGGCCGAAGTCGACGGTGTCCTCGGCGATGTCGCCGACCATCGCCATCGCGGCCTCGGTGGGACGGCACTCGGTGTACCGCATCGCGGCGGGCGCGTCGTCACCGCCGAGGCTGCCGAAGTTCCCGTGGCCGTCGACGAGCGGCAGCCGCATCGCCCAGGGCTGGGCCATCCGGACCAGGGCGTCGTAGATGGCGCCGTCGCCGTGCGGGTGCAGCCGGCCCATGACGTCGCCGACCACGCGGGCGCACTTGACGTGCCCGCGGTCCGGCCGCAGGCCCATCTCGTTCATCTGGTAGAGGATGCGCCGCTGGACCGGCTTCAGGCCGTCCCTGGCGTCCGGGAGCGCGCGGGAGTAGATGACGCTGTAGGCGTACTCCAGGTAGGAGCCGCGCATCTCCTCGGTGACGTCGACGTCGACGATGTTCTCTTCGAAGTCTTCGGGGGGCGGCGCGGTGGTGCCGCCGCGGCGTGGTGGCATGCGGTCCTTCTCAGGTGTCGATGCGGGACAGGTCGAGCTCGCTGGCCCCGCCGACGATGAACTCGCGGCGCGGCGCCACGTCCGTGCCCATGAGCAGGTTGAACACGTCCCCGGCGGCCTTGGCGTCCTCGATCCTGATCCGCCGCAGGATGCGGTGGCGCGGGTCCATCGTGGTCTCGGCGAGCTGGCCGGCGTCCATCTCGCCGAGGCCCTTGTAGCGCTGCACCGGGTCCTTCCAGCGCTGGCCCTTGCTCTCCAGCTCCAGCAGCGTGCGGCGAAGTTCGGCGTCGGAGTAGGTATAGATGTACTTCAGCTGCCCCTTGCGCGGGTTGGTCAGCTCGATCCGGTGCAGCGGGGGCACCGCGGCGAACACCCTGCCCGCTTCCAGCATGGGCCGCATGTAGCGGTGGAAGAGCGTGAGCAGCAGGGTGCGGATGTGCGCGCCGTCGACGTCGGCGTCCGCCATCAGGATCACGCGCTGGTACCGGGCGGAGTCCAGGTCGAACGTGGAGCCCGACCCGGCGCCGATGACCTGGATGATGGCGGCGCACTCGGCATTCTTGAGCATGTCGGCGAGGCTCGACTTCTGCACGTTGAGGATCTTGCCGCGGATCGGCAGCAGCGCCTGGAACTCGCTGTCCCGCGCCAGCTTGGCCGTGCCGAGGGCGCTGTCGCCCTCGACGATGAACAGCTCGCTGCGGTCGTCAGCGGACCGGCAGTCGACGAGCTTGGCCGGCAGGCTGGAACTGGCCAGCGCGGACTTGCGGCGCTGGTTCTCCCGGTGCTCGCGGGCGGCGATGCGCGTCTTCGCCGCGCTCGCGACCTTGTCCAGGACCGCCTTGGCCTGCTGTTTCGCGCCGCGTGGCGGGTTCTCGAAGTAGTTCCTGAGCTGGGTGCCCACCACCTGGCTGACGATCCTGGTGGCCGCGGGAGTGCCGAGGACCTCCTTGGTCTGGCCCTCGAACTGCGGTTCGGGCAGCCGCACCGAGATGATGCTGGTGAGCCCCTCGAGGACGTCTTCCTTGGTGACCGGCTCGTCGCCGTTCTTCAGGAGCCTGGCGTTTCTCAGCTGCTCGTTGAGCGTCTTGACGATGGCCCGGTCGAAGCCGGTGACGTGCGTGCCGTGGTGCGGGGTCGCGATCACGTTCACGAAGCTCCGCGTGATCGTGTCGTAGCCCATCCCCCACTGGATCGCCACGTCCACGTCGAGCGTGCGCTCCACCTCGGTCGGCGTCATGTGGCCGCGATCGTCGAGCACGGGGACGGTCTCGGTGAACGTGCCCTGGCCGGTCAGCCGGATCACGTCGGTGACCTTCTCGCTCGTGGCCAGGTGCTCGCAGAACTCGCTGATGCCGCCGGCGAACCGGAACTCGGCCTCCCGCGGGCCGGCGCCGTCGCCGTCGGCGTCCGGGCCGGCTTCGGCTCCCCCTTCGGCGCGGACCGCGATCGTCAGGCCCGGCACCAGGTAGGCCGTCTGCCTGGCGCGCTCCGCGAGGCCGTCGTAGCTGAACGTCGCGTCGCGCAGGAACACCTGGCGGTCCGGCCAGAACCTGATCCGGGTGCCGGTCTTAGTCCTGCCCACCTTGGCGACTGCGCGGAGCCCGGACTTCCTGGTGAAGTCGGCGTCCGGCCGGCCGGGCTCGGTGAACTCGCCGGTGACCCCGCGGCGGAAGCTCGCCGCCCAGATCTGGCCGTTCCTGTCGACCTCGACGTCCAGCCGCGCCGACAGCGCGTTCACCACCGAGGCGCCGACGCCGTGCAGGCCGCCGCTGGCCGTATAGGAGCCGCCGCCGAACTTGCCGCCCGCGTGCAGCCGGGTCATCACGAGCTCGACGCCGGACAGCTTGGTCTTGCGCTCGGTGTCGACGGGGATGCCGCGCCCGTTGTCGCGCACCTCGGCGGACCCGTCCCTGTGCAGGATGACCTCAACCCGCGTGCAGTAGCCGGCGAGCGCCTCATCCACCGCGTTGTCGAAGATCTCCCACAGGCAGTGCTGCAGCCCGCGGCCGTCGGTCGAGCCGATGTACATGCCGGGGCGCTTGCGCACGGCCTCCAGGCCCTCGAGGACCGAAAGGTGCTTGGCGTTGTAGGAGTCGGCCGGGTCTCTCGCCGGCTCTCTGACGGACTCCGCCATCGCCCGGGCGGTTTCTGTGAGCGGTGGCACGGGCGGGGGGTCTCCTCTCGAAAGTGTGAGCGCACGGGACGCCTCACTCGAAGGGTAGCGTCCCCCGGCGGTGCCGGCGGCCAGCCACGCCGCTTTCGCCGCATTCCGTGGCTTGGCGGAGCCCCGTCAGAGGCGTCCAAGGCGACCTTCGCCGCAGGCTTACCAGAGCCGGATAGTTGCGGGCAAATGTGTCACGACCCCCGCTGAAGGGTAGGAACAACACGAACCGCACGGGTATCTCACCGGTGACTGCCCGGACGGCGGTGGCGTCACCGGTGGGCGGGGTTTTCGCTTGTGGCGTACACGACTCGGCTAGGGGAAGCCTGACGCCGGGGTATGTGTTGTGCTGTGCTGTAAGGCGTAGGCAGCAACCCGGAGCCAGCCGGACTCGAGACCCGGCCGGCAACGAGACAAGGAAGGCGACGTGACCGGAGCCATAGCCCCCACCAGGCCGCTCACCGCCCTGGATCTCTGTGATCGCTGCGGCGCGCAGGCGTACGTCCGCGTCCTGCTCCCGAACTCGGGTGAGCTGCTCTTCTGCGCCCACCACGGGCGCGAACACGCGAAGGCGCTCGCCAAGGTAGCAGTCGACATCCAGGACGAGACCGGTCGCCTGACCGGTTCGGAGAACTAGCCATTCAGACGTGACCGCGTAACTGCGGGTCGCTCGGGCGGTGTGGCCGCGGGCGGCCCGTGTTCATGCCGTCAGACCTGTTCGGTAGCCATAGTGCTGTGGCCCGCCGCCCGGAAGAACCGGGGCGGCGGGCCACAGCACTATAGACAGTCCGGCCGGACCGCGGGTCAGTCCAGGTAGTCCCGCAGCACCTGGGACCGCGACGGGTGGCGCAGCTTGGACATCGTCTTGGACTCGATCTGCCGGATCCGCTCCCGGGTCACGCCGTAGACCTTGCCGATCTCGTCCAGCGTCTTCGGCTGGCCGTCGGTCAGCCCGAACCGCATGCTCACCACGCCGGCCTCGCGCTCGGACAGGGTGTCGAGCACGGAATGCAGCTGCTCCTGGAGCAGCGTGAACGAGACCGCCTCGCCCGGCTGGATCGCCTCGGAGTCCTCGATCAGGTCGCCGAACTCGCTGTCGCCATCCTCGCCGAGCGGCGTGTGCAGCGAGATCGGCTCCCGGCCGTACTTCTGCACCTCGACGACTTTCTCCGGGGTCATGTCGAGCTCGACGGCCAGTTCCTCGGGCGTTGGCTCACGGCCCAGGTCCTGCAGCATCTGCCGCTGCACCCGGGCCAGCTTGTTGATGACCTCGACCATGTGCACCGGGATGCGGATCGTCCGGGCCTGGTCCGCCATCGCGCGGGTGATCGCCTGCCGGATCCACCAGGTGGCGTACGTGGAGAACTTGTAGCCCTTGGTGTAGTCGAACTTCTCCACGGCCCTGATCAGGCCGAGGTTGCCCTCCTGGATCAGGTCGAGGAACAGCATCCCGCGGCCCGTGTACCGCTTGGCCAGGCTGACCACCAGCCGCAAGTTGGCCTCGAGCAGGTGGTTCTTGGCGCGGCGGCCGTCTTCGGCGATCCACTCCAGGTCGATGCGCTGGTCCGGGGTAAGGCCGCGGGCGCCCTCGGCGAGCTTCTCCTCGGCGAACAGCCCGGCCTCGATCCGCTTGGCGAGCTCGACTTCCTGCTCCGCGTTGAGCAGCGGCACCTTGCCGATCTGCTTGAGGTAGTCCTTGACCGGGTCCGCCGTCGCGCCCGCCACGGCCACCTGGGCCGCGGGCAGGTCGTCATCGTCGTCGCCGAAGACGAAGATCTCGTCTTCGCCGACCTCGCCGGGGGCCTTTCCCTCTGGCTGGGCGGTCGCGTCGGTGCCCGCGGGCTGTGCGGCCGCGTCGGCGTCGTCGGTGTCCGCCTCCTCCGTCAGCTCGATGTCCGTGTCGACATCAACGTCGACTTCCACGTCTACGTCGGCGTCGGCAAGGTCGGCATCCGGCGAGTCGGCGATCTCCAGGTCCGCGCCGAGCGCGTCCCCGAGGTCGTCCTCGTCGAAGTGGCCGTCGAAGTCCTCGAGGTCTACGGCATCCGCCAGATCCTCGGTGTCGTCGAGGTCGACGACCGCCAGCTCGCCCGGAACATCCTGGGCCGGCACCGCCACCAGGTCATCGCGGCCGCCGGCCGCGCGAGACTCGGGCTCGGGCCTTCCCTCGGGCAGCCGCTCGGGCACCCGCGGATCCCGGCCCGCGGAGCCGGACGGCCTGGAGCGCTTGCGCGCCGCGGAGTTGGCAGCGCTCACCACCACGGTCACCTCTTCCTTCGCTGGGTAGCTTGGCTGAGCTGCGTACGCATAGCGATAATCGGGCCCTCCCGCGAGGGTCTTGAC
>Ga0187812_1000149_pt1 | contig 24978 bp, 23 predicted proteins | sample NC_S_2_FD_130582 | JGI IMG/M metagenome (GOLD analysis project Ga0187812, IMG submission 130582) | Wetland sediment microbial communities from Neuse River Estuary, North Carolina, USA - ASW-S_2 | ecosystem: Environmental > Aquatic > Freshwater > Wetlands > Sediment | place: USA: North Carolina...
TGAAGGAGAGGTAGTCGACGCCCACCACCCAGGCGCCCTCGAGCAGCATGAAGAGGATCGGCCCGGCGAGCGAGCCCGCCTTGGCGAGACCGATGCCGAAGGCAAGCAGGATCGGGGTCACGGTCCCCTGGTCCAGGGTGTCGCCGATGCCGGCGAAGGGACCCATGAGGCCGCTCTTGACCGCCGTCACGGCCTCGGCCGCCGCATCGCCGCCTGCGCCCCCGGCGCCCGCCTCCTCAAGGGCGGCCGCCGCGCCGGGGATCACCGCGCCCCAGGTCTGCTCCGTGTTGAAGAACTGCAGGTGCCGCTCGAGGGCCCGCGCCCGCGCGCCGGCGGAGGGGTAGAGGCGCCGGATGACCGGCACCATCGCCATGGCGAAGCCCGTGCCCTGCATGCGCTCCCAGCTGTAGCTGCACTGCGCGAAGAGGAACCAGCGCAGCCACGCGCGGCGCACGTCGCCCGCCGTCAGCCGCAGGGGGCCGCGGGCGCGGTCCTGCACGGCGGCCTCCCCCGCCGCTTCGGCATCGCCCGCCGACCCGCGCGGCGCCACGTAGGCCCAGGCCGCGGCCCCTGCCAGGATCGCCAGCGGGACGAGCCCCCAGTGCAGCATCTCCGTGAGGACGAAGCCGGCGAGGAAGAAGCCGATCGCCGGACCCCGCACGATGGCGCGCATGTTGATGCCGATGCCGAGCGCGGCGATCATGCCGCCCGCGGCGCCCAGGCCCGCCATGACCCAGGCCGGGACGAGCGCGAGCAGGCGGGCCACCTCGCCCGCGCCCAGCCAGACGGCGAAGAAGAGCGGCACGGCGGTGATCAGCAGGAGAAAGGCCTGCGGGTAGAAGAGCGCCGCGCGCTCGAGGCCCGCGATGTCGCCTCTGGCCGCCGCCGCGTCGGCCCGGTGCACGAAGGCGCTGTTCGCCGTCATCATCAGGTTCCAGACGAACGTCCCGAGCAGGCCCACCGGCACGGCGACGGCCAGCGCCGCAGCGGGGGCGAGGTGGCCGGTGAGGGCGATCGCGGTGCCGAGGTAGCCGGCGAGCGACGGGTCTCCGGGCAGCGTGCCCTCGGCCGAGATGAAGCCGAGGTAGGCGAGGTTGATCGTCGCGCCGACGATCGTCCCCTCGACCGGCTGGCCCAGCAGTAGACCCACGAGGAAGCCGCCGACGAGCGGCCGGTAGAGCCAGTAGTAGTCGAGGCCGCCGAGCCAGGGCGAGTACGAAAGGTAGTAGAGGAGGGCGATGGCCGCGGCGGCCAGGGGGCCGAGCGTCGGACCGGTCGCCCCCGGGGCGGCCGCGAACGCCGGAGGGGCCGCGGCCGCGACGAGCAGGGCCGCCGCGAGCCCGGCCGCGCGCAGCCGCGAGGCGCCGGCCATGGACCGGACCGGGGAGCCGCCCGCGGAGCGCCCGCCCGCCCCCTTCACTCCTCGGCGCGCCAGGGGCGCGGCAGGAAGTGGCGGGCGTAGACCGAGATGGCGAAGTGGTCCGTCATGCCGGCGCAGTAGTCGCGCACGCCTGCGTCGCCCGGGGCGCTGCCCTCGGGCAGGAGGTCCGGGTGCTCGCGGAAGTGCAGGTAGAGGGCGCGCAGGAGTCCCTCGGCCTTCTTCTCCTCCACCTTGGGCGGGGAACCGACGTAGACCCGTCGGAAGAGGAACTGCCGCAGCTCCTCGAGCGCGTCCGCCTCGCGCTGGCGCATCAGCACCTCGGGGCGGTCCTCGGACGCCGCCAGCACGCCGTCGACGAGCCGCCCGATGCGCTCGGCGTGCCGGTGGCCGAGCACCTCGAGCGGGCCCGGCGGCAGGTCCTCGGGGGCCAGGATGTGCGCGCGCAAGGCGTCGTCGATGTCGTGGTTGACGTAGGCGATGCGGTCCGCCAGGTGGACGAGCCGCGCCTCCAGCGTCGTCGGGGTGCCCTGCGCCGTGTGCTGGGCGATGCCGTCCCGCACCTCCTGCGTCAGGTTGAGCCCGCCGGGCCGCTCCAGCACGTCCACGACGCGCAGGCTCTGCTCGTAGTGGCGGAAGCCGCCCGGCACCAGGTCGTCGAGCACCCGCTCGCCGGCATGGCCGAACGGCGTGTGCCCGATGTCGTGGGCGAGCGCGATCGCCTCCGCGAGGTCCTCGTTGAGCCGGAGCGCCCGCGCCAGGGTGCGCGCGATCTGCGCCACCTCGAGCGTGTGGGTGAGGCGCGTGCGGTAGTGGTCGCCCTCGGCCGCGATGAAGACCTGCGTCTTGTCCTTGAGCCGCCGGAAGGCCTTGGCGTGGATGATGCGGTCGCGGTCGCGCTGGAACGCCGTGCGCACGGGGTCCGGCTCCTCGGGCCGCAGCCGGCCCCGCGTGAGGCCTGCCCTGGCCGCCCAGGGCGCCAGCACGGCCGCCTCGATCTGCTCCTGCCGCTCGCGCGGCGTCGTCATCCTGCCACCTCCTCCGGCATGCCCCCCCGGTCCAGGATCGCCTGGTGCGCGGCGCGCGGGCTCTCGCCCCCGGCCGCCCGCTGCCGCACCTCGTCGCCGAAGGCCTCGGCGAGCGCGAAGGGCCCGGCCGCGGCCAGCGGCAGCCGCCAGAGCGCCCTCAGCTCCGCGCGCCCGAACTCGTCGGGCAGACCCTGCGGCCGGCCGAGCACCGCGAGGATGCGCTCCTCGCCGGCGAGCTCCGCGTGCAGCGCGACGTCCGCGAAGGCGCGGGCGGCCGCCGAGGCGGCATCGAGCGCGGCGAGCAGCCGCACCTTCGGCCGGTCGAGCCGCGCGGCGACGTAGGCCGCCGCGTACCCGGACCACGCGCTCGCCACGTAGGGCGAGACCTCGAGCCGCCCGAGGAGATCCCCCGCGGGCAGCAGCGAGAAGAGGAGGTGGCTGCCGGGCACGCCCACCTGCGCCGTCGTGAGCGGCAGGCGCGCGCGCATGTGCATCGCCTGCATCGGCCCCTGGCCGGCGAAGACCAGCATCCGGCCGCGCCCGCCCGCGAACGGGCCGGGCTGGTAGGCGGCGAGCGGCAGGAGCCCGTGCAGCTGCGCCGGACCCGGCGCGAGGGACGGCGGGCGGACGTCGGGGAAGTCCTCGCCCACCGCCGCCAGCACCTCCGCCTGCGCTGCTTCGTAGGCCGCCATCAGCTCCTGCGGGGACTCCGGCCGGTCCTCCGCGAGGTCGCCTAGGATGGTCGCGAGGTCCGCGCCGGGCGCGATCTCGCGCGCGAGCCGCCCCACCTCGACCAGCTCCGCCTCGAGGCGCACCATCGCCGCCTCCGCAAGCTCCTTCGGCGCCACGGCGAGGCCGGTCTCGGCGCGCAGGAGGTCGTAGACGGCATGGGGGCCGATGGCCGGCCGCGCCGCCGCAGCCCCGCGCGCCGCATCCACCGCCCGCACGAAACCCTCGAGCGCCATGAAGGCCTCCGCCCCCGGCTCGCCCTCCGCCGCGCGCTCGGGTTCGGCGCCCACGGCGAGCAGCAGCCCGGCCGCCAGGGCCGCGGCGCGCGCCGCCTGGTCGAGCGCCCGGGGATCCTCGCCCGCCGCCACCTCCCCCGCCAGCGCCGACACCACGGCCCGGCAGACGGCGTCCCGCCCCGCGCCCTGCAACTCCGCCTGCACGAGGCAGGCGAGCACAGCCTCCGCGAGGCCGGCCGCCTCGGAGTCCTGCGCCTGGCGCAGGGCGCGGCGGGCCAGGCGCATGCCTGGCCCGTCCTTCGTCTCCTCCAGCCACCGGGCGGCCTGCGCCGCGCGCGCCGCCCGGGCCGGGCCGCCCCGGGGGCCGAAGCCCCCGAAGGGCAGCCCGAGCTCAGGGCGCACGGCCGGGAAGGCCGAGAGGTACCAGTCCGCGAGGGATGACCCCTTGGCCTGCGCCATCAGTCGGCGAGGGCCGCCCGCGCCGCCGCCAGCCGCGCGATCGGCACGCGGTAGGGCGAGCACGAGACGTAGTTGAGTCCCACCCTGTGGCAGAACGCGATCGACTGCGGCTCGCCGCCGTGCTCGCCGCAGATGCCCACCTTGAGCTCGGGCTTGCGCGAGCGGCCGCGCGTCACGCCGAGCTCCACGAGCTGGCCGACGCCGCTTTGGTCCAGCACGGCGAACGGGTTCTGCGGCAGCACCTTGTCCTCGAGGTAGCGCGTGAGGAACTTGGCCTCGGCGTCGTCGCGGCTGAAGCCGAAGGTGGTCTGCGTCAGGTCGTTCGTGCCGAAGGAGAAGAAGTCGGCGTGCTCCGCGATGTCGTACGCGAGCAGGCAGGCCCTGGGGATCTCGAGCATCGTGCCCACCTTGAGCGGCAGCTCGAGGCCGGTCTCGCGCTGCACCTCGCCGTGCACCTGCACGACCATGCGGCGCGTGATCTCGAGCTCCTTCGGGTCGCCGACGAGCGGGATCATCACCTCGGGCCGGGCGTCGACGCCCTCCTTGAGCAGGCGCGCCGCCGCCTGGTAGACGGCCCGGGCCTGCATCTCGTAGATCTCGGGGTAGATGAGGCCGAGCCGGCAGCCGCGGAAGCCGAGCATCGGGTTGAACTCCGAGAGGGCTCGCGCCTTGCGCAGCAGGTCGGACTTGCGCCGGTAGGCCTCGCTGCCCTGCTCGCCCTTCGCCCGCATCACGGCGATGTCCACCGCGAGCTCCTCGACGTCGGGCAGGAACTCGTGCAGGGGCGGGTCCAGCAGGCGGATCGTCACGGGCAGACCCTGCATCGCCTTGAGGATGCCGTAGAAGTCGCCCTCCTGCATCGGCAGCAGCCGGCCGAGCGCCGAGCGCCGGTCCTCCTCGGTGTCCGCGAGGATCATCTCCTGCACCACCGGCAGGCGGTCCTGCGCCATGAACATGTGCTCCGTGCGGCAGAGGCCGACGCCGCCCGCGCCGAAGGAGCGGGCCCGCTCGGCGTCCTCCGGCGTGTCGGCGTTCGCCATCACGCCCAGCCGCCGCACCTCGTCCGCCCAGCCGAGGAGCTCCGCCGTCTCGCCGCCCAGCTGCGGCTCCACCATCCCCACCTGGCCGAGGAAGACCCGGCCGGTGGCGCCGTCGATCGAGATCACGTCGTCCTCGCGCAGGGTCTGGCCCGCCACCTGCAGCTCGCGCCGCATGAGGTCGATGCGCAGCGCCTCGCAGCCCACGATGCAGGGCTTGCCCATGCCGCGCGCCACGATCGCCGCGTGGCAGGTCATGCCGCCGCGCGAGGTGAGGACGCCCTGCGCCAGCACGATGCCGTGGATGTCGTCCGGGGCCGTCTCGGGCCGGACGAGGATGACCCGCTCGCCCATGCGGCCGAGTTCCTCCGCCTTGTCGGCGTCGAAGGTGATGCGGCCGGTCGCCGCGCCGGGCGAGGCCGGCAGGCCCTTCGCCAGCACCTCGTTCGCCGCGTTGGGGTCGACGCCGCGGTGCAGGAGCTGGTCGATCTGCTCCGGCGTCACGCGGCGGATCGCCTCCGGCTTGTCGATGCGCCCCTCGTGCACGAGGTCCACCGCCACCTTGACGGCCCCGCGTGCCGACCGCTTGCCGCTGCGGGTCTGCAGCAGGTAGAGCTTGCCGTCCTCGATGGTGAACTCGATGTCCTGCATGTCGCCGTAGTGCTTCTCGAGCAGGGCGGCCACCCGCTCCACTTCGGCGTAGGCCGCCGGCATCTCGTCCTGCAGCACCGCGATCGGCTTCGGCGTGCGGATGCCGGCCACGACGTCCTCGCCCTGGGCCTGCGTCAGGTACTCGCCGTAGAGCACCTTCTCGCCCGTGTTGGGGTTCCTGGTGAAGAGGACGCCGGTGCCCGACGCCGGGCTCAGGTTGCCGAAGACCATGGCCTGCACGTTGACGGCGGTGCCGAGGTCGTCCGGGATCTGGTTGATCTTGCGGTAGACCTTGGCGCGCGGGTTCTCCCAGGAGTCGAAGACGGCGCGCACCGCCAGCATCAGCTGCTCGCGCGGCTCTTCGGGGAAGTCCCGGCCGGTCGCGCGGCGCACGAGCTCGAGGTAGCGGCCGATGGTCGCCTCGAGGTCGCCCTCGCCCAGCTGGTGGTCGTGCTCGACGCCGGCCCGCTCGCGCACGTCGGCGAGGATCGTCTCGAAGGCGCTGTGCTCCATGTGCAGCACGACGTTGCCGAACATCTGGATGAAGCGGCGGTGGCAGTCGAGCGCGAAGCGCCGGCCCGCCTTGCGGCCGAGGGCCTCGGTCGTCCTGGGGTTGAGGCCGAGGTTCAGGATCGTATCCATCATGCCGGGCATCGAGACGGCGGCACCGGAGCGCACCGAGACGAGCAGCGGGCTCTCGTCGTCGCCGAACCGCTTGTCGAGCCGCGCCTCGAGCTTCGAGACCTCCTGCCAGATGGTGTCCTCGAGGCCCGCGGGGAACTGCTGGCCGAGGGCGTTGTAGAGGTTGCAGGCCTGGGCCGAGACGGTGAAGCCCGGGGGCACCGGCAGGCCCACCTTCGTCATCTCGGCAAGGTTCGCTCCCTTGCCGCCCAGGCGGGCGCGGTCGTCCTTGGACCCTTCCTCGAAGCGGAACACCAGCTTCTCTGCCACCGTCAGGCCCTCCCCAGGATCTCGAGGATGTAGTTGGCGGTCTCCTCGACCGCGCGCTGCGAGACGTCGATCACCGTGCAGCCGAGGCGCTTGTAGACCCTGTCCGCGTGCTCGAGCTCCTCGAGGATGCGGCCGAGGTCCGCGTAGCGCGAGCCCGCGCCGAGGCCGAGGCTGCGCAGGCGCTCGGTGCGGATCTGCAGGAGGTTCTCCGGGTTGATGGTCAGGCCGATGATGCGGCGCGGCGGGATCTGGTAGAGCTCGTCGGGCAGGTCCGCCTCCGGCACGATCGGCACGTTGGCCACCTTGATCTGCCGGTGCGCGAGGTACATCGAGGTCGGGGTCTTCGAGGTGCGCGAGACGCCGAGCAGCACCACGTCCGCGCGCAGGATGCCCGCCGGATCCTTGCCGTCGTCGTAGCGCACGGCGAACTCCACGGCCTCGACGCGGCGGAAGTAGCGCGCGTCGAGCTGGTGGACGAGGCCGGGCGTGCGGCTCGGGGCGGCCGCGAGCGCATGCTGCAGGCCATCCAGGACGGGTCCCATGACGTCGGCGTACGGCAGGCCCGCGGCCTCGCAGTGCCGCACGATCGCCGCCCGCAGCTCCGGCAGGATGATGGTGAACACGACGGCCGACGGCATGCGCTGCAGACCCTGCATGACCTCCAGGAACTCGCTCTCGGTCGTCACGTGCGGGTAGCGCCGCACCTCGATCGGGTGCCCCGGGAACTGGCTCGCGGCCGCCTGGGCCACGAGCTCGGCGGTCTCGCCCAGAGCGTCGGAGATCACGACCACCAGGGCCGCCGGGCTGCTGGAGCCGCTATTCCCTGTCAGAGAAGCCACCTCCTTCAGTCGGCCGCGCTGAGCGCGGCGATCTCCGCCACCCGTGAGAGCGCCTGCGCGGCGCGGTGGAGAAGGGCCTGCCGGCGCGCGCGCACCTGCGGGGCCTCCGCCATCACCATCACGGCGGTGAAGAACCGGTCGAGCGGGGCGTACAGCTTGGCCGCACGTCCCAGGTACCCGAGGTAGTCGCGCTCCGCGAGGAGACGACCGCCCTCCTCCTCGAGGCTCTCGATCGCCACGAGGAGTTCCCTCTCCGCACCCTCGCAGCCGTCGACGCTGCCCTCGGCGGCGAGGTTGCGGGCGCGCCTGACCGCCTGCACGAGGGGCGTCCAGGCATCGCCCGCGGCCGCCTGGCTCAAGGCGTCGATGCGCCGCATCACGTCCGACGGGTAGGCCATGCCGCTCTGCAGCACCGCCTGCGCGACCCGCGGGTCGTAGCCGGCCTCCTGGGCGCGCGAGAGGAAGCGCGCGGCGAGCAGCGGCCGCACGGCCTCGCCGCCCTGCGCGGCCTTGTCGCCGAGGAGCGCGCGGTAGCCCTCGACCGCGGCCTGGAGCGCCGGCTCGAGCGGCAGGTCCGGGAGGGTCTCCCAGAGCCGCAGCGCGCCGATCGCCGCACGCCTGAGGCCGAAGGGGTCCTGCGACCCCGACGGCGCCTTGCCGACGGCGAGGAAGCCGACGAGCTGGTCGAGGCGGTCGGCGAGCGCCAGGATCCGCCCCCTGGCGTCCGTCGGCAGGTCGTCGTCGCCGCCGCGCGGCCGGACCCGGCCGGCGATCGCCTGGGCGACGTCGTCGCTCGCGCCGCCGCGCTGCGCGTAGATGCCGCCCATCGTCCCCTCGAGCTCGGGCAGCTCGCGCACGAGCGCGGTGGCGCGGTCGCAGAGCGCGAGGCGCCCGGCCTCCGCCAGGGACCGCGCGAGTTCCGGCATGCCCCCCGCGCGGGCGAGTTCCGGCGCGAGGCGCCCGAGCCGTTCGGAGCGCTCGTAGAGCGTGCCGAGGCGCGGCGCGTAGGCGATGCCCCGCAGGTCCGGCAGGCGGTCCGCCAGGGACGTCTTGAGATCCTCGCGGAAGAAGAAGAGGGCATCCGCGAGGCGCGCGGCCAGCACCGTCTCGTTGCCGCGCCGGACGACGTCCTCCACGCCGCCGTTGCGCACGCCGCCGAAGCGCGCCGCGAGCCGCCCGTCGTCGCCGCGCAGCGGGAAGAAGCGCTGGTGGTGGACCATCGTCGCGACCAGCACCGCTTCGGGCACCGCGAGGTACTCCGGGTCGAAGCGGCCGAGGAAGGCCTCGGGCCACTCGCAGAGGTCCGTGACCTCCTCCAGGAGGGCGGTGGGCATCTCGGCCGTGAGCCCGGCCTGGGCGGCCGCGGCCTCGACGGCGCTGCGCACGCGCTCGCGCCGCAGCTCGCGGTCCGGTTCCACCGAACCTGCCCGCAGCACGGCGAGGTAGTCCTCGGCGCCCCGCACCACGTGCGGGCCGGGCGCGAGGACGCGGTGGGCGTAGGTCCGGTCGCCCGCCCGGACGGGGCCGATGCTGCAGGGCAGCACCTCGCCGTCCAGGAGCGCGAGCAGCCAGCCGAGCGGGCGCGGCAGGCGCGGCGCGCCCTGCGCCCAGCGCATGGTGCGCGGGAAGTGGAGCGAGCGCCCCACCTCCTCGATCGCCTCGGCGAGGATCTCCCGGGCGGGTCGGCCCGGCACCGTGCGGCTGAGGAAGAGGTAGGGGCCCTGCGGCGTCTCGCGCCGCTCGAGCTCCTCGGGCGCCACGCCCTGGCTGCGGGCGAAGCCGAGCGCTGCCTGCGTGAAGGCGCCGTCCGGCCCGATCGCCGCCGCGAGGGACGGGCCGCGCACCTCCTGCAGGCGGTCGGGCTGGCGAGGCGCGATGCCCCGCAGCACGGCGCAGAGGCGGCGCGGCGTGGAGTACAGGGCCGCGTCGCCGTCGTCGGCCAGCAGGCCGGCCGCTCTGGCGGCGGTCCTGAGGCCCTGCAGGAGTTCCTGCGCGGCGGGGGCGATGGTGCCGGACGGGAGCTCCGGGAAGCCGAGCTCGACGATCAGCTCCATGCCGTCACCTTCCCCGTCAGAGGGTAGCCCTGCGCCTCGCGGTCCTTGAGGTACAGCTCGGCGGCACTGCGGGCGCCGTCGCGGATGCGCGCGATGTACTCCGTGCGCTGCGCCGGCGCGATCGCACCGCGGGCCTCGAGCAGGTTGAAGAGGTGCGAGCAGTGCAGCACGTGGTCGTAGGACGCGAAGTACAGGCCTTCCCGCGCGGCGCGCCGGGCCTCGGCCTCCGCGCCCTCGAAGCTGCGCAGGAGGTAGTCCGTGTCGGCGTGCAGGAAGCTGTAGGCGGAGTGCTCGTACTCCTCGCGGCGCACGATGTCCCCGTAGTGCAGGCCGGGGATCACCTCGACGTCGAAGACGCTCGGCACGTCCTGCACGTACTGCGTGATGCGCTCGAGCCCGTAGGTGATCTCGACCGGCAGCACGTCGAGCTCGATGCCGCCCATCTGCTGGAAGTAGGTGAACTGCGTGATCTCCATGCCGTCCACCCAGACCTCCCAGCCGATGCCCCAGGCGCCGAGCGTCGGCGCCTCCCAGTTGTCCTCGACGAAGCGCACGTCGTGCACCCGCGCGTCGAGACCGATCGCCGCGAGCGAACCGAGGTAGAGCTCCTGGACGTTCTCGGGGCAGGGCTTGAGGAGCACCTGGTACTGGTGGTGGCGGTAGAGGCGGTTCGGATTTTCGCCGAAGCGGGCGTCGGCCGGCCGGCGCGAGGGTTCGACGTAGCCGACGCGCCAGGGCTCGGGACCGAGCGAGCGGAAGAAGGTCAGGGGGTTCATGGTGCCCGCGCCCTTCTCGACGTCGTACGGCTGGCCGATGTAGCAGCCGTTGTCCGCCCAGTAGCGCGCCAGTGCGAGCATCAGGTCCTGCAGGGTCAGTTCCTTCGCCTCCCGGTCAGGAAGATAGGCGCCTCCCGTCCCTCAGGGACGGGAGGCGCCTCCCGCGGTTCCACCCTGTTTCCCCCGTGCGGGGGCCACTCGTCGATGGGGCTTTACTGGCGGCGAAGGCCGCGTTCCTCCCCAGGCTTGCGGGCGCCGGAAACGCCAAGGGCCGCACCCGGCTCGCACCGTCCCGGGCTCGCTCGCCAGCCCCGCGGGCGCTTCCCTCCCGCGCATCGCCTTCCACGATCAGAGTGCCAATCGGCTGGGCGGAAGTCAAGTTGCCGACGTGCCGCGCGAGGTCGTCGACGCATCCGCTGCCCAAGAAGGAAGCGCAAAGGAGGGATGTCGCGCTGGCGCATCGGACGCAGGCTGGTGCGCCCATGGCTGCGGCCCGAGCGGGCAGGGCCGGCGGGGCCGCGCACGGCAGGAGGCAACAGGCGGGCGGCGAACGCCATGTCCGGCGAGACCCTCTCCCCGAGGGCGGGGACGTGGAGGCGTGGCGACGATGGGCGACGTGCGGGCAGTGAACCGCGGCATGCAGGTGCAGCTCGGCATCTACGGCACAGGCAACCGCCAGAGCGCGCAAGACGGCGGACATGGCCCGGATGCGCACTGGCCGGTGGCGCCCGAGGAGTGGCGGGAGCGGGCCCGCAGGGCCGTGGGCGAGCGCACCTGGGCCTACCTCGAGGGCGGCGCCGGCGGCGAGGAGACCGTGGCCGCGAACCGCGAGGCCCTGCAGCGCCGACGGCTTCGGCCGCGCGCCCTGCGCGACGTCTCGCAGCGCGACATCTCGGTGGAGATCCTGGGGCGTCCGATCGCCGCCCCCTTCCTGCTGGCGCCGGTCGGCGTGCAGGAGATCTTCCACCCGGAGGCCGATCTCGCGTCCGCGCGCGCTGCCGCCGCCGCCGGCGTCCCCTTCGTGCTCAGCACCGTGTCGTCGAAGACGATCGAAGAGGTGGCGGCGGCGATGGGCGACGCGCCGCGCTGGTTCCAGCTCTACCCGGCGAAGGACCGCGACGTGCTCCTGAGCATGCTCGCGCGCGCGCAGGCCAGCGGTTACGAGGCGCTCGTCCTGACGGTGGACACGACGGTGCCGGGCTGGCGCGAGCGGGACCTGGCCCTGGGCTACCTCCCGTTCCTGGAGGGGAAGGGACTTGCGAACTACCTCACGGATCCGGCGTTCCGCGCACTCCTGCCGCGCCCGCCGGAGGAAGATCTCCTAACCGCCGTCGGGGTCTTCCTCGGCGTGTACGTGAACCCCGGGTTCACTTGGCAGGACCTCGACTTCGTCCGCCAGCACTGGGCTGGCCAGCTCTGGCTCAAGGGCATCCTCGATCCGGACGACGCGCTCACGGCCCAGGCGCATGGCGTCGACGGCGTGATCGTCTCGAACCATGGCGGGCGCCAGGTGGACGGCGCCGTGGCGTCGCTCGACGCGCTCGCGGCGATCTCCCGGGCGACCGGCGGCCGTCTGCCGCTCCTGATGGACGGCGGGGTGCGGCGCGGCGCGGACGTGCTGCGCGCGATCGCCGAAGGAGCTACGGCCGTACTGATCGGCCGCCTCTACCTCTACGGCCTCGCGGCGGCCGGCGAGGCGGGCGTGCGTCGCGTGCTGGACAACCTCGCGGGCGACGTGGATTTCACGCTCGGCCTCTGCGGGCGGTCCAGCATCGGGGAGGTGGACCGCTCGCTCGTGGCGCCGTTCTAGCCGAGCGCCTGGGCCGGGATCGCCGGCGCATGCCTCAGCCGGACGACGCCCGGCGGTCGACAGTGCCCTTGCGGCCGAGACGGTTGGGGGCCGCCCCTGCCGCCATGGCGCACGCGGCGGCGACCAAGGCTACGGCACGCGGCGCTCCAGGTCGTCGACGCGGTGCTCAAGGTCGTCAACGCGCCGGTCCAGCCGCCCAACGTTGAGGGACAAGTTCTCCGCCACCACCTGGAGCACGTGCTCCATCCGCTCCAGAACCACCATCGTGTGGCGATGGTGGTTGTCCGCGTGCGCCATGGCCTCAGCAAACTTCTTGTCCGTGTGCGCCATGGCCTCCGCGAACTTCTTGTCCGTGTGCGCCATGGCCTCCGCGAACTTCTCGTCCGTGTGCGCCATGGCCTCCGCGAACTTCTCGTCCGTGTGCGCCATGGCCTCCGCGAACTTCTTGTCCGTGTACGCGGTGCCTTCTCGATGCCATGCCAGAGCGCTCTGGTGGTTCGAGCGGATCTCGGCCGTCAACGCCTCCAGGCGCTCATGGAGACTGTCCTCCACCGTCCTCCCCCCCACGGTGCAACATTCGCCGGACGGTCCCACAGTTCCTTCCAGTCCAAGGGAGCCTTTCGATCCTGCTGTCACCGGCCGCCGATCACCGACTCGAGAAAGTCCGCGGACTTGAGCGGCGCTTCGAGGTGGGCGCGCCATGTCAGGTGCAGAAGGGCCCGGGCTTCCGCGGCACCCCTCTGCGCGGTCGTGCCGCCCGCGGCGGCCCGCAGCGCCAGGAGCGCGTCCTCGCTCGCCGTGATGCCGCCCATCGCGGCACACCCGGGGCAGGTGAAGCCGCCGAGCTCCACCTGGTAGCGCAGCGGGGCGCGCAGGGCACCGCCGCAGCCGACGCACCGTGTCAGGTCGAGGCCCCAGCCGTAGGCGCTGAGCAGCGCGAGTTCGCCCTGCAGGCAGGCCTGCGCGGGATCCTCGGCTCCATCGAGCAGCCGCAGGGCCTGCGCCAGCATCGCGAAGGGGAGCTGCGCCTCCTCCTCGCCGCTCTGCACGTCGCAGATCTCGAGCAGCACCTGGGAGGCCGCCATCGCCACGAGGTCGTCGCGCAGGCGGCGGAAGGCCGCGATCTGGGAAGCTCCGGTGACCACAGGCTGTGCGCCGGGGCGCTCGTAGAGCGTCACCTGGACGAGGGACGCCGGCTGCAGGATGCCGGCGAGGCGGCTCTTCGCCTTGCGCGCTCCCGGCGCGCGGGCGACGAGGCGTCCCTCCGGCGTCAGGAGGGAAAGCCGGCGATCCGCCTCGCGCAGGTCCTGCGCGCGCAGCACCACCGCCTGCGTCTCCCGGTAGCCGCTCACCGCGGCGGGCCTTCACGCCGCACGCGCGGCCGGAAGGTGAGGAAGAGCGCGAGGGCGAGCGCAACCAGCGCGAGCAGCAGGCCCAAGCTGTGCGGCACGTCCGCCAAGCGGCCGAGGCCTGGCCAAAGGACGACGAAGCCGACGGCCGCAGCCCCCACCGCCCCGACCAGCACGGCACCGGCCGCGGCGTCCTTGGCCGCAGCCGCGAGCGGCGCCTGGCGCGTGCCCACGGTGAGGTCCACGGCGCGTTCCACGGCGGTGTTGACGAGCTCGAGCGCCAGCACGAGGGCGATCGCCAGGATCAGGACGGCCCAGTCCACGGCCCGCAGGCGTTCGACGGCGGCGAGGTAGAGCACGATCTCCGCCACCGCCAGGTGGACGCGCGTGTTCGCCTCGGACGCGAAGGTCAGGGCGATGCCGCGCAGGGCGAAGCGGAATGCCGTCGGGCGCATCAGCGGCCGATGCCGAGCGAGGCCAGCACCTCTTCCTGCAGGCGCTGCATCTCCTCGTCCTCGGCGGGCGTCAGGTGGTCGTAGCCAATGAGGTGCAGGGTGCCGTGCACGACGAGAAAGCTCATCTCGCGCAGCAGGCTGTGGCCGTACTCCTCCGCCTGGCGCACCGCCTGCGGCGCGGAGACGACGATATCGCCCAGCAGGCACGGCTCCTTGGGGCGCTCGTCCTCCAGCGGGAAGCTCAGGACGTCGGTCGTACGGTCGACGCTGCGGTAGCGCAGATTGAGCTCGTGCATCTCCTGGTCGTCCACGATGCTGAGCGACACCTCGGACCCAGCGAGGCCCTGGGCCTCGAGACACGCGTCGATCGAGCGCTCCATCGCCCGCAGCACCGAACTGTCGAGGGACACCTCGTCCTGCCGCACCTCGATCTCCACCAAGCGGTCACGCGCCCCCAGGGGCGCTCCCTCCAATTCCTAGCCGCGCCGGCGCAGGAGCTCCTCGAGCCCCTCCGTCTGGTACTCGACGCGCGTGTGGTGCACGGCACTCAGCACGCGCACGAACGCCTTGCCGATCAGGTCGAGGTCGCGCAGGGTCAGATCGGTCTCATCCAGCTGGCCCTCGTACAGGCGTTCCTGGATGAGACGGCGCACGGTGGACTCGATCCCGCTCGTGGTGCGGCCGCGCAGGGCGCGGACAGCCGCCTCGCAGGTGTCGGCGAGCATCAGGACGCCGGTCTCACGGCTCTGCGGCTTCGGCCCCGGGTAACGGAAGTCCTCCTCGCGCGGCGGGTTCTCCGGGTGCGCCTCCTTCGCCTTGTGGAAGAAGTACTGCACGAGGGTCGTGCCGTGGTGCTCGGCGATGAACCGCCAGATGTCCCTGGGCAGGCGGTACTCCTGCGCGAGCTCGAGGCCGTCCTTGACGTGGGACGTGATGACGAGCGTCGAGAGCATGGGCGACAGCTTGTCGTGCGGGTTCTCCATGTCCGTCTGGTTGTCGATGAAGAAGTAGGGCCGGCGCATCTTGCCAATGTCGTGGTAGAAGGCGCCCACCCGCGTCAGCAGGCTTTGGCCGCCGATGGCGTCGCACCCGGCGCCCGCGAGGTTCGAGACGACGAGCGAGTGGTAGTAGGTCCCGGGGGCCTCGAGCAGCAGGCGCCGCAGGAGCGGCTGGCTCGGTGACGAGAGCTCCAGAAGGCGCAGGCTCGTGAGGACGCCGAAGGCGTTCTCCAGCAGCGGCGCCGCGGCGAGCGGCGCCCCGACCGAGATCAGCCCGCTGATGATGATCCAGCCGATCGACGGCCAGAAGGTCGGGTCGGGCGCGAAGGGGGCGCCCAGGAGTTCGAGCGTGCCAAGGGTCAGGATGCCGCTCAGGGCGACGACGCCGCCCGCGCGCAGCAGCTGGTTGCGGTCCGCGAGGCGCTGCACCGCCAGGGCGCCGACGAAGGTCTCGACGGCCAGCACCACCGTGACCCGCGGGTCGACGCCGAACGCGGCCTGCAGCACGAGGCCGTCCACCAGCCCGATGCCGAGGCCGATGCGGGCGTCGAACAGCATCGCGCCGAGCACGGCCGCCGCGGCGAGGGGCACGAGGTACGGCGAGACGAGCAGCGCAAGCCGCGCGAGGCCGAGCTCACCCACGAGCAGCACGATGACGAGGCCGATGCCGACGTCGTCGCGCACCTGGTGCGGGAAGAAGCGGCGCAGGTAGAGCAGCAGCGTCGCGAGCGCCGCGACCGCGAGGACGAGCGCCCCCGCCAGGGCGGGCCAGTTCTGCTGCCCGTTGAGCAGTCCGTACTGCCGGAGGATCGCGATGTCCGCCTGCGTGACGCGCGAGCCGCGCTGCACGATGAGCTGGCCCTGCTCGATCACCGGCGGCGGCACCGCCGCGACTGCGCGCTCGCGGGCGGCGGCCGTCTCGGACGGGCTCACCGCCATGTTCGCCTCCGCCGCATCGCGCTCCACGGCCGTCAGGAAGTAGGTGTCCGACGCGCGGGCGAGGCCGAGCGCCTCCACCGCCAGCGACAGCGCGTCGCGCTCCGCGCCGATCTGCGACGGCTGGTAGTTGGCCTGCTGCAGCACCCGCGTCGCCACGGCGGCCGCGAGGTGCTGCAGGTTGCCGAGCTCCTGCGGCGTCAGGGCGAGGATCTGCACGATGTCGGCCTGCGGCAGGGCGATGCCCACCTGTTCGGTCCAGGCCGCCTGCGCCCCGGCGGGCTGGGTGCCCTTGGGCAGGCTCTGCTGCAGGGCCTCGACCGTCGTGAAGACCTGCGTGATGCGGGTCTGCATGTCGGGCAGGGCCTTCTGGTCGGTGACGTAGATCGGCTGCACCGAGCGCAGGGCCTGTGCCTTGAGCTGCTGGTAGAGCGGCTGGTTCAGCTCGCGCCGCGGCGCGTAGACGTCGCGGGGCGAGGTCTCGCCCGCGCGCAGGGACACCTGCCCGGTGAAGAGCCCGCTGAGCAGCAGGAGCGTGATCGCGACGAAGCCGCCGACGACCCAGGCCAGCCTGCGGGGTCCGACCGACTGGTACCAGTGTGCCAGGCGGCGTGCCATAGGTTCACTCCTCTGTCTTGGCCGCGTGGTCGCGCAGCTCGTAGGCCTTGATGATCTTCTGCACCAGTTCGTGGCGGACGACGTCGCGGTCGTCGAGGTAGACGAAGGCGATGCCCTCGATGTCCCTGAGCAGCTGCGCCGCCTCCTGCAGCCCGGAGAACTGGCCACGGGGCAAGTCCACCTGGGTCACGTCGCCCGTGATCACGGCCTTGGAGCCGAAGCCCATGCGCGTGAGGAACATCTTCATCTGCTCGGGCGTCGTGTTCTGGGCCTCGTCGAGGATGATGAAGGAGTCGTCGAGGGTGCGCCCGCGCATGTACGCCAAGGGAGCGATCTCGAGCACGGCCCGCTCGCGCAGCCGCTCCACCTGCTCCATGCCGAGGATGTCGAAGAGGGCGTCGTAGAGGGGTCTGAGGTACGGGTCCACCTTCTCCTGCAGGTCGCCGGGCAAAAAGCCGAGCTTCTCGCCGGCCTCCACCGCCGGGCGCGTCAGGATGATGCGCTGCACCTGGCGGGCCTTGAGGGCCGCCACCGCCATCGCCATCGCGAGGTAGGTCTTGCCGGTGCCCGCCGGACCGATGCCGAAGGCGATGTCGTGGCCGCGGATGGCGTCGACGTAGGTGGCCTGGCCGGACGTCTTCGGGCGGATGCCCCGCCCACGCGTCGTGACGACGATGGCGCCCTGCGGTTCGTTGCCGCCTTCGCGCCGGGCGGTGCGGATGGCCTGCCGGACGTCGGCGACGCCGATGGTGCCGCCGGCCTCGGCCTGCTCCAGAAGTTCGCCGAAGACCCGCAGCACCGCCTCGCGGTCCGCGGGCGCCCCGCCGATGAGCACGGCGTTGCCGCGGCTCGCGAACTCGACCGGGAAGGCCTCCTGGATCAGCTTGAGGTTCTCGTCCAGATGACCGAAGAGCTGCTCCGCGACACGGTTGTCCGCGATCTCGAAGCGGCTTTGGAAGCGCTCGTCACTCAATCTTGGGTACTGCCCCCTGCCTTGGCGTGCGCGATGTCGGTCTCGGCCTCGATCGCAACCTCCACGCGGAAGTCGCCGCCGATCCGCCGCACCTGCGTGCGCAGCGCCAGGAGCTCGGCCCCCGGCATGGTGCGCTCTACCGTTGCGAGAGCCAGGGAGGTCGCGCGCAGTTCGGCATACCTCGGGCTCAACACGACCTTAAGCGTGCGCAGCTCGACATATGTATAGCGAGCCACTTCGACGGAGGCCAGGGGAATCCTCCAGATCCGCACCGCGCGCCGCGCCTCGGGGAAGGGCTCCGGGGGCCCCACGCGCGTCCATTGTCGCCGCCAGGGCGTCGAGATATACCAGCGCGTGGCCTGGCGCCCCGAGCGGTAGGTGCGCTCGCCGTCGACGGGAAACCGGTACGTGAGGCGGCGCCAGACCCGGGCGAACACCTGGCCCCGGCTCTCGCCGGCGCGCGGCGCGACGAGCGGCTCGCCCCGCACCACCGTCTGCCCCGCGCGCACCAGCGGCAGGCCGCGCAGCACCACGACGCGCGTGACGTAGCCGCGCTCGCCGGCGAAGAGCGCGCCCCGCGCCGCCGGCGGCAGGGCCTCGGGCGGCGTCAGCGCCGGCGCCGCGTAGATCACCGCCCGCACGCCGTCGAGGCGCACGGCGGCGAAGATCAGCCCGGGCACCTGCAGCCCGATCTCCTGGCCGAGCCGGAAGGCGTCGATGCCGGCGCGCGGCGCGCCGGGCTTGAGCCCGAGCGCACTGGCTTCCCGCAGGATGCGCGCGGTGGGGATGCCCTGGGGACCGGTGACGGCCACCTGCCAGACGCGGCCCGCCGCAAGGATGTAGAGCACGAGCGCGGCGACCGGCCAGGCGAGGCGCCACGGCCGGCGGCGCAGCGCGCGCAGCGCGAGCGGCCAGCCGCCGACCCCGAGGAGGTGCAGGCGCCCCTCGCCGCCCAGGGCCCTGCGGAGTGCGCCCAGCTCGGCCAGCGGCAGGTCGAACTGCAGCTCCCCGCCCTTGCGTCCGATGCGCTGGGCACGCGCGCCGCCCGCCGCGACGGCCTGCCAGAAGCGCTCGCCCGGGCCGCGGTAGCCCAGCCGCAGCCAGATGCCCTCAGCCACGCTGGTAGCGCATGCCCTCGATGCGCCCGGTGACGAGGATCGCGTCGCGGTCGACCGCGCCCACCGTCAGTTCCTGCCCCCAGATCTCGAGCGGGCCGATGCGGGTCGCGACGATGGCGACCCCGTCCCGGAACGAGCGCACCCCGAGGTGATTCTCGATCAGCACCTGCAGGTCGCCGATGCAGCGCAGCTGCGGCAGGTCCAGGCTGGCCGCCTCCGGCAGGTCGAGCCAGCGTGCAAGGCCGGTCCGCAGGTCGGCCACGGCAGAGGCCCCCCTTGCCACCGTCTCGCCTGCACCCTATGCCGGCGAGCAGCCCGCCATGTCCTGGCGGCGCTGCCGGCGATGGGCCTAGAATATCAGGTGGCGGCCCGCGCCGCCGATCACGCAAAGGGGGCCGCACACATGCGCAAGATCCCGCCGATCGCCGCCGTCTCGGCGAAGGGTCCGCTCGGCGTCGTCCAGCTGCCCAGGCTCTGGAGCAAGGTGCTCCTCAGCGAGAAGGGCCTCTTGCCCGAGGGGTACTCGGCCTGCGGCCAGGGCTTCGACAAGGTGGTGCTGGACGGCCTCGGCCTCGATCGCGAGGAGGTGCTCGGGTACCTCACCTCCGAGCTGCCCACCTACGCGGCGTTCGAGGCCTGGGTCGTGCGCAGGCTGGGCGGCGCGGTACCGCAGGAGAAGATCGACGCCGTGAACGGCTACATTCTCGGCCGCGAATTCCCCGAGGAGCGCTCCCAGGCCATCCTCGAGAACTGCGGCCACAGCCCGGACCTCCCCGAGCGCCACGGCGCAATCCTCAACCAGTACGACGACTGGCTGGAGTTCCACCGCTCCCTCACGGAGGCCTGATGGCCGCCGAGCGCCCCCGGCGGCCGCTCGGCGCAAGGAGGCGATGACGTGCGCGCATGGCGGGACGAGGACGTCACAGAGCGCAGCTTCAAGGGCGAGGACCTGCGCGGCGCCCACATCGAGGGCTGCCGCTTCACCCGCTGCGACTTTACGGACGCGCTCCTCGCCGACGCGGCGGTCGAGGGCTCGACCTTCGACGCCTGCCGCTTCGCCGGCGCCGACCTCGGCGGCTTCGCCGCCCGCGGCTGCGCCTTCCTGAACTGCGACTTCCGCGGTGCGCGGGCCCTGCTGGGCGGGCAGCTCGTGGAGTGCCGGATGACGGGAAGCTCGTTCCAGGAGGCGAAGCTGCCCGGCCTCGAGATCCAGGGCGGCGACTGGTCCTACACGACCCTGCGCGGCCTGGACCTCCGCCGCGCGCGCTTCGCCGGCGCGCGGCTCGAAGAGGCGGACCTCGCCGGCTGCAACCTCGAGCGGGCCGACCTGCGCGGGGCGAACCTGCGGCGGGCGCTGCTCGCAGGGGCCAAGCTGCGCGGGGCGGACCTGCGCGTAGCGGACGTCGAGGGGACCGATCTCGGTCACCTGGACCTGCGCGGCGTGCGCCTCGACCTGCAGGGCGCCCTGCAGGTCGCGCGCTCGCTGGGAGCGGCGGTGGACTGAGGTCGCATATCGGCCGTCGAGCGTCGATCGCCGGTCCCTCGGCGCATAGGATCGTCGGGGAGGTGTGGCGATGGATCGGTGGGAGCGGTGCGCAGCGCGCGCCGCCTGCGCCCTCTGGCGCACCGCGGGCCATCTCGCCGCGCGGGGACCCGTCCGATGCCGGGCATGACGCGCGGCGCACGGCGCGCCGGGGCCCCTGGCGGCGATCGCCCTCAGCCGCGCAGGCACCGCCTGATCCTGGTCCTCTGCCTGCTCGCCGTGCTGCTGATGGTCATCCGGCCGTTCCTGCACTGAGCCGGGCCGCAGCGCCGCCCGGCGTCGCGGCAGGGCGCTACGCCCGCACGGCGAGGAGCGTCTCATACAGGAAGCGCCGCTCGACCACCCCGCCGTAGCGCCGCTCGATCAGTTGGGCGAGGTCGCGCAGGAAGCCCTCGCGCGCCGCCTCGCCGACCCCGAGCACCAGGGAGTCCGTGCGGAGCATGCCGATGTACGCCCCGGTCGCGTAGCGGCGCGTGACGGCCGCACGCCGCCGCTCCACCCTCCGGACCTCCCCCCGCCCGTCCACCTCGGGGTAGATCGGGGGGAGGTCTTCCGCGCGCGGCGGCGTGAAGTGGAGGTCCGTGCCGAGGCCGTACCGCACGTAGATGGCGTTCGCGTCCTCGCTGAATCCCGGCGTCCCGCCCGCCACGTGGTGGGGGTGGACGATGCCGAGCACCCCGCCCGGCCGCAAGGCCTGGAGGGCCTTCTGCGTGCGCAGCCCGGGCTCGAGCCAGTGGTAGGCGTTCGCGCACACCACCGCGTCGAAGCGCTCCAAGGGGCGGGGCCAGTCCTCAAAGCGCGCCACCTCCACCCGGGCCGCCGGGAAGGCGCGGAGATGCCGGCGCGCGATGGCCGCGAGCGCCGCTCCCATCTCGACGGCCAGCAGGCTCACCCCCATCTGCGCCAGCGGCACGCTCAGCTGCCCTGTGCCGCAGCCGATCTCGAGGACGCGGCTTCCCGTCCGCAGGCCGCATCCGGCCGCGAGCGCCGCCAGCACCTCCGGCGGGTGCGCGTCGCGATAGCGGTCGTAGAGCTCCGCGACGCGGTCGAAGGAGGACGCGCTGCGCCGGGAATCCCTCTCTTCCATCGCTTCCACCCTCCTCGGCCGCCATGGGGCGGCCCGACCGAAGATCCCCCAGCATGGTCCGTGGGAGAGCGGCCGCCACATGCAGTCCGCGGACACGACTATCTACTCTGCGTCTGATGGGAACATCCCGAAAGCTCTCGAGTCTGTGTAGGCCTTCGCTGCTTCCTACTTTGATAGACCCACGACATACTGCTCTACGTCTTTCATATGTAATGCGCGTTGCCACACAGGGGGCAAAACGTAACCAGAGTCGTACACTGGCTCCAGGTAAACGGGAACAACCCCATCCTTCACTGCCGGTAGCAGGGGTACGTATTCCGCAACAATCGTGGCCCCGACCGGGATATCGCTGTACATCGGCCCTGGCCACTGTTCGTCCAATGAGTAAAGGAATACTACGCCTTGCAGTGTTATATACAGCACTTGGTAGGGGTCCTGATTCGATCGGCCAGAAAATCTATCATATTTAGAAAGATTTTTATATAGGTGCTTGGTCCAGCCCTGCGGTGGCCGCCAAGTTGCGAAGGTGTACGAAGGCTGAGGATAGTTGCCTACCCAGTTGCTGAACTCCGGGATGATCCTGAGCTTAGACGCTTGTTTGCCCATAGCAGTCGGCATAGCCCAAGTGCCGTGTTCTGTTGCACGGATCTCCGCAAGTGTAGTAGGCCGCATGAGCGACGATGGCTGGCGCGGACGGCTGTTGCTTACAGGCTGTGCACTGCAGCCAGCGAGAAATAGCAAGAGTCCGCAGGCAACTAGAACGGTGAGACCGCTTCTGCAATTGAGCGTGGGGTTCCCACCTTTCAGAAGGGGGGCTGCTCACGGTGGCTGTGTAGATCCTGACAAGGTTGAGCAGCAGGGCCGGATCGATGTCGACGGACCTGAAGCAGGGATCGAGCGGGCGCGACTGACTTCTCAAGCCGCACTAGTAGACCCCTCGACCGGGCTCAGGCCGTCTTTGACGGTGCTGCACCGGCCGCCCGTCTGGGAAGACGCGAAGAACCTGAGCGCCACCACGATCCGCGAGCCGCAGAGGCCGTCTTGCCATCTGCTGGCAATCCCCATAGTATGGTAATGACCTCTGATGTGCAAAGTGCGCGCGGCGCGGCTAGCCGCCGGCAGGGAGAATGGCGCACGAAGAATTCTCCCGTGCAACGGCGCAGGATCGCAGGCAGGCCTGACGACGCCCACGACCTCGAACGGGGTGATGGCATTGACATCCCGAGCTGCCGGGTGCATCGCCGCGGCTGCCTTCGTGCTCGCCGGCTGTGGTGCCAAACCCCAATTCCGTTCCCCTCCCGTCGCCGCCCGGTCAGGGGAGACGAGGGCAGTACGCGACGTGGTCCTCGCCGATAGCGCCGTTCCGGGCTATGGCGGCTTTCGTATCGAGCTTGTCGATGTGCGCGGAAGGTTTGTGAGCAACAGAAGCGTCGGGCCGTTCGAAGGCGGCAACTGGACGGGCCACTTCCAACTCCGCGAGATCGGTCCATTTGGGCGGACCGTTTCCGTTTTGACTCTGTCACCCCGCCAGTACACGCTGTTCACGCACAAGTTCTCATTCAGTTTCTCCGATTACAATGGTGATACCTACCCGGATTTCGCACTGGGGCAGTACGCCGGAAGCGACAATAATCAGTACCAGATCTTTTCCGTCGAACGCGACGGATTGAGAGAGCTTCCCATCTCGAGCCGTGTGGTATTCGGACCGCCGAATGCGGGGTATTCACCGCGGTTCACGAAGGTCGGTCCCAAGGCATTCGCCAGCGTGACGTACGACAACAGCCGGGCCTCGTGGGTGACAGAGACCATGGCGTGGACCGATGGTGCATTCGTCGAACGCAGCCATGCAACGTCTGCTGTTCCGGCGACGCCTGCTTGCACCGCTGCGCAACTCTCTGCGACCGACAGCGGAAACCAGGACGGCGGCACGCAAGTGCAGGCGACGATCAAGATCGTGAACGTCGGTTCGGCGTCCTGCATGCTCGCGGGGATACCGACAGCCATGAGCCTGCTGGGCGGCACCACCACGCTCGCGTCGAGAACAGTGGGCACGCCAGCGAACATCGTGCTGCAGTCTCAGGTCCTTCGGCCGGAGGCTGCCAACGCGGCCTACCTCGTCGTTTGGTGGGGAAACTGGTGCGGCTCTCGCAGCGAACCCGTGGATCTGCGTTTCGTCCTGCCCGGGAACGCAGGCGCCTTGCGGAGCCCGTACAACACCTACGGCGGCCACGCGTTCGTCCCAGAGTGCCTTCAGCCGGGAGCACCATCGACGCTGCAGGTATCCGCCGCTTATCTTGGCGAGCAGTGACCGTCCCCTTCGCGGGCAGCCGCCGACAGGGGCGCACTGCGCGTTTCAGGCGCACAGGACGGCGGTAAACGATTCCCGTTGACGGGGCCACACCTCGAACTGCCGTGAGCCCGCGCGGCTGGCCCCGGGATGCGCAGGGATCCGGCCGCTCCCCGGCCGGATCCCTGTCCTTCAGCCGCCGAGCAGCCGCTTGGCCGTCTCCTGCACCAGCCGGCCGTCGGCCTTGCCCCGCAAGGCCGCCATCACGGGCCCCATCACCTTGCCGATGTCGCGCATGCCCTGCGCTCCGGTGGCGGCGATCTGGTCCCGCACCGCCGCCTCGATCTCCTCGGCCGTCGCCTGGCGCGGCAGGTACTCCTGCAGCCAGCCGATCTCCTCGCGCATCTTCTCGACGAGATCAAGGCGCCCGCCGCGCTCGTAGTCCGGCAGGACGTCCTGGCGTCCCCGCACCTCGCGCGCCAGCACGTCGACGACCTCCTCGTCCGAGAGCGGGCGCCGCAGCTCGATTTCCCGGTTCTTCACCGCCGCCAGCGCCACGCGAAGAACGGAGAGGCGGGCTTTGCCCGCCTCCCGCGCCTTGAGCGCCGTGCGCATGTCATCGTTCAGACGTTCCCTGAGCACGAGGCTCCCTCCAGGCTCTCAGCCGTGCCGGCGCTTGCGCGCCGCCTCGGACTTCTTCTTGCGTCGTACGCTCGGCTTCTCGTAGTGTTCCCGCTTGCGCACTTCTGAAAGCACGCCCGCTCGTTGGCACTGGCGCTTGAAGCGGCGGAGAGCTTGGTCCAAGGTCTCGCCCTTGCCGACCTTGACTTCGGACATTACGTCACCCTCCCCTCCGACAGCGCTAGTTTTGACATTCTAGACAAGAATTCCGCTCGCGTCAACTACCCTGGCGGCCAGACCATCTGCCGTCCGCCCAGGAGGTGCAGGTGCAGGTGCGAAACCGTCTGCCCGCCCTCGGAACCCGCGTTGACGACGAGTCGGTATCCCGATGGCCATATTCGGCGCTCTCTGGCCAGCTCCTGCGCCGCGGCCGCCAGTTCCTGCACGATCGACAGGTCCTCCGGCGGCACGTCCTGCAGCGATGCGTAGTGCCGGCGCGGGATCACCAGGATGTGCGTCGGCGCCTGCGGGTGGAGGTCCTCGAACGCCACGACGTGCTCGTTCTCGAAGACGAGCTGCGTGCCCATCTCGCCCCGCGCGATCGCGCAGAAGATGCAGTCCACCTCATCCACTCCTACGCACCGCTTTCGCCCCCGCCGCCGCGATTCCTTTCGGCGTGGCGCTGCAGCGCGAGGTCGACGAGGCGCCCGCAGAGCTCCTGTGGTCCGACGCCGCTCGCCTGCCAGAGCAGGGGGAACATCGAGAAGGCCGTGAAGCCGGGGATCGTGTTGATCTCGTTCAGGTAGACCTTGGCGCTCCCTTCGTCGTAGAAGAAGTCGACGCGGGCCATGCCGGCGGCGTCGACCGCGAGGAACGCCCGCACGGCCAGGGAGCGCACCTCCGCCGCCACGTCGGCCGGAATCTTCGCCGGGATGTTGAGGCCCGAAGAGCCGTCGTACTTCGCCGTGAAGTCGTAGAAGACGCCGGACGACACCACCTCGCCCACCACCGAGGCCTCGGGGTGGTCGTTGCCGAGCACGCCGCA
>Ga0187812_1000151_pt1 | contig 24936 bp, 21 predicted proteins | sample NC_S_2_FD_130582 | JGI IMG/M metagenome (GOLD analysis project Ga0187812, IMG submission 130582) | Wetland sediment microbial communities from Neuse River Estuary, North Carolina, USA - ASW-S_2 | ecosystem: Environmental > Aquatic > Freshwater > Wetlands > Sediment | place: USA: North Carolina...
CGGGTCTAATGCTGCACGTACAGCTGGATTTTGCCGCACAATGGAGCACGAGACGGGCAGGGAGCGCGCTCGTAACTAGCCGCCAGGCAGGGGAGCGGGCGAAGGAGTGATGGTGCGAAGGCCCAGCGTCGCTAGCCTCGATAGCGATACGCAGTCGACCGATTACGGTGAAGAATCACCGGGTATGGCTGGCCGTGGCGCTATGGCTGCGAAGCCCCCGTGGAGCGGTAGCGGGGGGCGCTGGCTTGTCTGGCCCATGCGGATCGTGCTGTGGGCGGCGATTCTCATCATCGGCTATCGCGGCGTGATGGCGATCTTCTTTAATGAGGCCCCTTCTACCACGAGTAACGCGGGTTCTGCCGCGGCTTCCGCCGCGCCGCAGTTTCCCGTGACCCTGGGGTCCGCATATGCTCTCCAGTTCGGTCAGGTCTACCTGAACTTCAGCCCCGCGGACGCTTCGCAGCGTGCGACCGAGCTCGCTGCATTCATTCCGGAAAATGTCCGTTCGCTGCAGCCCGAATTCGGCTGGAACAGCGCCGGAACACTGACCCTGAACTCGGAGCAGGTGGCAGGTGTTGACGTGCGAAGCGCGCACGCGGCGGTGGTGACGCTGCTGGCCACGGTCAACGGGCATTTGATGGAGCTCGGCGTGCCGCTTTATGCGTCGGGTGGCGGGCTCGTAGTATCGGGCGAGCCAGCCTGGCTTCCCGCGCCGTCGGCCGCGTCGGCGCCGGATACCCGGGTAGCCAGTTCCGATCCTGCCGCACAGAGCGCGCTATCGAGTCAGCTGCCCGCTTTCTTCCGGGCGTACGGGAGCGGCGACCAGGCCACGCTGAACCGCTTCCTCGCGCCGGGCGTCTCGCTCGGCGGACTGGGTGGCGCGGTGAGTTTCGGCTCGATCGCCAGCCTCACCGTCCCCCGCGGCGGCGCGACACGCGACATCACGGTGACAGTCAATTGGGTGCTTCCTGGCCAGGTCAGCCAGGTTGCACCACAACTGGCCGCAAGTTACGACATGTCGGTCGTGGAACAGCAAAGCGGGAGATGGTATGTAAGGGAGATCCGTGCATCTACGCAGCCCATGGGGACCCAATGACCTTGTTCGCGTCATCGTTGGTCGTGCCATGCGGCATGCGTGCGAGCGAGAGCGCGCGCGGGCCCGCCAGGAGCCCGAGGCATCCCGGACAGCTCACTGATGTCCACGGAAGGGAAGGTTGATGTCTATTCAGATCATCGCCGCGGCGGCCCCGCAAGCGGCGATCAGCACCACGAACCTAGTCACCTACCTGCAGAGCCTCTTCGGGCCGCTGTTCCTCGGGATAGTCGGCATCGTGGCGCTCTTCTTCCTTTTCACTCGCGAGATCACCCGGTTCGTTCAATTCATCGTCCTCGCCGTCGCGATCGCTGTGGTCTTCTATACGCCCAGCATCGTCCAGGTGCTGGCGACCGGAATCGCAAACGCGCTCGGAGTCCACTGACAACTTCTCGAAGCGGAGCGCGGACCAGTGGACCTTCCTACTTATACGAATATCTGGCGGATCGAAAAGCGGCTGTACAAGCTCTATGACTTCCGGCTGCCCATGCCGCTGCCGATCAACTGGATCGCCGTATTCACCGGGATCACGGTGCCCTATATCGTTCTCCTGGTCGCGATAGGGCTGCCCTTCAACCACACCCTGGTCTGGCTGTACGTGCTGCCCCCTGGTCTGCTCACCTGGCTGACCACCCGTCCGGTCATCGAGAGCAAGCGCTTGCCGGAGCTCGTCGAGTCGCAGATCCGCTACCTGACCGAGCCGCGCGTGTGGTGCCGGCTCGCACCGCTGAACGAGAAAGACCAGGTGGTGGTTACCGCCCGGGTCTGGCACAGCCGCCGGGCCCCGCAGCGCCGCGAAACTGCCGCTGCCGCCGCGAGCTCAGGCGTCCTCGCGCTGCGCGAACGAGGGACGCTGGCCCGGCGCGGCTCGACTGCCGTGGCCGTTGGCGGTCCCGGCGAAGGCAACGCGCCGCTGGCCGCCGCTACCGCGCTGGCGGCAACCCAGTCCACGGCTCCCGTGCGCTCCCGGTCCCGCTCACGGGCACGGGGCACTGGGGGGCCGCACGTTCCCCTGCCGGGCCGCCCGGGCAGGCAGCGCCCGGCTGGCGGGAAGACGCGGGCACCCGAGCGGAGCTGGGCAGCACAGCAACACGAGGCCGCTCAGCAAACCGAATCCGAGCAGGGGATCTGGCCCGCTCAGCCGCCGTCTCCCGGTCAAGACCCGGAGACCCCACCAGTCCAGCAGTCTTCTGCTATGCAGCCGGGTGAGCAGCCGAAGCAGGAGGCACCGGGGCCTGGTCGGCAGACCTGGGTCACCGGGCAGCAGTCGCAGGAGGCCGGCCAGGAGGCTCAGGCGGCGAAGCCGAGCCGGTTCCGGTTGTCCGCCCTGCGGTCGAGGCCCGCCGGGGCCCCGCCCGCGCTGCCGCCGGGCGTGGCGCTGAGGACGCCCGGGGAGCGCGCGCGGTCGCGAAGCGGTGGTCCCGCGTTGCCGCGTCGCGGCGGGACCGCGGAGTCGCGGACCGATAGCCCAGCGCGATCGGGCCAGCCCGCGGAAGCGCGGCCGCGGCCGGAGGCCCCGCTGCGGACAGGCCCGGCATGGCCGGCGCGGTGGACGCCGGCGGCCCGGTCCGCGCCGCCATCTGACTCGGCCCCGGCGCTGGTGCCGCCCGACCTCCCTGCCCACGCCACGCCGGACGTATACCCGGCGTCGACGGCGCCGGGCGCCGCAGACACAGACCCGGCCGCGCCGGTCCAGGCCGCGCCGGTCCAGGCCGCGCCGGACGGGTGGCAGGGGACGCGGCTGCCCGCCCCGGCCGATGCCCGTTCCGGGTCCTCCACGGCGATGCCGCCCGCGCCGGAGGCCAGCACGGGCGGTGCGCCCCGCGTCGAGATCGCGCATGACGGTCCTGCCCAGCGGCCCGCGCCGCCGGCCTACGTGCCGCCGGAAAATTCCGCCGCGGCACGTCCGGTCCCGGTCCGGCCGCTTCGGCCCGCGCCGCAGGTCGTCCCGCCGACCGCCGTGGATTCGGGCATACAGCCGTCGGCCACCTCCGGGGGCGATGCGCCACTCGCTCCGGAGGTGGAGCTTCATGATCGTGGGGAGTTTTCCGCGATATTCGCGGAAAACTCCCCACGATCATGGACCGAGGAGGATGGCTCTCCGGCGGCAGAGGCACCTGGGGTCGCGGAGACTCTCGAGGTCCAAGAGATCTTTAGGCCTGAAGAAGCTGAAGAGGCTAAAGACACCCAAGAGCCATATGCGGCAGAAGTGGTTGATGAGTCTGAGGTGGGCCGGGCTCAGGCGCCACAGCCTGCGGAGGGGGCGCAACTGCTCGCGGAGGTGCCACTTGCGGAGGGGATAGAGCCTGCGGACGAAGCGCAGCCTGTCGCAGCGGTGCAAGATCCCGGAGCCGTGGAGCCTTCTGAAGCTGTGGAGCCTCGCGGAGCCGTGGAGCCTTCTGAAGCTGTGGAGTCTCCCGGAGCCGTGGAGCCTTCTGAGGCGGCGGAGCCTCGCGAAGCCGTGGCGCTTCCCGAAGCGGTAGCGCCTGTTGAGGTCCTGCCGCGGGTCGAGGCGCTGGCCCCTGTGCAGGAGTCGCCTTCTGTGAGGGCGTTGCCCGCCGAGGTGCCGCCACCTGTTCAGGAGCGGCCGTCTGAAGAGGTGCTGCCGACGGGGCCGCGGGAGCCTCAGACGGGAGCGCCGCAGCGGCCTCTGGAGGCGCTGCCAACGGCGGAGGCGCCGGCGCCTGCGCAGGAGCCGCCCGCGGAGGCGGTGCCGCCGATGCGGGAGCTGCCGGTGGCGGGGCCGCTCCCGCGGTTGCCCGTGATCAAGGCGGTGGCACCGGACCTGGCGGTGCCGTCGATCGAGCGCGCCCTGAGCGGTCCTTCGCGGGATCGCGACCTGTCCTGGCATGGGAAGGCCAAGATCGTCGCGGGCGGAGGCCAGGGGCCGGGCAAGCGCGACCAGGAGGCACTGGACCGGGCCAGGGCCAGGCTGCCGCTCAGGGTGCCCAAGCGCGTCCTCATGCTCGGCTGCACCAGCGGCGCGGGGCAGACGGTCACCACGCTGATGACCGGGCACATCCTCGCCAGCCTGAGGGAAGAGCCGGTAGCGGCGGTGGACATGCATGACGGCGCGCTCGCGAGCCACAGCGCGCCTGCCGCCTGGCTGGAGGACGTGCTCAGGGGCAAGCCTCCGCGGAGTGGCAGCAACGCGCGGCCTGACGGCCTGCATCCGACTCCGAAGAACTCCGCCGCCCGGCTCGACGTCATCGCCTCTCGCGAGCCGCTCAGGGACGGCGACGAGGTGAAGCTCGCGGTGCAGCTGACCCGCCACTATTCGCTCGTGATGCTGGACCCCGGCGCGACGGGCCTGACGAAGCTGCTGAAAGTCACCGACCAGCTGGTCATCGTCGTGCCCGCCAGCGTCGATGGGACAGACGCGCTCGCCGACACCAGGGACTGGCTGGAGGCGCACGGCTTCACTGAGCTCACCGCCCACTCGGTGACGGTGATCAATGGCGTGAGCAGGCGCAGCCTGCCCGACGTCGAGCACGCCGAGTCGGTTGCCCACGGCCGGTGCCGCGCGATCGTCCGGGTGCCGTGGGACGACATGCTGCCCGTCGGCATCACGGGCCCGTCCACCCTGCGCCCGCAGACCCGCGTCGCCTACACCGCCCTCGCCGGAGTGCTGGTGGCGGGACTGGCCGCCGCTCCGGTCAGGACAAGCTGAGATGGAGATGTCTTGAGCACGAAGTCGAAGGGCCGCAGCCGCCTGGCTATCCGATACTTCGACGACCGGGTGCTGCTGACCGACACGCACGCCTGGGCGTATTACCGCGTGCCGTCGGTGTGCTATGAGTTCACCACGCCGGAGGAGCGCGAGGCGCTGGCGACGAACATCACCGTGGCGCTCGCGGCGATCCGGATGCAGGACGCCGAGGTGCACCTGCGGATCGCGCACCGGCCCTACCCGGCGGTGGAGTGGGCGACCGGGCTGGACGCGACGTCGGACGGCGGGCCCGGCTGGCGTGAGTACCTGGACCAGATCTACCAGCACGTGTGGGCGAAGGACTTCTGGTCCAAGGAGATCTACCTCGGGGTCCGGCTCGGCCAGCGCAGCATGCGGGCGCAACTGACCGGCGGGCTGTTCGGGCAGTTCATGGCCACCTACCGGACCACCGAACGGACCCTCGGCATCGAGGACGACGCCGTGCCCGCGGGGGAGATCGGGAAGTGGACCGAGCAGGCCGAGCGGCTCGGCCGCGCGCTCAACGCCAGCGCGCTCGCCGCACGGCACGCCACCTCCCGTGAGGTTGCCTGGCTCGTGCGGCACACGCTGATGGGGTCGCTCGGCGACCCGCCGCCGTCCGCGGCGCGCCGCCGCACCTGGGGGCCAGGCGAGGTCGAGCAGCTATATGAAGGCCAGGTGCACAACGGCCGGACGCTGCTGCGGCTCGAGCACGTCGAGGGGGAGTCGTACGCGGCGTTCCTCTCGTTCGCCCGGTTCCCCGACGTGATGAGCTTCCCCGATGGGGAACCGTGGCTGCATTACGCGGACTCGCTGCCGTTCCCGGTCGAGGTCAGCTCCCGGATGCACCTGATCCCGCCGGCCAAGGCGAGCAAGGACGTGAGCCGCCGCCTCGCGCACGCCCGCGACATGGACGCGCACATCAGGGAGGCGGGCGCGGAAGCGCCGATCGCGCTCGCCGAGCAGATCGCCGCCGCCCGGATGCTCGAGCACGGCATCACCAAGGAACGGCTGCCGTTCGTCTACGGCTGGCACCGGCTGACCGTCACCGCGCCGACCCGCGACCTGTGCGTGCGCCGGGTGGAGGCGGTCACCGAGCACTACCGCGACATCGGCATCGACCTCGTCAACTCCACCGGCGACCAGTTCTCGCTGCTGACCGAGTCGCTGCCAGGCGAGCGCATCAGGCTCAGCTCCTACGTGCAGCGCCAGCCGCTGTACACGATCGCCGGCGGCATGCCGACCGCGACCGTCGAGCTCGGCGACCGGATCGCCGACGGCGTCGGCTGGATCGGCCCGTACATCGGGGAGACCCTGGGCCGGGCCCGCTCGGTGGTGCACTTCGACCCGATGCTCGCGGCGGCGCGGAACCGGCCGACGGCGGTCGCCATTACCGGCGAGCCGGGCGGCGGCAAGACCACGCTGGCGATGCTGCTGATCTATCAGCTGGCGCTGCGCGGGGCGACGATCGCGGTCATCGACCCCAAGGGCGACGCCGAGCCCCTCGTCGAGTACCTGTCCAGGTCCGGGCGCAAGGCCCGGGTGCTGCCGCTCGGCTCGGCGGCGGCCGGCCTGCTCGACCCGTTCTCGTTCGGCGATGACCTGGCGGAGAAGCGAACGATGGCGACGGAGACGCTGCGCCTGCTGCTGCCGCGGATGAGCGAGGAGCGGGAGAGCGCCATGATCCAGGCCGTCGGCGCGGTCGCCGCCGGGCCGCGGCCGAGCCTCGGCAAGGTGGTGCGCCACCTGGAGGAGTCCGACGACCCGGCATGGAAGAACCTGGGCGCGGTGATGCACTCGGTCTCCGAGATGCGGCTGGCCAGGCTCTGTTTCGCGCCGTCGGGCGGGCAGCAGATCGACGCCGAGGGATGGACGACCGTGTTCACGCTCGGCGGGCTCACCCTGCCGGACACCACGACGGGCCGCGACGACTACTCCTACGAGCAGCGGCTGTCCGTCGCACTGCTCTACCTGGTCTCCCAGTTCGCGCGCAGGCTGATGAACAGGGTCGACCGGACCGCGCCGAAGGCCATCTTCCTCGACGAGGCGTGGGCGATCACGTCCACCCCGGAGGGCGCCAAACTGGTTCCCGAGGTCTCCCGCATGGGCCGGTCGCGGAACACGGCGCTCGTGCTGATCTCACAGAACGCGGGCGACCTGCTCAACGAGCAGGTGACCAACTGCCTGTCCAGCGTCTTCGCGTTCCGCTCGTCGGAACGTGCCGAGGTGGCGAACGTGCTGTCGCTGCTTGGCGTGGAGCCGTCCGAGGAGCACAAGGCCGCGCTTCGCTCCCTCGGGAACGGCGAATGCGTTTTCCGTGACCTCGACGACCGAGCGGGCCGCATCGGCGTCGATCTCGTATCCGAAGAACTACGGGACTGGATCGATACGAACCCGACGCGAGCCCGCCGACACCCCCAGCCGGCGGCTCCCACCCCCCAGTAGAACCGCCGTACCCAGGAGCCCCCCTGATGGCTGACCCCCAACCGCCCGCCCACCGCCGACGCCCCGTCAAAGTGCTCGGGCTGACGGGCGCGATTCTCGCGATCGTGCTCGGCGGCCTGTTTCTCGCCCGCCCGGCCGCGGCGGCCACGACCGCGCCCGCCCGGCCCGTCGCACACGCCCAGCCGGCGGCGCCCGCGCAGCCGGCCGCGCCCGCCGGCACGTCCACCGCCACCGCGCTCGACGGCGGGGTCTGCTCGGTCCCGGGGATCGGCGACATCGGCGGGCTGCTCGGCCTGTGCAACTCGGGCGCGTCCGGCATTGTCGGCGACCTGAACAACATCTGTACCCCGTCGGTGCCACAGCCCGGGCAGGCCACCTCCGGCATCGACTCGATGGTCGCGACGCCCGGCGGGGCGACCGGCGGCAAGACGCTGTACGACAACTATGGCATCGCCGGGCAGTACTGGGCGGCGACCGGGCTGCAATGCTCGGACATGACCTCGCTGATCGGCAACAACGTCGCCGGCATGGTCTTCGGCATGGCTGAATCTTTGGACCGGGTCACGATCACCGTGTACCAGTCCGCGGCGGGCAACGGCATCCTGACCTGGCTGAGCAGTTCGGTCAACCGGCTGATCACCGAGCTCGGAAACGCGATCTACTTCCCCTTCCTCGCACCTGTCGTCATCATCGGCGCGATCTGGCTGGCCTGGCAGGGCCTGATCCGCAAGCGCGCCACCCGGACCATCGAAGGCACGATCTGGATGGTCCTCGCCTGCGCCGCGGCGATCTGGCTGATCGGCCGCCCCGGCGACTTCACCGGTATCGGGACCTCGGTATCCAACGGCGTCACCCAGGTGCTGAACGTCGCATTCGCCAAGCTGCCGAACAACGCCGGAAGCAACTGCCTGCCGGTCAGCTCCGGTGACCCGCAGAGCGTCACCACGAACTACGCGTTCGATTCCGCGAACGGCCTGGTGGATCAGAACGCGAACGAGCTGTGGTCGGTCCTGGTCTGCAAGCCGTGGCTGGACGGCGAGCTGGGCAGCACGGTGTACGCGAACCCGAACTCGCCGGCGGCCGCCACGAACGTGGTCAACGAGTTCGGCAGGCAGCTGCTGTGGTCGCAGGCGATCGCGGCGAACGAGCAGCCCACCCAGGCGCTGATCACGGCCAAGCAGGACACCTACACCGGCATCGCCGCGAAATTGCAGGCTAATGACCCGGCGGTCTACGCCCTGTTCCAGGGCAACCAGTGGACGACCCGGCTGGAGATCGGGTTCTCCGCGCTGTTCGCCGCGCTCGCGGCCGGCCTGCTCGTGCTGCTCATCGCGCTGACCTTGATCATCTTGAAGCTCGGCTTCCTGCTGTTGCTCGTCGCCGGGCCGTTCTTCCTGATCATCGGGACGCATCCCGGGTTCGGCAGGGTCATCGCGATCCGCTGGTTCGAGATGCTCGTCGGCGTCCTGCTGAAACAGGTCGCGGTGGCGCTGGTGCTGAGCATCCTGCTCTACTGCTACTCGCTGATCATGAGCACCTCCGACCAGGCGCTGCCGTGGGCCCTCAAGATCATGATGATCGCGCTGGTCACGGTCGCGGTGTTCATCTACCGCAAGCCGTTCCAGCACCTGTTCTCCTCGGTCGGCTACGGCGTGCTCGGCTCCACGGAACGCGCCGAGTACAGCTGGCGCGAGGCGAGCTTCGGCTTCCGCCGGGCGTCCGCCAGCGCGGCGGGCGTCGCGGTGCCAGGGTTCGGCGCATACCGGGTCGCCCGCTGGGCGCGCCGCAACCCCGCGGCCGCGGCGGCCGGTGCCGCCGGGGCGGCAGGAGCGGCGGCGATGGCGGGCGGGGACGGCGCGGATCCGGCGACGGGCGGCAGTGGCGCCAGGGTGCCCAGCGGCGCAACTGTGACGGACGGCCACACCACCGCACGGCTGCGGCCCGATGGCCTTCCGCCCGGCGGCGACGACTACGAGGCCGACGCCACCCCGGGCGGCGGGGGAGGTGCCGGCGGCGTCGCCAGCGGGCGGGGCAGGCAGTGGCCCGAGGCCGGCAGCGGCGCCAGCCGGGCCGCGCCACCGCTGCCGCTGCCCTCGCGCGGCGGGTCCGCGCCGGACGGCGCGTCGGCGGGCTGGGCCCGCGGCTCCGGCGCCCGGGCCGGCACGGCCAGTACCAGGCCCGCGAGGTCCGCCCCGGCTCCCCGGCCCAGCGGCAACGGCACGGCGGGAAACGGCGCGGCGGGTAACGGCACGCGGGGCGCGGCGCAACCGCCGGTCCGCCAGCGCGCTCGCGGCGCGTCCGGGCCCGGGTCCCGCCCGGGTGGCGGGAGCGGCTGGTTCTCCGGAGACGGAACGGTACGTTCGGGCGAATCAAACGCGGTACCACCGGGGACGGAAAAGTCTTCGCCGATGCCGTTCTGGCTGCGGCCGATCCGCCGGGACAAGTAGCGGGGGCCGGGCATGGATCTGTCCACCGGCCAGCAGCGGTTGCTGTTCGTGGTCGTCGTGCTCGCCCTCGCCGGGCTCGGCGTCTGGCTGATCGGCTCCCGTCACGGGACGACCGCAGCCTCGCCGGCCAAGCCGTCCGCGAGCGCCCCGCCTGTCACCAGCGCTCCGGCCGCCACCGTACCGGCCACCGCCAACAGCGGCGGCGCGGTGAACATCTACCAGTGGCTGCCGTTCACCCAGCAGGACCTCACGAAGGCGGCGCAGACGACCGTCGCCTTCGCCGCCGACTACGAGAACTGGACCTACACCGAGCCGCCGAAGGCCTACGCCGCCAAGATGTCCGGCCTGGTGACCGGTGAACTCTCCGCGTCGCTCGAGAACGCCTATGCCCTGCCAGGTGTCACGGCGCAGCGGAGCTCGCAGAAGCAGATCTCCACGAGCAGCGGCACGATCACCTCGCTCCAGTCGTTCGGCAGCGGATCGATCACGTTCGTGGTCGACATCTCGCAGCAGCTGGCCACCTCGTCGGGCAGCACGCACACCTCACAGCCGTACGCGGTCACGCTCGTCTCCGGCGCGAGCGGCTGGCAGGTCAACGACATCGAGCCGGCCGGGGCTGGCAACGCCGGGGCGGGTAACCAGTGAACCGCCGGCTCATCGGTTCCATCGGCGTCGGTGGGGCCATCGCACTGCTGCTCTGCCTGCTCGCCGTGCCCATGATCGTCTTCGGCGGCAGCACCATGCTGTTCGCGACCGACGGCGGCGGGGGCTGCGTGCCCGGGTCGGCGAACACCGTGGCCCAGCCCGGGGTCAGCTCGGAAGCGGCGAACTCGATCCCGGCCAACTACCTGACGTGGTTCAGGAAGGTCGGGATCCAATACGGGGTGTCGTGGACGATCCTGGCCGGAATCGGGAAAGTCGAGAGCGACGACGGCCGCACCAAGCTCCCGGGCGTGACGAGCGGCGCGAACGCGTTCGGCGCAGCCGGTCCGATGCAGATCGGGATCGACGGCGCGGCGGGCGACCAGTGGGGCGGCGCTCCGGTCCATCCGGCGTCCGAGGTGGTCAACGGGGTCGCCACCGACGAGGACGGCGACGGGGTGGCCTCGGTGTACGACCCGGCGGACGCGATCGCCGGCGCGGCGAAGTACCTGGTCGCGCACGGGGTGCAGAGCAACGTCCAGGCGGCGATCTTCGCGTACAACCACCTGGACTCGTACGTGCAGGCAGTGCTCGGCTGGGCGGCGACGTACGCGACCGGCGGATACACGGTCAGCGGCGTCACCGACGTCAGCACCAACTCGGGGTCAGGCAACGGCTCGGGTTCGACCTCGTGCGTCGGCACCGGGACGCTCGACTCCCTGGTCACCCCGAACGCGGCCGTCGCCACCGCGATCAACTACGCGCAGGCTCAGCTGGGCAAGCCGTACCTGTTCGGCGGGACGGGACCGGACGCGTTCGACTGCTCCGGGCTGGTCATGATGGCCTACCGGGCGGCGGGGATCAACATCCCGCGCACATCGCAGCAGCAGTGGGCACAGCTGCCGCATGTTCCGGCCGCCAATGTCGAGGTGGGTGACCTGGTGTTCTTCGCCGGGGCGGACGGCACGCCCACGTCGCCAGGGCACGTCGGCCTGGTCATCGGCCACGACAAGATGATCGAGGCATACGCGACCGGCGTTCCCATCCGGATCTCCACGTTCGGCACGCCGACATCGCCGCCGGGCCTCTCGCAGGTCGTCGGCTACGCCCGGCCGTGGGCCCAGCCCGGCCTGCACCTCGCCGCGGGCAACGCGGGTGCCGCGAGCGCCGCGGGGTCCGCCGGCGGGTAGCTGGTCTCGGGAGCCGGCGTGCCTCGGCTGGTACGCGAGTACCGCTTTGTGGCAGGTGGTTCGGCTTCTGCGGTCGGAATTCCAACTTCGCATCACTTTCGGTCCCTGGAAGTCCGTAGAACGAGGACAAATCGGACGTCAAAAGGACCAAAAGTGATGTAAAGACGAAAAGTGATGCGAAGTTGAGGCCCAGGATCTCCGGAAGGCCCGCATCAGGTGGAGGAAAATCTGTTCTTTTGAGCCTTATGTACCAGTCGCGGTGCGGGCGAGAATGTTACTCTCTCCTGAGAAGTCACTCTTTGCGTGAAGGGCGTTACCGTGTGGAGTCGAAAGCGGGTCGGCTTGGCGGCAGCGGGAGCGGGGGCAGTGGCGGCGATCGCGACGACAGTCGTGTGCCTGACGGCTACCGCCGCACCGGCGGCGCCGGTCGCCGGCGCCGCCCGGGTCGCTCAGGCGGGCGCTCCGTCGAATCCGGCCGCCGAAACTGCGGCCGCTGCGGCTCCGGCCGCGGTTTCGGTCGCGCCCGCGGCGCCTGGAGCGGCGCCTGCCGTGGCCGCCGGAACGGTCGTCGCGCTCGGAGACTCGTACACGGCGGGTGACCTGCTGCCGCTGAACCTGAAGGCCACGCCGCTCGGCTGCGCACGGTCCGCCCAGGCATACCCGACGCTGGTAGCGAACGCGCTCAGGGCCACCCTCGTCGACGCCGCCTGCACCGGAGCCGGCGTACAGGACATGACCGGCACGCAGCGGACCTACCTTGGCACCAACTCGCCGCAGCTGAACGTCCTGACGCCCGGCGACGCGGTCGTCATGCTGACGCTGGGCGGAGACGACATGGGGTTCTGGTCCACGCTGGACACTTGCATGGCGCTGAGCGTCACCGGCCTATTCGGCAGCCCGTGCGAGCGTCACTTCACGAGCGGCGGCACCGACCAGCTCGCCGCGCGGGTGGCTGCCGAGGCGGCCAAGATCACCGCCGTGCTCGCCGACATCCGCGCCAGGGCTCCGCGGGCGCGGATCGTCGTGGTCGGCTACCCGGATCTGTTCCCGCAGCAGGGCGGCTGCTGGCCGGCGGTGCCGATCACGAACGGTGACATCGCCTACCTGCGGTCCCTGGAGATCCAGCTCAACACCATTCTCGCGGCCGACGCCGCCGCCGAGGGCGCCACGTTCGCGGACACATATACGCCGACGATCGGGCACGACTTCTGCCAGAGCGCGAAGGTCAAGGACGTGGAAGGGCTGATCCCGACCTCGCTTGCCTACCCCTTCCACCCGAACGCCCGCGGCCAGGCCGCGATGGCTGCCGCAGTCCTCGCCGCGCTGCGGGCTTAGAACTGCTCGGCGTGCCTGGGGCGGCGCAGTGACCGGCCGGTCTGACGCGGCTCTGGCAGCTTGCGGGCCAGTTCCTCGGGCAGCCGCAGCAGCGGGTTGGTGGCGCTGGCCACCACGTCCTGGGCGATCTCGGTGATCCGCGTCCCGCGGGAACGCGCCGCGCCGCGCAGCAGGTCGAAGGCTTGCCTGGGGCGGAGCCTGTGCCGTTCGGCGAGTACGCCGATGGCCTGTTCCACCCGAACGCGCGAAGCCAGCGCGTGCTCGAGTTGCACCACGGTGACCGCAAGCCGGGACGCCTCGTCAGCCTCAGCTTCTCTCCGGTCGTTCGCATCGGGTCCGGCGGCGTGCCGGCCCGGCGTGCGCTGCTTCGGCGGCGCCTGGCGCGGCGCGCCGTTGCGGTCGACGGCTTCGAGCAGCGTCGTGTCGTCGTCCGCCGCCTGGTCCGCGGCGAACAGATCGGCGAGCACCATGGCGCTGGCCAGGTCGGAGACGTTCTCGTCGCCGACCACCCAGCCGTTGTCCGCCTTGCGCACGACCACGTCGTCATGCCTGCCGTGTCTGCTGGAAGAGCCGTTACCACTCATGCTTACCTGCTTCCCCCTGGCCCCCTCCATCACGGGCGTTGGAGTTCGCTCAACACTATCCGTGAAATGCCCTGCTCAGCCAGCCTGGGCCTCGGTGAGTTCAGCGAGCCGGGCCTGCACCTGCACGGCGGAGGGGTTGACCATCGTGCTGCCGTCGGCGAAAAGCAGGGTAGGCACCGTCTGGTTGCCGCCGTTGACGCCCATCACGAACTCCGCCGCGGCAGGGTCGCGCTCGATGTCGACCTCGGTGATCTCCACGCCCGCCCGGCCGAGCTGCGCCTTCAGGCGCTTGCAGAACCCGCACCAGGTGGTGCTGTACATCGTGAGCGGCACAGGGGCCTCCTTGTCGTCCTCATGACATGGACCACCGGTTTCATTGGTGGTCCCGGCGTAATGCAACAACCGTTGCCGCCCGGGCGTTCCCGTTCTGCCGGGCGGCCGCGTACGGCAGGATGAGACCGATGAATTCCGACGACCTGCTCGCCGCGCTGGACCCCGAGCAGCGCGAGGTCGCGCTGGCCACCCGGGGGCCGGTGTGCGTGCTGGCCGGCGCGGGGACCGGGAAGACCCGGGCAGTGGCTTACCGCGTTGCATACGCGGTATACAACGGGGTAGTCAACCCCGCGCACGTGCTCGCGCTGACGTTCACCGTGCGCGCCGCCGGTGAGTTGCGCGGGCGGCTGCGCGCCCTCGGCGGCGGCGCGGAGGCAGTGCGGGCCAGCACGTTTCACGCCGCGGCGCTGCGGCAGCTGACGTACTTCTGGCCGCGCGTGGTCGGCGGGCGGCCGCCGAAGCTCGTGGAGTCGAAGCTGCCCCTGCTGCGGGCTGCCGCGGCCGTCGTCGGGGTGCGGCCGGACGGCGCGGCACTGGCCGACGCGGTGACCGAGATCGAGTGGGCCAAGGTGTGCCAGACCCATCCGGACTCCTACGTACACGCGGCCACCTCGGCAGGCCGGAACCCGGCGGCGGGCGTCGAGGTCGTGGGGAGCCTGTACCAGGCCTACGAGCAGCTGCGCCGCGACCGGCAGCTGATCGACTTCGAGTCGGTGCTCGAGCTGACCGCGGCGATCCTGTTCAGTGAGCCCGCCGTCGCGCGAGAGGTGCACGCGGCCTTCCGGTACTTCACCGTGGACGAATTCCAGGACGTGAACCCGCTGCAGAAGCTGCTCCTCGACGCCTGGCTTGGCGGCCGCGACGAGCTGTGCGTAGTAGGCGACCCGAGGCAGACGATCTACTCCTTCACTGGCGCGACCGCCTCGTACCTGCGCTCGTTCGCCACCGACTACCCGGGGGCGACCGTCGTGCGGCTCGTGCGCGACTACCGCTCGACGCCCCAGGTCGTCTCGCTCGCGAACCGGCTGGCCGCCGCCGGTTCAGCCGGTTCCGGTGGTGCCGCCACCGCCACCGCCACCGCCACCGCCAACACCGGCACCGCCGGCACCGCCGGCACCGCCGCGCTGATCGCGCAGCGGCCGCCCGGTCCCGAGCCGTCGGTGTGCCGGTACCCCGACGACGAGGCGGAAGCCGCGGGCGTCGCCGCCGAGGCGGGACTCCTGATCGCGCAGGGCGTGCAGGCGCAGGAGATCGCCGTCCTGGTCCGGATCAACGCATCGCTGGAGCGGTTCGAGCACGCGCTCACGGCGGCGAAGGTGCCGTACGTGGTCCGCGGCGGCGAGCGCTTCTACGAACGGCCTGAGGTGCGCCAGGCGCTAGTGTTGCTGCGCGGCGCGGCCCGGGCGGAACGCGCGGACACCGACGCGGAGACGCTGGCCAGCGGCGGGCTGGTCGGCGCGGTCAGGCATGTGTTCGCCAGTGCCGGGCTGACCGCTGAGCCGCCCGCCGCACGGGGCGCCGCGCGAGACCGGTGGGAGTCGCTCGCCGCCCTCGCGGGGCTGGCTGACGACCTGGCAGCCGCGCGCCCGGACGCGTCACTCGCCGACTTCGCCGCCGAACTCGCGCAGCGCGCCGACACCGGGCACGCGCCCGTCGCGAGCGCGGTGACGCTGGCGACGATGCACGCGGCCAAGGGGCTCGAATGGGAAGCCGTGCTGCTGCCGGGTCTGGCAGAGGGCATAATGCCCATCGTGCACGCGCGAACGGCCGAGGCGATCGAGGAAGAGCGGCGGCTTCTCTACGTGGCGGTCACCCGGGCGCGAAAGCACCTCGCGCTGTCCTGGGCGCCGGCGCGCGCGCCAGGCGCCGCGCAGGCGCGGCAGCGCTCGCGCTTCCTCGCCGGCCTCCTCCAACCCGCTGATGTGAAGGCCGCCGGCGTGAAGGCCGCCGGCGTGACCACGGAGGCCCGGCGGTGAGCGAAGCGCTCGACGCGCTCCTCGATCTGCTCGATCTGGAACAGATCGAGGTCAACATCTTCCGTGGCCGCAGCCCGGACGAGACCGTGCAACGCGTCTTCGGGGGGCAGGTGGCCGGGCAGGCGCTCGTCGCCGCCGGCCGGACCGTGCCCGCCGACCGGCTGGTCCATTCACTGCACGCCTATTTCATCCGGCCCGGCGACCCCGCGGTGCCGCTGGTGTACACGGTGGACCGGGTGCGGGACGGACGCTCGTTCTCCACCCGGCGGGTGACCGCGATCCAGCACGGCAAGGCGATCTTCGCGATGTCGGCCTCGTTCCACCGCCCGGAGCCGGGGCTCGAGCACGCCGATCCGATGCCGCGGGTGCCGCCGCCGGAAGAGGTGCGCAGCAACGCCGCGCGGCTTTCCGAAGCCACCGGGATGCCGCTGCCGGCGCACTACAGGGACAGTCCGATCGAGGTGCGGTCGGTGGGCCCGCTCAGCGTCGAGGTCGCGCGCGACCCCGCGCTGCGCACCACGCGCAACAACGTCTGGCTGCGGGTCAACGGGGAGCTGCCCGACGATCCGCTGCTGCACGTCTGCCTGATGACGTACGTCTCGGACCTGACGCTGCTCGACACCGTGCTCGTCCGGCAGGGAGTCAGCTGGTATGACGGGCATACCTCTGGGGCGAGCCTGGACCACGCGATGTGGTTCCACCGCCCGTTCCGGGCGGACCAGTGGCTGCTGTACGCGCAGGACTCCCCGGTCGCCTACGGCGCCCGGGGGCTGGCGCGGGGCGAGGTCTTCACCGCCGAGGGTGACCTAGTGGTCTCGGTTGTCCAAGAGGGCCTGATCCGCACCACGCCCAAACCGTCGACGAAATCCTGACCAATCCGCCGCCATTGATCCTGACCAATCCGGGCCCTCGCAGGTCAGCCACATATGGCGGCCCCGAATGAAAAACTGCAGGTCAAAAAACTGTTGCCCAGCTATAAGCGGTTACGTAGGCTTACCCCATGTCCGTGGGCCAGAGTGTCGACCCTTCTGGGAGGAGGTGCCCACTGTGCTGATCAACACGATCACCGTCGCGGTTGCCCGTAGTGGCGCCGCCCTTCCGGGTGTCCGCTCCCCGTGGGCCAACCAGCCCAGCACTGGGGTGAACCATGCCCTTGGGCTGCTCCCCGTTACGGCCACCGGCACGCCGAATGCGCGTTTCATCGCGTCGCGGCGTGTCCCGGCCATGGCGCAGCCGGTCGCCGTCATGGCGGCCGCCCTGCCGACCGATGTCCGCAAGCAGTACGTCCACAAGACCCGCGTTAACGCCGGTGGCGATGGCGCATCGGGTCCGCATCCAGAAAGGGAACCGGCCTAGGCAAAGGCCGGCCAAAATCCCCGAAGGCCGCGGACCCACACACAGGGTCCGCGGCCTAGTTATTTCGTAGGCCCCGGTCCCCGACGACAACAGGACCAGCAAGCGAGAGGGGATGGCACCGATGCAGTGGCCCGATGCCACCGTGAGTGCCGGCGAGGAAGCGGCAAGAGCGGCGGGGTTCGAGTCAAGACCGTCCGGGTTCGAGGCGGTCGGCGTGGTTACGCAGGGCGGGGGCGCGGTTAGCGTCGCGACGCTCTGGACCGACGCCGGCGTGCCGAGCGGACTGGACCTTCCCTGCACGGAGGACCCGGAACTGTTCTTCGCCGAGGCCCCGGCGGATGTCGAGGCGGCAAAGGCCCTTTGCCGGGGCTGCCGGGCGCGGATCAGCTGCCTGGAAGGGGCGCTCGAGCGGCGTGAGCCGTGGGGCGTCTGGGGCGGCGAACTGCTTCTGCGCGGCACGATCGTGCCCCGCAAGCGCCCGCGCGGCCGTCCGCGCAAGGAAGACGCCGCGATCGCCAAGGCCGACGAGCAGGCCGCGTAGCCAGCAAGCAGCCAGCAGGTAACGGCAGCCAGCACTTAGCAGTACCAAGCACGTCGCACACGACGCGACAGCAACGACACGAGCAGCGCACACGATGCAAAGGCAGAGGTTCACCATGTATTTGTCAGAAACCCTGGCACGAGACCGAAGTAGCGACCTGTACGAGCAAGCGCGGCAAAGGCGAGTAGCCAAGCAGGCGGCCGAACTCCGCAAGCTGGACCGAGTCCGGCGGCGAGCGGAACGCAGGCTGCTGCGCGCCTGGCAGCGCGCCGATGAACTGCGTACGACGCTAGAGGCGGCCGGCTAGCCATCGCCCTATGGGACCCGGGATGCGCGTGGGCCATCCCGGGTTCCGTCGTCTCTGCGCCGGCGCCGGGCGAACCGGACCAGCCGGTGCTAGGCCGTGGGCACCGGGCTCGCGAACGCGAGCGGGTCGTCCGTGTAGCCGGGTACCCAGCGCAGCACCTCGGTGCGGAACGCCCCCTCACACTCCAGCTGGCACAGCACGCCGATCCCGGCGGTCGACACCCGGTGGATCAGCACGTACGACGGCGGCACGTTGAACTTGCGGGAGACGTTGGACGCGCTCAGGTCGGTGATCCGCGCCGCCTCCCAGCGCATCCACTCCCTGTTGAACTGGAACGTCTCCACCGACGACGGCTCGGCGAGCGGCGCGAGGAAGGTGCGCAGCGCCTCCAGGTCCACTTCGATGCCCGGCCGCAGGAACCCGTTCGCCCGCAGCTCGCGCTCGACCTCGTCCAGATCGGGGTGGGGGTCGTGCATGATCCGCAGCAGCCGCCCGAAGAAACGCGGCAGCCCGTCAGGAAGCCGGTCTACCGCGCCGAAGTCGAGCACCCCGAGCCGGCCGTCGGCGAGCAGCCGGAAGTTGCCCGGGTGCGGGTCGGCGTGCAGCAGCCCCGCGCGGGCAGGGCCGGAGAACAGGAACCTCGCCAGCAGGATGCCCGCGCGGTCCCGCTCCGCCTTCGACCCGTCGCTGATGATCCTGGACAGGGGCGTGCCGTCCATCCACTCGGTCACCAGCACGTGGTCGCTCCCGGCGACGACTGGCGGCACGCAGATGTCCGGGTCGTGCGCGTACGCCTCGGCGAAGGCTTGCTGGGATTGGGCCTCGAGCCGGTAGTCGAGTTCCTCGGCCACCCGGTCCCGCAGCTCGTCGAGCAGCGGTTTGACGTCGAGCCCGGGCATCAGCACGCCGAACAGCCGCCCGAACCGGGCCAGCTGCGTGAAGTCACTGAGCAGCGCCCGCCCGGCGCCGGGGTACTGCACCTTGACGGCGACCGCCCGGCCGTCGTTCCACACCGCCCGGTGCACCTGCCCGATGGACGCGGCCGCCACGGGCTTGTCGTCGAACGAGGCGAACCGGGACCGCCAGTCTTCGCCCAGGTCGGCCGCGAGCACCCGGTGCACGGTGCCGACGGGCAGCGGCGGCGCGGACTCCTGAAGCCGGGTCAGCGTGGCACGGTACGGTTCGGCGAGCTCGGGCGGCAGCGCCGCCTCGAAGATGGACAGCGCCTGGCCGAACTTCATCGCGCCGCCCTTGAGCTCACCGAGCACCCGGAAGATCTGGTCCGCGGTGCGCTGCTGGATCTCCCTGGCGACGAGCTCGGCGGACCTGCCGCCGATGCGCTTTCCGAGGCCGAGAGCGGTGCGGCCCGCGAACCCGAGCGGCAATCCGGCTAGCTTGGCGGTCCTGTTCACGGCGTTCCGGGGCACGTCATCCACAGTCTTATTCTCCGTCAATTGAAGAACTTTTATTCCGAACGGACCCGTGATGACTCCCGCCACCACGGTTCCTCTCCCACGCGGCGCACGTACAGGCGGGGTGCGGCGTCCAGCTGCGCCGCCGCCACTGCCAGTCCGGCAGCACGACCTCAAGGGTCCCGTTCGCGGTGACCAGCGGTCCGCCCCGGTCGATGAACGCCAGCGCCTGCGCGGCCGCGAGCGCGGCCGTCGCGGCGGCGAGCACGGTGTCGCAGGCCTGCGGTGAGACAGGGGATCCGGCGGCGCTCGCCGCCTGCGCGAGCACGACCGGCCAGGCGGGGTCCCGCGCCGCCTTGGTCAGGTCAACACAGCGCAAGCATGCGGTATGCCCCGGTTCGGTCAGCGGCCCGACTACGCCGATCGCCTCGCTGGCCGCGACGGCGAGGTGCGGCACGCGGCCGCCCATGAGTTCGGCGAGGTCCACCGGGTCCGGGCGCCCGGCGAGCACCGCGAGGTCGGGCAGCCGCCTGGCGTCGTCGGCCGTCCGGACCTCCCGCGCGACCCGGTGCACGGCGCGGGAGACCCCGGCTGCCCGGCCGGTGCCGACGTCCGCCGCGCCGAGGCCGGCCGGCGTGACGTCCGCCGCGCCCGCGATCCCGCTGTCCCGGCAGCTGACCCAGGCGACCCCGGACGCGGACAGGAACGTGGCGACGCACGCGCCCACCCGGTCCCCGCCGTAGACGCGCACGAACGCCGCGCGGCGGCGCGCGATCACCGCCGCGCCGCCATCGCCATGACCGTAGGCCAGTGCGGCGCAGGCCAGCTCGGGGGCCAGCCGCGCCCGCAGGTACCCGGGCAGCGTCTGGTGCAGGTGGGCCGGGAAGTCGTCGAGCACGCCCGCGGAGGCGAGCAGGCCGAGGACCCGGTCGGTTGCCTCGGGCGCGATGCCGTGCTCCGCGGCGGTGCGCGCCACCTCGGCGGCATTGCGCGACCCGTCGAGCAGCGACACGATCGCCGCGGCGTTGCCGAGCCCGGTCAGCGCGGCCGCCCGCCGGGGGTCGACGCCGATCTGGAGCGTGTCGCGGTCCCGCCAGAGCGGCCGCAGCCCGGCTTTCAGGGCAGGTCTCATGCCGCCAGCATGACAGTCCCCACCGACATTTCAGCCCTTGTGCGCCGAATGTCCCTTACGGGCTCTAGTCCTCGCCGTTGCCCTCTTCCGGCGTTCCGGTGTCCCCTTCCAGGTCTGAGAGGTCCATGTCGGTGTCGCCGCGGACGAACGCGTCCGGGTCCTCCAGGTCCTCCGCCGTGGGGAGCAGGTCCGGGTGCGCCCACAGCGCGTCGCGGCCGTCCACCCCCCGCGCGTCGGTGAGTCCGGCCCACAGCACCGCCGCCTCGCGCAGCATCCTTGGACGAAGCTCGAGACCGACGAGAGTCGCGAAGGTACGTTCGGACGGACCTCCGGTAGCACGGCGGCGGCGGATGGCTTCCGCGAGCGCCGCACCATGCACGAGCCTGGATTCCGCGGCGGCCGAGACCACCGTTGCAACCCAGCCTTCCACCAGCGCGAGCGCTGTCTCTAGCCGGGCGAGCGCCACCTTCTGCTGCGGGGTGTCCTCCGGGCGGAACAGCGTCTCGCCGGCGAGGGCCTCGCGCAGCGCTTCCGGGTTGTTGATGTCGATGTCCGGCATGGCCTCGCGGAGCCGCGTCATGTCCACCGTGATCCCGGCCGCGTAGGCCTCGACCGCGCCGAACAGGTGCTGGCGCAGCCACGGCACGTGCCCGAACAGCCGGTGGTGGGCCGCCTCGCGCAGCGCGAGGTACAGCCGGACCTCGTTGATGTCCACCGACAGGCCCTCGCCGAACGCGGCCACGCCGGACGGCAGCAGCGCGGCGGTGCCCTCCGGGCCGAGGGGCAGGCCGACGTCGGTGGAGCTGACCATCTCGCCGGCCAGCTCGCCGACCGCGGCGCCGGTCTGGCCGCCGATCATCGCGCCACCGAGCTGGCGGAGCATGGGCGCGAGCCCGGCGAGGCCGCCGAGCCCGGACAGCGCCGCGCGCATCTCCTCCGGGACGTCCGCGCCGAGCTGGGACGGATCGACGTTCAGCATCGAGCTCATCGCGTCGACGCCCTTGGCCGCGATCGGCTCGCACAGCGCGGACCACACCGGGAAGGTGGCCTCGAGCCATTCCGACTTGCTCCAGGCCTCGATCTTCCTGATGCCGGAGGGGAACGCGGTGACGTCGTCCAGCCACAGGTCCGCGAGCCGGATCGCGTCGGTGACCGCGGCGCGCTCGTTGGCCAGCACGCTGGGGTCGCCCTGGGCCGCGATCGTATGCCTGGCCAGGTTCTTCGCCAGCTCCCAGTTGACCGGACCGCCGCTGTAGGAAAGCAGGTCAGCGAACTGGCGCAGCGCGTCGGCGAACTGGTTCGGTCCGCCGGCGCCGCCGGGGAACCCGAAGCCGAACGGCCCAGGCGGGCCGCCCGGGCCGCCAGGGCCCTGGCCACCAGGCGGGTTCGGCTCGTCGTCGCCGGACCGCCCGGGCGGGCCGAAGCCGAAGGGAGGACGGTCAGCCATGGTGCGCCCCCTCAGCTATCAGGTAGTCGGGCACGATAGAAAGGTCATAGTCGCCACGCTATTCGGGAGCAGCCGATTTTGAGAAACGCCAGACGGCAGGTTCGCCATGAGCGCAGCGTTCGCCGTGAGCGTAGCACCGCGGCCGCGCCGCCGGTCGTCGCGGTCACCGGTGCGGCGCGCGGAGTCGGGCATGCGCTGACCCTGCGGCTCGCCGATTCGCCGCTGATCGACCGCGTGGTGGCCATCGACGATCACCGCGGCGACGCCGCCGGAGTGACCTGGCGGGTCGCCGACGTCAGGGACCCGGCGCTGGCCGCGCGCCTGACGGGCGTCGACGTGGTGATCCACACGGACGTGGACACCTCGGCGGACACCGATCCCCGGCACCGGCGGGCGCTCAACGTGCGCGCCGCGCAGACGGTGCTGACCGCGGCGGCCGCCGAGCGGGTCGGCCGGGTCGTGCTCGTGACGAGCGCGATGGTGTACGGCGCGCGGCCGGACAACCCGGTGCCGCTGCCCGAGGACGCGCCGCTGCTGGCTGACGCGGACGGCAGCGTGGCCGGGGACCTGCTGGAGATCGAGGAACTCGCACGGCGCTCGCGGCGGGTCAACCCGGGGACGGCGGTGACCGTGGTGCGCCCGGCGGCGCTCGTGGGCGACGCGGTCGACACGCTGCTCACCAGGCACTTCGAGGCGCCGCGGCTGTTTGCCGTGCGGGGCTGCGCGCCGCGCTGGCAGTTCTGCCACGTCGATGACCTGGTGTCGGCCCTCGAGCTGGCCGCGGTGGGGGAGGTGAGCGGCGACTTCGCGGTGGGCTCCGACGGCTCGCTCTCGCAGGCCGAGGTCGAGGAGCTCAGCGGGCTGAAGTCGATCGAGCTGCCCGCGCGCCTGACGTTCGGCACCGCGCAGCGGCTGCACCGCCTCGGCGTCACGCCCGCGCCCGCGGCCGAACTGCGCTACATGGTCTACCCGTGGGTGGTGGACTGCGCGGCGCTGCGCACGGCGGGCTGGCAGCCGTCGCGCGACAACGCGTCCGCGCTGTCGGCGCTGCTTGCCGCCCGCGCCGGGCACCACGCGGTGGCGGGCCGCCGGATCGACCGCAAGGACGCGGCGCTCACCGCGGCCGGCGCCGCGGGGACGGCCGCCGCCGTCATCGGCACCGCCGCGATCGTGCGGCGGGCGCGGCGGAAAGGCAAGTCGTTACCCGCGCGGTTCCGCGATACCGTAGTCGGGTGAGCCAGATCAGGCTGATCGCGATCAGGGACACCGAGCTGTCCGTCGACGAGGTCCGGGCGGCGGTCGCGGACCCGGCGGCCGGCGGTGACGTGTTTTTCCTCGGCACCGTGCGAGACAACGACGCGTCTCGCGGCGTGACGGGTCTTTCCTATACCGCGCACCCGTCGGCGGAAGCGGAAATGCGCCGGGTCGCCGAGTCCATCGTCGCCAAGTACCCGGACGTGATCGCGCTCGCCGCGGTGCACCGGGTGGGCGACCTGGCCGTGGGTGACCTGGCGGTCGTCGTGGGGGTGTCCTGCGCGCACCGCGCGGAGGCCTTCCACGCCTGCCACGCGATGATCGATGAGCTCAAGTCCTCGGTGCCGGTCTGGAAGCACCAGCGGTTCACCGACGGATCTGACGAGTGGGTCGGCAGCGCGTAGTCTTCCGCCATGTTCCGACGCTCCCTGACGCTGTCCATCGCCGGGCTCGCGACGCTGATCGCGATCGCGGTGGCGGTCCTGGTTCCCGTGCCTTACGTGATCCTCGGACCCGGACCGACGCTGAACACGCTGGGGAAGGACAGCTCGGGGCAGCCGCTGATCTCGATCACCGGGCATCAGACGTACGCGACGAGCGGGAACCTCAACATGGTGACCATCAGCTACTCGGGCGGCCCCGGCGTGAACCTGAACATCTTCCAGGCGCTGCGCGGCTGGCTGGACTCATCTGAGGCGGTAGTGCCGGAGAGCGAGCTGTTCCCGCCGGGCCAGAGCGCGCAGCAGACCCAGGCGCAGGACACCGAGCAGATGGCCTCGTCGCAGCAGACGGCCACCGCCGCCGCGCTGACCGAGCTGCACATCCCGTACCAGACGCAGGTCGTGGTGATGCAGACGGTGCCCGGTTATCCCGCGAGCAAGGTGCTCAAGGCCGGGGACCAGATCCTGACCGTGGACGGCAAGCCGGTGACCGGGCAGTCCAGCCTCAGCTCGCTGATCACGTCGCATCCGGCGGGCACCGTGCTGCAGCTGACCGTGCTCCGGGCCGGCCAGACGCTTTCGGTGCAGGTCGCGAGCAAGAACTCGGGCGGCACGCCCGTCATCGGCGTCCAGGTGCAGGATCAGTACAAGTTCCCGTTCACGGTGCGGATCACCGTCGGCGACATCGGCGGCCCGAGCGCGGGCATGATGTTCGCGCTCGGCATCATCGACAAGCTGACCCCGCTGAACCTGGCCGGCGGCAAGTTCATCGCGGGGACCGGGGAGATCACCCCGAGCGGGCAGGTGCAGCCGATCGGCGGCATCCAGCAGAAGATGACCGCGGCGCGCAGCGCGGGCGCGACCGTGTTCCTGACGCCGGCCGCGAACTGCTCGGACACGGCGGGCGCCGTGCCCGCCGGGCTGCGCATCGTCAAGGTGAGCACGCTGTCGCAGGCCATCTCCGACCTCGAGGCGATCAAGGCGGGCAAGCCCGTCGCGTCCTGTTGACCTCCGGCTGACCTGCCGCTGACCACGTGCTGACCGCTGGCTGACCTGCGGCTGACCATTGACGACTGTTATGCCGGCATGCTCGTACCTGACGGCGGCAGGGGCGTAGGCTGCCGCTATCAGGACTTCGAAGGGAGCGCATGGAGTCGTGGCACTTCGGGTACTGGTTGACGCGACCGACGTGCCGACAGATCGGGGCGCGCTCGGCCGCTACGTGGATGGCCTGATCGGAGCGCTCGGCACTGCCGGGGCGGACCTGGCCGTCGTCTGCCAGCGGGCCGACGACGAACGGTACGGCCGGCTCGC
>Ga0187812_1000152_pt1 | contig 24916 bp, 20 predicted proteins | sample NC_S_2_FD_130582 | JGI IMG/M metagenome (GOLD analysis project Ga0187812, IMG submission 130582) | Wetland sediment microbial communities from Neuse River Estuary, North Carolina, USA - ASW-S_2 | ecosystem: Environmental > Aquatic > Freshwater > Wetlands > Sediment | place: USA: North Carolina...
GTCTTATCTTCATCGTTAATAATTTTTAAGATATCGCCTATCGAACGGTCATCAATATCCATCGAGTTCGGATTTCTCTGTTCAGTCGATAATTTGCTGATTTCGTTGAATATATTTTGAGCGTCAGAAGAAGAGCTCATTTATTCAGCTCCAGCAATACAAGTTTTTTCCCTTTTTGATTACGAACATTTGTGGGTTTATAAAACAGTTCAAAGATTGTAGATTTTTTTATATACGGTTTGAATTTCATTTCTGCCTTTTTGAATTCGTCGTCTAAATCGCCGCCTTTAATTGCTACTAAAAAGGATTTTTCTTTGATCAAAGGAAGAGCATATCTAAGTAATATTATTAAAGGAACGGTGGCTCTTGTTACTATCAAGTCAAAAGTATCCGAATAATGATCGATAAATTCAGGACTTTCAACACGGTCATTAACGGCAGTAACATTGCTGAGTTTTAGCTTATTAATAAAATCTTTAACGGCGTCAATTTTTTTCCCGGTCGAATCAACGAGAACACCTTTTGCTTCCGGTCTCATAATTGCGATTGGAATTCCCGGTAAACCTCCGCCAGTCCCCACGTCTAAAAAGCTAGTACATTTTTCCGGAATATATTTTGTTATATATGAGGAAATAAAAATATGATTTTCAATAATTGAATTGACATCTTTCCTAGAGATTAAATTAATACTTTCATTTTTTTTTGTGAGCAGGTCTGTAAAATAAGCGAGGCGCTCAATCTTCATTATATCTGGATTGAAACTGTTTTCCCAATAAAAAGATTGCAACTGTTTTTGGTATTGCTCTTGGACATCAACCATAAAAAGCCCTTCAAAATTAGCTTTTCAAATATACCAATAATATGGAAATATCGGAAGGAGTAACGCCGGAAATACGGGATGCTTGACCAATAGAACGCGGTTTAACTTTATTAAGTTTCTCTCTTCCTTCTGTAGACAAAGCCTTCAATGTTGAGTAATTTAATGTTAGTGGGATTCTTGTTGATTCGTATCTTTCTAATCTATCCACCGTTTCCTGCTGGCGCTTAATATATCCCTCGTACTTCAATTCAATTTCAATTTTTTCAAGCGCAAATTCGTCATTATATAATTCTTTGACCAACGGGATATTTTCAGTTCCATTAATTTTAATAATCTCTTTTAATGAAAGCTCCGGGCGCTTGCAAAGCTTCGAGATAGTTTCGGTTGAATCAATCTCTGACGATTCTTTCGAAACAAGAAACGCATTTATATCTCTTGAGTGAATTTTTATATTATTGAAAAGGTCGACTCCATTTATTATTAGCTTTTCTCTATTTAAAGTTTCTTTATAAAAATCTTCCGGAATTAATCCGTACTGATTTCCATATTTCATCAGGCGAGCATCGGCGTTATCTTGTCTTAACAAAAGTCTATGTTCTGCGCGCGAGGTGAACATTCTATAAGGCTCATCAGTAGATTTGTTCACAAGATCATCAATCAATACGCCAATGTAGGCTTCGCTTCTTTTTAGTATAAGTTCAGGCAAATGTTTAATCTTTGCAGCGGCATTTATTCCGGCTACAATTCCTTGAGCCGCAGCTTCTTCATAGCCGGATGTACCATTAATTTGTCCGGCAAAGTAAAGTCCGTCAATTAATTTTGTCTCTAAAGTTAAGTCGACTTGATGGGGTGGGAAGAAGTCATATTCAACAGCATATCCAGGACGAACCATTTCCGCATCTTCTAAACCCTTTATTTTATGTAGTGCCTCTAACTGAATTTCTGCGGGAAGGGAGGAAGAAAATCCATTCAGATAAATCTGATCACTATCTAATCCTTCTGGCTCTAGGAATAGTTGGTGTTGTTTTTTATCTGCAAATCGAACAATTTTATCTTCAATTGATGGGCAGTACCTTGGTCCTATCCCTTTAATTATTCCTGTGAACATTGGAGATTGGCTGAATCCTTTTTCTAAAATTTTATGAACATTCTCATCAGTATAAGTAATATGACAGCTTACTTGAACTTGATAAGGGAATAGTTTTTTTTCGGTTTGAAAAGAAAAAGGTTGTGGCGATTCATCGCCTGGCTGTTCCTCCAATACTTCCCATCTAATAGAATTTTTTTTTAGTCTTGGCGGCGTTCCTGTCTTTAGTCTTGATGATTCAAAACCAAGCTTAATTAAAGATTGAGTGATTCCAATTGCGGCATTTTCACCGAATCGACCGCCTACAGTTGATTTTAAACCTGTGTGCATTAATCCATTTAAAAACGTTCCTGATGACAAAATCAGTGCAGAGCAAAGAATTATATCATCCTCAGATGTTTTAATTCCCAATACTTTTTTATTCTCTGCCAATATTTCAATTACATTCGCTTCAATTATATCTAAATTGCTTATAGCGGCAACTAATTTATAAGCTTCTTCGGAGTATAATTTCCTATCAGATTGGCACCGGGGAGACCAAACTGCTGGTCCCTTAGATTTATTAAGCATTCTAAATTGTATCCCTGTTCTATCTGCAATTTTGCCCATCATACCACCCAAGGCATCAACTTCTCTTACCAAATGCCCCTTAGCTGTTCCGCCTATTGCCGGATTGCATGACATTCTACCAATCGCGAATTTATCCATAGTTATTAATGCGACACAACACGCCATATTTGCCCCGGCATATGCAGCCTCTATTCCAGCATGTCCACCACCTACAACTATTATATCATATTTCTTCATATATTTTTTGTCTGTTTCACGTGGAACTTGAAAGAGATGGAAGTGGGTTTCATGTGGAACATACTATTTTCCTATACAAAACTTCATGAAAATATTGTTTAAAATATCGTCGGATGTAACTTCACCAATAATTTCACTTAGATTATTTGCAGCATTTCTTAAATCAATGGCAATGAATTCCCCGCTAAATTTATTTTTTACTGATGATACGCCATTCAATAAAGATTCCTTTGCTTTTTTCAGACAATCAAAATGTCTCAAGGAAGACACAACAGCAGATTTTTCACTATACACGTTTGTTCCGGTAGAAACTTCTACTAATTTACTAAATAGTAAATTTATTCCAACTCCATTTAGAACAGAAATATAAATGTCTGCCACTTGCTTTGTACTAGATTCAAGGTCTATTTTATTAATGACTTTGATTATCTTTTTATTTGCAGTTAATTCAGTAATTTTTTCAACTAACTCAAGTGGGATGCCTGTAAAAATATCTCCAATAAGAATAATTACATCGGCATCCATTACGGTCTGCTGGCTTTTTCGAATACCGATATTTTCTAATTCATCTGTAGCTAAGCGAATACCTGCAGTATCGTGCAGTCTAAATAATATACCATTTATAGAAACCTCTTCACGGATAACATCTCTTGTAGTCCCAGGAATATCACTTACAATAGCCCTGGATTCTTTAACAATATGGTTTAATAAAGATGATTTTCCTACATTGGGAGGACCAACCAAAGCAACATTAATTCCGTCTTTTATAATTTTGCCGAAAGAAAATGTATTAAGCAAGTTATTAATCTCGGAGATTATAACCTCAATTCTTTTCAATAATTCATTTTGGTTAATGAACTCAATATTCTCTTCAGCAAAATCTAATTCAAGTTCCACAAAAGATGATGCGTTTATCAACATGTCTCTTAACTCACGAACTTTCTTGGAAAGAATTCCATCAAGTTGATTTCTCGCGCCTTTCAGAGAAACATCTGTCCTTGCGCTAATTATATCAGCAACAGCTTCTGCCTGGCTCAAATCCAATTTGTTATTTAAAAATGCTCTTTTAGTAAATTCACCGGGCTCAGCAAGTCTTACATTAAGTTCTGTCAAAGCCTCAATTATCTTTTTCGAAATCAAAGGGTTTCCATGTGTACTTATCTCAATGCTATCCTCGCCTGTGTATGAATTAGGAGAACGGAAAACAGAAACTAATACATCGTCTATAAAGTTTTTTTTGTTGTCAATAATTTTGCCGTAATGAATGGTGTGCGTGTTTGCTTCTGAAATTTTTTTTTCCCCTACAAAAATTTTATCAATTGCTGAAAAAGAATTGCTGCCGCTCATTCTTATTATCGAAATAGCGCCTGACCCGTTTGGAGTTGCAAGTGCTGCTATTGTATCTTCCATAAACGAACTATTCATAAGGATTTTTTTGGATTTAGTTTGTGAAAATAATGAATTAGAATTCGATTAACAATCCATTAATTTGCTAACACATTATTATAAAAAGTATTGTTACAGAATATATGAATATAGGTAAATATGGCGGATGAAATGCCAATATTTTTGCAAGAAACGTATGTACGTCATTTCGTCTGCCAAATTGTCGGAAGACAAAATTTTATATATTGCTTCTTTAACTTATTACTTTATATGATGTTACATAGATTAATGTGGTTGGTATATTAATTGTCTTTCTGCAGTTGTCTAATAAAATTAAATAAAAAAGTTAACAATAAATTATAAGGAGGCTAACAATGTCAATAGTAAAATGGAATCCTGAGCGGGAATTATTAAATGTTGAAAGAGAGTTCAATAAATTATTGAACTCCTTCGGAAGTCGCTTTGGTTTGTCTTCAAACAACGGCGGCGACAGTGAATATGAAAATGCCGTTTGGACGCCGTTAACAGATATTGCTGAAGATAAAGATAGCTACATAATTAAATTGGACCTACCCGGCATAACTAAAAGCGATGTGAAAATTTCTTTTATCGATGGTCAATTAAACATTAGCGGTGAAAGAAAGCAGGAAAAAGAATCTAAGGATTCAAAATATCATCGCGTTGAAAGATCCTTTGGAAAGTACTATAGATCTTTTGCTCTTCCGCAGCAAATCAAAGAGGATCAAATAAACGCTGAATTTAAAGACGGTCAATTAACCATTGTGGTTCCAAAAGCTGAAGAAGCAAAACCGAAAGAAATCGAAGTCAAGATTAAGTAATTCCTAATCCCAAAATCATGGCAAAGGGTAACCATTTTCGGTTACCCTTTTCATATTAATTTTAGGAAGTGTAAATTTAACTTTATTCAATTAAGAATATTAAATAAATAAATGGAATTCAAAGATTATTATAAAACCCTCGGCGTTGATAAAAATGCTGGCGCTGATGACATTAAAAATGCTTATCGTAAGTTAGCAAAAAAATATCATCCAGATAAAAATCCAGGTGATAAATCTGCTGAGGAAAAATTTAAAGAAATTACTGAAGCGAATGAGGTTTTAAGCGATGCCGAGAAAAGAAAAAAATATGATACGCTTGGTGCAAACTGGAAACAATATCAAAACTCCGGACAAACTGCTAACCAGGATTGGTTTAAAAACTTTTCAACAAATGGACAAAATAATTTTAAGGCTTCAGCAGACTTTGAAAATATTTTTGGTAACAGTGGTTTCTCAGATTTCTTCGAGAGTTTTTTTGGCGGCGGATTTTCTTCAACAAAAAGAGAAACTCCGTTCAATCGCACTCACAAAGGAAGTGACTATGAATCCACAGTGAAAATTTCTTTAGAAGAAGCTTACAACGGATCCGAAAGAGAAATTTCTGTAAATGGAAAGAAACTTAGAGTGAAGATTGCCCCCGGAATTGAAGACGGGAAAAAGCTTAGGTTGAAAAGCCAAGGAGCAGAAGGTAGCGGCGGGGGCGAAAGAGGAGACCTTTATTTAAATATAAAAATTGACGGGCATCCTCTTTATGAAAGTCGGGACGACGATCTTTACTTTACACTTCCAGTTGATCTTTACACGGCTGTTCTCGGCGGGAAAAAACAAATTAAAACTTTAGACGGAAAAATTATTAATATCAATATTCCTAAAGAAACCGATAACGGAAAAATACTACGTCTTAAAAATTTAGGAATGCCGAAATCTGGAAGCTTAAAACAGCGAGGAGATTTATTCGTTACCATTTCTGTAAAATTGCCGAGGAACCTTTCTTCTAAAGAGATTAAAATTTTTAACGAACTTGCAGAACTTAGAAAATAAATTATTCAAAATAAATTTGGAGAAAATAAATGACGCAAAAACAAACGACTTCTGAAAAACATGAATTTAAAGCTGAGATAAAACAACTTCTCGATATTCTTGTTCACTCTCTTTATACAAGCAGAGAAATTTTTCTGCGGGAATTAATTTCTAACTCTTCTGATGCGCTTGATAAAATTAGATTTGAATCTACAAAAGGCACAGAAATAAACGACAATGATATTCCGCTTGAGATTAAAATAAATTTTGATGAGAAGAAAAAATTATTAACTATTTCAGATACCGGAATCGGTATGACGAAAGAGGAGTTAATTAATAATATCGGAACAATTGCCAAATCTGGTTCGGCGGAGTTTTTAAAGCAGCTTAAAGAAAGTAAGTCAGATGCAAATAACATAATTGGAAAATTCGGTGTAGGATTTTATTCCGTATTTATGGTTGCCGAGGAAGTTGTTATCAAAACAAAGTCATTTAAAAAAGATTCAGCAGCGGTAGAATGGAAATCCGATGGGCTTGGTAATTATGAAATAGAAGAAATAGATGAAGACTTAAAACGCGGCACTACTGTTGAAATTCATCTTAAAGAAGATGCAAAAGACTTCGCCGAGAAATATAAGCTTGAATCAACTATTAAGCGTCATTCAAATTTTATTTCTTTTCCTATCTTTTTAGAAAATGAAAAAATTAATACTATCTCAGCACTGTGGCGAGAGCCGAAAAGTAAAATTACGAAAGAACAGTATACAGAGTTTTACAAATTTTTAAGCTATGATTCCGACGAGCCGATGGACACGATTCATGTTTCGGTTGATGCGCCGATTCAATTTAGCAGCCTGCTCTTTATTCCTAAAAAGAATTTCGATTTGTTCGGCTTCAACCGCGAAGATTATGGATTGGATCTCTATGTGCGCAGAGTTTTAATTCAGCATAAGAATAAAGATTTGCTTCCGGAATATTTAAGCTTCGTAAAAGGTGTTGTTGATTCCGAAGATTTGCCGCTAAACATTTCAAGAGAAACTTTGCAGGAAAATGTTATCTTCACAAAAATTGCAAACAGCATTACAAACCAGGCGCTTTCTTACTTGCTGAAAAAAGCCAAAGATGAACCTGAAAAATATGCCGAGTTTTGGAAAGAGCACGGAAGAGTTTTTAAACTTGGTTACAGCGACTTTACCAACATGGAAAAATACACTCAGCTATTAAGGTTTAATTCTTCAACAAGCAATAATGTCGATGAGCTTACAGGGCTTGAAGATTATGTCTCTCGCTTGAAGGACGGACAGAAAGAAATATATTATGCTTTTGGAAATAGCCGCGATGCTATTGCGCTTGACCCGCATCTTGAAATTTTTAAACGAAAAGGTATTGAAGTCTTTTATCTCTACGATCCGATAGATGAGTTTATAGTTACTTCTATTAGAAAATTTAAAGATTACGATTTTAAATCCGTAGACACGACTGAGCTGAATAAATTAGAAAAGCTTAAAGATGTTTCCGAAGAAGAAAATAAATTTGAAAAACTTGAGAAAGATGATGAAAAACATTTTGACAGCCTGCTTGCTAAGATAAAAGAAATTCTGGGCGACCGAGTTACCGACGTGAAAGAATCGAAGCGCCTCAACGATTCGCCGGCTTGCGTGGTTAACCCCGACGACAGCATGTCGGCTTCTATGCAGAAAATTCTAAGGCTGACTAACAAAGATGTTTCTATACAGAAAAAAATATTTGAGATAAATAAGAACCATAAGCTCATTAGAAATCTTTTGAAGATTTTTAAATCGAATTCAAAAGACGAATACATTACAAACGTCGTTGAAGAACTATATGAATCTGCATTGCTTCTCGAAGGCAGCTTGAACGATCCTTACAAGCTTGTAAAAAGAATTAACCAGATGCTTGAACAATCAAGCGAATGGTACACCGAAGTAAAAAAATTATGATATCTGTTAATCGAATTTAAATTCAATTGACAGGAAGGGAAAATTTATAATGGCATTTAATTTTAGCAGACTAACAGTTAAGGCTCAAGAAGCAGTTCAATCTTCTCTTGACATCGCGCAGAATTATAATAACCAAATAGTTGAACCGGAACATTTGCTCGCTGCGCTGATTCAAGAAAGCGGAAATATTGCCGATACGATTATTCAAAAAACCGGCGGCAACGTTTCGCGCCTGAAAGTAAAAGTAAACCAGCTTCTTGAAAGCCTTCCGAAAATCTCGGGAGCGGGTGTAGGCAGCCAGCAAATGTCCATTGCGACCGCAAAACTTTTTGATGTTGCCGCTGAAGAAGCAAGAAACTTAAAGGATGAATTCGTTTCTACCGAGCATGTTCTGCTTGCGCTTTCTTCCAACGAAGGAAAGGCGGGGCAGCTTTTGCGGGACAATGGAGTATCACACGAAGAAATTCTCTCTGCTTTAAAAGATGTCCGCGGCAATCAAAGAGTAACTTCGCAGAATCCAGAAGATACTTATCAGGCTTTAAAAAAATACGGCAATAATTTGAACGAGCTTGTTCAAGCAGGCAAGCTTGATCCGGTGATTGGAAGAGATGAAGAAATAAGAAGAGTGTTACAGGTTCTATCGCGAAGGACAAAAAATAATCCTGTACTGATCGGTGAGCCGGGTGTAGGTAAAACAGCAATTGCAGAAGGCATCGCTCACCGGATTGTTACCGGCGACGTTCCTGAAAATTTAAAATCCAAAACTTTAGTTGCTCTCGATATGGGTGCTTTAATTGCCGGCGCTCAATTCCGCGGACAGTTTGAAGAAAGAATAAAAGCGGTCATTAAAGAAGTCGAGGATTCAAACGGCGAAATAATTCTCTTTATTGATGAACTGCATACTCTCGTCGGAGCGGGTTCTGTTTCCGGCTCAATGGATGCTGCGAATATTTTAAAACCCGCCCTTGCCCGCGGTGAGCTTCATGCAATTGGCGCTACAACTTTAAATGAATATAAAAAATACATAGAAAAAGATGCCGCGCTCGAAAGAAGATTTCAGCCGGTGCTTATTGCCGAGCCATCTGAAGAAGATACTATCTCAATTTTGCGCGGACTTAAAAATCGTTACGAAGTTCATCACGGCGTTAGAATCACCGACGGCGCCATAGTAGCCGCCACACAGCTTTCCAACAGGTATATCACCGATAGATTCCTTCCTGATAAAGCAATCGACTTGATTGACGAAGCGGCTTCTAAATTAAGAATTGAAATTGATTCTATGCCGGAAGAGCTTGATGCTATTGAAAGAAAAATTAAACAGCTTGAAATAGAAAAAGAAGCTCTGAAACGCGAGAAAGATGAGGCTTCCGTAAAAAGATTAGATGAATTAAAACAGGAAATGGGTGAGCTAGTTGAAGAAAGAAATCAACTCAAGCTTCACTGGGAACTTGAAAAAGAAAAAATCCAAAAAATAAGATCGATGAAAAGCGAAATTGAAAACACAAAACTTCAAGCTGAAAAATATGAACGCGAAGGCGATCTTGGAAAAGTAGCAGAGCTTCGTTATGGAAAAATTTCATCTCTTGAAAAGGAACTTCAGAAGGAAACAAAGAAGCTTTCAGACATTCAAAAAAATCAAAAAATGCTGAAGGAAGAAGTTGATGCCGAAGATATTGCCGAAGTCGTTGGAAAATGGACCGGCATTCCCGTAAGCAAAATGCTGGAAAGCGAAAGAGCAAAATTATTAAAGCTTGAAGATGAGCTTCACGCAAGAGTTGTTGGACAGGATGAAGCAGTGAACGCTGTTGCAAACGCTATTAGAAGATCGCGGACAGGATTGCAGGATGCAAACAGACCGATTGGCTCATTTATTTTTCTTGGAACTACCGGCGTGGGAAAAACAGAGCTTGCGCGCGCGCTTGCTGAAAATCTATTTGATGATGAACATGCAATGATTAGAATTGATATGTCCGAATACATGGAAAAATTTTCCGTGTCAAGATTAATTGGCGCACCTCCGGGATACGTTGGTTATGAAGAAGGCGGGCAGCTAACAGAAGCGGTAAGAAGAAGACCTTACTCTGTCGTGCTTCTTGATGAAATTGAAAAGGCTCACCCGGATGTTTATAATATTCTACTTCAAGTTTTAGATGACGGAAGATTAACGGATAACCAGGGTCGTACCGTAAATTTTAAAAACACAATAATTATTATGACTTCCAATCTCGGCTCTCATTTAATTCAGGAGAAGCTCGAAAATATTTCCGAAGATCAAATTGATTATGCGATGGGTGAGCTTCATTCTAAGCTTGTTGATCTATTAAGAAAAACTATACGTCCCGAATTCTTAAATAGAATTGATGAAGTGGTATTATTTAAACCTCTCTCACAGAAAGAGCTGAGGGAAATAATAGATATTCAAATTAAGCGCGTACAGAAAATGTTGCGGGAAAAGGAAATTACTCTTGACGTAAGCGATGAAGCAAAAGATTGGCTTGCAAAATTGGGTTACGATATAACATTTGGAGCGCGACCTCTTAAGCGGTCGATTCAAAAACATCTTGTTAATCCGCTGTCGCAGGAAATTTTAACAGGAAATTTTTCGGATGGCGATAAAATTTGTGTTTCTGTTGGCTTAAAAGGGAAACTGGAGTTTAAGAAGGAATAAAAAAAACAGAATGAACATGTTTATCTTATGCTTCGTGATGGAGTTTAAATCAAACGAAAATAATTTTTTATAAGTTTAAATAAAAATTAATTCGTTTATTTGAAGAGAGGTTTTATGCAGACAATTTTAGGCTCGGGCGGGGCAATAGGAAATGAACTTGCAAGAATTCTTCCTAAGTACACAGATAAAATCAGATTGGTAAGCAGAAATCCAAAGGCGATTAATTCAACGGATGAATTATTTAAAGCCGACCTAACAGATGCTGTCCAGGTAGAGAATGCTGTGAGAAATTCCGAAGTAGTTTATCTTACTGCCGGACTGCAATATAATATTAAAGTCTGGCAGGAGCTATGGCAGAAAATTATGACCAACACAATTAACGCGTGTGAAAAAAATAACTGCAAATTAGTTTTTTTCGACAACGTTTATATGTACGGCAAAGTTGACGGCTGGATGAAAGAAGATGCTCCAATAAATCCATTAAGCAAAAAAGGCGAAGTAAGAGCAAAGATAGCCGGACAGCTTATGGATGAAGTTAAAAAGGGAAATATCAAAGCGTTGATTGCGCGCGCAGCGGATTTTTACGGCAAGACTCCAAGTTCAATACCTTGGGTGTTGGTGTTTGACAAGCTTAGGAATGGAAAATCTGCGCAGCTATTTGTAAGCGACGGCAGGAAACACACGTTTACATACACGCCAGATGCCGCAAAGGCAACCGCGCTGCTTGGTAACACCGCGAGTGCATATAACCGTGTATGGCACCTTCCTACGGATAAAAATGCAATGACCGGCAGACAATTTGTAGAAGCGGTTGCAGCCGCCTATGTAACAAAGCCTAAATATATGGTGCTTAGAAAATGGATGATACAATTAACCGGATTGTTCAACCCGGTAATTAAAGAATTTGTCGAAATGCTTTACCAATACGAATATGATTATTTGTTTGACAGCAGTGATTTTGAAAATAAGTTTTTCAAAGCAACCGACTATTATTCGGGCATTAAACAAATAGTAAGCGCACAATAGCTGATTTTAAATTTTGTTAATCTGAACATTTGATATAGTTATATTTTTATTTAAGTTTGCATCGTGAATATGAAAAAAGAAAACCTAAATATCGTAAACGGACACGGAATCCACCATCACCATCTGTACCATTTATTCGATGCCGGATTACGTTGAAATATTTTAACTAAGAAATTAACACCCCGGCAATTGTCGGGGTTTTTGCTTTTAAATAAGGAACTGAAAATGAACGGAAATTTAAAATTAGCCATACAAAAAAAAGGAAGATTAACGGAAAAATCTCTTGAGCTGCTTCGCCACTGCGGATTAGAGATCGAAAATTATTCCGAGCGGCTTGTCGTTTCGGTTAGAAATTTTCCGCTGGATATTTTATTTCTTCGCGATGATGATATTCCTGAATATGTGCAGGACGGCGTTGCGGACATCGGTATTGTAGGTGAAAATGTTATTTATGAAAAGCAGACGCAAACCGAGACGCTGGAGAAATTAGGATTCGGAAAGTGCAACCTTCAGCTTGCGTATCCTGAAAATAAAGTTTTAAAAACACTGAATGATGTAAACGGGAAAATAATTGCAACCACATATCCCAAAATTCTAAAAGACTTCCTGAAAAAAAATAATCTTGATGCAAAAATAATCGAACTGAGCGGCTCGGTTGAAATTGCGCCTTCGCTCGGCATTGCGGATTTGATCTGCGATATTGTTTCAACCGGCAACACGCTGATGATGAACAAGCTAAAAAAATCATTCAAGGTTTTTGATTCCGAAGCGGTGATGATTTCTTCGAGCAATACAAAAATTAAAAGCGAAATATTGAATGATCTGCTTGGAAGAATCCGGTCGGTATTAAAAGCGCGGTCTTCAAAATATTTGATGATGAACATTCCGAAGAAGTCTCTTGAAAAAATTATTAATATAATCCCGTCTCTAAAAAGCCCGACGGTGCTTCATCTTGCGGACGAACATCTGCTTGCTGTCCATGCGGTTATTCCATCGGATACATTCTGGCAGATTGTCGGCGAATTAAAGTCTGCCGGCGCTTCGGGAATTCTTTTACTTCCAATTGAGAATATGATTTTATGAAAACTTTTATTTATAAAAATCTTTCGGAAGAAGAGAAGAAAAATTTATTAAAGCGTCCGGCAATCGACACAGAAAAAATTTCTGCAATAGTCAGCCCAATGCTTGAAGATATTAAACAAAACGGCTTAGCCGCGGCGATTAAATATGCAAAGCAGTTTGACGGCTTTACCGGAGATGAAATAAGAGTATCAATGCCGGAATTTGAAGAAGCTGAAAAAAAATTAGATGAAAAGATTAAATCAGCCATTCAAACTGCGGCAGAGAACATAAGAAAATTTCACGAGAAGCAAGTTCCGCAGTCTTACCAACTCGAAACGATGGAAGGAATAAAATGTTCGCGTGAATATAGAGCGATTGAAAATGTTGGTTTGTATGTTCCCGGCGGAAGCGCGGTTCTTCCTTCAACTATGCTGATGCTCGGAATACCGGCTAAAATAGCGGGCTGCAAAAGGATTGTGGTTTGTTCGCCTGCAAAGGGAGGAAAAATAAATTTGCCGCTTCTTTATGCCGCAAAGCTTTGCGGGGTTGATGAATTTTATAAAATAGGCGGCGCGCAGGCAATCGGTTTGATGGCTTACGGTGATAAAGAAATTTCCAAAGTGAATAAAATATTCGGTCCGGGAAATCAATACGTTACCACGGCAAAATTAATGGTTAGTGTTGACGCAGACGGAAGTGCGATCGATATGCCAGCGGGTCCAAGCGAGGTATTGGTTATTGCAGACGAAAATGCTAACCCGGATTTTGCAGCGGCTGATCTTTTGTCGCAGGCAGAACACGGCGCTGATTCGCAAGTTTTGTTGGTTTCAACTTCTGAAAAAATAATTGTAAAAATAATTGACGCTATGAAATTTCAGCTTGAAGAATTGCCGCGAAAAGAAATTGCAAAAAAAGCTTTGGAAAATTCTTTTGCGCTTATAACTAATAATATTTATGAAGCTATTGATTTTAGCAACGCTTACGCGCCTGAACATTTGATTCTGAATACTGCGGATGCGGAAAAATATAAACCGAAAATTTTAAATGCAGGTTCTGTTTTTGTGGGTGAATATTCACCTGAAAGTGTCGGCGATTATGCTTCGGGAACAAATCATTCGCTTCCCACTTACGGCTACGCTAAAGCCTTCGGCGGCGTAACTGTCGAGGCTTTTATGAAGTCTATGACTTTTCAAAAGCTGACCAAAGAAGGCTTGAAGAAAATTTCTCCAACGGTAGAAACTTTAGCTGAAGTTGAAGAATTAATTGCTCATAGAAATGCTCTAAAAATTAGATTGACGGAATAAAAGCAAATGGATATTAAAAAACTCGTACGAAAAAATATTTTGGAATTGAAGCCGTACACTTCCGCAAGAGACATTTACGAAGGAGATGGAATTTTACTCGATGCAAACGAAAACAGCTTTGGCTCTACCTTCACTGAAATCGAGGGATTGAATCTTAACCGTTATCCCGATCCTCATCAAAATGATTTGAGAAAAATTGTTTCGGAATATTTAGCTGTAAGCAAGGATAATTTATTCTTCGGAGTCGGCTCTGACGAAGTAATCGATTTGCTGATAAGAGTTTTTTGCGAGCCTGGAAAAGATAACGTGATAATTCCTGAGCCCACGTACGGCATGTACAAAGTTGCATGCGATATTAATAATGTTAAAACGTTTAGCGTTCTTCTTACTAATGATTTTCAAATTGACTTTAGTGAAATCGAAAAGGTATATAATTCAAACACAAAAATTATTTTTATCTGTTCGCCGAATAATCCGACAGGAAATCTGCTGAATAAAAAGGATGTTGCCGCGCTTTGTGAAAAATATAGTTCGATTATAGTTGTCGATGAAGCATACATCGACTTTTCTTTAAATGGTAATCTTCTTGAAGAATTTAAAAGTTACAATAATCTTGTAATCCTAAGAACGTTTTCAAAAGCATGGGGATTAGCCGGAGCGCGCATTGGCTATTGTATTGCGGATAAAGAATTAATTAATATTTTATTTAAGGTAAAGGCGCCGTATAATATAAATACCTTAACGCGGTATGCTCTTGCAAAATCTTTTTTGAACTCAAAGATTAAGGACGAATATATCCGCTCAATAATTAAAGAACGCGAACGGCTGAAAAACCAGCTTGAAACTTTGCCCGGTGTTGAAAAAATTTTCAAGTCAGACGCGAATTTCCTTTTGATAAAATGTAGAAATCCGAAAGAAGTTCAGAAAAAATTGATGGGCAAAGGAATCATCGTGAGAGATAGAAGCAGTCAGCCAAAATTAGAAGGCTGCCTGAGGATTTCTGTTGGAAGTCAAGAAGAGAACGATTTACTTTGGGATGCAATTAAAAAAATTTTATAATCCGGCAAAAATGTATAACATAAAAATCGATAATAAATTTCTCGAGCTGAATCTTCCGGCTTCAACCGGCTTGATCAGCGGGCTTAAGAAACTCTCACAGAGAGGCTTTAAAATTTATATGAGTGATTTTGATTTGTCTTCAAACAAAATATTAGAGCGGATTTTTGAAACTGAAGGCATAAAAATAATCGGCGGCACCGCGAACTTTGAAAATTATTTTTCAATATCACTTGACAAAAAATTGAACAAAGACTCTGTTCTTGTTAAAGAAAAATCAGGAATTGATAATTTTGAAAAAGCCGTAAATAAAATTCTTACAATGCTCCGCTCCTCGTCAAAGCAAAGGAAAACCAAAGAGACGGATATAAAAATTAATTTATCGCTTGACGGCAAAGGAGCTTCGGAAATAAAAACCGGCATAGGATTTTTTGACCACATGCTGGAGCAGATAGCGAAGCACGCTAACATAAATTTGAAAGTTGAAGTTTTAGGCGATCTTTATGTGGATGAGCACCACACGGTTGAAGACGTCGGGATAACGCTTGGACAAGCGCTCAGCGAGGCTCTCGGCGACAAGTTAGGAATTAAGCGGTACGGTTATTTTCTTCCGATGGACGAAACTATTGCGAGATGCGCGATTGACTTAAGCGGAAGATCATACCTGAATTTTAAATGTAAATTTGAAAGAGAAAAAGTCGGCGACTTTCCGACAGAATTAACAGAAGAATTTTTCCGGGGACTTTCATCCGGCTTAAAGGCAAATATTTTTATCCGGGCAAAAGGCAAAAACGATCATCATAAGATCGAAGCGATTTTTAAAGCCTTTGCAAAATCATTGAATGAAGCATGCCGCATCGATGAAAGAAATGAAGGAATGCTGCCATCGACAAAAGGTGTTTTATGATAGCTTTAATTGATTACGGATCAGGCAACGTTGCTTCTGTGGCAAATGCGCTTACCGGGCTTAATCAGGAATTTATAATTACAAGCAACGAAGCTGCAATTTGCCGTGCGGATAAAATAATTTTTCCCGGAGTCGGCGAAGCTTCTTACGCAATCCGTCAGCTTCACTTGCTAAATCTTTTTACTGTTTTAAGAATTGTAAAAAAGCCTATGCTCGGCATTTGTCTCGGCATGCAGCTGATGGCAGATTTTTCGAAGGAAGGAAATGTTACCTGTCTTGGAATTTTTCCGGTAACTGCGGAAAAATTTGATGAGACTAAAACCAAAGTCCCGCACATGGGCTGGAACGATATCGAGATTACAAAAGAGAGCAAACTTTTTACCGGCATAAAAAGCGGCGAAAGATTTTATTTCGCAAATTCATACTACCTGCCGGAGTGCCCGTTCACAACTTCCATTACAAACAACGAAATTAATTTTTCTGCCTCACTTGAAAAAGATAATTTCTTCGGAGTGCAGTTTCACCCGGAAAAATCCGGTGACGCCGGTTTAAAATTATTAAAGAACTTTATTGAATTATGATAGTAATTCCAGCGATAGATATTTTAGAAAACGAGATCGTCCGCCTTACAAAAGGAGATTTCGATAATATTACATACTACCGCAACACGCCGTTCCAGCAGGCGCAGCTGTATGAATCGCACGGCTTTAGCATGGTTCATCTTGTTGATTTAAAAGGCGCGAAGACGGGAAAGTTTACCGCGCTTGAGATCGCAAAAAAAATTAAAGCTGAAACTAAACTTAAAGTTGAGTTCGGCGGCGGAATAAGAGATGTTAAAACTGCGGCTGAGCTTTTCGCTTCAAGTATAGATTATATAATTATCGGGTCGCTGTCGGTAAAAAATAAAAATGAATTTGAGCTTATCGTCAAAAAAAATTCGCCCGAGAAAATTGTCAGCGCTATTGATGTTGAAAATGAAAAAGTAAAAGTAACGGGCTGGACGGAAAAGACATCGGTGTCTGTTTATTCGCACATTGAATATTGTTTATCGCTCGGTATTAAAAAAGTTCTTTGCACTGATATTTCAAAAGACGGAATGCTGATCGGGTTAAATATGGATTTGTACCGGGATATCTTAAATCGATTTCCTGAAATTGAATTAATTGCTTCCGGAGGCGTGAGAAATATTGAAGATGTAAAGAATCTTAAGCAGACAAATATTTACGGCGTGGTTATCGGCAAAGCAATTTATGAAAACAAAATTGATTTGAAGGAGCTTGCAGAAATTGCTTTGTAAAAGAATCATTCCTTGCCTGGATATTAAAGACGGTCGCGTTGTAAAAGGAACAAACTTTGTAAATTTAGTTGATGCAGGCTCACCGGTAGAGCTTGCTTCCCGCTATTCAAAAGAAGGCGCGGATGAATTAGTATTTCTGGACATTACCGCGTCGGCGGAAAAAAGGAAAACATTAATCTCTCTTGTAAGCGAAGTTGCAAAAGCGATTAGAATTCCTTTTACAGTCGGCGGCGGAATTTCAGAAATTAATGATATCGAGGCTTTGCTTAAAGCCGGCGCAGATAAAGTCTCGTTGAACTCTTCGATTGTAAAAAATCAAGCGTTAATTTCAGAAGCTGCCAGACAGTTCGGAAGCCAGGCTGTTGTTGCGGCAATAGATGTAAAGAATAACGGAAGAGATTATAAGGTTTTTATAAAAGGCGGCAGAGAAGAGACGGAACTCGCCGGATTAGACTGGTGCAAACGCGCTGCCGATCTTGGCGCCGGAGAAATCTTATTGACTTCAATGGATAAAGACGGAACGAAAGACGGCTACGACAATTATTTCTTGAAGCAAGTCGCATCAAGTGTTTCAATACCGGTGATTGCATCCGGAGGCGCTGGCAAGAAAGAAGATTTTTTAGATGCATTCAAGCTTGCAAATGTTGACGCGTGTCTCGCCGCAAGTTTATTTCATTTTAATATATTGCCGATTGCAGAGCTAAAAAATTATTTAAGCTCCAACGGAATTAATGTTAGAAATTAAATAGGAAAAATTTTGGATAATATAAATTTAACGGAATTAAACTTTGAAAAGCTAAATGGCTTGATCCCGGCAATCATCGTTGATGAAAGCAGCGATAAAGTTTTAATGCTCGGCTTCATGAACAAAGAAGCTCTTGAAAAAACCATTGCAACAAAGCTCGTTACTTTTTTCAGCAGGACGAGAAATCAGCTCTGGACGAAAGGCGAAACTTCCGGGAATTTTCTCCGCCTTATAGAAATTAAAGCCGACTGCGACAACGACTCGCTTCTTGTTTATGCTAAGCCCGACGGCAATACATGCCACACCGGAAAATATTCATGCTTCGATATAGAAAAATTTTCTTCCTTAGATTTTTTGAATGAGCTTATCAGTTTAATTAAAAAAAGAAAAAAAGATCTGCCGGATAATTCGTACACTACAAGCTTGTTTAAATCCGGCGCGAATAGGATAATTCAAAAAGTCGGCGAAGAAGCAATTGAAACAGTTATCGCCGCTAAGAACCGCGACAGAAATGAAATCATAAATGAAACTTCGGATTTAATTTATCACCTCTTCGTTATGCTTGCCGAACAAGAAATTGATTTCGAGGAAGTTGTAAAAAATTTGGAGAAGCGTCATAAAAAATAATATTGCGAACCGGTTTATAAATGTATTCAGCTTTTGAATCTGTAATAATAATTCGTCCCGACGATATTGATATGAACAATCACGTTCACAACACAAAATATTTGGATTTTGTGTTGGCGGCACGCTACGAGCAGATGGTAAGGGATTATAAAATGTCGATGGAAGAATTTCACCGGCTTGATTTTAATTGGGTAGTAAGCGTTACGCATATAGAATACAAGCGTGCGCTTAAGCTTGAAGATAAAATAATTGTCCGGACGCAGGTAGATTCCGTAAATGGAGCGCAGTCAAAAGTAAACTTCCGGATTATAAAAAAAGATAATGAAAAAATAGCCGCGGAAGGCTATTTAATTTATACGATGGTGTCGATTAAAACCGGCAGACCGGTAAGAATACCGAACGAAATAATTGAAAGATATTCTATTTAATTTTTTTTGATAACAAGGAATTTGCAATGCAAGAATTTTTAAATAAAACTTTTTTCGGCAATACAATACTCGATTACTTTACATTTCTTATAACCTTCCTTATTGGAATTTTAATAATATACTTTGTAAAAAAGATAGCTCTTCAGAAAATTAAATCGTGGGCGGAAAAAACCAATACTAAAATAGATCAAGCTCTCATAAAAGGGATTCAAAAATTAGTTGTCCCGTTTCTTTATTACATCGCGTTTTATTCTGCATTTAAGACCCTGCAATTGAGTGTAAAAATCATTCATGCGCTTGATATAATTTCCGCAATAATTTTAACCTACTTAATTATAAGGCTAATTATTTCCACGCTTCAATATTTGCTTTCCACATATTTTAGGCGGCAGGAAGGTGGCGAACAGAAGCAAAAACAGCTTAAAGGCATCTCATCTCTTATTTCAATTTTGATTTGGGGAATCGGCTTAGTTTTTCTTTTAGATAATCTCGGCTTTAAAGTATCTGCGGTAGTAACCGGCTTAGGGATCGGCGGCGTAGCGGTCGCATTGGCTGCGCAGGCAGTGCTGAAAGATTTGTTCAGCTACCTTGTAATATTTTTTGACCGCCCATTTGAAATAGGCGACTTCATCAGCGTAGGTGATAAATCCGGAACGATTGAAAGAATAGGAATTAAAACTACAAGGCTCCGTGCATTAAGCGGCGAGCAGCTGATTTTTTCCAACACCGATCTTACCGATTCGAGAATCCATAATTATAAAAGAATGGAAAGACGAAGAGTAGTTTTTAAATTGGGTGTTGTATACCAAACAACATCGGAACAGCTTAAAGAAATTCCTTCGATAGTGAAAAAGATAATTGAAGAGCAGCCGGATGTCAATTTTGATAGAGGACATTTTTCCGACTTCGGAGACTCCAGCTTAAATTTTGAGTTTGTTTATTTTATTAATACTCCGGATTACGTTAGGTTTATGGATACGCAGCAAACTATAAATCTTAAAATATTTGATGAATTCAGCGGAAGAAATATAGGGTTTGCGTATCCCACACAAACTATCTTTGTTGAAAAAGACTGAAGCGTACCTTAATAATTTCACGCATTAATTTTTTCTTAATGCCTTTTGCTGTGATCTTCCAGAAGAGCTTTTGCTCTTGGCTTATAAAGTAGATGATACAAAACATCCAGGTAGGAATTCATTTCTTCCATTTCAATATTAGTAGAATACTTCCAGAAACCGTATATCTTAGCCAGTGACAGAAGATTATTTGCGTATAAATCCCAGTTAAAAGCGTTGTCAACTCTTTGTATTGCCTTAGCGGAGATTTTATCCCAATATGCAGGTTCCTTTTTGCATCTCAAAATAAAATTTAAAATTTTTTCAGCAGATTCTTTTCCTTTTACCGGGTCAATATGAAATCCGGAAACATTATTCTGAATTATTTCTAACGGACCGCCGTACATTGTGGCGAACACCGGCAGTCCCGATCTCATAGCCTCCAGCACGGTTAAGCCGAATCCTTCAAACAAAGCCGGCTGAACAAACATTCCTTTTTTATCTGCGATAAGCCGGTAAACTTCCCCGGTCTGGTCTTTTCTTAAAAGCTTGCCGATCCATCTAATTTTATTTTGCAGTTTGTATTGATCAATTAAATGATGCATCCAATCAATTTGTTCTTTTTCTTCTCCATCATTGGAATCGTTAGCATTTATCTTCCCGGCGACGATAATTAAATTAGCCAGCTTTTGAAGTTCCGGATTTTCACCGTACCAATTAACGAGCCCTGTTATGTTTTTAATTTTATCGAGACGCGCCAATGAAAATATTGGTACAAGGTCGGGATGTTCCAGCTTGCCAAAGACTTCTTTATCATTAATATTTTCAAATAAAATTTGATGCAGTTCTTTATGAATTCCCTTAAGCCTTTCTCCTTGCTTTGTATAAGGGAAAAATATTTTTGTATTAACACCGGGCGGCACAATATTAAATTTAGGATGAAATAAATTTATTCCTCCTTCGACACGGTAAAGCCCAGGTAAAGAAAAGTATTGATATGATTCATACTGCCCTATGTTATCTTCAGTACCGGCAATTTCCTGGTATGTTGATGTTACGATAAAGTTAGCCGCATTCATCGTTATTAAATCGGCGGTAAACTGAATTGAGAAATTATAATATTGCTCAAGATCTTTCCAGTACAACGCGCCGTAAAGATATTTGCTTTTTTCAAGTGCGTGGGCAATGTTGCATTGAGTAACTCCGAATTTTTTTGCCAGGATAAACGCGACCATGTTTCCATCTGAATAATTTCCTATAACAATGTCCGGCTTGCCGCTGAACTCAGCAAGTAATTCTTTGTATGAATCTTCGGCAAATTCTTCCAGGTAAGGCCAAACCTCAAATCTTGAAATCCAATTATCAGTAACATTTTTATTGTGAGTTCTAAAAGGTACGCGCAAAATCCAGGTATCTTTTGTTTCGTGCACTTTTTCTAACCGCTGGTTCGCAGTTGTACCATCGGCGTTGGGAATAAGCCGTGTTAAAATTAAAATTTTTGGCTTTGCTTTCAATCCGGAATTTTCAATCGACTTAATTATTTTTTTTTCCAGCGCTTTCACTTGATCTAAGATATAAACAACCTGTCCGCCTGTATCCGGCTTGCCGAGAACGCCTTCCTGACCGAAAAAACCGTGAGGCGAAATAATAGCAATATTAAAAATCATAGGAACGCGCGAAAGGAATTCCTTTAAAGTATCGTGATCGGGAAATTGCAGAAGACTATCCAGCATTTCCATACTCTCAATTATTTTACCGGCTGTATTTCCAAGCCCCGGCTCAAAGCCCATTTGCTGAAGTTCGTGTGTAAATTCAGAGTATGGATCATTTTCCGATTTAGTGCGGAGAAACTTTAAAGCCGTATCGATGCTGCTGCTAAGCTGCTCAGGGCTGTTAATTCTTCCATTTAAAATTAATTGCTGTGATTTGTATTTATGTACAAATAAAAACCGGAACAAAGCATTTCTCAATTTTTCCGGCTGCATGAACATATTGCTGGATAAGTAACGGTTCAAATATCCGACACCAAGACCTATATGCTTTTGTTCTTTTATGCTTGGGAATTTATCATAAAAAGTACTGAAGTTAAGTGTTAACAAGTCGTCGGTGCTCGCCGAAGTTATAAATCGCTCTTTCGCCAAAAGAAAATCATGTATTGAAATTTGTTCGTAATAAAGTTCCTCGATATTAAATAGATAAAAAACCGGTCTTGCGATTTTATCTCTGATTTCTAAGTAGATTGAATTCCCTATTTCAATTGATTCGGTTGTCCACCTAATTATTTTTTCAATAGCGTCATAATTGGAATCACTATCATTTTTTTTAAAGTCATTCAGCACTTCCAGCAAATTTCCTTTTACTAAAAGCCTGTTTTCGTGCGAAGCAACTCGGTTTAGAAAACTAAAAAAATCTTTTTTGTTTTCTTCAATTAGATTCTTTACATCATTATCCAACATCAACTTCCTTTCCATCGCTTAGAAACTTATAATATTTAATACCGTCTATTATTCCGCCGGCATTTGATCTTTCCGCAAAGTATATTCTATTGCTGCCTTTCAAAGGCTCAAGCTCCGCGCTGTAATTTGCGACAACAACGCCAAGCATTTCTCCTTTTAACATTTCTATGTCGTTGCCTGAGTCTCCTGCAATTAAAATATTTTTATACGGAATATTCCATCCATAAGATAAGTACCTAATGGCTTTACCCTTTGATGCTCTATAAGGCAGCACATCCAGAAAGTTTCCATGGCTGTATATTAAATTAACCCTCAGCTTATTTTTCATCAAAGCATCTTTTATTTTTTGAAGACTTTCTTCTCCGCCTTGAATAAAGTAGCTTATTTTATATTTCCTTTGTGCGGCGCTTTCTTGACATTCAAGAAAATTAAAGTCTTTCAAAACATCAACAACGGCTTCTCTTTTCCAGAAGTGCGCAATATGAGTATCCCACCCTTTAGAATATACAAGCTTTCCATTATCATTATAAAAAATCTCCGAACCCACGGAAGATATTAATACATCGGGCAGCGGGATAGCATTTTCATTTAAGACGTTTACAGCAGAATCAATCGAGCGCCCGGTGGCTGCGGCGAAACCGGTTTTCCGGCGGTTGCTGTCTAATAATGAAATAAATTCTTCCAGCGCATATTCATCGCCGAGTAAAGTATTATCAATGTCAGTGATAATTATCTTTTCCATGCTGAATAATTTCTTCCCTATATTTTCGAAAGTATTTACTTTTACACGCTCATGGCTAAGTAAACCGGCAATTACATCAAGATAGGAATCGATATGCGCCTTCCAGGTATAATATTTTTTTACGTTCTTAATTCCGTTTTCAGAAAATTCATTCCAACTATTTTTGTCGTCTAAAATTTTGTTTAACGCGTTAGAAATATTTTTAGGGTCTTTAACATCAACAAGCAATCCGTTTTTACAATTAGAGATTATGTCTCTTGGTCCGCCGTCGTCGGTTGAAATAACCGGAATGCCGGACGCCGCCGCCTCGATCAATGTTAATCCGAACGGCTCTGTAAAAGCAGGGTTAACAAATACTCCGCCGCTTTCCGCGGCTATCCTGTATAACTCCGGAACTTCGTGAGCGCTGTCGTGACGTTTAGGAATAGGAAGTTTCCCGTATAGATCATATTTATCCATTAGAAGCAAGATTTCAGTAAGTACTTCCTTTTCATTCTCTTCCATTGTTTGAATATCTTTTCTGATACCTGCAAAAATTGCCAGATTGGCTTTGCGCTGCAATTCTTTATCTTCCCCGTATGCTGTTATTAAGCTTGAAATATTTTTCTTCTTCGCGGCGCGGCTTATAGAAAGTATCAGCGGCTTATTCGAATCAACAAAAAATCTCAGCAGCTTTTCTATAATTACCGCTCTTAATCTTACTGCTTCATCCTGAACTTGCTCTTTGTGATTGAACGGAAAAAATTTTTCGAGATCAACACCAGGCGGAATTATTTTGAACTTCTCATAATTTGTATTTGAATAAGGTGCATACTGTTTAGTGATTTCCTGGCGGGTACTGGTTATTATTTTATCCGCAAAGTATATAACGTCTTCTTCAACGTTTATTCTGTGGCTTATCTTAAATTTTTTTTCAATGTCTTCAATCTCCATCCCGTCATCAAGAAGTTTTCTTAGCTTTTCTTTCCCGAGCGAATGACCCGTATGAATAAACGGCATTCCAAAAAATTTAATAAGCTCGCTGCAAACATAACCGGCATCAGCGTAATGGCTGTGGATAATATCAGGCAGCTTTCCGACCGATTTTATATACTTTACGCTTTTATCAACGAACTCTTCAAGATGCTGCCAAAGGAGTTCTTTCCTTATATATTTTTTCCCGCCGCATTTTATTCTTATAATACTGAATTTATCGTTTATCTTTTCAATGTGCTGAGAGTAATCCGGAGAAACTTTTTTATCTTTTATCAGCCTGGTGACCAATTCAACTTTTTCAATGCGCGGATCTTCGCTTAATGCTTTGGCAAGCTCGATAACATATTTTACCTGACCGCCGGTGTCGGCGTCCCTTCCAAGTTCAAGGTCGTGTCCCCTAATCAATCCGTGGATGCTGTATAGCTGGACATATAATTTTTTTTCAAACGCATTATTTTCATTCATTTAATAACCCCTCTTTATATTTTTCATAAATATCGTCATCCCTCGGCAGCGCGCCGGGAATGCCTACAATCTTGCCCGCAAAATCCGTGGCAATTTTATTTATTTTTTTAATATTCCAATTAGCAAGATAGCCAAGGCATAAAATTGCCGCATAGGCATCGCCGGCGCCGACAGTATCAACAA